>Ga0307954_1001091_pt1 | contig 13171 bp, 16 predicted proteins | sample OrgLakmetagen437_FD_201822 | JGI IMG/M metagenome (GOLD analysis project Ga0307954, IMG submission 201822) | Saline water microbial communities from Organic Lake, Antarctica - #437 | ecosystem: Environmental > Aquatic > Non-marine Saline and Alkaline > Saline | place: Antarctica: Organic Lake... | reverse complement strand
CCACATCCATCATGGCGCGGACCTCAGGGTCCATGTTGGCAACGTCAAGGCGCATGACTTCTTTTTGAAAGTTGAAGATCATGTTGCTAAGGGCGGTGTATTGGTCTTGCATGGTGTGGCTCCTTGTGGTGATGGGGGCGCAGCCGCTCGATGATTTCGCGCAGGCGTCATGTTGTGTGGTGTCTCCTCCCGTCACCGGCCCGTGGATGCAGGGTGTGGCATCTGCTAAACAATCGACAACACGCCACACTTCCAAAGTTTCACCGACTACTCTGCCGCGCAGGCTGTCGAGCCATGTTTGAACTTCGGCAATGCTGTCTGCATGCTTTGTGAATCCTGCGACGTGTGCGTGGTAAAAGGTTGCCATTGTCGTTGTCTCCCGGTTGGTGTGTCACTAAGATATAGACTGTCTTCGAGATCAAATCAAGAAGAAAAAATCAATGAGCTTCAGCCCATGTTGCGCCGTACGAGCTTTCGACCAGCAGGGGTACACGTAGCTTGCTGCTCAGTGCGCCCTCCAGGCACCGCTTGAGCTCGTGCCAAGCCGGGTTATGCAGGTCACCAAGGTCTTCGAAGTCAAGTTCATCATGCACGGTCAAGCATGGTATCCCGCAAGCGTCTTCGTCAAACAGGCCACTTTCATACGCTTCAACCATAGCAGCCTTCATAACATCGGCGGCCGACCCCTGCAGTTTGCGATTCAAAGCTTTATGGGTTTCTTGCCGTTCGACGTTGAACATACCCCACTTTCGACAAGCCGCCTCATGACTAAGTGGCATATCCCTTTCTTGTTGGTAACCTTTTTGACCCCACTTAGTGAAGTCGCTTGCGCGGTTCAAAATAGTTCTGACGACGCCCGTAGAGTGGACTTCATTGGCACACATGTCCATAGTCTCTTTTGCATACGGGATCGCCTTATGGTACGCGTCCAACAGCTCTTTGGTTTTCTTTTTATCAATACCAAGTAGAGCTGACAGCGCGTTAAGCATCATCCCATAGATAATTCCAAAGTTGACGTTCTTGACGCTGGTTCGCTCAAGCTCTAGGGCCGTGATCTTATGAATGAGTTGTTGGACGAGCTGGTGGTAGTCTATTGTCGGGTCCTTGCGGAACATCTGCCTGACTTCTTCGGACCCCGGACCTACAGCAAAATGAACAAGCAACCTATACTCAATAGAGCTGTAGTCAAACGAGCGCCAGCGGCCTCCGGTTGCAGGGTCGACACCAAAGGCTTCTCGAACAAGCCTGCCCTCCTCTGACCTGACAGGTATGTTTTGCAGGTTTGGGTCAGAGCTTGAAAACCTTCCTGACCTTGCACCACTGGCGTCATTCTTAAGCGGGTGGAAAGAGCCGTAGACCCTGCCGTTGACGTGCTTCTTCAGCAGGTAGGCATCTATGAAAGTGTCCCTAACTTTGGTCAGCTTCCGCCACTCTAAGATCTCATGCGCTAGAGGGTGGTTGACTGTTTTTAGACGGGCCTTGTCAAAACTCATCTTGACGGTGCCGTCTTTGTCCTTTTTTGTGGTAGGGTCCAGCCCGATGTTTATGAAAGCCCGCTTAACGCTTTCAGGCGCTGAAGGATTAACCGGCTGTCCGGCCATGTCCGTCAGTCGCTTTTCAATCCCTACTAGCCGCTCGCCTAACTGCTCGTGAACCTGCTCAGCCTTGTCGACCCGTATGGGGGCGCCCTTCATACGCATCTTCACCAACAACGGGATCAGCCTGCACTCCAAGTCAAACAAATCCACCACGCCCCGTTGCGCCATGTGCGGCCACTGTGCTGAAAGGATCCGTATTGGTAGGCTTGCGTCACCCTCTGCATAAGGGCCGGCCAGAGACGGCGGGCTCAAGTACAAGTTCTTGCGCTGCCGATCGTTGACGGCACCGCCGCACCAACGGGCAAGCCAGTCATAAAGCATGCTGGTTTCTTTACCAATCCCAAGGTACCGCTCACCTAGGCTGTCAAGGGACACGTCTGGCGTTTCACTGTTGAGCAGTGCTTCGGCAAACTGTACATCGTACTTCTTGCCGCCGACAGCTACATTTTCCCAGTTAAGCCAACCGATGTCATAGATGAGGTTGGCCCCTACTTTGGGGGCCGAACCGCGCAGCACCTCGTTAAGGAACTTTAGCACGTTGTCAGGGTTCATGTTCATTGCGGCTTCCTCGGGCGGTAGCACTTGCTTGCCGTCCTCGATGCCGTGCTTGATCGGGAAATACCAGCTAGTGCCGTCAGACACGGACAGCGACGCACCTATTATGTGGCCGCTCCCGCGCCCCCAGCCCGGCCCAGCTTTAGTAAGCTCAGGGTCATAAGTCTCAAGGTCCAGACCAATAACTTTAGCGGCCGAAAGGTTAGGGAACTCTTTAGGCGGCGACCACCCCGTTACAGGTATCGGCGGCATAGGCCCGCGTTTCTTGGGGCCGCGAGACCCCTTACCTTTAACCTTGGGAACCTCCTGCCAAAAAAGGCCAACGGCATCGTCCCTCATGGCCGCCTGCCCAGAACCACGCCGCGAATGCGGTGGCCTTGGAATGCTAGCGGGTCCGGGTAGGCGTCAAAGTCAATCTTTTCGGCAACAGGCTCAAGCAAGCTCAGCATCCTGTACACGTAGACACCATCAGACTCGATTTCCGGCGCTGCATAAGAAGCCCCTAGCTCTTCGTCCTGCGAAGTATATAGAACGCCGTTCTTGATGTGCACAAGACCGTCTTGTTCTAGGAATGGTTTCAGCAGTGCCAAGCCGTCAAAAAAGTTGGGAGGCGTCGGCTGCAGATTAGCGCTTGGGCGCTCTAGAACCTTAGTAAGATCGGGCCATGCTGTGCTGTAAAGCTGCGTTCTAAGCCACCGGTGGCCCTCGTAGTGGAATGTAACACTGTTGGCGCTCGCTTGTACGGAAACAGGTGCCTCACCTATGCGCATCATTTCCTTCAAGGCTGCTAGTGGGATGTTAAGGGGCTCTGGCACCTGTGCGCCTGCGCCTAACCAGTATTCGATGAGACATACGTTATTCGTAGCAAAGGCAGAGCCCCCTTTTAGCAGCACGCCATTGCTCCAGGGCCGCGAAGCATCAGAGCCGACAAACGGGAGGAGCTTAGGCAGGGCTTCCATCAGAGCCTCGCCGTCAATAGGTACATCATCCCCCTCTGGCCGCTGCTCGGGCAAACCCTCAAGCTCAACACAGTCAACAAAGACCTTAAAAGGCCCGCTCAAAACGCGCAGCCTGTTAGCCTTAGTTAGCTGCAAGCTGACGGTGTCTGAACACTGCTCGATAGCCTTCACAAGCTGTGCAGCTTTGGGGGCGCAGTCGACACTGAGGTCAACGGGTGAGGAGAGCGCGAGGGTGCCGTTAAATCCGGTGGCCACCCCGTCGACGATGGTGAAGTGCTTCAGCTCAGGGATAAAGTGTTTAGTCGAAACTGCACCCTGCACGAATTTAAGACTGCTTAACATAAGCCCTCAAATAGATCTATAGGTTCCTGGAGATTACGTTTCCACGGCGTTTCTAGCCACATGTAAGCGTTCCATAGCCATCGATACTGATAACTTACAGCAAGCGCTTCGGGGTCAAAACCTTTACTTCTTATAAAATGTTCCACTTGGTGTCTTTCATATTCCGAAAGTGTTCTGTAGTGGTGCCCTGCATCGTGGCGCGCTGGGCTATTCGATGAAATGGGCAGCACTCTAAATCTATTACCAACAGGCCAAAGGATAGAGCCCATTGAACCTACAGTCACCCAAGAGCTTGAGTCGGCACTCGACCATCTTATCTGAGTCACCATGTTGTTACCTGTTGCTGCAAGACCGTGATACTGCCAGCCCGGCACGGCGACACGTTTCGCCCATGAAAGACGGTCACGCTCTGACATGGTCTGGTCCATAGAAAGGCAAAGGTAGTCGGTAAGCCCCATGTAATAATTCCTGAGGCTCAGCTCCTCGCCTGTGTGGTAAACAGGCAGGACTCGAGCGCGGCCCTTGTAGTGCTCTTGCATGACCTTGAAATTTTGCTTTGACTCCTCTATGCTTTTGGCTAGCTCATCAGCTGTTGGTTTGCGGCCACGCTCCCCCGGTATGACGTCAAGGCTAATAAGCAAGAATTCGTGTTGTGGGTACCGAGCGAGAACTTTATCGTTGAAGTCGACCAACTCCTTAAGCGTGACCTCTTTACCGCTGTTCCAAGCTGTGAAAGCCCCCGAGTCCAGCATCATGCGGCACCGGTGGCCTGTCTCGTTAGCCATGCCCAAGTAGTGGTCGACCTCTTTTGGGTACGCAAACGTCAGCAAACGGTGCGCATTGCTGTCAATAAGGTACCGATTGACTGGTGGGTCAACAGTACCGGAAAAGTAGAGCGCAACGTCAAACGCCATACGCTAGCTCTATTTCAGCTATGCGATCAAGGGCGTATCCTTTGCTTTGCCAGTGCTCAAGCGGGTACCACTGCTTAGGATCCTCTTGGAAGTGAAGGCTCCAGTCATCTCCTACAGCTACGCGCAGCGCAACCCATCGCTTGAAGCAGCTCGGACACCTTCCACAGTGATTATCGCTGGCGCTGTAACAACTTACAGTTTGAAGCAACGCTTCCCAGCCCGCCGTATCGCAGCTGACTGCCCATTCTTTCACAAGCTGCGCTTTTGACTTGGTTCCAAGCGGCGTTTTGATGCTGAACGTCGTGCCCTCGGTCCAATACTGCGCCCGGCAACTGATGTTCATGACCAGCTCCATGGCACGCAAGAACTCGGGCGACTTGTCGCTGTTCACCTCGTTACTGAGTATCCCAAGGTTGATGATGTTGCCAAACTGGCCAGCGCACAGAATAAGCTCTGCATTTCGAAGAGGTATTATCCCGCTTGCGGCGTCTTCAAATGAGCCTATCTCAGCTCCCCTCACATGGACAAGAGGGCTACCAAAAAACGCGGCGATGTGAGAAGCCGCTACGCGTTCTTTGGCTGCATACTTCTGCCCGATGTCCACAAACACGTGTTGCACTCCAGGCTTCATGCTGGCCACAAAAAATGAGTCCATACCACCGCTGTTCAGTATTACTTCAGTCATGCTGCTACTCCTTTTGTTGCACCACAAACAGGCCCTTTTCCGCCTGCTGTGGTGCGTTGCTGTTGCGGGGGTACCCGTACTACTCCGCAAGCGCTAAAGCTACTGCTGGGCCGGTTTTTAGCGGGCTAGCGCTGCCAAACATTAAGGGGCTGTGCTGTTGCGCGCAAGAGCCATAAATTCAGCGCGTGTTTCGGGGTTGTTTTTGAAAGCCCCCCTGAGTGCCGTGGTCACCGTGTAGTGGCCCTGCTGGCAGATGCCGCGAGATTCCATGCACATATGCCGGGCGCGGATGGTTACTCCGACCCCGAGGGGGTTCAGGTTATTATCCAGGGCGTCAGCAATCTGGACCGTCAGCCGCTCTTGGACCTGTAGCCTCCTTGAGAAGCACTCAACCAGCCGCGCGAGTTTGGAAAGACCCACAATCTTTCCGTCGGGGATGTAGGCTACCGTTGCAGTGCCAAAGATGTCAGCCATGTGGTGTTCGCATTTACTAAACATCGGCAGGTTGCAGACAGCTATCATCTCGTCGTAGCCGTCGGCCCCGTCCTCGAACACCTTGAGGATGTCCGCCGGGTCCTTGTCGTACCCGCTGGTCCAGAACGCCCAAGCCTTCGCCACGCGCTCGGGCGTCTCGACAAGACCGGGCCTCGTCGCTTGATCACCCTCGGCTCCGTACAGAAGGCTGGAAGCCGCCGTGGTAAACCGTCTTTCACGGGCCTGGAATCCGAGCCTTTTCATGTCCAGCCCTTTCTATAGGTGGCAGAGTTTGCGCCGTGCTCCCGCACAGTTACCGACTTCATCGAAACGCGGGGTTTGTAACCGTTGTCGAGAAGCCAGATCTCGGCGACCTCGCAGATGAGCTTCGCAAAAGCTTCGCAACCGGTGGCCTCCACCAAAACAACATCCGCAAGCCCCAGCTGAGCGAGGTACGTCAGCTCGTCGATAAATGGGTCGTCCTCAGCAACAAGTAGTTTGTGGTCGAACGTGTTCTGCAGGGTCTGCTTGAAGCTTTTCAAGGACCCAAAGTCAACAACCCAGTTACGCTCGTCCAGCTCGTGCGCTTCGAATTCAAGGTGCACCGATAGAGCGTAGCCGTGCAGAAGTCGGCAATGACTGTCCGCCCGGTGTTGGCGAAAACAGGCGCTCAGACCGATTTCGTGACCGTAAATCTTGCTTGACGTGTAAGGCATTGGTTACTCCAATCCAACATGCTTGTGAAGCTGTAGCTGCAGCGTGTAGCCGTGATTCATGGCCGAGGCAACAGCCACTTTAACATTACGACGATTCTCCATGCTGTCCGCATGGTCGGCAGGCTGCACGTATACCGGGCGGTCCCACCACGACGGAGGCCGGGCCACGCGGGGGTTCGCGGTATGCCCAAGGGCGGTGGTCGGGAGCCCGTCGTCCTCGTCGATGTGGTCGGCATCTAGCACATACTTGAAGCAACATGCCCGGCTGACAACCTTCTCATGCACCTTGCCCGTCTTTGGGCTGCAGACGATATAGGCCCCGTGAAGGGGCATCGACGGCTGGACCTTCCATTCAAGACCCCATACCGTCAGGTCGTTTGGCGGAAGCGTTCCGTTGCTTTCGACCTGCACCGCAAACCCCGCGTCGATCAGCTTGGCGATCAGGTTTCCGATTTGCTGCCGGAAAGGCTCCCCGCCGGTAATGACCACCAGCTTAACGACGCCGGGTCTGGCGAGCTGCACAACTTGATCGACCAAACCGTCCACGGCGCGGGCCTCGCGACCCGCCGTGTAGTCGGTGTCACAAAAAGGACACTGAAGGTTACAGCCGGCGAGTCGGATAAAGATTGCCGGCATTCCGCTGAAAGGACCTTCGCCCTGGACGGTGTAGAAAACCCCGATCGTGTCCAGATGCACGCCGTTGCTGCGGGTCGCCTTCTCGATGGGTTGCTTGTTCATGCGGACCCCATCAAAGGGGCCTTCGTGGTTAGTTTGCATGCTGGTGTCCTCAGCTAAAGATGTTTGCAGATTAGTCCCGCCGCCCCGGGAGGAGGATGGGGCGACGGGTGGTACACAGATCCCCGGGAGGAGGATGGGGAACTGTATTCTTGTTAGCCTGCTGGGGCCGGCGCGGGCTCCGCCTTAAGCAGCCTTGGCTTCGGCCTTGGCCTGCCGCTTGGCGAGCTGCTCCTGCGACTCGACGCGACCGGTAATGCCGTGGAACTTGCGCCAGTGAGCGTAGCCGGCCTTGACCGAAGCCTCCTTGATATCCTGGGCAGTTGCTTCGTCGAGCACGTCACCGAGTGCCGGTGCGTGTCCGAGCTCGGCCTCCTTGGCGTCAAAGATCGACCACAGGGTTTCCGAAATGGTGCCGGGGCCGGGACGCTTGATGCCGTCGCGCTCCTCGCGCTCGACCTTGGGCTGGCCGCCGCCGGGCTTCTTGGCAGCCGTGACGGCTTTTTTGGCCTCGCGAAGTTCGGCCTTGGCAGTCTTGGCGAATTCCTGCGCCGACTTCACAGCGTTTCTCGCAGCGTCGAGGTCGGCGGTCAGCCGGTTGTGTTCGCTTTCCCAGCCAGTGACAGCCCCTTCGGCTTCCTCGACCGTTGCGGGCTCGGCGTCGGCTGTCAGGCCGTTGAGGTACTTCTTGGCGGCGTCGTGGTTGGTCTTGGCCGTTTTCTTCTCGGCCGACAGGTCCTTGACCTTCTGCTTGTCATCGGCGATGGTCTGCTCGACTGCGCCGACGTTGGCCTCGGCCGCTGTAACATTTTCTACGGCTTGCGCCAGTGCTTCGTCTTCCATGTTGGTGGTCCTTTCAGGGTTGGCTTGTATAACTACAGTTATCTACGACGCGTGACATATACAACAAAAAATCAACAAAAGAACTCTTGGCTAGAAAGGAATCTCGTCATCACCGTAGTAACCAGTGTCTTTAAAAGCACTAGCAATCTTTTGGTCTGCCGCTAGCTGCTCCGCTGCATCTTTTGCCATGGGATCGGCCTCAGGCTCGAATATCTCTGGCTCAGCGTTAAGGTCTTTCAAACCCTCGAATCGCGAACCTTTAAAATCGTACGCTTCTATCTCGGGGTACTTGGTGTTTACCCAGACTTTTATGAAACGTGGCAGCGACAACTCCTCTATGCGCTCCAGCGCCTCATCTATATTGGCGGGCACGGGCATGAGCCCGTCATGCTGGTCCCACCACAGCTCTGCCTTGTCACGCGGGAACGAATCAATTTCGTGCTCCATGCAGATCCAAACGCTGAACCGCCTGAAACCACAACGGTAGTCAACGCGCATAGTATCGGGCTTGCCATTCTTGCCAGCATGTCGCGCTGCTACAAGCTGGTGCACACTGTAGACCTCGAACGCTTTTGGTTCTTTCTTGGGGGCGGGGAGCCCAAGGGGGTTGTTGACCGAGACTAGCTCAGCGCTGCTCGCTCTATCGCTGACAGCCGAGCTGACCGGCCACTCGTATCCACAAAAAGGGCAAGCGCTGGTGCTGACATGGTGATAAGTGGGCGGATCACAATCAGGGCACGTTCTAACAGGTGCATCCCCGCCCCCTTTACCGCCTCGTCGGCCCGGAATACGCGGGTAGTTGATAGGCCCCAGCCTTTCCGTGTTCCCTACAAAATCAAGAACAATGGCGTTTTGCTTGTGGCTGGCAAGAATGCTGTTGATGCGCCCTTCCTTGGTCGTGATATCATAGCCGGGCAAAAAGACGGGCCTAGTCGTGCGGCCTACCATTTGAACCCACAATCCCGGCGAACGAGTAAGGCGCAGCACTGTCATCATGTCGATTAAGGGATTGTTAAAACCAGTCGTCAAGATGTCTTTGTTTGCCACGCCCCACAACTTCCCCGCTCTGTAATCCCGCAACACCTCGTCCCTGTCTGACCGTTTGCTGTGCACGGCTTCAGTCGGCCACCCTTTGTAAGAATACATGTCAGCGATGAGCTCTGCGTCTTCAATTGATTGCGCAAAAGCGAGGTTGCACTTACGCCCCTGATCGCGGGCGATTTCAATACTGTAGTCGACAGCACGCTCAATGATGTCCTGCTCCCGCAAAGCTGCGCTTGCCTCGCTTTCCTTGTAGTCACCACCCGAGAGCGAAATGCTGCTTTCGTCCACTTTAAAGCCGGGGTCGACCGGAACAGGCATTATAAGATAGCCCTCATCAACCGCCCACAAGAAAGTCTCGCCTGCGCCTATGTTGTACACCACGTCATCAAACATTGCCATGTCAGTCAATCTACCGCCTTTCATCCGGTAGTCGGTGGCGGTGTACCCGACGGTGATCATATTAGGATTACGTTCCCTTACTGCCTTAAGAAAAGCACCATAAAGCGTCGCGTCGTTGTCAGTCAGCCTGTGCGCTTCGTCTATAAAAACAAAGTCAACATGCCCGAATGTGGCCGCACGCTTGGCAACACTGTTAATCATAGCATAAGTGATCGTCGCCTTGGTGTCTTTTTGCTTCAGCCCGGCTGCGTACACACCAGCGGGGGCCGACGGCCAAAGCGAAAGCAGCTCCATGTAATTCCCTTGCACCAGCTCTTTGACATGGCAGAGCTGCATGATACGCACGCTGGGATATTTGCTTTTCAAGTGGTAAATCAGCATCGCAATATTAAGCGATTTTCCAAGCCCCGTAGCTTCAACAACCAGCGGTGCCTTTGGGCCTTGGCCCCCGGTTGCTTTGCCGCCTGTGTGGTTGGCGCGGTCGTGGAGGTAACTCCAAGTCGCCCAGTGTGCGTCCTCCTGGTAATCTCGCGGACGCTTCATTTAATAGGCTCCCAGTGCTCGCAGCCTTTCGGTATGAACCCGCTTGGTATACCGCGTCGATATTTATTGCAATACCACGAACCCTCATTTCCGGCCGAGGCAAAAACACAAGAGCGGCAATTCTTTTGGGGCGTTTCGGCATAATGGCATATTTCACGGAACACGCAGAAACGGCATTCGAACCAGCTAGGGTCTTCCGTTATACGTGGCGGCGGTGTACGCGCTTCGATTATCTTTATCGCTCGCTCTTCGTAAAAGCTTCCGACCTCGGGCTTAGCTTGCACAAGCTCGGGGTAAATATCATCATTATTCTTATTGACGGCGATATAGACACACCAAGGGAGCTCGAGTCGCCGCATGTATTGCTGGCACTGGTTATAGTGGGTCGGCTTTGAGGTCAGCACGCCTTTCTGTACTATCTCTTTGAACGACTTTTCACTGTGCGTCTTTATTTCAAGCAAGCCCCAGCCTACGGCCTGTGGGAACCACTGGTCAAGCCCACTGACCATGCCATCCGACGAGCCCGCATAGTGCCCTCCATCGTCTTTGAACCCCCACTGCCTAGGTCCAAAACCTTTCCCCTCGGCGCGCTTAATGTGCATAGGATCGCGGCTAACGTCGAGGTGCATACCGACTATAGGGCCGTCCAAGGCTGCATCCCATTCGACTCGCAGATAGCTGTCTGCGTCAGGGTTCCACATAAGACGCTGCCGGTAGTCCCGCACCTCAGCGCCTGTAGCACGTAGCCACCTTACAACACGGTGCTCTTCTTCATGCCCACGGTTGAACAGGCGCAGCATGCGCCCGGTGTGCTGCTCGCTGTAGGCCCAACGGAACCCATACCACACTTTGCGGGCGCATCGCTCGCTGGCCGACGACGGACCCAAGTGTCCCCGCCGCTCCTCACCAGAAAGAACCTCAGCGCTTGCTTTGTCGAGGGCTTGCTTGAACTCTTTGCTTGGCATGTCATAGCTCCTTTGGGTGCTCCGCCAGCCTCCTAAGCTCGGCGACTTCCTCGGCGCGCGGCTGCATTGATGGTCAGTAGCTTGAAGCGGTCGGTGATTTCAAGCGGTTGAATTGGGCGGCAACAAAGGCCGCCCAAGACAAGTCACGTGGTTACTCCCAAGGAGCCTTTTCAGGCTGCTCGGCTGCAGCGGGGGGCTGTGCCGGCGCCGTAGCTGGCTGCTGTGGTGCCGCACCGGGCATAGCAGGCGGCTGTGGTGCTGGTGCTGGTGCTGGTGCAGCGGGGGGCTGTGGTGCAGCGGGCTGTTGCGGTGGTGCAGCGGGCGGGCCGGCCTGCTGAGCAACCCCACCATCTGAACCCGGTGCGTGCCCGTTGGCGTCGAGGTAGCCAAGGACATTGTTGGTGGGTTTGTCCTCGCCCTTGTAGTCCTTGTAGCTCGTCTTTTCCAGCCGGATGCGGAAAGGCCGACCATGGAGCTGTTGAGTGTCCGACCAGCTCAGGACGCCGCAAACATGGGAGATGGCCGAAAGCTCGCGCATGGCAATGTCCACCGCTTCGGCGCTAGGGTTCTGAACGTTGAGCCGGATCATCAACCGCTTACCTGCCTGCCCTTCCTCCATGCAGGTTGCAGTGAACACCAGCATGTTCCCATCTTTCTTCTTGGTCTCCTGGACCTTGCTGTCCGTGATCTGGAACAGGTAAGAACCGGTTTCAAAGACGTCTACGCCGCCTGTTGTCGGCTGGTACTGTTGGCTGTCGAATTGCATCTGAACCATATGTCAGGTCTCCTTCTTGACGGGGGTCCAAACCCCAATTTGGACTTCACAGTCAAGCCCGAAAGATTGCTCGGCCTCTACTGTATCGATGCCGGCAAGGTAGTAGACCTCGCCCGCGTCCGTAATCTTCATCACGAAATGCTCTTCGTCTTGCGTCACTAGCGCTCCTTTATTGCTGCTGGATTTTGTTGATCAGGTAGTTCATGTCCGGGTACTCCATTTCCTCAAGCATACCGGATCGGTCTTTGGCATCCGCGTTGAAAGCCGCCTTGGTTCGGAGTGCATGGTAGGTCGCACCCGTCTTGGGGTCCTTGTCGGTGTAGGCGTGCAACACCAGATCAAAGATGTAGGGCAGATCTGGTCCAACCTGCTGACCGGGGGCCTTGGGCTGAGCTTTCTCGACCCCCGTAACAGGGTCTTTGCCCACCGTCTGCTTGCACGTCACCAGCACGTGCAGACCCTGCAGATCACGGAACTTTTTGATCAGTTCAACCACACGGCCCGCCATTTCGCCATAGGCCGCACGAGGATCTTTGTTTTTGGCCTTTTCAGCCTGCAAACACACCTCAGTGATCTCGCTGATACTGTCAAGGCAGACAGTTTGCAGGCCGTATTTGGCGGCGTTGTTCTTGCACCATTCGTAAGCCTCCTCAACCGCTTCGATGGTCTTGGGTTCAATCACTGGTGTTTTTGGGTCGAGCGTGCCCTCCTTGATCATCTTGCTGTACGTCAGCAAGCCTGATTCAGCGCTCAGGATGATGGGTTTGGGCGCGGTACCGCATAAGCGGGTCTTGCCGGCCCCTGCAGCGCCGTAAACCATGGCCTTGATGCCGTGATTACTCGACGCCTTGTCAACTGTTGTAAATGCCAAAGCCATGAAGGTTCCTTTTAGTGGGCGGCTAGGTCAATAAACCGATCGACCAGACGGTTAAGGAGAGCAGCGCGCACATAGTGAAAGGCATGCGGTTGGTCTCGTCGCTCAGCTCAGTCAAGGAGGCGGCGCTCCCGAGGGGGACACTGTCAATGCAGCGCTCGAGTGAGCTCCGCTTGGCTGCGGCCCTCGATAGTAGTGTCCTAAAGTCGTCGGTCATGCTACCATTTCCTCCAGATTCTGTTTGAGCCGCGTGATGCGCTTGCGCGCACCGCGGACGGTGAGGGCTCGATCGGCAACCCGAGGCTTAGCCGGGTTGACCCATATCTTGACGTACCCCCGCTGGATGGGGTCGCGGGGGACCACTTCGCCTAGGATCTGGTCCCGGTGGTTGGCGCAGGTCCCGGCTGCCGGCATGGTTATCACTTGCGTACCATAGCCGTCCTTCCGCCACCGGATTGGTCCGATGGCGGGGAGGTGGACTTGGGTGCGAAGCGTCATCAGCCCCGCCCCTGACCCAGAGGCGAGGTAGCCGTCTTCCCTAGCCCTTCCCTTGACAGAGCTTCAACGGTTTCCCTCGCCCAAATAGGGAAGTCGTTTCGGCTGATAAGAGTCACGCAGGACAATGCCGGCTTTACAACGCTGATGTCAGCAATGTTCACAAGCCGCTTTTCTTTTTGGCCGTCTTTGTTGCTGACGGTTAGCCGTATAAACATTAGTCTACCTCCAAAGCAGGTGCTGCCGGCTTGGAGA
>Ga0307954_1001063_pt1 | contig 13393 bp, 14 predicted proteins | sample OrgLakmetagen437_FD_201822 | JGI IMG/M metagenome (GOLD analysis project Ga0307954, IMG submission 201822) | Saline water microbial communities from Organic Lake, Antarctica - #437 | ecosystem: Environmental > Aquatic > Non-marine Saline and Alkaline > Saline | place: Antarctica: Organic Lake... | reverse complement strand
ACAAAGTCGGTCATCTTGAGCTCACCTGCGAGGTTAATCACAGATGAAGGCTAAGTGCTTTACTCGAATAGGTAAATCACGGAATGACGACTGCAAGTTCACGGATTCAGGTATTTTACAGACATCACCGAAGACCTGCGTCAGACGGAACAGTTGCGGCTGCTCGAAGCAGCCGCGGCCCACATGAACGATATCGTCATCATCACCGACAACGTCGAACGCGACGCATCAGGAAACGCCACGATCACCTATGTCAATGATGCCTTCGAACGCATCACCGGGTTCACGCGCAAAGAGGCGATCGGTCGCACTCCGCGTATCCTGCAAGGACCAAAGACACAGCGCGCCGAACTGGACCGGATCAGGCACGCTGTCGAGACCAAGTCACCGGTGCGCGCCGAGCTGATCAACTACACGAAATCCGGTCAGGAATACTGGCTGGAGCTCGACCTTGTGCCGCTTGAGAATGACGCAGGGTTGGTCACGCATTTCGTCGCGGTCCAGCGCGACATCACCGATCGTCGGCGTGCCGAGGAGGCCCTGCGCCTGTCTGAAACCCGGTTCCGCCTGGTCGCCGAAGCCACGGGAAATGCTGTCTGGGATTGGGATATTACGGGAGGCCGAGTGTGGTGGAGCGACGGGATGTTCCAGCAGTTCGGTCATCACCCCGATCCAGAAGGCACACTGCCAACGATCTGGCGTGCGAACGTGCACCCAGACGACGAAAAGCGCGTCGATGAATTGCTGGACAAGCTACTGTTGGGAGGAATCGGCGTCCTCCACGACCGCTACCGTTTCCGTCGGGCCGACGACACTTGGGCGGAGGTGGAAAACCATGCATTCGTGATCCGAGACGATGAAGGACGTGCCATCCGGGTTATAGGCAGCATGTCGGACATCTCACACCGGCTGGAGATGGAGGACCGGCTGCGCCAGTCGCAGAAGTTGGAGGCCGTCGGCCAGCTGACCGGCGGCGTGGCTCATGATTTCAACAATCTACTGACCATCATCATCGGTAACGTCGAACTCCTTCAGGACAGTCTCGCCGAGGACAACCCCTTGCGCCAATTTGCGGACATGAGCGCTCATGCTGCTGACCGCGGGGCCGAGCTGACCAACCGGCTTCTGGCGTTTTCCCGCAAGCAGACGCTTCAACCCGAAGTGATCGACGTCAATGCGGTAATTGGCGGGATTGAGGACATGCTGCGCCGCACACTGGGGGAGAATATCGACATCCAGATCGAACTCACCGATGGATTGTGGCTCACAGAGATCGATCTGGCACAAGTCGAAGCTTCTCTTCTGAACCTTGCGATCAACTCCCGCGATGCGATGCGCGAGGGTGGCTCATTGACCATCGAGACCGCGAATACGACGCTTGACGACGATTATGTCTCGACCGAAGCCGGGCTTACGGCGGGAGACTACGTCGTCATCGCGGTCAGCGATACTGGGCACGGTATTCCCAACCACCAGATCGATCGTGTCTTCGAGCCGTTCTTCACGACGAAGTCAACCGGTCAAGGGACGGGGCTCGGGTTGAGCATGGTCTACGGCTTCGTCAAGCAGACCGGGGGCCATGTCCGAATCTACTCGGAATTTGACGAAGGCACGACGGTCAAACTGTATTTTCCACGGTATATCGGCGACCATGCGGCGCATGGAATCGCTGCCGTAAAGACACCTTTGCAACGAGGGACTGAGACCATTCTGGTCGTCGAGGACGACGCCCTGATCTTGCAGCAGTTGATGGCGCAGCTGACTGGGATAGGCTACGAGGTGGTCACGGCCTCGGCAGGAGCGCCTGCGCTGGATATCCTGCGTGCGCGACCCGATATCCATCTTCTCCTGACCGATGTCGTCTTGCCCGGTGGGATGAACGGCCGGCAAATCGCCGAGGCCGCGCAAGCGATCCGCCCGGGCCTGAAGGTTCTCTATACTTCAGGCTATTCCGAGAACGCGATCGTCCATCGCGGTCGCCTTGACCGTGACGTGAACTTTCTGGGCAAGCCCTACCGCCGATCAGAACTCGCCGCGAAGGTTCGACAAATGTTGGAGTCCTGACGAGAATAATCGGTGAAACCTTCTGGGGTCGACGCGAGTTATGACCCAAACAAATGCTTCGCCGTTTCACTCCTGATCACTGAGCCTCCAATGCAAAAGACTTCTCCAGTGCCATTCGCATGGCGTCCCGTAGCCGAACGCGCCATCGAACACGTCCTGGTCGTCGAGGATGACAATTTGATCCGCGAGCTTGTTGTGCGCCAGCTCACCCTACTTGGCTATCGGGTGACCGAGGCGCCCGACGGTCCCACCGGCCTCAAAATCATCTGCGAGCGCACAGACATTGATCTTCTATTCACCGATATCGTCATGCCGGGCGGTATGTCCGGATACGATCTGGCCGAGGCGGCCGAACTTCTGCGTCCCGGTCTACGCATCCTGTTAACCTCGGGATTTAGCGAGGAAAGTGCCAATCAAGACGGTCGACTGTATCATAGAGAGTTGTTGCATAAGCCTTATCGGAGACAAGATCTGGCAAATCGGCTGCGCAAGGTGTTTGAGAATGGGGCCCCTATCGTCCGTGAAGCTACCAGCACAATGAAGGGTTCGAGGCAGATCGGGCTTTGATGGCGAAATACTACCTTCATTTGGCACGAAGACAACTTACTCTGATCCTCTTGAAGTCCCCGAAATGCAATCGTGGTAGACACCCCGAGGTGGCGAGCAATGCTTGCCTTCGCGACACCTCCGCCCGCGCGAGGCGTCTGATCTCGGTGTTGTCGAAAGCCCCGGTGCTCTGAGCGCCAACTGCATCGGAACCTGTGAAATGGACACGCGGCCCAGACCAGGCTGTTAGGTCCGTCTCAACCTGATGACGGCATGAAGTCCCTTGGGCAGGAAATCAAGGTCCACCGTATGCGGAGGGCCAAGGGCGTCTCGCTGTAGCAGAACCGACCCGAACCCCCGTCGGCTTGGCGGCACAACCGGCGGCCCGTTCTTTTCGATCCAATCGAGCCTGAACGTGCCGTCCTCCCAGACCTTTGTGATCTGGACTCGACCTTCGGGGGTGGACAGTGATCCATGCTTCATCGCGTTGGTCGCCAGTTCATGGAGGACGAGAGCAATGCCATTCGCCTCCTTTTCTTCCAGCTCAATGTCGTCTCCTTGGATCTCGAACGGATTTTCGCCTGCGGATCGAAACGCATCCAAAGTGCGTTCCACGAGCACATGCAAGGTCAGGCGCTCTTGACTGGCACCGAACATGAGATCCGCCGACAGCGTCAACGCACGAAGGCGGCCGAGGTAAATATCCATCGCCTCATCACGTGACCAAGTCTGCTTGGCAAAGACTCCAGCGAGACTCGCGACATTTTTGAGTCGGTGGACGACTTCACGGTTGAGCGTCCGCAGACGTTCTTCAGCGCGAGCCTGTTCAGTGATATCAAAGAGAACGCCGATCACACGCCGTCGGGCAGCCTTCTCGTCAAGAGCGAGTGAGGCCCGCAGAACGCAGGTAATTTCCCCCCGGCCGGGGATATCGTAGCGCACACGGCTCTGGATCATAGTGTCGCCTCTGGCTTGTGCTGCTGCTCCTTCTGCCTCCATCCGTTCACGTTCTCCGACGGCATATCGAGCCCGGAACTCGGCGGCGGTGGGTTTGACCTCCGCAGGAAAGCCCAAGATACGGTTTAGCTCAGGCGAGTGCGACACTTCGCCGGTCTCCAAATCAAGGTCCCAGATAGCCATCCCCGCTGCGTCAATTGCGAGGCGCAGATGGGTTTCACTTTGGGCTGCCAATTGCTGCTCGAGTTCCCGCTCGGTGACATCCTGCATCGATCCAGTATATCGCACAGCCTCGACCTTACCGCCCACCTTCCTGAAAGCTGCAATCCCATGTGCCCGAATCCAGCGGATCTCACCCGTGTCAAATCGCTGGATGCGATATGTGTAGTTCTCCTCCGCCCGGACCTCAGGGTCCAAGACCCTCTGCGATGCGGCCTGAGTGTCCGCCAGGTCATTCGGATGAATCACGGACTGAACCATCTCGAGAGTGACTTCACCATCCGGCGGAAATCCGAAGATCTCCTTGGCCAAGCCCGAATAGTTCATCCGACGACTGACGAGGTCACAATCCCAGACACCTATTCCTGCAGCACGACAGGCCACGAGCAGGCGTTCCGTGAGAACTTCAGTTGACTCCGTCTCGATCGGCTCGATCCTTGATTGTTCATCGTCACTCATGTCGACATCGTTGTCTGACACGTTGATCTCCACTACCTTCCTGATCAGGGCCATCTTTGCTCGATAAGTCTTTGCGGCCAAACGACCTGGATCATTCCAACGCTTGCATAGCGCGGGCAATAGAGAGGATCCAGCCTGCCTCGTCGTCGAACCGTTCAGCCACATCAGCTTGTCGAAGATAATCCCGCGCCCGTTCTTTTTTCGGGCCGTCGCCTGCAAGGCGAACCATCTTGCGCGCGGACCTGGCGAGTTCGCGATTGGAGGCATGGATTTCAGCATCGAATGCCATAGAGTTCCTCAATAACGCCTGTTAAGCAGACCCAGGCCAATGCATTGGGCAACCTCTGTCGCCAACGGCGAGCGGTTCCCCTGAAAACAACTTGTCAATCGTAGGCCACTCATAGCCTTCACACCTTGGTCAGGCCATGCATGGGCCCCCTGCATTGCTGCAAGACCAACTTGAACTCTCGATTTCCACACATTGCGAGTGCTGTCTGTTGTCTGCACAACAGAACGCAGAAATATTTTGTCATAGGAACGTTTCAGATAAGGAAAACTTCACATGAAAAAGCCTCAGGCAACCAAAACCATCCACCACAACCAGCTCCTCGGGGCTTTTCCTACAGAGGTCCGCAGCAGAATCCTTCCTCAGATGACCAAGGTAGATATGAAGCTCGGATCGACTGTCTGCGATGCGGGGGGTGAGCTGAAATACGCCTATTTTCCGGAAGGATGCGTTCTGTCTCTGCTGACGGTGCTGGAGGACGGCTCTGAAATTGAATGTGCGAATATCGGGCGGGAAGGTGCATTTGGGCTTTTTGCGGCAATGTATAGCGGGGTTTCCTTCAACCGGTGCACGGTTCAACTGGAAGGTCCGATGCTGCGCTGCGAGATTGCGCCGCTGCGCGAAGAATTTTCGAAGAGCGCCGATCTGCAAAATCTTTTCGTCAGTTTTTCCGAGACGCTGCTCTCGCAGATCATGCAGACCGTTGGGTGTAATTCGCTGCATTCGGTGGAGGAGCGGTTGTCGCGCTGGCTTCTCATGATGCATGACCGCGCTGAAGGCGAACAACTCACATATACGCATGAGTTCCTGGCCCGCATCATGGGGTCCAATAGAACGTCGATCACGCTGGCCGCGCAAAACTTGAAGAATGCAGGCATTATCAACTATAGGCGCGGAATGATGCAGATCGAGGATCGTGCAGGTCTCGAGGCGGTCTCCTGCGAATGTTATGCGATTGTAAAGCGACGGTTCGATTCTTTCCTGAACCCTCCTGAACTCGCTCATCAAACGACGGACAGAGTCCATGAGTGAGGCCTCAGTGTTGATGAGGGACGCACTTGATCGATTTTATAGGCGTATGCGCCGCCCCCGTCCCATTGATTTCTGCGGTTTCCCGACGCTGACCGAGCGGCGAGTCTCTTTCTGAATATTCAGAAGGAGACGACGATGGCGGATGGTGGAGAGGGCTTTGACGGTTGCATCGAGGTTGTGCAGCGGACGCGTGGATATCGGAGCTGGCCGGATGAGGTGAAAGCCCGGATCGTGGCCGAGAGCTTTCAGCCGGGCGCGCGGGTGGCGGATGTCGCGCGGCGGCATGATCTGGCAGCGCATCAGCTGTCAGATTGGCGGCGTCAGGCGCGCGAGGGCCGTCTTGTCCTGCCCGCTGACGCCATGGCCGGTGTGGCGTCTGACGCTTTGCCGGCCTTTGTGCCGGTTTCGGTGGAGCCTGAGGACGTGTGTCCGTCAATGGTTGCCGGCCGGACCGGTGGCGTCATCACAATCGAAATCGCCAACGACCTCGTTCTTCGGGTGCCGGGCGATGTTCCGGCAGAACGGGCAGCAGCGGTGGTGCGTGCGTTGCGAGGACCGGCATGATCGTCGCGGGACAGCGCCAGCCGATCCTGATCGCGACGCGGCCGGTGGACTTCCGCTGCGGCCATCGCGCCCTGGCGCTGATCGTGCAGACCGAGCTGAAGCTCGATCCGCATTCCGGGGTGACGATCGTATTCCGCTCGAAACGCGGCGACAGGATGAAGATTCTGGTCTGGGACGGAACGGGTCTCGCCCCTCTCGGGACATTGCTGCGCAATACCCTGTCGGGCAGTGGATGGTCTACAAAGTCCTGGAACAGGGCAGCTTTGCCTGGCCGAAGGTTCAGGACGGGACAATGCGGCTGTCGCGGGCCCAACACGAAGCTTTGTTCGAAGGTCTGGACTGGCGCCGGATCGTTGCGCAGCGGGTCGCTCCACCCATTGCGGCGGGATGATTTACTCAGCTGTCCGGCGTTGTTTAATTGGCCTTTCTTGGCTGGAACGGCTATGAATCCGCATGTCGCGACCCTTCGATCTCAGCCAGTTTCCGGACCTTCCGCCCGAGGTTGTGAAGGCCTTTGCCGCACAGTCGGCGGCACTGGAAGCAGCACGGTTTGAGGCCTCGGTCGAGCGTGCGGCCCGCCAGCATGAACAGGCGGTTGGGGCTGAGAAGGACGCCTTCATCACCGAGTTGAAAGCCCTGATCGAGAAGCTGGAAGGTCAGGTTCAGGACTACCGGCGCACGAAGTTCGGACCGAAATCGGAGAAGCTGGACCCCGCGCAGCTCGAGCTGGCTCTCGAGGATCTGGAAGCGGCCATCGCCGAGACCCAGGAACAGATTGCCGCGGTCGAGGCGAAGATCGCGGCCAGCGAGACCGATCCCGAGAAGAAGGCGCCGCGTAAGAGGCGCAAGACGCGCGCCTTGCCCGAACATCTGCCGCGCGTCGAGCGCGTCATCGAGCCCGACAGCATCGTCTGCCCGTGCGGTTGCGGCGACATGGTGCGGATCGGCGAAGACAGGGTCGATCGGCTGGATTACATCCCGGCGCGCTATCAGGTGATCGTCACGATCCGCCCGAAATACGCCTGTCCCAAGGGGCGCGCGGGTGTGGTTCAGGCGAGAGCCCCGGCGCATCTTCTGGAGGGCAGCTGGCCCACCGAGGCGCTGCTGGCGCAGATCGCCGTGTCCAAGCATTCCGAGCACATGCCCCTGAACCGCCAAGCCGTGGTCATGGCGCGGTGTGCCGATCGACCGGTCGGTCCTCGCCGATTGGATGGGTCGGACCGGTGCGCTGATCGCGCCGGTGGTGGACCGCATGGCGGTGCTGCTGAAACAGGGCAGCACCCGGCTCTATGTCGACGAGACGACCGCCCCTGTTCTGGACCCCGGGCGAGGCAAGACGAAGACCGGCTATTTTTGGGCGGTGCTGCGCGATGACCGGGGCTGGAACGGCCCGGCGCCACCGGGCGTGGTGTTCCACTATCGGCCCGGTCGAAAGGGCGAATATGCGACCTGCGAGACCTGTGGCGGATCAACACCGGGCATCCGCGTTATCCGCGGTTACCGCACCAATGCCTGTGATGCATGTCTTGAGAAGAAAAAGGCTGCGTTGCGGGCAAGGTGAACTGCCCCGCGGGGAGAGTATGCGGCAGCCTCCCTGGTTGCCGCGCCCACCCCTGCTTCAAGCGCATGTCGCGATAGTTGTCGCGATAAATGTCGCGATATGGACCGCCGCCATAATCCTACACTGACGAGGCGCTGAATACGGACAGATTGGTCACGTCAACCAAGCCCCGTCGGACCCATTCCACCATGTCCACTGCCCCCAACTCTTCCTCGTATCCGATCGACACGTTGCGAAGCAGGGTCCCGCCCGGCATCAGGATGTCGGCAGACCGGTGGGTATGGCCGAACAGCCAGACGTCCGGACGATACATCTCGATCTCGACCTCGAGATCGGACGCGAAACAGGGGCTGAGCGGCGTCAGCGCGCCGACCACCGCAGGTGAAGGCGCATGGTGGGTGACGACCACTGTCCTCCCGTCCCAGGGCGCGGCGAGCTCCGAGGTCAGCCAGGCTCGCTGCTTCGCGTGCTCATCGGCCGTGTCCTCCGGGCGAAGCTGACGCTCCGGATCGTCGACCATGATCACGTCCTCTTCGTAGTCCGGCATCATCTGCGCCTGCCAGAGCGTATCGGCGACAGCCTGATCGCCGTGCGGCGCGAAAAGCTTCAGGTCCGTCCAGAGCGTCGCCATCAGAATCCGCACGTCCCCCATGACAAGGCGGCGGCACTGCCCGAAGCTGCACCCGGCGTCGCGACAGATCCTGTCGAGGTCTTCATCCAGCGTGCTGAGATTGCCGCCGTAGTAATCGTGATTGCCCGGCATGACGATTGTCTGCTTGGCAGGATAGAGCGTGCTCAACCAGCGAAGCGCTGACGGCCAATTCTGAATCGCATCCTCGGCGAGATCACCCGCGACGATCATCAGGTCGGCCTCTTGGGCGACCTCGCGGATGGCCTCACCCAGTCTGCGCAGGATGTCGCGATCCTGGATTTCATCCAGATGCAGGTCCGCGAGGGCAAGGATTTTCATTGAGGATTACTCGTTCATCATGACGTTGCGCGACGATGAACCGAAACCCCGTCGGCAATCAAACTGTCAGTCGAAACAGCATCTGGCGTAGCGGTGGCCCATCTTGATTTTGTTCCCGTTATGTTCTATTTATCGCTCCAGTCATCGTTGGAGTTCTGTCATGGAAACGTCAGCTTCTGCCCTGCCCGCGACCCCGCGTCAGATCGCCTATGCCCGCTCGCTCGCCCACCGCAACCGACAGTTCTGCCGTGGGACATCCAGCAAGATCGTCGTGCGCTCAGCGTCTGGATCGACGCACAGGCACGGGTGACCCCAGCCGCCAATAACGATCCCCGGCCAAGCTCAAAGCAGGTGGCCTTCGCGGAGAAGCTGGCGCGGATCAAACGTCGCGCGGTTCCGGATGAGTGTTTCAGGGACAAGGGCCTGATGTCGAAGTGGATCGATGTGAACAAGTGATCCGGGTGCCGTGCGTGCCACAAACGGTGGTTTTTGACCACTTCACCAGCATGGACGAAGCCGACAGACGTCGTGGCTATTTGAATGCCTGCTTCGGCCGTAGTCTGGACTGGCTCTCTCGTCTCGGTCACCGATTGCATCGGCCCAGTTTCAAACAATCATCAGCACCAGCATCACGATAGCCATTCCCATCATCATCAGGTTTTCGGACAGGCTCACGAACCCCAGCGGCACATTCGAGTTGCCCCCCACGCAGGCGCATTTCAGTTCGCGCTTGTCGATGTAGACAGCCTTGAAGACGCTGATCGCGCCGATCGTGGCGATGAACAGAGCGGCCGGAGCAGCAAGCGGGGTCAGCAGCATGCCGGTCATAAGGATGCCCGCCCCGGTCTCGACCCACGGATAGACGTAAGCGTAAGGGACCCATTTCCGCGCAAGCAAGTCATAGTTCAGGAACATCGTTGTGAAGCTTTCGATATCGCGCAGCTTCTGCATCCCCAGCAGGATCATCGAGACCGAAATGAACCACCCGAGCGTCTGCCATGTGATTGCCCCGAGAAAGCCGATGGACAGCGCAAGCGCGGTCGCCGCAGCGACGGCGAAGAGGTAGAGCACCGGTTTGTAGGTCGTGGCGTCCGGATCGTAATCGGTGAGCTTCTGACGCAGGGCGTCATAGCCGCCCACGCGCTCCCCTTCGATCCAGACCTGCGGGGTCGTGGGAACGTCGAATTCTTTTTTGAACGCATCGACCTCGGGCCGCTCGCGGAACAGGCGATCATCGACCTCGAAGCCCTTGCGCTTCAGAAGCCAGCGCGCTTTCTGCCCCGCAGGGCATAGATGGTTCGGCAAGGCCATGCGGTAGAGAACGGCCGTCTTGCCGGCCGAGGCTGTGGCGGGTTCGGTCGTCACGTCGGCGACGTCGCGGGTGTCTTTGGGCATTGTCAGTTTCCTTCGTCTCAGGGTTCGGCGCGGGGCGTGCCGGGGGCTGCATCCCCGTTGGCCTCGATGTCTTCGATATACAGTTTCATCTCCTCGATCTCGCTACGCTGCGCCTCGATGATCGCTTCGGCCAGTTCGCGCACGCGCGGGTCAGACAGGTTTGCCCGTTCGCTGGTCAAGATCGCGATGGAATGGTGCGGAATCATCGCCTTCATCCAGGCGATGTCGCCCACGGTGTCCTGCGACCGGACCAGGTAGACGCCGGTCGCAAAGGCAATGGCGGCCCCGGCGAAGATCGCGATGTTCATCTTCCGGCTGGAATACATGCCGAGCATGAAGGCGAGCATGACCACCGCCATCATCCCGCCCATGTAGAGCGCCATCCACATCCGCGTCTGCGAGAAGAAGACGTGATCGAGGGCGTAGGTGTTGAGATACATCAGACCATACATCACGATTGTCGAGGTGCCGATCATCGCGAAGAACCGGCCATAGCCGCTGCCTTCACCGTTTTCGCTATCGTGGTGTTTGTCCTTTGAACCCATTGTAGTGTCGTCCTGATGTGCCATTGTCTGTCTCTTCAATATACCTATATGGGGTATACAGCCAATTTTCCAACCCAATGGTTCCGAAAAGGAGCGCCGCCCGATGAAAGCCAACAAGGAAAAGACGCTGGACCGCCTGTCGCGCCTCGAAGGACAGGTGCGCGGTGTCGCGAAGATGGTCGAGGCCGACCGCTACTGTATGGACATCCTTGCGCAGACGGCCGCGATCCGGTCGGCCGTCCTGGGGGTCGAAAAGCTCGTGCTAGAGAACCACGCTGCGCATTGCGTCTCCTCCGCCATCGATAGCGGCGACCCCGATGAACAGCGCGCGAAGTTCGACGAGTTGATCGGACTTTTGCAGAAGGCGTCGAGGTAAGCGCCATTGCTCCGACAGATGACTATGGGCGGCGCAACCGTCAATGTTGGACGCGCCGGTGCAGACGCAAAATGACCTTCACACCGGCGCAGCAATCGTGACCGTAGATCAGGCCGTCAGGAACTGTCCCATCATCCCGGCATCTTCGTGTTCGAGAATGTGACAATGGAACATGAAAGGTATGTTCTCGACGCTCGGTGCCTCGATGGCGACCAGAAGGTCGCGGGTTCCGTCTATGACGACGACATCTTTCCAACCCGTCTCCTCGGGCCGTCTCGGGTCTGGCACTCGGAACTTCACGCCATGGGCGTGAAAGGGGTGTGCCATCCCCTCTGCCGTGATCGACCAGAGCTCGACAGTTCCGATCCTGGCGGTGAACGAGATCCGATCGGGATCGTAGGGCTCGCCATTGATCGCCATTACGGGTCCAGACCCCATCATGTCGCGCATACGCTGCATCGGCCCCATGTTTTCCCGCAAGACAAACGACCGTTCGACGACCGAAGCTGGAAGCTCGCCCAGATCGTTCGTCAGCCTCTCCGGCACGCGACCGCGCGCTGGAATATCAGCGTTGCCGACAAGGGACAGCAGCGTATGCCGAACCTCGTCGCCCCCCATCATGCCCATCATCATGCCGCCCATCAGAGATGCGGCAACCGAGATCGGCACCGTGCCGCCATCGCCCATATCGACGACCACCTCCACCCGTTCGCCGGGCGCGATCGTCACATCGGCAATCTCGACGGGCCGTGGGATCAACCCCTGATCCACCCCGATCAGCCTGGCCGGGCGCGGAAACGAGATTGTGTGCTGTGCCGAGGTCGAGGCGTTGATGAAGCGCAGCCGCACAAGCCCGGCCGGCACCTCAACAACGGGGGCGTATTGACCGTTGGCGAGAACGACGTCACCGAGATAACCGTGCATGATCGTCATCATGTCGGGATCGTAGACGGCCTGACCTTCGCGACCGATCTTCTTGTCCTGAAGGATCACCACCAGATCATCGAGACCGGGTGTCGAGGGGAGGCCGAGGGCGTCACTCTCGTCGTCTTCGAGGATCAACGCCCCGGCAAGACCCGCCCATTGGTCTGGCGCTGTCCGACCGTGAACATGGGTATGATACCACAGGGTCGCAGCGGGCTGTTCCAGCGGGAGTTTGGCGCGCCAGACAGCGCCCGGCCGGATCACCGATTGCGGCGCGCCCCCATCCGCGTCGGACGGCACGTTCAGCCCGTGCCAATGGGTGGAGACTGGGATCTCCGTCCCATTGGTCACTGCCGCGTTCACGGTTGTTCCGCGCCGCATCCGCACGGTCGGCCCCAGATAGGCCCCTTCGAAACCCATGGTGGGTGTCGCGGCACCCGTGCCGAAGCGTGTTTCTCCTGCCATTGCCCGCAGTGCAAGTGTGCCGCCGCGGGCGTCGATTTCCGGCATGGGCCGAAAAGGCTGGCCCGCTTGAAGCGCGGCCGGTTCCGTGTCGGACATCCGACCCATTCCACCGCCCCCCATGCCGTCATGCATCATGCCCTGAGCCTCGGCGCGGCGCAGAAATGCCGGCACGGACAGTCCAGCTCCGGCACCAAGAATCGCTGCTCTTCGCGTGATCATCGTGATGTCTCCCTTTCGTCATGCGCGGCACGGATGTCCTGCGGCCAGGTCGATTTGATATAGCTGAGGACTGCGATGATCTCGTCGTCCGTCAGGACGCCCTCATAGATGGGCATGTTGGACGCGTAGTCGGGATCGCCGAACAGGGCACCGGTCCCGTATTTCGTCAGGCGAAACAGGGTGTCACCGTCATGATGCCACGTATGTCCGGCTTCATCATGCGGCGGGGCCGGAAGCCGTCCGTCCTCACCGGGCGAACGCCAATCCGGCTGACCTTCCAGGTTCGCTCCATGACAGGAGGCGCAGTTTTCCTGATAGACGACTGCGCCCAAGGCCACGATATCGGGATCGGTATCGCGCAACACGATGCGATCCGCGTCAGCCGACTGCGAACTGACGGCGAAGAGAGCGGCCCCGATCAGGACCACCCCCACACCGGCGACAAGCGCGATCCGCTTCATAGACCGGCTCTGAAGAAAACTCCGCCTTCACCGGCCACACCGCCGAAGGCGATCACGTCATAGCGTGCGGTCGGGTCGTTTCCCATGCCGGGGGAGCCGCCGGGCATGCCGGGCACGGCGATCCCCGTGATCTCCGGACGCTCCTCCAGCAGTTTGGTAAGGGCTGCGAAGGGCACATGGCCTTCAACTACATAGCCGTCGATCATTGCGGTATGGCAGGACCACATCGTGCCGGGCACGTCGTTCTCCACCTTCACGCTGGTCACATCACGTGTATCCGTAACTTCGATGTCGTAACCCTCTTCTCGGGCCAGGGCGACCCATGCGCCGCAGCACCCGCAGGTTGGGCT
>Ga0307954_1001051_pt1 | contig 13482 bp, 10 predicted proteins | sample OrgLakmetagen437_FD_201822 | JGI IMG/M metagenome (GOLD analysis project Ga0307954, IMG submission 201822) | Saline water microbial communities from Organic Lake, Antarctica - #437 | ecosystem: Environmental > Aquatic > Non-marine Saline and Alkaline > Saline | place: Antarctica: Organic Lake... | reverse complement strand
TGGCGCTTCCTGTTTTTTTGCTTGAAATGGGCGGCCACTTTTTCAAGATTGACCAGATTGTGGCGCCGCAAATATCCAACTGGATTCAGCTGGTTCTGGCGACGCCCGTGGTGGTCTGGTGCGGCGCGCCATTTTTTGTTCGTGGCTGGAAATCGGTCCTCAGCCGCAATCTGAATATGTTCACGCTGATTGCGATTGGTACGGGCGTCTCTCTGACCTACAGCCTGGTAGCGACTTTAGCGCCGCAAATATTCCCGGAGGCTTTCCAGCAGCAGGATGGCTCAGTGGCCGTGTATTTCGAGGCGGCCGCCGTCATCGTGGTGCTGGTTTTGTTGGGGCAGGTGCTTGAGCTCCGCGCCAGGGAGAAAACCTCTGGCGCCATCAAGGCGTTGTTGGATCTTGCCCCGGCCACAGCAAGAAAACTGGAGGATGACGGCAGCGAGTCCGACGTTTCGCTGGATCAGGTGAACGTGGGCGACCGGTTGAGAGTTCGCCCCGGCGACAAGGTACCACTGGATGGCGAAGTCCTTGAAGGCAACTCGAATGTGGATGAATCCATGGTGACCGGAGAGCCTATGGCGGTCAGCAAAAAGACGGGCGACCAGGTGGTTGGCGGCAGCATCAATCAACAGGGCAGCTTCATCATGCGCGCCGATAAAGTGGGGCGCGACACCATGCTGTCCCAGATTGTGCAGATGGTGGCCAGCGCGCAGCGCAGTCGTGCGCCGATTCAGGGTCTGGCGGACAAAGTGGCCGGCTGGTTTGTTCCGGCGGTCATCGTCATCGCCGTCATTGCGTTTATTGTCTGGTCGATCTTCGGGCCAACGCCGCCCATGGCCTTTGGTCTGATTGCGGCGGTGAGTGTGTTGATTATTGCCTGTCCGTGCGCTTTGGGTCTGGCGACACCAATGTCGATCATGGTCGGCGTTGGGCGAGGTGCCCAGAGCGGTGTCCTGATCCGGGATGCGGAAGCGTTGGAGCGCATGGAGAAAGTCGATACGGTGGTGGTGGATAAAACCGGCACCCTGACTGAGGGCAAACCTCAGGTGACGAAGCTGGTGCCGGCAAACGGTTTCAGCGATGAGGATCTGATGCGATACGCCGGTGGCCTGGAGAAGGGCAGCGAGCATCCTTTGGCACACGCCATTCTCGATAAAGCCAAAACCATGGAGTTGAAACTGCCGGACGCCGAGGATTTCGACTCTCCGAACGGTAAAGGTGTCACCGGAAAAATCGATGGCAAAAAGGTTCTGCTTGGCAATCGATTGCTGATGGAATCAGAAAGCGTCGATACCTCCGCCTTTGAGGAAGAGGCGGACCAGCTGAGAAAAGACGGTGCCACCGTTATCTTTGCGGCCGTGGATGGAAAAATATGCGGTTTGCTGGCGATTGCAGACCCGGTCAAGGAGACCACGGAAGCGGCAATAGCCGCTCTGCAGAAGGAGGGTATCCGGGTGGTGATGCTGACCGGAGACAACCGAACCTCCGCCGAAGCCGTGGCCCGCAAACTCCATATTGATGAAGTGGAAGCGGAAGTACTGCCGGAAGACAAGGGCAAGATCATTCAGCGCCTGAAGGACGAAGGTCGCATTGTTGTGATGGCAGGTGACGGTGTGAACGATGCGCCAGCCCTGGCCACCGCAGATGTTGGCATTGCCATGGGTACCGGGACTGACGTGGCCATCGAAAGCGCGGGCATTACGCTTTTGCGCGGCGATTTGATGGGCATTGTAGAAGCACGGAAGTTGTCGCGGGCAACCATGCGCAATATCCGGCAGAATCTGTTTTTCGCGTTCGTTTACAACGCCGCGGGCGTGCCGATTGCGGCGGGGGTCTTGTATCCAGTTGCCGGCATCCTTCTGTCGCCCATCATTGCGGCTGCGGCCATGTCGCTGTCTTCGGTAAGCGTCATTACGAACGCCCTACGATTGAGGGTAGTGAAACTGTCAGACGACTAGGCTGATGGAGCCTCCCTCGGAAAAAGGAGATGTGTATGTCTTATACAATGGATCCCTTGTCATCCATGACCGCCATCTGAATCGGCTAACCGCAAAAATTGATCTGCAGCAAGGAAAATGGTGATTTGAAAATAAATTCAGGCTCAATTCAGGTAGATGACATTTACTGACGCTGTCGCGAATGAATTTCATTAAGGAGCTTTAACATGAAACGTCTGACTACAGTAATTGCTGTCTCTTTGATTATTGCCGCACCGGCTGTCTGGGCCGCTGGTTCGGAAAACCAGCGGGGGCATGGAGGCATAATGATGTCTCCGGACCAGATGCAGGAAATGCAGCAGAATATGTCCCAAATGCAGGGTATGACCAGCCAGATGCAGCAAAATTCCGGACAAGATCATCACGAGCTCATGGAAGAGCACATGGAACGCATGCAAAAGCAGATGCACATGATGCGCGGCGGTATGATGGGCAGCCGAGGCATGATGAATGGCCAGGGAATGATGAGCGGTCAAGGTATGAAGGGGGATTCAAACCAGGGCCAATCCACAATTAAACCGGAGGATCGCTTCGAGTTTATGGAAAAACGCATGGATCAGATGCAGCTGATGATGGAACAAATGCTGGAACATCAGCAGCTGCTGCAAGGCCGCACGAAATAACCTACCGTGTAATCCCCTGGCACCCTAATGTGTCACCAGTGCCCGGAGCATCAGGTTGGGATTTTTTAGAGAGCTAACTGCGCGCAATCAATGCAGTAGAGGCTGGTAGGGTCTACTTCCAGGCGCTTTGGGTTGATGGGCTCGCCGCATTCCCGGCAGTCCCCGTATTCATCGTTGTCGATCCGAAGGAGGGCGGCTTCAATTAGCCGTAACTGGCGGTCTGCCCGCACCTTTCCAGCTTGGGCTAGTGCTTGGCTTTGCAGAGCATCCATCCGTGAGAGCCGGCCGACGCTTTGCTGGTCCAGGTGAACAGTACCGCTGGATTCATCCCGCACCTCACTGGTGGAAAGCAGGTCGTCGCGCTGCGTCAACAGCAATATGCGAAACTTCTCCAGGTTTTCAGTTGCCATATCCAGGTTGCCTCATTAAGTAAGTGAGAGTTGCCTCGCAGGCCAGCGCTCTTCAGTTCAGCGGCTACAATTAAAGCGATGACTTTGAAATCTACGGTGACGTTGAAGTTGTTCGCTTAGGGTTCTGGCGCGCCATCAGGCATGCTTTTTCTGAAGGAAGTACCTTAAAACACTTACCGTCAGTAAACATCATCTTGATAACGCGCCTCGGTTCTAAACTCATCTACGACTAGGTACAATCACGTTAAGATTGGGCCAAACACCTGGCCCACTTCAACTGGCCTTGGTGTAGGCTGGGTGTTTAAGACACCGGATTCGAGGAAAAAGCACCATGAGCATACCACCAGCATCGACCCCCGAGTTCAATACAGCCTCCAGATCTCTGAGGCAGACACTCAGAGCGTATTGCAAGCCACGCCTGGCACGCAGTATTGCGGAGATCCTGATCACCGCACTCCCTTTTGTGTTGATCTGGGCTCTGATGTGGTTGGCGGTCAGTGCCGGATACTGGCCCGTGGCCCTCGTGCTGGCCGTCCCTGCCGCAGGATTCCTGGTACGACTGTTCATGATCCAGCATGACTGCAGCCATAGGTCGTTTTTCAATTCGCGGCGCACCAATGACTGGACCGGCCGTATCATCGGTGTGCTTACCCTCACCCCTCATGATTTCTGGCGCCACTCCCACAACCTCCACCATGCCAACTCCGGCAATCTGGATCGGCCGCAAATTGGCGGGCTCGACACCTTCACAGTGCGCGAGTTCCAGGCTTTGCCCCGGTGGCAGAAATGGCGCTATCGCCTCTACCGCCACCCTCTGGTGCTATTCGGTTTCGGCCCCATGTACACGTTCCTGCTGGACTACCGACTGCCTTTCGGATTCATGCGTGCTGGCAGGATGCCCTGGATCAGTACTCTGGGCACCAATGCGGCCATTGCGGTTCTGGCAACTGGCGTCATCTGGTTTGTCGGGGTGGGACCCTTCCTGCTGGTCCAGATCCCGATCACGCTGCTCGCTACCACCATGGGGGTTTGGCTGTTCTACGTCCAGCATCAGTTCGAGGCCACCTACTGGGAACACGATGAACACTGGAACGCCTATGACTCTGCGCTGCAGGGCAGCTCCTACTACGTACTGCCGGGTATCCTGCGCTGGTTCAGCGCCAACATCGGCGTGCACCATGTTCACCATCTAGCTAGCCGAATTCCTTGCTACCGCCTGCCCGAGGTATTGAAAGATTACCCGGAACTTCAAACATTCAACCGGGTCACGTTGCGCGAAAGCATCGAATCAGTGCGCCTGGCGCTCTGGGACGAGAACAAGCGGCGGCTGGTTTCTTTCAGGGAGGCGGCAGGCTAATCGGGACAGTTTTTTGTCACCCGCCCAATACAGCGCCAGGATGGAATGTCCATATGTTTCTTGAAGCCTGCTTACCTTCGTGTTGTGACGCTTGACTAAACCTCATTATGTCCATATCCTTGGACATATGGAAACTTCAGAAGCAACAGCAATTTTTGGCGCGCTCTCTCAAGAAACTCGATTGGAGGCATTTCGACTTTTGGTTCGTCATGAGCCAGAAGGGCTTCCCGCTGGTGAGGTCGCAAGACAACTGGGTGTACCGCACAACACCATGTCCGCACATTTGTCGGTGCTTGCCCGTGCAGAGCTTGTTCTCTCCCAGCGCCAGAGTCGCTCCATTATCTATCGAGCGAATTTGAATTGTGTGCAAGAGACGATCAAATTTCTGGTTAATGACTGCTGTGCAGGCCATCCACAGGTCTGTGAGCCGCTCACATCCTCGTTAATCGCCTGTTCCACCCAATCGGACGAGCTTTGAGACACCATGAAATCACTGATTTATCATAACCCTGACTGCGGAACCTCGCGTAACACGTTGGCAATGATGAAGGCCTCAGGTGAAGCGCCTGAAGTCGTAGAATATCTCAAGGCACCGCCCAAATGACCCGTATGACCCTGTTGCATGACTTGCCCAGTATCGATCCTGACAAGCTCCACGCCATCGATGTTGAGGCGTTGGTCGGCCTCGGCGCGTCTCGGCATGCCCCCCGTATTCTGATGCTCTACGGCTCGCTGCGAGAGCGGTCTTTTTCTCGGCTGGTTTCCGAAGAAGCGGGGCGGCTGCTGAGCTGGTTTGGCTGCGAAGTTCGAACCTTCGACCCTACCGGACTGCCGCTGCCCGACGCCGAGGACGCGTCTCATCCGAAGGTTGTGGAGTTGCGCGAACTCGCCGAATGGTCTGAGGGCATGGTGTGGTGTTCACCGGAACGCCATGGCGCTATGACAGGCATTATGAAGGCACAAATTGACTGGATTCCGCTGACGCTGGGAGCCGTGCGCCCAACCCAAGGCAAGACTCTGGCCGTGATGCAGGTCTGCGGTGGCTCTCAGTCATTCAACAGTGTGAATCAACTGCGCGTGTTAGGGCGCTGGATGCGCATGCTGACCATCCCAAACCAGTCGTCAGTGCCCAGGGCTTTCATGGAATTCGACGAAAACGACCGCATGAAACCGTCACCCTTTTACGACCGAATCGTCGATGTTATGGAAGAGTTGGTGAAGTTCACTTGGCTGGTACGCGACCGCAACACTGCGTTGACCGATCGTTACTCGGAGCGCAAAGAAAGCGCCGATGCGCTGTCAAATCGCGTCAATCAGCGCGCCATTTGACACCAGAAGCTCGATAGCCGCTGACGGAACGCAACGCAACGCAACGCTCACAATGATCAAAGGAAACGAGGCATGACCACACCTGAAAGCTCACAGTCCCCCAGCGCGTCTGAAGGTATGGGGCTGTTCGAACGTTTTCTTACGCTCTGGGTCGCTCTGGCTATTGTAGCGGGTGTGCTGATAGGGCAGTTCGCTCCCGCCATCCCCGAGAACTTGTCACGCTTTGAGGTTGCACAGGTTTCAATTCCCGTCGCGGTGCTGATTTGGGCGATGATCTTTCCCATGATGGTGCAGGTCGACTTCACGTCGGTTCTCGGCGTTCGCCGTCAGCCCAAGGGACTGATTATCACCACGACGGTGAACTGGCTGATCAAGCCCTTCACCATGTTTGCTATTGCCTGGTTCTTTTTTACCGTGGTGTTCGCGCCTCTGATACCCGCGGATCGGGCCAATGAATACCTGGCTGGCGCTATATTGCTGGGCGCTGCGCCCTGTACCGCCATGGTTTTCGTGTGGAGCTACCTCACGCGGGGCGACGCTGCCTACACTCTGGTTCAGGTGGCGCTCAATGATTTAATCATGCTGTTCGCCTTCGCGCCCATCGTCGTTTTCCTGCTGGGCGTGTCAAGCATTGAGGTGCCCTGGGATACGGTCATCCTGTCAGTGGTGCTGTATATTGTCATTCCGCTGGGCGCCGGCTATTTGACTCGTCAGGCGGTTATCAAGCGACGCGGACTCGAATGGTTCAGCAACGTTTTTATGAAACGCCTGGCACCGATCACACCCATTGGCTTGATCATCACCCTGGTGTTGCTGTTCGCTTTTCAGGGCGACGTGATTATCGCTAATCCGTTGCATATTGTGCTGATTGCTATCCCGCTGATTCTTCAGACCGTGCTGATCTTCTTCATCGCTTACGGCTGGGCGAAGGCCTGGAAGGTGCCCCATTGCGTTGCGGCGCCTGCCGGTATGATCGGCGCCAGTAATTTCTTCGAACTGGCCGTGGCGGTTGCCATTGCCCTGTTTGGTTTGCAGTCCGGCGCGGCGCTGGCAACGGTGGTCGGTGTGCTGGTGGAGGTGCCCGTTATGCTGGCTCTGGTGCGTTTTGCCAACGCCACCCGCGGCCACTTTCCGGTGGCGCAAGAGGCTTCCCGTTAAGCCCTTGGTCATCAATGTGGTCGTCAAAAATACGGTGTGACGGAGCTGCAACTGCGTCTGCATTCCATGTCAGTAAACATCTTCCAGGTAGCGCCCTTCGGCTCTCAGCTCATCGACATCCATATGCAAGGGTTTGAGGATGGAGTCAAACACCTGACCTACACCAGAAGCCATATCCCGGCCACCACATACCAGCACCTGGGCGCCTTTCTCAATCAATTGCCGCAACGCGGTTTCATCAGCCAGGATGGCATCCTGAACATAGGCTTTTTCTGCTGATCGTGAAAACGCCGTATTCAGTCCGGTAAGGCGGTGGTCATCCAGATAACCGCCAAGTTCCGGCTGATAGAGAAAATCCGATTGTGGATTGCGTCCGCCCCAGTATAGGTACATCGGACTAAGGTCTGTATTTTTTCGGATAAAGCCTGCCAGCGGGCCTATTCCTGCGCCGGCGCCCACGAGAATAATGGGCGTTGCACCGCCCGCCGGACGAAAGCCTGGGTTTTGCTGGATAAACCCGGTAATACGATCTCCCGGTTTGAGGTTGTGCAGATACCCTGAACACAGGCCGTTGGTCTGCTTGCGCACGCAGATTTCCAGTTGTCCATCCGAGGCCGAAGACGCCAGCGAGTACAAGCGGGCCGTGTTATCTCCGGGTGGCGCAACGCCAAACAAGTCACCCGCCTCGAAACTCGGCATATTTGACCGGCTTCTGAAAGACAACACCTGCCATAAATTTCTGCGATCTTGTAGCGGCCTGAAACGCAATATGCTGGTAGGCGCGTTTACCGCAACGCCATAGTCCACGCGCTCAACAAGCTCGAATTCCGCAGTGGCGGCTGGCGCGGGATTATGGGTCAGCGCCAATGAGATGCCCATGCGCTCGCCGATAGCCTCGCCCCATTCACGAAACTGGATGGCGGAGCCGCGATCGATTCGTGTAACAAGCTCCATTTGCTGCAGGCCTTTACTACTGAGTGCAGCGTCTACATCCAGCGCGTACTGGCAGAATTTTGGGAACTGTTGGTCACCAAACCCCAGAACCACAAACTCCAATCCGTCATTCGCCTGAAAGTGTTCAAGTCGAGTCATGAACTGACTGGCGGAGGAGGGCGCGTCACCGTCACCGTAGGTGGATGTCAGAACAAAAAGCACCGAGGCCTGCGGGTAGCGTTTTGCCAAGTCATTCATCGGCGCGCAATGTACTTTTTTGCCGGCCTGATTGAGCTTTTTTTGAAGATCCCTGGCAAAACCCCAGGTGGTATTGCCTTCTGAACCCACCAGAATAACCGCATCCGCCACCTCGATACCGGCACCTTCACCCAGACCGACGGATGATGAACGCCGCTGCCACCAGACTTGTAGGCCGGTAAACGACAGTGCCGGCACGGTCAGCGCAGCCACCCCAAGAATCAAACCCAGCCACCACAGGCCTTCACCCGTGTGCAGGCGAATCATCCAGTGCTGGAGCTGATTGCCAGCAGAGCGAGGCTGGTACTGCAGCAGTTCTCCGGTTGCCTGATCAACGAACCCGGAACCCTGAGTCGTGCTCAGGGAATAGACGTCGCTGGGGTCATTCGGGTAAGGGAATACCAGCTCACGCAGCTCGTTGGCGTCTACGTTTTTAAGCGCGATCAGAGAGCTCACCGGTGCCGGCGTGCCGCCTGACACTTCCGCCGGAAAGGATGGCTCCGCAGCAGCAGCCTCCGGCAGCAGGCCAAACCGCACCGCAGACATGTAGCTGCCCGTCAGTGCCGACAGCAACAAACCAATCACCGCAAACCGTGCCAGCTCGGCGTGAATCCGCGGGCTACCGGAACCAGCAATGGGCTTTAAAATGGCTTTCCAACCTCCCATACGTCGAGCCAGCAGAAACATGCCGGACAGGCAGAGCAGTAGCATCATTACCGCCAAGCCGCCTGCTAGCATTCGGCCTGCATCATCCAATAGAAATGAGCGGTGCAGGTTCTTTACCCAGCGCAAAAAGGCTGAGGGCTGATAAGGGGCAAGACTCTCACCGGTCAGGGGGTTAACCAGGTCCGCGCCTGGCTGGCCGTCTCGGCTGTAATAGACGACAACTTCGCCTGAAAGAGAGCGTTGTATCTGCTCGGTGCCCGGATAATGCGCCACTACACGCTCAGACAGGTCAGCAACGCTGATTTCACCGGTCGGCGGGATGGTTGCGCCCGCCCGTTCAATGGCGGGTACAACGGACAAAACAACGCCCGTGGTCGCCAGCACCAAAAGCAGCAGTGCGGCGACCAATCCGGGCCAACCATGAAGCTTGCGTAGCATGAAGCTGGCTCCCGTCAGTTACTTGAGGTTATAAACAAAAGACTGGACGTAGCCACGGCCAGCAACCGACTTTCCAGAGCCTTCCGTGGTTAGCGGGGCCACCACATCCGAGCGGTTGTCGCGCATATCTTCAACGGCGGTATCAACACGAACCTGGTAGCCGGCGTCGATCAATGCGTCATCAAGTTCCAGGGTCACGTTCTGGGTGCGCCCACTGGTCACACTGGCGCCGGTCAGGCCATCGTATTCAGCCTTGTTCATTCCACTGCCACGGGCCCAGCCACGTAGATGCTTGTAATACTTACTCTTCTGGCCAGCAATCCAGAGAGTCCCTTGGTATTGGCCATCCGCATCGGTGAGGTAGAGCGCAAGATAAGCTCCATCACCGCCGTAATTGCTCAGTTGTGTGGTGAAGGTGACTTCCCGGGCCTGTGCATATGCCGGCAGTGCCATGGCAGTCGCAAGCCCGAGTGCAAACAGAATGTTCTTCATGATGTAATCTCCTTTCACTATTCAACAGTCACTGTGGGTCGGCCTGTGATGATGCCCTTACGCGGAGCCTGCTCTTTGTTTATCGATTTGCTATCGTTCCCGGACTTGCCACGATAGTCGTCATCGTCATCGTCATCGTCATCGTCATCGTCATCGTCTTCCAGCTCCATTCCCCTCAGCTCAAAGGTCGCTGGCGAGTACTCGGCCTCCGCACGACGACCCTCCGGGTCCCGTCCTTTAACCTCGTAACAGCCGTCATCCACCTTGATGCGGAACACCTTCCAACCTTCCGCTTCAAGCTTCTGTCGCAGGTTCTCCCGGGGTTGCCATCCGGCAATCGGGTCATCGCAATCATCGTCGGCCAAGGCGCTGCCGCTCATTAGCAGCAACGAAAAGGTGATAACAAGGGGTTTTATGTTCATGGCGTGTCTCCCGTTGAGTCCGTTGAAGCAATCTTAAGGTTGCTACCTGACACTGGCCTGAATGAGCTGCAGGTAAACGCTTTGTTTAGTAAATACCCAACAGGCAAGGGAAGGATCTGGTGGAGGAACGGAGCAGTAATAATGCGGTTTCAGACGGCTGTCAGGTAATGGCTGTAGTATGTTCTGTTGGTGATCACGGGAAGGGTGAGATATGCGGGTACTGTTGGTTGAGGATACAACCGGGTTGGGTGAGGCCGTGCGGGATCAGATCAGCGAAGATGGACATGCTGTAGATTGGGTGCAGAGCTTGGGTTTTGCTGATACCAGCGTGAAAACCACGCCTTATAACCTGATTTTGCTCGACCTGATGCTGCCAGACGGTCACGGTTTTGATTTTTTGAAAAAACTGAGGGCAGCCGGTGATACAACCCCCGTGATCATTCTGACCGCCAGGGACCAAGTGTCAGACCGCATCGCGGGGCTGAATGCCGGTGCCGACGATTACCTGGTAAAGCCTTTTGATTTATCAGAGTTGTCTGCCCGGGTGGCCGCCGTGGCACGCCGTTATCGCGGCAACCCGAATCCTCTGGTGCGTGTTGGCGACCTTGAAGTGGACCTCGGTGACCACCGCATCAGCCGCAACGGCCAGCCGGTGGAGCTTACTGCCCGTGAATGGGCGCTGTTTGAAGGATTTCTGCAACGCCCGGGAATACTGCTATCGCGGGCTCAGCTTGAAGACCGGTTGTACGAATTCGGGGCCGAAATTGAGAGCAACACCATAGAGGTTTACATTAGCCGTATGCGCAAAAAACTGGGGCACGATGCCATAGTGACCGTCAGGGGTATGGGTTACAGGCTGGAACCGAATGAGCACTAAAGCCAGCTTACACAAAACCCTTGGCACCTGGCTTACCCTTGGCGTGACCTTGCTCTGGCTGTTGGGTGTTATCGCGTCAGGCGTGGTGGCCCGGCACGAAATGAACGAGGTATTCGACAGTGCATTGAAGGAAACAGCGCAGCGTATTCTGCCATTGGCGGTAACCGACATACTGAACCGGGAAGGGGACCCAAGCCTGGAGCGGGCCTTGGCCCTGAAAGAACACAACGAGTATCTCACCTATCTGGTTCGTGATAAGTCAGGCAAGCTGCTGCTGCAATCCCACGACGCGGACCCCCGGATTTTCGGCGCCATTCCGCGAGAAGGCTTCTCCCAAACGCTAACTCACCGGATATACGGGGAGTCAGCCATCAGCGAAACCCTGTACATTGAGGTCGCCGAACCTTTGGATCACAGGCGCGAAGCCGTTCTGGACACGAGCCTTGCATTACTGTTGCCGCTTATATTTCTGATTCCCATCAGCCTGGTCGGGGTGTGGTGGGTGATAAAACGTTCACTTCGCCGGGTTGTTCTATTGCAGCAGTCGATAGAAGTCCGCGGTGGTGGCGACCTTTCGCCCGTCGCAGTCGAGCGTTTGCCGGAAGAGTTTGAACCCATCATGATTTCGGTGAACCGGTTGCTGGAACGTCTGCGCCGCGCCCTTGAAGCAGAGCGCAGTTTTACCGCCAACAGCGCCCATGAATTGCGAACCCCACTGGCAACGGCGCTGGCCAAGCTCCAGCGGTTAAAAACGGAAACGCAGGATGCAGGAGTTAAGGCACGAGCCAGCGAGATTGAAGAGTCTCTTCGCACGCTCTCCAGACTGTCAGAGAAGCTGCTGGAACTGGCGAAGGCTGAGGGTGGCAGCGCCTTATCAGAACGGCCTAACGATCTTGTACCCATACTGCGGATGGTCGCCAGCGATTATGACCACCAGGCGCCCGGCCGACTCCTGCTCAACCTGCCTGATGATGACGTTACGTCATTACTCGACCTTGATGCCTTCGCCATTCTGGTTCGGAATCTGATCGAAAATGCCCTCAGGCATGGCGCGGCCGATCAACCAGTGAATATCAGCCTGACAGATGACGGTATCCTGCGAGTGGTCAATCGCGGTGAGGTTGTATCGCCGGAGAAGCTCTCCTTGTTGCGTAATCGCTTTGTCCGCTCCAACACAAAAGCAGTGGGCTCGGGCATCGGGCTTGCGATTGTTGAAGCCATCGCCAGCGGCGCGGGTATAACCCTGAACCTGCGGTCACCAGCCTCGGGCCAGAGCGACGGTTTTGAAGCCGAACTCAATATTGTTGTGGTCGAATGAAAGCCGGACGTTTAAGGCTGGTGTCAGGTTAACCCTGCACAATTCAAACAAACCCAGACGGAGTTTGTTTGTGCCCAACCTGCGTACCAGTGTCGTCCTTTTTCTGCTTTTAGCGGTTCAGTTGAGTTTCTGGACTCCTGGGTTGAGTTATGAGCAATTTCTGACACTCAGTGGATACCTTGCCATCAACTTCATGTCCATCACTATGCTGCTGGCTACCCGCCCTGGGTGGCTGGAATCCCCGTTGGGTGGTCTGGACAGAATGTATCAGTTGCATAAATGGACCGGCATTCTGGCCGTCAGTTTTGCCCTGGCGCACTGGCTGATCGAAATGGCGGATGATGCCCTTGAAGCTCTGTTTGGCTCGGATCGCAGTTTGAAGGAAGCACACTTTTCGGGCTTGCTGGACAGTCTGCAGGATGGCGCTGAAGATCTGGGCGAACCCGGCCTGTATCTGCTGGTGTTTCTGGTTGTTATTACCCTGATTCGCTGGGTGCCCTACGGTTACTGGCGTTACCTGCACCGGGTGATGCCACTGATTTATCTGGCACTGGCCGCCCATGCACTATTGTTGGCTCCGCTGCTGTGGTGGCAACAACCCACCGGCTGGCTGATGGCGCTGTTAATAGTCGGTGGTGCCACCGCGAGCCTGCAATCACTGACTGGAAAAATCGGCAGGAGTCGCCGCTACAAGGGGCTGGTTCAGGCGGTCAAGCAGACCTCAACGAACATCACGGAAGTTGTCTGTGACATGGGCAAGCGGTGGCCCGGGCATCGCGCCGGGCAATTCGCCCTGGTGACATTCGACCGGGTCGAAGGGGCACATCCTTTCAGCCTGTCTTGTGCTGACAATGCCACCGGCCAGCTCAGCTTTCAGATCAAGGCGTTAGGAGACTACACCCGCAAGATCCCGCAGCAGCTACACAGTGGCCAGGCGGTGACGCTCGAAGGCCCTTATGGTCGTTTTGATCTCGACAGCGGCAGGAAAAACACCCAGCAGATCTGGGTAGCGGGCGGCATCGGCATCACACCGTTTCTGGCAGCGCTGGACAACCGACTGATAAATAAAGAAAAGAGACATTCAGCGGTGACACTCCACTACTGCACCGCCGGAGCCGTGAATGACCCAATGGTGACTCGTCTGCAACAACTGACAGAGCAACTTCCGGAAATATCACTGCACATCTACGACAGCCTGCAGGGA
>Ga0307954_1001027_pt1 | contig 13675 bp, 15 predicted proteins | sample OrgLakmetagen437_FD_201822 | JGI IMG/M metagenome (GOLD analysis project Ga0307954, IMG submission 201822) | Saline water microbial communities from Organic Lake, Antarctica - #437 | ecosystem: Environmental > Aquatic > Non-marine Saline and Alkaline > Saline | place: Antarctica: Organic Lake... | reverse complement strand
GTAGACTCATTGCATCTGCCGTCCATCTTGGGAAAGCCCACTCGTGTTCCATTCTTGCACAGCTTTCGGAGGCACGGCATCAGGAGAAAGCACGATACATCTCTCAACATTCTGCACTGGAGCAAGTTGTGGCTGCGCGCATTCAATTCCTGCACCTCACACAGTGTCACACGCACCCTGTGGACAAGAGAATGTGCACTCGATACTGCCTATCAGGGTTGTGCAGTTTGAGGTTCGGCCAAAAGTTCTTTTTCGCGAACTTTCACTTCTTGACGAATTTGAAAAGTGCGGGAGTTCGGTCAAAAGTCCAACGGACTTTCAAGAGTTCGTCGATCTTTACAGCATGCGTCTGTCAAAATTGCAAGGGCCTTCAGTTCAGTCCCACTCTTTCCTTGCAGTAAAAGTAACATGTTGAATGTTTTATATATGAAATATGATCTGTAATCTGCATCAGGCCAGGAAGTTTCCTTGGCCTGAAGGCCAAACTTGTCACACATTTCTGAACTGCTAAGGATTTGTACAACGCAGCACTTGCACTGCACCTGAAGGTTCTCCTTTTTCTGCTCTACAATGATGGCATGGTCCCATTCCGACCCCTTTTTTCCTCCCAGCTCAGATCAACAGCAACAATAATTAGCAGCAAGCCTGTATGAAAATATATGTAATCTCACAACAATTATATATTAACATACACAACTAATTGGAAATATTTGAAGGTAGGGGGAGGAGCCCAATGGCCCCTTTCCCAAAATTGCACATCAATTCCTTCGAACAGTTCGAGGGTTCTAGAACTTTCGCGAACTTATTTGAACCCTTGCTCCCAAAAAACGAACTGTACAACCCTGCTCTCATGCTTGCCTTTTGACAGAACTGGCCAGCACACTGCGCCTTCTATACATAGATCCTGCAAAACGACAAGGCTGCTTCTGTTGTATCAATATACACCGTGTCAGGTGGAATGGAGCAAAAGGCAAGAATAATCGAGGAGATAGGTTGAATTAGATGCTGGTGATGGGCAGATAGGCAGCAAATGGTTTATAAATGAGCGAAGAGCTTGCATGTTAAAATGCTGGTGCTGACACCGGTGCCAATTTGCAAGAACAAATTACACACAATTGGTCCCACAGTGTATCCACAATCGCTATGACGTTTTCCACGTGGACTTTGAAGTCAGACATTAGAAAGACTGTGACATGTGTAGGGTTGGCCAGAACCGTATATATACACCGTATATGACCGTATATTTGGTGATTTCCCTGCCAAAAATACCGTATATACACCGTATATATGTGGTTCTGGCCAACCCTAGACATGTGACATGCATAGCCCTCAAACCGAAACGCTGGTGCTGATACTGCAGGGAGAAGATGAAAAAGGAGCAGCTTGGTCTTGAGGACGGGATCACAATGCGCTCCTTGCTGGACTTTCCTGGAGGGCTGGAGCTGCACATTGGGGTGAGCTTGCATGGTTTGCTGGCTGAAGATGACGACTGACTTGAACTTAGGGCTCGTGCAGCGTAGTGGAGTCAGCACATTAGGGTCAGATTGGGTTTAAGATAGGCAGGAAACTTGGGCTACTTATTCATTGTTGAGCTTGAGCAGCACGTGGGGGTGAGCTCAATAGGTTGGTAGGAGGTCAGAAGTGCCTCTTTGGTGTGGTGAGCTTGTTTGCGCAGCACATCGTCGTCAGCAGGCACGGTTGGCAGTTCTTTTGGCCAAGGCCCATGTACCACTGTGTTCTTCGTGCATGTCTGGATCAGCATACATGATTGGTAGGAGATATGACTTAGGCAACAGGCAACAGTCTTGCTTCCTTGCACATCAGGGAAGCACAATACCCAGCATAGTGGCCAGCCCCCTAAGGTTACCGTTAGGATTATGGATTTAACCGCCCTGTGTATATATGGTGTGCCGGGGGCGCTCCTCGGTCCATGAGCTTTTTGTGCTGGTCTATGTCTCTTTTCCTGCTAACTTCTTGCGGCTTGTGTTTTCCCTGCCGCTCTCAATTTTGAAGGGACAGACAGAGCCACGCGTATGTAGACAGTGTTTATACAGAATTCATAGCGAAAACCCCTGAACAATCATCGGAAATGTGTGATAAATCCTTTGGCCACCCCTCTTCTCATTTGCAGATGTTCATTCCCAGCATCCTCTCGCAAGGGACCCCTGAGCAGCAGCAGCACTGGCTGCCCCTGTGCTACAACCTGTCCATCATAGGCACGTATGCGCAGACAGAGCTGGGGCACGGCACTTTTGTGCGTGGCCTAGAGACCACGGCGACCTACGACAAGCTTACACAGGTGCGTGGAGAGGAGGGGGACGGAGGCTTTTTTATTTTTCTCTGCAGCTTTGAGCTGATTTCCTATGTTTGCGTTCAAGCATCGACAGCTTTGAAGCGTGTGCGCAATTTGTCTGCATATAGATCTGGCTCCCCATGTGCATGAGTGATGAATGGGAAGCTTAAATCTTGTTTTCTAGTACGTCACAATGTGATGGTGATTGAATGAGAATATCTTGACCTAAATAGACCCATCTTTCCTCCCTTGCCCGTCCTGTCTGCTCAGGGGTTGTGCTGCACTCTCCCACCCACGCATCTACCGGCATATTCTACGCTTCTTATCAAATTGTTCTTACCATTGGGCGTGAATGTGTGCTTGCGTGTCTTGCTGCGCTCAGGAGTTTGTGCTGCACTCTCCCACCCTCACCTCTACAAAGTGGTGGCCTGGTGGCCTGGGCAAAACAGCCACGCACGCCCTGGTCATGGCTCGCCTGTTCACTGACGACAAGGACTACGGACCTCACGCGTTTTTGGTACGCAGGAATTGGCAGGGATTTTTCTGTTCTTGAGGTGCAAAATTTGCATTGCACAAACATCCTGCCTGTACACATGTGTGCATGGAAAGGTTTGTCGGTGGCATTACCGCTTGCCATGGCTTTTGAGCTGACGCTTTTGGGACATGAGAAAACACAGCGTGCACTTGTACACATATGAGAGGTGGGTGCAGCACGTGGGATACCATATCAAATTGTGATGATAGGTTGGTTTCAGCCAATCTTAAGCACAAGGAAAGGAAGGGCGCTGTAGCCTGTAGTACAAGCTCTGTAGCAAGTGACGCAGACAGACATACAGAAAAAGGGATGTCTGTTTGTAAGTGCCCCTGGTAATGCATGCTGTTTGTCAGTGCAGGTGGGCCAAGCGCATGCATCGCCTATATTTATGGTAGGCCAGAACCGTATACATGCACCGTATGATGCCGTATATTTGGAGATTTCTTTGCTAAACTTACCGTACACACACCGTATACCGTATATTTGGACGTTTCTTTGCTAAACTTACCGTACATACACCGTATACGTATGGTTCTGGCCAACTCCATCTCAGATATTGTGATGCCTGTTAAGATTAAACCTGTTATTCAACTCATTTCGTCAAATCATGCGGCTTGATTGCAAAACCAACTCGAAGTTGCTGTTTTTTGAACGTCCGACTGACACCAACACGTGTGAATGACAGCAATTACATTTGCCCTCAAGCTTTACTAAAGGTTGCCATTTGTTGGGCTAGTAAGTGAGCTGTCAAGACGAATGCAGCTCAAAAGGGTGCAAGGATGACAGTTGTTCTTCCAATTGTGCACGCTCCAGGCCTAGGTCGGAAATCTAAGAGGACCGCCTGAATTAGGGGTAAGGACGACAATTGCTTTTCAATTGTGCACGTTCCAGGTCTAGGCCAGGAGTTGAGAGGAACACTGGAAAAGGAAGCAAGGAGCATTGATACCGTGTTCAAATTCGCGTGCATTTCAGGTCCAGGTCAGGAGCCTGGAGGACCACCTGCCCTTGCCAGGCATTCGTGTGGGGGACATTGGCCCAAAATTTGGCTACGGAGGCGTGGACAATGGCTACCTTGCCATGGACCATTTGCGCATTTGTGAGTGCAGCAGGCCCATCATGACCTTGCTGGCAAGGTCCAACATTGCTGACACCTGTGTATGTGTGTGTGTGTGTGTTGTGTGTGACCCCTTTATTTCCTTGCAGCACGTGAGAACATGCTGATGCGTTACGCCAGGGTATCACCTGATGGCACATACACGCCACCCCCACCCTCCAACGCCAAAGCCTCCTATGCCACCATGGTGAGTGCAAACTGTAGCACACATATACATACAAGCACATGCATGCATGCATACATACATACACGTACACAAATATACACACATATGTGCACTCGCAAATACACACTCATGCGCGCGTGTACGTGCGCGCGCACACACACACACACACACACACACACACACACGTGCGCGCACAAGCACGCTGAAACATGCATACCTGTGTAAGCCTCCCACCTTTGGAAGGAAGCATGGTACGTAAAGGGGCTGCTTTGCTTTCCTCAGCGACCTTCTTATCAGTCATTCAGCACAGAAAATGAAATGAAATGATTCAGCTGAGTACCTTGTACAAGTCAGCACGGTATGGACCATCGAATCAACCAAAGCATGGTGACAGCTTGCGTAGCAACCCAAAAGCTTGCCCAGGCTGATTGCAAGCAACTGAAATGCGCAAGCATGCACTCAGCATGTACTTCAACAACCACGTATAGGGTAAGGTGCAGGTATCCCCCAGATGTTTGGCCACTCACAAATCTGGCCACGTTTACAGCACACAGTGTGTGTGCACGTGTGCACCTTTCCTACCTTCTACCGCAAAGTTGCCTGCACGCCATGCTGGCCCGTATACTTGGTATGGCAGCACGGTTGCCAGAACCAATTTCAGCCGGCTGAACGCTGAGAGTGCGTGTTGCGCTGCTTATGCAATGGCTTTTGATTACATTCATTTGCAAATGTGCACAGCAGCAGGGGGAGTTTGCGCTGCTTATGCAATGGCCTTTGATTACATTCATTTGCAAATGTGCACAGCAACAGGGGGAGTTTGTGAGCTTTGAAACTGTGGCACACTCCATGCGCGTGTGTTTGTGTTTGTGTTTGCACAGGTGTACGTGCAAGCAGACATCGCGTGAGGTTCTCATATACTGTGGCTACTCTGGGCACTTGTGCATGTGTGTGCATAGGTATACGTGCGCGCAGACATCGTGAAAAACGCCGGGTCGGTGCTGGCAAAAGCAGCTACTATTGCCACCCGGTATGCCTCAGTACGTAGACAGACAGCCCCAGCGGCAGGGCAGCCTGAGACTCAGGTAAGGGTGTGTGTTGTATGTGTGTATGTGTGTGAATGCAAACATGTGTGAGTGCGCGCGATAATGTATGTACATGCAGGCATGCATGAATGTGTGTATGTGTGCGCGTGAGTTGGCACAATCAGTGGACAGTCTGCAACCAGTGTGTGCTGACTTAGACAGCTTGATCCTCAGCAGGTGGGGCTCTCTTTCCTTTTGTCAGGGGATGGATGTAGAGGAGCACTTGCCTTGGACAGGGGTAAGAAAAGGGCAGTGCAGTGTGGTGCCTAGGACTGGTCATGGCTCGTTTGTTGGTACTGCTCTGGCCAGATGCTTGTAATTATACTAGCTGTACAGAACACACAGCAGATCGGCTCACCCCTGATACTCTGCCGCAAACTCGATCTGCTGCCACACTGAGGCTTGAACGGCATGAAAAGGCGCTACTCACAGGCATCTGTGCATGAGCTGTGGTGGAGAGTTTGCCTTGCTGTCTTATGCGTAGGGCTGGCCAGAGCCGTATATACACACCATATAAGACCGTATGTATGGTGATTTCCCTGCCAAAAATACCGTATACACCGTATATATGGTTCTGGCCAACCCTACTTATGTGTTGTCAGTAGTTGAGATATGCGAGTGCAGTTGCTTAACGCTCTATTGCGCTGTCCATGGTTGTGGTGTGCACGCGCGGTTGCTTGACATTGCTGCATGTGCATTGCTGAACTTCTCAGTGTTGCTATTACTCTCTTTGCGTGTATCTGCATTGCACTGTTAGACGCTCAGCGTCCACAGAGCCGGGGGGTGATCAGTACAAAGGAAGTGTCTTGCAGATGGTGAATGCGCGGTCCAGGCATCTGTGTGTGGAAAGCGAGCGATTGCAAGTGTGAGTGCAAGGAATCGCACCTCCATGCCTTGCCTATCCATAATTAGTCGAAATGGCACACACACTCACGAAAAGTCATGGTGTGCAGGTACAAGCACCCCCACTTTTTTGCTGTGCCTGTTGAATGGCACACGCATGGCCTTCACCACTACAGTTTGCTACACTCACATTCAGTCATGGTGTGCAGGTACAAGCACACCCACTTGTTTGCTGTGCCTGTTGAATGGCACACGCATGGCTTCACCACTACAGTTTGCTACACTCACGTTCAGTCATGGTGTGCAGGTAAAAGCATACCCACTTTTTTGCTGTGCCATTGAATGGCCCACGCATGGCCTTCACCACTACAGTTCGCTACACTCACAAAAAGTCTTGGTGTGCAGGTACAAGCATACTTGTTTGCTGTGCCATTGAATGGCACACGCATGGCCTTCACCACTACAGTTTGCTACACTCGCATTCAGTCATGGTGTGCAGGTACAAGCATACCCACTAGTTTGCTGTGTTTATTGAAGGGGATAAGCATGGCCTTTACCACTACAACTCGCTACCAGAGCACCTTGCACGCCCTACACACAGATCCTGTACTACCAGAGTACAAGCACGTTAGCCTGCACGCCTTGCCTATTGGATGGCACACACATGTCTGATTACTAGAACTCACTACCAGAGCGCCTTGCACACCCAGCACACAGATCCAGGAATATCAGAGTACACGCACACTAACCTATTTACGTGTCTTGCCTATTTAACGAGACACACACACTCACACAGATCCTTGACTACCAGAGTACAAGCACATTATCTATTGAGGTGCATTATGACATACATGATTAAAGTACAATTTACCTTATCCCACATCTCCGGGTTAACTCTTTTGGCCGCTACACCACATGCCTTGCCTATTAAACGAAACACACACACACACAGGTTCTTGACTACCAGAACACTTCGCACACGCTGCTGCCGATGATTGCCTCCGTGTATGCTGTGCACTTCATGGGGGAGACGATCATGGCCATGTACAAGCAGTTCGACAAGGACAGGTGTGTGGCGATGAAAGGGAGAAGAGAAAGAGAAGAAATGAGAGAGAAGGAGAGAGAGAGAGAGAGAGAGAGAGAGGGAGAGGCCGTCGTACCACGTGCCTGCACAAATAGCATAATTTCCCGATACATGATACATACCTATGACCAGACACATCTCGAGCCAGTCAGTGCACGTGCACACACACACACACACGTGCACACACACACACACACACACACACACACACACACACACACACACACACACACACACACACACACACACACACACACACACACACACACACACACACAGGGAGCGTGGCGAGTTTGGCAGCCTGCCGGAGCTGCATGCTCTGTCTTCTGGCTGCAAGGCGTTGTGCACTTGGATCACTGCAGACGGCATTGAGTCCTGCCGTGAGTGTAATCTGTGATTTTGGCATGGAGTCCTGCTGTCAGTGTCATCTGTTCGTTTTGGCATTGAGTGCTGTGAGAGCAATCTGTGATCTGTGGCATTGAGTCCTGCCGTGAGGGCAACCTGTGGGTGTTGACATTGAGTTTTACAATGAGTGCAAGCTGCGATTTACAATGAGTGCAAGCTGCGTTTTCTTGGAACAGAAAGGACCTGGTCTAAAATGGGTTAGTTCTTGGGTAATGCACTCTATTCTTCAAGTGTGCCACACTCAATTCTCCAAGCGTGGGTATTGCACACTCAATTCTCTAGGCGTGGTTGTTGTACACTCAAATCTCTAGGCGCAAGGCCATGCTCACTAAGGGTACTGCAAATAGCATCAAGTCCTGCCACATACGTGAATGACTGCTCTGGCCTATGTGTGTGTGAGTGTGTGTGTGTGCGCGCTTGCGTGTGTGTGTGAGTGTGTGTATGTGTGAGCGTGTGTGTGCACGTCTTGTGCAGCCATGCTCCACGGTGTTGTTTGTAGGGGTGGGTGGAGCTGAAAGGGGAAGAGGGCTGAAACGCCTGTAGGCAAGGAAGGTACATGACTGGACCTATGGTTGATTGGCCATGACCATACGTATACAATGTCAAGTGTATATAGGTTTTTTCAATATACGGTATTTTTAGCAGGGAAACCACCAAATATACGGTGGTCATGCACGGTGTATATATACAATTCTGGCCAACCCGTACTCATGGCTGACAGGGTTGACAGGGTGCATGCCACGAACGGACAGACAAACATCAATACTCTGAATGGCATATACTTAGCTTCACTACTCTGAACAGCATGCATCACAACACCACTACTCTGAACAGCATGTAACACAACATCACTACTCTGAACAGCATATTGTAAGCTTCACTACTCTGAACAGCATGTATCACAACACCACTACTTTGAACAGTATGTATCACAACACCACTAATCTGAATGGCATATTGTAAGCTTGACTTCTCTAAACAGCATGCATACATCATAGCATCAATTACTCTGACTATGACATGTGTCAATTTCTGTGCTGTTAAGGTCGGATGCTTTTGAAGAGTGAGGCTGTGCTTGCACGCAGCCTCTTCCAACTGACACATGCACGCATCTTCCTCCTACTGGCACACGCTCAATACACATACAGAAAGTCTCAGACCTAATGCGCCCACCCCATGGCAGCACCATACGCAGCACCACACGCAGCACCACACACAGCACCATACGCAGCACCACACGCGGCACCGTGCCACTTGCTCGTCAAGTTGCATGGGTTCCTGTCCTTCTCGTGGAAAAGCTACATTACCTCTTACTTTAATCTAATGTATCAAACAGAGGGTTTCTAAAAAATTTACACACAGGCTGCAAGTGTGAAAAGCTGGCAGCAGCGTCCGTCTGATCAGCCCGTGACTGTTTAAAGATTTCTGGGGCGTTGTGCCCTACCCTGCGTCAGTAAAATGCTCCCTCCCCCTATATGTGATGCCCATGTTACACAGCTGCAAACATTTAGATTGGTTTTTACATGGAGTAATGTTACACAGCTGCAGGCATTCAGAGTAAAATACCCCCCCTACGTAATGCCCATGTTACACAGCTGCAGGCATTTGGAGTAGTTTTTACATGGAGTAATGTTACACAGCTGCAGGCCCACATGCCCATGCTGCCCATGCCACACAGCTGCATTTACACGGTTTCATGTTACACAGCTGCATGAGGCCCATGTGGCCCATGTGCCCATGTGGCCCATGTTACTCAGCTGCAGGCAGTTGGTCAACCGTCCTGCAGCTTGGCCAGATGAATGTGTGGGACTAATTCAGGCGTTGACTCCTGTGCTTTAACTTACTGTACTCATTGTTGCCCCTTCGTGCACGCATGCACACACTCCAGGTCGCACGTGCGGAGGCCATGGCTACAGCAAGCTGTCCGGCCTGCCCACCCTGTTCCAGAACTACGTGCAAAACGTGACCTGGGAGGGGGACAACAATGTGCTGTGCTTACAGGTGGGTGCTAATGAGTGTGGGTTTGTGCCACTGTTGAGTTTGTGTGTGAGTGCGTGTGCGTATGTGAGTGCGTGTGTACGTGTGTTCCTGGATTCAGATCAGCAGCTTAGCGATACCTCTAAAACTTGCCGTCAGGCCGCCAATCCAGCAGCCCTGACACGCTCTCTCTTGGGCAGCTGTATTTGGCTCTGTTGGCGTTCAGGCTAAACGTGGATGTGAACTCATCCATGCTGACGAGGATGTGTGCAGGCATGCACACAGGCTCAAGGGTTTAGAAAAGGGGAAGTGTGCACAATTACGTGCACGTGTTCTTGCATCTCTTTCCTGCGTGGTTGTGTGCGTAATTTTACGCCTTCCGTGCCTGCTAATACTCAATCAAGTTGTGTGTGTGTGTTTGTGTTGTGTGTGCTTGTGCGTGCATGTATGTGTGTCAGAAGGGCCAGCAGGTGACAGCCCTTCTTGAATCGTACGACATTTGCTCGCTAATTCAAAAACCTGCAGACTGCCCGATACCTCATTAAAGCGCTGGTAGGAGTGCAGAAGGGGCAGCAAGCAACGGGCAGCGCCTCATATCTGAATCATGCGGCCACAGAGATGCAGGCCAAGTGCAAAATCCAGGTACGGTGTGAGTGTGTGATGATGATTGTGTGATGAAAAGTGTAATGACAGAGTGCAAAATCTAGGTACGGTGTGAGTGTGTGATGATGATTGTGTGATGATAAGTGTAATGATAGAGTGTGATGAAATTCATGTGTGTGATGATGTGCTGTACAATGTGGGTGGGTGGCTGTGCTTGGAGGGGGGGGGGTTGGCACACCTCCACGGTGATGTTTGTGTGTGTGTAAAAATTGGTCACGTCTGTGTGCACTCAAGCCTTGCATACACAGCCTTCTCTCTCACATCACTTTTTGTGTGCACGCATAGCTACAGGATTGCTCTCTGCCTTGCACCACTGCTTACAGCCTTGCACACACAGCCTCCTCTCTTGCATCACTTTGGTGCACACAAAAAAGCAGGATTGCTCTGGGCCTTGCACCGACGCTTACATCAAGCACTCAAGCACACACATGCGCACGCACTCATAAGTCACAACACACACACACTCATCGCGTCGATGCACGTATGTCGTTGCCTCCACTGCTCTTACACACATATAAAAATTCCTAGACATTCGTTTACACCCTCACATACACATACTCAGACACACTCGCACACACCTTCACACAAACACACATACACACACATCCTCCTGCAGAGCACCTCCCCCTGGGACGCACACACCCTCCAGTCTGCCATGCGCCACTGTGCCACTCGCTTGGCAGCCTCTGCCGTGGCCACACTGCGTGCGGCCTCCAAAGCCACATCTGGAGTGGATGGCCTGGTGTTTGAGGGGCCTGCGTGGAACAACTCCACAGTGGTGATGATCAGGTGGGCTTTGGTGCATGTATGTGTGCGTGTTTAAGTATGTGTGTGTGCGCGTGTGTATGTGTGTGTGCGCGTGCGTATGTGTGTTTGTAATTTGTGATTTGTGTGCTTGTGTGGATCTGTGTCTGAGCAAGTGTGGCGGGGGGTGTTAAGGTGTAGGGGAGTGTGTGGTGTTCACAATGCGCGATGAAGTGCTTGGTGTTGCAATGGGTTTGAGCCTGGACTTGTATGGTTAATACTGTGATCTGGTGTGTTTTTAAGAGGGGAGAACATTTGCGTGATAGAGTTTGTACATGCGTGGGTTTGATTGGGATAGCTTAGTCTGTCTATGCTGCTAGCTTTGATGTGTCTTTAGGGAGAAGCGCGTCAACTGTGATAAATATTTTCATACTTCATGCACGCCACCATACACGCAGGCTGGCCAAAGCACACTGCATGGCCGCGCTCCACAGCAACATGCTGTCTAGCATAGCCCAGATGCACCAGTCCGGCAAGGTGGGTGTGTCGGGCTCACACTGTCAGTTGAGCCTAACAGAAGGGGGTTGGGTGCGTGTATGAGCAACTGCCAAAATGCAGTTTAATAGCAATGTCATAAATCGAGGATTATGTAGCTAAATTGATTACACCGGCAGGACTACCCTAAGGTGCTCTCTCTCTCTCTCTCCCTCTCTCTCTCTCTCTCTCTCTCTTTCTCTTTCTCTCTCTTGCTGCAGCTGTTTTTCACGTTTGCCTCTCTTTGTGCTTTCATGTGCACACAGACTGGTGTCCCAGAAGAGGCTTTCTCTTGCTGCAGCTGTCTTCCTCAATCGTTACTCTTCGTGCTTTCATGTGCACACAGATTGGTGGCCCAGAAGAGGTTGTCTTGCAGCAGCTGGCCACACTTTTTGCGCTCACACACATAGAGGCCACAATGGGTGACTACCTAGAGGACGGCTACATGACTGGTGTGTAGCGCGTGTGTGCACACGCACGTATATGTGCGTATGTGCGTATGTGTGTGCTTATGTCTGTGTGCGTGTGTGCACACGCGCGTATATGTGCGTATGTGTGTGCCTGTGTATGTGTGTTTGTGTGTACACGCACGTATATGTGCGTATGTGTGTGCCTATGTCTATGCATGTGTGGGTGTGTACACGCATGTATATGTGCGTATGTGTGTGTGCCTATGTCTGTGTGCGTGTGTGCACACGCACGTATATGTGCGTATGTGTGTGCCTATGTATGTGTGCGTGTGTGTACACGCATGTATATGTGCGTATGTGTGTGCCTATATCTCTGTGTGTGTGCACATGTATATGTGCGTATGTGTGTGCCTATGTATGTGTGCGTGTATACACACGCACGTATATGTGCGTATGTGTGTGCCTGTGTATGTGTGTTTGTGTGTACACACATTTATATGTGCGTACGTGTGTGTGCCTATGTGTGTGTTTGTGCGTGTGAGTGTGCACGCATGTTCATGTGCGTACGTGTGTGCCCATGTGTGTTTGTGCGTGCGTGTGTGTGTACACGCTTGTCTATGTGCGTATGTGTGTGTACACGCATGTAAATGTGCGCATGTGTGTGTTCATGTGTGTGTATGCAATTCAGTTTGTGCGCTGCTGCCTTGTACGCGTGTTCATGCCTGATCAAATTTGCCTGAGAGTGTGTGGCACAGGATTGGGCGCCTTTATGTGCAGCCCTTGAACTACGGTAGCTTGAAGTGCGATACCTTCAGTGTAGAGAGAGCACATTCAGCAGGGCCAAAAAAGGGACCCTGATAAACTTTACCCTGACCCCTTACAGATTGAATGAGGCTTAATGGTGGATGCTAGCCAAATTGGGGGACTTTTAGCCCTACCATAACCATCGACGTTTTGTGTATTTTACTTAAAGCATCTTGTGTGCATCCATTCTTGCCTTGCACTTGAAATGAGTATGCCGTATACAGGGGGTTGGCCAGAACCATATATATACGGTGTACATATGGTATTTTTGGCTTGAAAATCACCAAACATACGGTGTATATATATGGTTCTGGCTAGCCCTACGCATACACACATGTATACGCACACGTTGGCATATGCAGGTGCCCAAGCTGCTTCCATTCGCCAGCAACAAAGCGCCCTCCTTTTGCAGCTACGCCCAAATGCGGTGTGTGCTTTAGTATGGGTCCTTGTTGTGTGTTGCTTGCATCCATGCTTGAGTGCCTCTCTTCATTCCCTGTGTGGACGGAAGCACACATGTGCTTGAGGGCGTGTGCATGTGTGCTTGTTTGTGCGTTAGATAAGGCTTAGTTTGGAACCGCGCAGCGTGGCTCTGTCCTGTGCTTGCTTGCACTCTACCTGGCGTCTTGCTGTACTGAAATTTGTGTGCCTCAATGTTCTTGATTGAAATGAGCTTTGATTGAAACTCAACTGTTCATTGGGTGTCAGATTAAAATGTTGTAACAATGCAATTGCATACTTGCGCACACACGTACAAACACACACATACAGGCACGTACAAACACACACACACACTCACACACACACATACAGACATACGCTAACTCACACATGCTGCTGCACACAGGTGGCTTTGGTAGATGCATTTGGCATTGAGGACTATGTGCTCAACAGCGCTCTGGGCCGCCAGGATGGTGATGTATACACAGCCTTGCTGGACATGGCACAGGTGTGTGCGGGTAGGGGGTGGGGGACATTTAGCCCTAACCGTTCAATGATTAATATTGGCGCTGGCATGTTT
>Ga0307954_1001016_pt1 | contig 13779 bp, 7 predicted proteins | sample OrgLakmetagen437_FD_201822 | JGI IMG/M metagenome (GOLD analysis project Ga0307954, IMG submission 201822) | Saline water microbial communities from Organic Lake, Antarctica - #437 | ecosystem: Environmental > Aquatic > Non-marine Saline and Alkaline > Saline | place: Antarctica: Organic Lake... | reverse complement strand
CCGGGCCAAGCCAAGGAGCCATTACCAAACCGCGCCCGACGGCGTCATCTCGGGGTGATCGGATACTCCGGAATGGCTGATCATATGTCGTCGGAACACCTGATCGGATGTGTCGGAATGCGCATTCAGATGTCGGCTGCGCTCACTCGCTTTTAAGGATGTGGTCTTGATAGATTCTATGACGGACAAGGATCTGGTGCGGAAAACTTTTCTTCGGGCTGCTTGGGGGCCCACGCCAGAGAATTTGCGCGAATTGAGAGAATTTGAGGAAGAGGTTCTGGGTGGCCGCAGAGCTGCAAACTTGCATCAGAAATTTATTGAAGCGAGGGCCAATGGTGAACAAGCTCACACGTTGTCAAAGGAGCTTGAGCGAGTATTCCGCAGGGATGGAGAAACCGTTGCGCGGAACTGGATCAAAGACAGAACTACCTCGCTTGACGCGTCAATCCACAAGCATCTAGATCTGTCACTGGATGGTCCGAAGGGTCTGATTGTTCGGGAAAGAACGCTTACTGCCCGGCGCCAGCAGGCGCAGTACAAATCCAAAGTGGAAACAGCTCTGGTCGATGGTGAGCATCCTAATAGCCTTCGCGGACAGAAGCCATCGATCAACTGGAACATCTTCATCGACGAGACGGGTTCTATTTTCGACGAAACAGCGCGTGAGCTATCCAGTTTGGACCAGTCCGTGGGAAAGATTGTAGCCGTTGCGATCCCGGCGGAAGTCATTCTGGAGCCCGCTGATGGCTTTCACGCTAGAGACAGCACGTTCGAGCAGGTCGATACAATGCTGCAACGCGTGCTGGAGGCGCCGGTCGGGATATTGGGCCTCAACGTCCAGGACCAAACAGCCCGCCACCGTTACTGGATTGGCCACGTCCTACATTTGATACGATGGACGCTCCTGCAATTGCCGGTGCCGGTTGGGAACGTTGGCTGTAAGATCCAGATCTATATTGAAAAACGCGGTCGCTTTGACGAACGGACCAATCTAGATGTTGTTCGCGAGGCGCTCGAAGGAGAAATGAGAGTACTTGATCCCGAACGATATAATAGCCTTGAACTTGATTTGAGGGTCATGGGCAAGGACCACCCTATGGACGGTTATGTCGATGCAGTGGCCTTCACTTGGGGCAGCCCCGCACCAGCCAGCAAAGATCGCCTCGAGAAATCCTTGCTAAGGGGGCATTGTCTGATTGATGCGAACGAAACGAGCTTACACCATCTCTACTTGGCTCTGAGCCAGCACGGCCCGCTTGCGCCGGGCGATTGGTATACGTTGTGTGCGGCGGCCACAAATGACCCTAAAGAGAGTTTTCTTAGTCGCGCTATCGAGAGACTCGGAAATGAGTTGCAGCAGCACCCTGGACAGTGGCAGCGTTATCTGGCCGAGGTCCAACTGCGTCTTCACAGTAAGCAATATTTCCTGCCGGAATTGGGGCAGGCCATTTCATGGCTTCAGCGACATGCGGAAAAGACGCAAAAGCTGCCTGGGGTTTTGCAGCTTCAGCTTTCAAGCAGCAATCTTGCGCTGGCAAACCATCAGGGACAAATTAGCCAGGAGCTTATTGGCTCTTGTCTAGAATGGGTCAATCAACTGCACGACGAGGCACCTCAGCTGGCGTGCGAGGCCATTTTGCGCATGACCAGCACCCTGACTAACAATTTCGAGTTTAGCGCGCTGGAACATGTCGTTGATAATTGGCTAGACAAGCCTGTGGCCATAGCCGGGCTACTAAACTATGGCAAACTTCAATCTACCAAGGGGCAATTGCTCGCATTTCAGGGGGAAGCTCGGCAGTCTCTTCCGCACTTCGAAAAAGCGATTTCTAGCTTTGACCGCCTGAGTGACCGCACACAGGCTAAGCGAGAGATCCGTCAAACCCGTAACTATCGTTTGATCGCTCTGATGGACACGGCGCTGATGCAAAGTGCGGAATGCGAAATTTACGAAGCCACCCCACTGGTACTTGCGGAGATGACCACGCACTTAGGGGACAGGGAGCCCGAGTTCATTAGTCGATTAATCGCACGCAGCACACACGATGAACGGTTTGACCACCACCTTTGGCTTCGCGCGATGACTTACTTCCCAAATGAGCTCATCGAATCTCGTCAAATCTACTTGAAACAAAGCACGGAATGGCAAGAAGGGCAGGATCACCCATGGCCTCTTATCAGTGCCTATCGCGCTTGGATGTTGCACGACTCGGGCAATATGACCGCAGCGCAACAGGAAATAGAAAGTGCAATCTTCAAGTGCGAAAACGTCGACCATGGACCAACCTTAATGTGGATGGCGGAAGTCCTGCGCACTCTGGCAGTAGCACTGGGGCTGGATCCCGGAAATAAGCATTCAAGTATCGCACAGCGCGAGCATCTGAAAAAGCGTCTTCCAAAAGCGCCGCATGCTGCTCTATCCGCCTTCACACACGCCGTTTCAGGTCAACCCATATCGCACGCCGATATCCTCGCACACCTGGCTGCTTGCTTGCCATATAACTTTCACTGAATTTACTTCGAAAGTGTACGCGTTGATTAACCTTGGAAATAAGCTCGGAAAGCAAGACTGATGTCGATGTCCCCTAGGCCCAAAAATGCTCGTGAGTTGGCTCTGCGGGTGCTGCAGCACCCGCGTGGCGGCCTAGAGGCTTTGCTCGCACTTGCGAAAAGCAGTGAGCCGGAATGGCTCGAGCTCAAGGCGGCATCATTTCCGGAAGAGGGCCAATTTGCGAAGGGGACAAATGAGCACGATTATCGGTGGAACGTCGCCAAGGCGGTCATCGCCCTGGCGAACTCTATCGGTGGAGTCGTCCTGCTTGGCGTGGACGATGAAGGTCGGCCGGTCGGGATCGAGGCCAGCGATCCGAAGCACAAACGGGAGCGCGATGGCGCGGAGGCATTCCGCCGCGATGTGATCTTGCAACAGGTACTGCTCCCGAAGCGCGGCTGGAAGACCGGTCGCCATGGAACGCTAAGCCTGATCAACTTGCCTCTGTTTGAGCGGCTTGTGTCGCTGGAGGAAATCCGTTGCGGTGAGAAGACCGTGCTGGCTATTTTAGTCGACCCTGTACCCCGCGGATACGGTTACGTGGAAGTTGAAAAGGGGGTGGGCACTGAGACGGCCGCCGTTTTGACGTACATACGCAGTCGGGGAGACGTCGGGCAGGTTGTTGAATTACCCACGGACGAATTGGCCGCACGCACGGCACATGACGACCAGCGAACCCAAAACGCGTCGGAAATAGGGCTGATCTGGGACCGATTTCTCGGAAGCGCAGGTCCCGCACGTCCTGTTCAGGAGTTGGTGCCAGACATCCGGCGCTTTATTGCTCAGGTGATTGATAAGTCCTCACCGTTTGAAGATGTTTACACGCCCCTGAACGTCGAACAGCGAAAATGGGTGCACTCTAGGCCGGATAATAGAAAGGGCGGTATCGAGACAAAGTTCGCCGAGAACTGGCTACGAGAAAACGACCCTTCGTCCGTTGCGGGCGATGAGGAGGCCGGAGAACTGCTAATCTCGGAACATGTACCGCGCCAGGGGCTAGTAACCGATCTCGTCGGTGACGAGCGGCAGGCGCTGCTGATCGGCGAGGGTGGCTCAGGCAAGAGCAGGTGTTTCGCGAAACTAGTTTTTGATGAGGCCAAGCTGTGGGCACCCGGCCGGTCGTGGCCGTTGTACGCATCGCTGTCGGCATACTCCGAAAGCGGGTTGGCAGGGTTGCTCCAAGCCCAAAGTGAGATTGAATGGCAGGATCTCGCACCGCTAGTCGCGGCGGGTGAAGTTTCGCTCTATCTGGACGGACTCAATGAGTGTCCTGACCTGTTTTACCAGAATTGCTGCACCGAGATCGCCAGCCTTTTGCGAGAGTACTTGGGGGCCCGGGTCTTCGTGTCGACGCGTTCGGCGAACGTACCGGACAACCTTCAACTCGCGACATTCGAAATGAGACCAATGGAGCGTCAGCAGCAGTGCAGCTTCCTTCAGGCCTACTTACGTGACGACGGTCAAGCCGAGGAAGTATTGGACAAGCTGCACCGCCAACCTGGGGCAAAGACAATCGCTGGTAGCCCCATCCTGCTGAGGATCGTCTCCGAAGTCGCGCGAGAAGGGAGCGATATTCCTGCTGGTCGGGCGGCGTTGTATCGCCGCTTTCTTGAAACCTCGTATCGGCGAGAAGTTGAAACGGCAAAGGGAAGCGGCGCGGAGTTCCCTTGGAGTCTAGAGCAAGTAACCGACGCCTTGTCGGAACTGGCGTTCCGAACCCGACAAAAAGGCATTGGTACATTCTCGACCGACCGGGCCCGCGATATCTTGATTCGGATTGTCGGCGAGAACGTTGATCGGTTCATCGATTGGATGACTCAAGGCACTTTCCTAGTTCGCAGCGGTGCGACAGGTGTAATCTCCTTCTGGCACGAGACCATGCAGGAGTATCTCTGTGCCGAACATCTCGCCGCCCGCCACGAGGATCTGGCCCCCGAGGCTCTAGCGGGCCGTGCCGGGCGACAACCCGGTACTTGGGCGATGCCTGTGGCTTTCGCACTTGAGCTCATCGAAGAACCTTCGAAAGCCCTGATAGATGCAGCTTGGCAGGTTGAGCCATTAATCGTAGCTGCTGCAACGCGCGACACAAGGCACCTTAAAACTGCGCAGATCGAAGGCGATACTTGGACGAGGGGCGTCCTTCGAGCACTTCGTGGTGAGGATCCATCTGAGGAAGCGCGTGAGATTACTATCGTTGCAAGGCTACCCCCGAAGTACCCCCTCTCCGACTACCTAGTCTCGACGCTTCGCAGCAGCAGCTTCTGGTATGCGGCACGGACCCACGAAACTGGAACTGCACGCCTCGATCGTCTGCGGAATCTCATCTGTGGGCGACAGTTCCCTTGGATCGAGCTACTGCCTTCAGCGTTGGCGGGAAACGACGAGTGGGGCGCAGATCTTAGTCCAGCTCTGCGCGCGCTAGTCGGGGTCTCGCCGGCACCATTACTGTCCGAGGTGCTGGCGACAGCAACAGTTTCCGAGTTGTGTGCCCTGAGAAGGCAAAAACGGATCTCGGCAAATATCTTTCTGTCGCAATGGGAGCGCGCACTCGACCGGTCCACGAGGGCACAACTCGAATTGGATTTGGTCGATATACTGCGTTCGGAGCGCAGCAAGGTCGACGAGGTGGTTCGCAAGTTGCTAAAGCGAAACAGTGCCGCTCTACGCAGTATCGCTAACGAGCAAGACCTTTCGCTCCGGCTACTCAACATCCTAGTGCGCAATGCTGTGGTTGAGCCATTTGAGGTTCGCAATGAGCATGGCCGCCTTGACAGTATCCTGTCTCGGATGTCCATCATGAACGCTGTTCGGCTTGCAAAAACAGGTGTGATACAAAGAGGAGATCTTGACGAGGATACGCGGGCCCGCCTCGTGTTCGACAAGCAAACAAGGCTGCAGCAACTAAGGGATGCCCTCAATGCTGGCTTGATTTCTGATGAAGACCTCCCAGGAGATCTAATAAAGCAAATCCGCCCAAAAACGGTGGAGGTCACAAAAGATAAATCTGCTAGGGATAGTCGATTTAGATATCAGGTCGCAGATATTGCCGATGACAAGACGCGAGCGGAGGTGGACTCTCGACTGAGAAACGAGAGGTGGCTAGTGACCCTCGGGCGCATCCACCCAAGAGGTGAATTCGGCTTTGCAAAACACTCTGAGTTCGACAGCGACATCTTTTGCTGGCTTGCCAACATCACCTCTCCAGAGGGCCTTCCAGTTGCGGAAGGACAAACGCTCGATGTTCGCCTCGTCACTCGCTTCGACCGCAAGAGTAGCGAATGGAAGTTCGCCGTAGAATCTGGCCGTATCGCCGAATAGAGCTCGTGTTCAGACATGATCATCTCGGATAGTTGTGTTTTGGGCACGATATGCTGCGATGCAGGATCAGGCGCGGGCTAGCATTTCCATTTGAGACGTCTCGAGCGCGGGCTGACTCTCCATCTATTCGACGACGGGATAGAATGGCTTGCCCCAGTTTTCGTTGGGGTTGTCCATCATGATGTCGATGAACACAGGCATCAGAAACCCTAGGATCTCAGCGCCGTCCCGAACCTGCGCGCGGTTCACACCACTGTTCCAGGTCGACCCTCCGTGAACAAGCTGATTGCGCAGAACATAGAGCCGGTCGAAGACGAAGCTCAGGACGCGTGCACTATCGCCTGCCTGGAAGGACTGCGCGAAGGAGCGGGCCGATGTCTTGAAGCGATCCTCCCAATCCTCGAACCCGTCAATCCCATTGTGGTATTGCCAGAAGGGATTGAAGACATAACGGTTCTCCATAAGCATCCGAACTGGGCCGGAGAACCGCTGCCACAGCGCTTTGTAGATACGGCGTTCTTCATCAAGAGCGACCAGCCGCCCGAAATAGTCTACAAAGGCTGCGCGTTCCCCTGGGGCTACCGCCTGAAACTCGCGCTCGTCGGCATAGGCGGCATTCAACGCGATCCAAAGGAAAATGAAGCGCGCATCATCATCCTCGGCGCAGGCCTCTGCACGACCGATCCAACTGATGGCTCGATGGGCGCGTAGTCCCATCGTTTCGGGGAATCCTTCGCGAATGGCGCGTTGTTTTGCTTTCAAGGCCGCATGGTCGAGACCGTTTTTCATTATTAATTCCTATTCAACATCGTCATGGCAGAGCGTCGAAATCTGACCTCTGGTGACCCACAACCAATTCGCGCAAGCCCGCAGGCGCCAACACTTCCACCTTGTCGCCCCATTGATAAAGGTGCCATGCCATTTCCAGCCAACCCGCTGCTTGAAACCTGACGATCAGGCTGCCGTCGTCCTGCGACTCGACAACTTGGGTTGGGTGAAAACGGAATTCGGCCGCACGCTCTGCGGCCTCCGGTGCGAAGCGCCACACGACCTCGCCGTATTGTTCGGGGTCTTGATATACGCCAAAGGCCATAGCCGCATAGTTCTCGAGGGAGAAACCCGAGGCCAGCTGAAAGCTTTCGTTCAGAACCTCCGCCTCATGAATTCGATCCATGCGAAAATTCAGAATGTCTTCTCCACGCGAGGGTTGGCGCGCGACGAGATAGCTGCGGTGCCCCAGCAGCATGCCATGTGGCTCGATCACGCGCGGCTCAGCGCCCTGTGCCCCGTAGCAAACGCGCAACAGGAACGGGCCACGCAGCGCTTCGATGACCGCATCTGTCACGGCAGGCTTAAGTCCTACGGTAGGACCGGGTCGCGTGACCTGGCCCAATCCAGCCAGCACGGCCTCAGCATCGGCTTCCGACCGAAGCGCGTCCCTAGGGCTCAAGCGCACCAGCAGCCCATCGCGGAGATCCTCCAGTGCGCGTGAATGTCGTATCCGACCTTCATCGCGAGCGGTACGTGCGGCGATTTCCAGAGCTTCGATCGCCGTCTCTTGGCGAGGCTGAAGTCGCTCGGGCAATGGCGCTTCCAGCCGCCAATAGCGCCGCCTCTCCACATCGTCAGAGGTCGTGACATTGGTGAAGGTTGCGTCCAGCGCCTCGGTCATCCGCTGAGCGGTGCGGTGCGAAACATCGAACTCAGCGCAGATGTCCTCAAGGCTGACACCGCCCCGGCGGGATGCCGCAATCTGGGCAAGACGAAGCAGATCCTGCGCTTTGGCGAAAGACATTTGACCTCCATGCCAGAAATTGACACCTTCGTAAGGTATTGATGACCCTGCGGTCTGTCGAGGTGATTCCCTTGGAGATTGATTTGCGTAGGTAATGGAGTAGTCATGAGGGATCTCGACGGCCGCATCTTTCTATCTGCCACGGATCTCATGCGCTTCATGGGTTGCCCGCATGCGACCACCCTTGATCTGGCGCATATGCGCGGAAGGGGTCCGCAGCCTGGGGAGAACACCGAGGACGCCGCGCTGTTGCAAAAGCAGGGCGATGCCCATGAGGCGGCGCATCTCGAACACCTCAAGGAGGCCGGGCGCACGGTCATTGAAATTGAGCGTAGCAAACTTGGCGAAAACGCCGAGGCCACGCGCGCAGCGCTGACTGCTGGACCGGACGTGGTGTTTCAAGGCGCATTTTTGTCGGGGAACTGGGGCGGCTGGTCTGACTTCCTGGAGCGTGTCGAGACCCCCTCGGCGCTTGGACCGTTCAGCTATGAGGTGGCCGACACCAAGCTGAAACGTCGGGCCGATCCCAAACATGTGCTTCAGCTGGTTCTGTATTCCGATCTGTTGGCGGAAATTCAGGGGGCGGTGCCCAAGTTTGCGCATGTCGAATTGGGCGACGGCACGCGCGCGACGCTGCGCCTTGCGGACTACTCCGCCTATGCCCGCATGGCGCGACAACGGCTGGAAGCCTTCGTCGCTGATCCGCAGCCTACGCGCCCGATGCCATGTGCCGATTGCGGCCTGTGCCGCTGGGCCGATCATTGCAACAGCGTCTGGCAGGCCGAAGACAGCTTGTTCAATGTCGCCAACATCAGCCGTGGTCAGGTGAAGAAGTTGGAAGCCGCGGGCGTTGACACGATGGAGGGTCTCTCAACGCTGGATCACCCAATCCGCGGCATGGCTGAAAACACGCTGGCCCGTCTGATCACTCAGGCCCGCCTGCAACAGGCCCGCAAAACCGGGGAACCAAATTTCGAACTGCGGGCACTGGAGCCTGGCAAAGGCTTCGACCTCCTGCCTGAACCCCAGACGGGCGATCTGTTCTACGACATTGAAGGCGATCCTCACTACGAGGGCGGCCTCGAATATCTGCACGGGATCTGGTTTGACGGACAGTTCCAAGCTTTCTGGGCCCATGATCATGACGCCGAAGCGCGAGCGCTGTCCGGCTTGCTGGCATTCTTTCGCGCGCGGATTGCGGCGTATCCCACTGCGCGCATCTATCACTACGCGCCATACGAGATCACAGCGCTCAAACGCCTGACCACGAAATATGGGATCGGAGAGGCCTTTCTCGACCGGTTGTTGAGGGAACGCCGCTTCGTAGATTTGTTCGCCGTAGTACGCGGCGGGCTGATCGGATCGGAACCGAACTATTCCATCAAGTCGATGGAGGCCTTCTACGACCGCAAGCGGGACGGCGAGGTCAAGACGGCGGGCGGCTCGGTCGTGGCCTATGAGCGTTGGCGCGAAACGCAGGACCAACAGATCCTGGATGAGATCGAGGATTACAATCGTGTCGACTGTATTTCGACCGAGGAGCTCCGCGACTGGCTTGTTAGAATTCGACTCAGCGACCCATGGCCGATACTCGCCCCGGACGCCGGGGACAAAGAGGTCGAAGATGACACCGACACGCAAGCATTGCGGAACATGCTGGCAGGGTCTGGCTTGCCTCAGGATCGGCGGGAGATGCTCTTCAATCTGGGCGTCTTTCACAGCCGCGAAGTGAAGCCTGCGCAATGGGCCGTGTTCGACAGCGCCGCAAAGGACGAGGATGATTTGCTCGACGATCTCGATGCTCTTGCCGGTCTGGAGGCGTCCGGTCCCGTCGAACCTATCAAGCGATCCTTCGCCCGCAGCTACACCTATCCGCAGCAAGAGACGAAACTGCGAGGTGGAAAAAAGGCGACGGTGCCGGTGTTCGATGGCCCACCGACGACCGTCGGGATCGAATCCATGGATCGCAGGGCGCGCGTGATCACCGTCAAGGTGGGTCCGGGCAAAACGCATTTGCTGGTGGATCAACTGACCCTTCATCCGGACTGGCCGTTGAATACGGGAGTCATAGCCTCGGCGCTGCGCGATGTGATTGCCGATCAATGCGGCGCGCGCCGGTTCACGGCGGTGGATGATCTGCTGTCGCGGGCGGCACCACGCCTTTGTTCCGGGCCAAAGGCTGATTTGCTGGGCGGGGCAGACCCAGTCGCAGGCACCATTGCCGTGGTGAAAGACATGGACGAGACCACCTTGCCAATCCAGGGACCGCCGGGCACCGGCAAGACATATGTCAGCGCTCGTGCGATCCTGTCTCTGGTACACAAAGGTTATCGTGTTGGCGTTGCTTCGAACAGCCACGAGGCGATCCGCAACGTCCTGATGGGCTGCTTGGCCGCGCTTGATGAAGACGACCCTGACATCGCGCTAGAAAACGCTGATCTGGCCCACAAGGTCAGTAGTAATGATGACGGCTACCCCGATGGATTTTCGCGGATTGCCCGCGCCCAATCGAACGATGATCCTGCGTTGGAGCATACCCATGTCGTGGGCGGTACGGCCTGGTTTTTTGCGCGCGACGAGAATGTGCAGGCCTTTGATTGGCTGTTTGTGGACGAAGCTGGCCAGGTTGGCCTGGCAAACATGGCCGCCATGGGGCGTGCCGCGCGAAACATCGTGCTTGTAGGCGATCCACGCCAGTTGCCGCAGGTCATTCAGGGGGCCCATCCTGAGCCAGCGAACCTGTCGTGCCTGGACTGGACGCTCGGTGAGCATGCGACGGTTCCAGCCGAGCGGGGCATCTTCCTTCCCACATCCCGGCGCATGCACCGGGAGGTCTGTCGGTTTATCTCGGAACAGGTGTATGAAGGCCGACTGACCAGCCATCCTGATACAGCTCACCAGTGCGTGACAGGCACGGCGCTCCCCGAATCCGGAGCCTTCTGGGTGCCGGTCCCCCATGAGGGAAATGCACAGATCGCACAGGAAGAAGTCGCTGTTATTGGCAAAACCGTCACTGAGCTCCTTGGCGGAAGCTGGACTGAGAAGGACGGCAGCACGCGGTCGATGCGCGAGACGGACATCATCGTCGTCGCCCCATACAACGCACAGGTAAACGCTCTCCGGGATGCCCTTCCATTGGGCGTTCGCGTCGGAACCGTGGACAAGTTTCAGGGGCAAGAGGCGCCGGTCTGCCTAGTTTCCATGACCGCATCTTCCGCTGAAGAAACCTCGCGTGGGATGGAGTTTTTGTTTTCGCTCAACCGTATCAATGTCGCGGTGTCACGCGCCAAAGGCCTGGCGCTGATATTCGGGGCACCTCGCCTGCGTGAGGCTAAATGCAACACAGTCGAACAGATGCAACTGGTAAATACGCTATGTGCTCTGCCAGTATTCACACAGAACGAAAGAGGGAATTCATGAGCGAGAACGATTGGTTTGTGATGCGTCCGCAGAAGGCTCAAGCCTATGGCCGCCCCGAGTCCGGTGGCTTCCTTGTCCGCAAGGACTCGACTGCGATGCGGGATGGCTCCCCTAGCGTGAAACGGGATCGCGAGGAGCGTGACCGTCTGGTTCGCCAGGGAGTCCTCGTCCCAGACAGTGACTCTGACTTGTATCGCTTTTCACGCGATCACCTATTTCCAAGCGCGAGCATGGCTGGCGGCGTGGTCAAGGACGGAAATTGTAGCGGACCTCAGACCTGGCGCCACAGCAGGGACGGGAAAACGCTCAAGGAGCTTTCCTGAATTATGCTTCCATACATCGCGTAGAAAGATGAGGCCAATTAATTGAACCTGTCCACTGATATAGCGTCCCACAGCCTTTCTGATGCTCTGAAGATCAAGGCCCGAAATGCTCTTTCGAACGCACTCGATGCGCATCGGAAGGAGCTCTCGACCTATGAAAGCCTGAAGAACCTCGGAGAAGTCATTGGGACTGAATACGGTGACCGAGTACTTTTTGAACTCATCCAAAATGCGCACGATGCTCACGAAATCGGTGAGGACGGTGCGATCACGATCAAGTTCGTCAAGATATCGGAAGCCGAAGGTTACCTTTATGTGGCCAACCGAGGGCGTGGTTTCAAAGAGCGTGATGTGAATGCCATCATGAACCTGGCGACCAGCGGAAAAGAGATCGGCGAGGGGATTGGGAACAAGGGACTCGGCTTTCGCAGTATTGAGGCGATCACTGACGATGTACGTATCTACTCACGATCGCAGGACCGGGCGACTAAATCGTTTGATGGGTACTGTTTCCGATTTTCTCAACCAGATGAGATACGTGACATCATTATTTCCGAGCTGCTCGATCAAGAAGTTCGTGAAGATGAAGCGGATCGGATCTCGCAGACAATCCCTCGATACCTGGTACCGCAACCGCTAGATGAAATCCCTCCCGAGGTCGAAAGCTTCGCAACTGCCGATTATGCGACGGTTGTAGTTGCTCCTCTGCGATCTTCGTCAGCGGTGGCCCTGGTGCAAAAGCAAGTCGAAGAGATCGCAAACTTGGAACACCCGCTGCTCCTTTTTCTCGAGCGTATCGCGGAGGTTCGCATAGACGTTGAAATTGAGGGAAAAAGAACAGGTAGTCGTCGCCTGACCAGACGGCAGAAAATCCTGCGGGAGGGGGGGGGGCCAGGGAACCCGCGGATCTCCGAGATTGACGTTGGAGAGCGGCGTCGCTTCCTCCTAGTACAGCAGGAGGTCGATAAGGAACGGGTCCTTGATGCCGTCAGGGAAAGCATCGATCGAGCCCCCGCTTTGAAACGTTGGTTGGACTGGAAGGGACAACCATCTGTTTCGGTTGCAGTAGGGATATCGACCGCGGCAGTTTTGAACGGGCAACTCTACAACTTTTTGCCAATGGCAAGCGAAGCTGGATCGCCCCTCGTGGGGCACATTGACGCCCCCTTTTTTGCAGACATCGACCGACGCAATACCGAACTGGATCTTCCGCTCAACAGTATCCTAATGGAGGCTGTCGCAGAGACCTGCCTTTCCGGGGCTCTCGCCGCCGTGCATGAGCAGATAGATGTTCCCGGTCGGAGTGTTTTTGATCTGATTGCGTGGACCGGAAGTGCCGCAAGGAAACTGGATGGCGCGGTCCGGACTGCGGACCTGCAATTAAAAGACCTTCGCCTTGTGCCAATCATTCCGACGAAGGACGGCGAAAGATGGTCTACGATCAATGACGTTACCATCTGGCCCGAGGTCAATTTCGTCCTGCTGAAACCGCGCGAGATTGTAAAGCATATCGGCATAAACCTGACTTCGAGCGACTTGGATAGTGAGCGCCTTGAGCGTCTTCGCGAAATGGCGGGCCGTTGCTGGGGCCGCTATGGCTGGCAGTACTCTCGTCTGCCATCACCTGATGAGATTCCTGGCTGGGCAGAGATTTATGCGGAATCTTTGATGCAGCGGTCCGCAAAGCCGCCAACTTGGTCCAAATTTTATAAGGATCTTGTTACGCTATGCGAGGCTGCAGGGGTAGGCTTGGATTGTCTCGACGGGACCGCAGTTCTCTTGGATCGGGCTGGGAAGTTGCGTTCGGCTGGAGGACATGATGTCGATGATCGGCGCGGTCTATACGTTCGTGGCGCGAGTGAGATTGGCAAGCGCAAGAAGGGGGATATTCCGCTAGCTCCAGCTTCCCTCACCAGAGGATATCGCTTTTTCGATGAGAAGGTAAATCTGTCCGACGACGTTCTGAATGCGTTATCCGATGCAGGGCTCGTTCGGCAGTTTGATCCCCTGGAGGCGCTTACGGGTCTTGGCACTGCGCTGGGAAAGAAGCCCAGCGATAAGAAGCGGATGGACGCTCTCGATTGGGCGTTTCGTGTCTGGGATGCAGCGGGAAAGAGCGCGGAATCCGCAGTTAAGGATGCCGACCTGCACGTCCCGACAATCGGAGGGTGGGCGCCAGCTGATAGGGCTGTTTTTTCAGGCACATGGACTGAAATCGGAAAGCGTCTGGAAGCGTTCCTAAGCGAAGTGCGTATTCCACGGGTATGTGGCCATCGAATCCATGAACATGTGGCCACGGATTCCACGAGCATGTGGCCACCGGTTCCACGGCATGTGGCCACCCCTTTGAGATAGACCTGCGGGGCGATCTG
>Ga0307954_1000938_pt1 | contig 14540 bp, 12 predicted proteins | sample OrgLakmetagen437_FD_201822 | JGI IMG/M metagenome (GOLD analysis project Ga0307954, IMG submission 201822) | Saline water microbial communities from Organic Lake, Antarctica - #437 | ecosystem: Environmental > Aquatic > Non-marine Saline and Alkaline > Saline | place: Antarctica: Organic Lake... | reverse complement strand
GACAAGCCCAAACCCTTCAAATGGACCAAAACCGCCGAGAACATCCTCACTCGAGAACGCCGCGCGCTGAACGCGCTCGATGAAATTCGCGGAAACAGGTAGGAAGTGTCAGACTCAGAACACTAGCGTCCGGTCCAGCCCGATGCAGTATGACGCTTTAATCTAGGAAATCACGCATGTGTTTAGCCGCTTGATCACTCATTTTGTCAGTACAATTTCTAAAGTTCACAAGGTCAATGCGATGCGTGCTGATTGACTCTTCAAGCAGCACATTGATCCAGCTTCCGTCAAATGCTGGTGAGTCTGAGACAACGAATTTTCGTGCGCTCACGAAAGCAAGAAACTCGTTTGCAACGTCAAAAGCGTGCGGCGCATCTTGCAGATCTTCGATCGACAAGCCGTGGATGTCTTCAGCGTTATGGTCCCAACCATCCATGTGCCAGTCTGGCGATGGCCGGATCAGGCTAGACCATGTCTTTATAGTTTCGTCGGCATCGAACCAAGCCAGGCCAATCTCGATCGGCCAGCTTCCAACGCCGAGGCCTGAAGCCTCGACATCGATGAAGATTAAATCTTGAATATCCATCGTCAAAACCTCATTCTTTCATCTAACGAACAGAACCCTACCATAAATAAAGCTTGGGCGTCAGGGAGATGTAGAAGGAGGCTCGCAAGCTCGCCACCTTTTCCCCTACCGCCCTTCTCTAATAGTGTAACTCCCAAGCACCCTGTCCGATAACGTGGTGGAAGGGTCTGCCGTCAGAGCCGCGCGATGATCTGAGATGGTGACAGGGTCAGGGTTTCCAGGATGTTGAGCCCATGTTTTCTGGCCGTCGAGATGACGGACCTGAGGTCTGCGAAGACCTGCGCACCCTCGAGGGTGCGGAACGTTCCCGAGATTTTCATGCGCACCTTCATCATGCGCAGGTCCTGTTCGGCCTGATTGTTGGTGAAGGGGACCGCGAAGTCGGCGATGAACCGCAAGACGTCATCGCGGTAGTCGAGGGTGATATTGGCGCGACCAAATATCTTGACGTCTGATCTCGTCATCAGATAGACATAGAATCCAGAAATTTTAGGCGGAATCAGGAAGTTATGACAGTATGACCGGAGCTGGTCATAGAAAAATACAAACGATATCAATCTGTTACGAGCCTACAGATTTTTGGTCATACTTTAAGTCATAGTCGTAAGATCTTGACTTAAGACGACAAAACAGGGTTCTACACCGTTTTATGACTATGACAGACAACGAGGAGCCTTACGCGCGCGCACGCACGCGCGCGATCTTTATATATATATATTTAGTAATAATAAATATATATATAGGACTAAAGATCAATGACGTACGGCTATGACTTAAAGTATGACATTAAGTCATAAAGGTATGAGTATGATTTCATTGATAAATAAAAATCCAATTTTTTGGAAATTTTATGATATTTTCTGATTTTGTGAGAACAGGAGGTGAACATGGAGGCTTCAGGCTCCTGTTGTGACAATTTATCGTTTAAAATCAATTGGTCATAGCGTTTTCAAAAAAGTTGCGATTTTCGCAAGTTATGCCAAAAAAGGCCAAAACTGCATTTTTGTCAAGAAATCAGGCGTTCCAAAAAAGTTTTGGGCTGTGAACAGACTGGTTGATGCTTTTTGCGCACGGTTATCGCAGGCAGCGGCGTAGATGCCGCACAGAGCCGCTGTGTGGGGCCCTGTGAGGCCTTCTTGTGTTTTTTGCTGTCCGGGGGCAGGAAGGGCCGCCAAATGCCCTCAGAAGGCCGCTGCGCCGACCTTGCAGCCAAGGTCGGTTCTTACGGCTCAAAGGGAAAGTCGGTCACAGGTTCAAACTCACTGGTTTCTTCCGCCCGACTTTCACATTCAGCCCGCAAGGAGAGTACCCCAAAGCGTGGGGCATTTATGCTGCCATTTTTGTTTCTTCGTCTGGCTTCATGCTTGGATACCATTGTTGGAACTTTGTGCGCAACGTGCCGTCCAGCGTACGAGTTCGGGTCTGCAGCATGAGGTGAGCCCCTGTCTTTGACCAGCGCATTTGCTGGCGCTTGCAGAACCGTTTGCCCACGACAGTGTTGACGGTGCTTTCGACAAAGCCGGTGGACACCCGCTCGCCATAACGCCGCCGTTCGGCGTAATTAGGGATCATCCAAGCGTTGTTGGCAATATAGGTCTGGAACTCATTGGCTGCTTTTCTCAATGCCTTGATACTGGCGTATTCGGTTTCAATGTCGTCAAGGTCCATGACCAGGTCATCGATGACCTCCTGCCCCTCATGTAGGTTGCCGTTCCACAGGTATCCTTTTATCTGCCGAAGGCGCTTGGCCATCTCCTCGGCCTCATCTGGGTTCAGGTGGGCAAGCCCTTTGACATACTGATGCATCACGGTGATGCGCATCGTGACATGGAACCAATCCAGAATGTGTTCAGATGCAGGAGCCATATCGCGGGCGATTTTAATAACCGTATCACCGCCATCGGTCATAAATGTAACATGCTGGTTTTCTTGCCAGCCTTGGTCTTTAAGAACGTCATGCAATCGTCGTTTGGGCTTTTCATCATGGCTTTGCACAAGGCCAAGGTAGCGATCTAGTCGATCTGTGGGAATGGATTTGCCGACGGTGACCTCAAAATGAGATTGGCCCTTTTCGCGTGAGCGAACATACCCGCCATCAATGCCAACCGTGATCGGACCTTCCGGGTTGGGAAGCCGTTCCCGCTCATAGGCACCGGTCTCGACAAAGCTGTAGCGCTCATCGGCCAGTTCCGCTTCCATGCGGTGTGCTACGCGCGCCAAATGTCTCCGGACCGTTTCCGCGTTCAACCGCTTGTCGATCGGCAGCACATCTTTGAGCAAATCTACCGTGGCGCCGTATGAGACCAAAGATGCCCACTTCGTTTCCAGCCAGAGCATTTCTGGTGCGACATGATCAGGCAATAGCTCTGTCAGCGGGCTGAACGTTTGGGCAGGCGCGGCATGGCAGCGGCAATGATAGAAACGCGGGCTGTCTATGGTAATGTCGCCAAAGACGGTCCGGTATTGAACAGACTTACTGCCTTTGCGTCGAAGCCTGCTTGCGCAACATGGGCAGATTGAATGGTCAGCACAAAACGCCGCTGTCTGAGCGGCAACGAGCTCCTGCTGCAGATTCAACAGAAGAGCCTTGCTGTCTTCAATAGAAAGCCCGATCTCGGCAGCGTTTTCACACCCCTTTTCAAAAGCTGCGATCTCATGTTCATGCACCACCCCATCCGGCGCGGTGATTGCTACTTTGACCGATATGTCCATTTATTGCTGCTTCCTCTTATCCTGCGGTGTCGCGTGCGCGCATGATGGTTTGTCTGCTCGTTTTGATGTCCCGAGCGATCGCAGAAACGCTTTCGCCATTGGCCAGCCTTTGGCGCACAAATTCCTGTTGTTCGCCCGACAGCGCAGGTGGACGGCCCAAGGCTTTCCCTTCGGATTTAGCGCGGGCCAAGCCAGCTTGTGTGCGCTCAATCAAAAGGTCGCGTTCAAACTGTGCAACTGCGTTGATCACCCCCATCGTCAGCTTCCCGGCGGAACTGGTCAGATCCACGCCACCCAGTGCAAGACAGTGAACACGTACACCCTGCTCCTCAAGCGATGCCACCGTGCTGGACACATCGATGGCATCGCGACCAAGCCGGTCGAGCTTGGTGACAATCAGAACATCGCCCTGTTCCATCTTTTCCATCAGGCGGCCAAAGCCCGCGCGCTGCGCGATGGCACGTGAGCCGGAAACGGTCTCTGTGATGATACGGTGTGGCGCAACGTTGAACCCGGCCGCCTCGATCTCCACGACCTGGTTTTGCGTCTCTTGTTCAAAAGTTGAAACACGGACGTAGGCAAATGTTCTGGACATGAGGGCTCACTGTAAAGAAATAGGTGTCCGCAACTCTACTTATGTCCTATAATACGTCAAGCTAACTTTTGGACACACATCCACGCCCTGTCCGCAATCGCTCGTTTCCGGACAGCTCACATCAACTGCTGATGCATCAGATCCTGGTGATGCCCATCGCGAAGTTGAGTGTTCACATCGCGCCGAGAGAAGGACGTCTCCAGGTACGGCTCGCGGGCCTTCATTCGGTCCAAAACGTATTCCAGATCATCCAGGGCGAGGTCCTCCAGTGTCTGGCCCGTGTCATGGCGGTCCAGCAGATCTTGGCCAAAGGACGCCAAAGCCTCCAGGTCCTGCCAAGCATCATAGCCATTGGCCTCGTCCCGCCGCGCTAGATAACCTTCGGGCCCACCGCATTCTTCAGGTGGGCACGCACCCGCGCCACCCGTGCAAATTGGATAGGATTTCTTGGGGTCCGCATCAAAGATAGCTTCGACACGGACCTCGTGGTTCCAATAATCCCCCATATCGTAAATGTAGGAAAACCGGTCGTTCTTACGAAGCTCGAAGACGTTCAGCGCAACATCAGGATTCGCGGCATGTAATTCCCAGGATCCATAATCGACGGCGCGAATATCAAACTGGAACAGGTGAATGCCGTCCCACCCCATTGCGACCTGAAGGGCCCCATGCAACTCACGCAACGTGATGGACGTGGAAACCAACACGCGTCGCCAGATCATCGGGCTGATCCCCAAAACGCGGATCTTAAGCTGGAAGGTTTCGGGTGCAGAAGCCATCCACAATTCCTGCCAGTATCACCAACAAAACACAATTGCCCCACGCTTTGGGGTACTCTCTCACGAAGGGGTTCAAGTCTCGAACGATCCGAAGTTCGAGGAAAAGGTCACCGATATCGTGGGCCTCTACCTCGACCCGCCGGACCGGGCGGTCGTACTTTGCGTGGATGAGAAATCGCAAATTCAAGCGCTCGACCGGACGCAACCGGGATTGCCGCTGAAGAAGGGCCGCGCCGCAACGTCGTGTAGGAAACACGCTTCCAGCATGATGACCCACGATTACAAACGGCACGGAACGACCACGCTGTTCGCAGCGCTGGATGTGAAGTCGGGCATGGTCATCGGTGAATGCCTACCGCGGCATCGCGCCAAGGAGTTCCTGAAATTCCTGCACAACATCGACAAGGCCGTGCCGGGCAAGCGCGATGTCCATCTGGTGCTCGACAACTACGCCACCCACAAGACGCCCGACGTGAAGGCCTGGCTGGCAAAGCACCCCCGCTTCAAGCTGCACTTCACGCCCACCAGCGCGTCTTGGCTGAACCTCGTGGAGCGCTTCTTCGCCGAGATCACGTCGAGGCGCATCCGACGTGGCAGCTATTCCAGCGTCAATGACCTGGAGGCCTCGATCTATGACTATCTGGCGCAGCATAATGAACAGCCCAAACCCTTCAGGTGGACCAAAACCCCACAGGACATTCTCACCCGAGAACGCCGCGCGCTGAACCCCCTCGATGACCTCCGCGGGAATAGGTAGGATGTGTCAGACTCGGAACACTAGCAATTTAATCCAGCAGACTGCCACGAACAGGGATACCACACTTGCGAAGCAAATTACCGAACTGCTTCTCTTTTAGTTGGCAAACAACTCAGATTATCGTATCCCGAGAAAAATAAAAACGCTGGGCGTCTCGGGCAGAGACTTTAATTTTGAAGACTTGCGGGACGTGCATATTTGACGCGACCCTCTGGATTCGCCTTGCGACCGAACCCACGACGCGAGGATTGCATGCGAATACTGGCTCTACTTCTCTTCGGTTTTCTATTGGCATCCTGTGATGTGACGAAAACCGATTTCCCGGTTAGAACTGAGGCCGTGCAAGCCCAAGTTAAAGAAATGTCCACTAGCTTTGCCATTGTGCAGCTGACGGCCTACAATATTGATGCCTTCAATCAGCCCCGAGATATGGAGGGATCGCGGACAACTGTGCCTTCCGCGGGATGGAACTACCGGATTGGCGTAGGTGATATTCTCGAGATTGTTGTCTGGGACCACCCAGAACTGACGTTGCCTGCAGGGGAGGGGCGCAGTACGCAAGAGTCCGGCCTGCGTGTACAATCCGATGGTACCTTTTTCTATCCTTACGTTGGGCAGGTCGTTGCGAGAGGTCGTACGCCGGAGGCTGTTCGCACTGATCTGACAAAGCAGCTGGCCACATACATCCCCGACCCTCAGATCGAAGTGCGCGTTGTCGGCTACAGGTCACAGGCGGTTTCCGTAACTGGAGCTGTTGGATCACCCAGCCGCCAATCATTAACCGACACACCTCTGACGCTTCTCGATGCTGTCGACGCCGCAGGCGGGCTGACAAAAGAAGCGGATGCGCGCAAAGTGCTGCTGCGGCGCGGTGGAAATACCTATGTTGTCGATATGGAAGCGTTCCTCGAGCAAGGAATAAGTGCAAACAATCCCATTTTGCAGAACGGCGACGTGGTGAGCGTCGCGCGTCTTGAGCTCCAAGAAGCCTATCTCTTGGGGCAGATTGTAACACCTTCAACTGTTGATCTTACCTTTGAAAACGTCACATTAACGCAGGCGCTGACTCGTGGTGGCGGTCTGCGCGAGGATCAGGCCGATGCGCGCGGGATCTTCGTATTCCGAGACTCCCCAATGGGTATCACCGTCTTTCAGCTCGATGCGTCCAACCCTGCAGCTTTTCTAATCGGTACGCGGTTCGTGATCCTTCCGCAGGATGTCATCTATGTGACCACCTCGCCTCTTCATCGGTGGAATCGACTGATCTCAAGCTTGCTGCCCTCAGTAGTAGGAGTGCGTGGGATCAATGCGCTATCAGAGGATTAAGGGCGATGATCAAATCTGTGCTTGTCGTTTGTGTGGGAAACATCTGCCGCTCTCCGCTGGGGGAGCGCATACTGCAGCAAGCTTTGCCGGAGATTAAAATCTCGTCGGCGGGTATTGGTGCCGTAGTTGGTGCGCAGGCAGACGCCACAGGAAGCAAGGTTGCGAGCAAAATTGATGTTGATCTGGGCGGTCACGTCGCGCGGCAGCTAACTGGTGAGATCGGCGGCTCGCATGATCTGATCTTGGTTATGGAACCCGGCCACCGTGCCGAGATCGAGCGCCGCTTTCCAGAACTATCCGGCCGCACGATGCTGTTTGATCACTGGACCGGTGGCAGCGGTATCGCTGACCCTTATCGCAAGCCGGTAGAGGCACACCGCACAGCACGGGATTTGATCGTAACCGCCGCCGAATCATGGGCGGAAAAACTGCAAAAAACCTCTCTTTAGACCGCACATGCCACAAATCGTTCCAGGCCGTTGGTAATCGTGCTATCGGCACCTCAATCTTGCCCCCGAAGCGCGGACCCAACCGACTGTTAGCTGCCTATCCATAGGACCTATTCATGATACCCACCACAACCACCACCATCTCTGATGCGCAGCTAGAGGATGAGATCGACCTTCTGGCACTTCTGGCCGTCATCTGGGGCGGCAAGTTCTGGATTGCAGCGGCAGCACTGATCGCTTTGGGCATAGGGGCGATCGTGGTGCTGCAATCGCAGCCGATCTACCGCGCGCAGGGCCTACTGCAGCTTGAAACTCGCTCGGGATCGCTCGCCTTGCCAGAAGGCATGCAGGATCTGATGGGGGGAGGGGCCGGTGATGCGGGCGCCGAGGCCGAGATGGAGATTATGAAATCGCGCATGGTCATGGCTCAGGCCGCGCGCGAGCTTGACCTTCAGGTCTACGCCTACCCCCGGCCACTCCCCTATCTGGGTTTAATCCCTGCAAGGCTCAAGCTGCCTGATCCCGATCTGGAGATTTTGCGTCCTTACCAATGGGGCAATGAGGAAATTCACGTCGGCGAGCTGGAGGTGCCGCAGGATTGGGTGGGAGCATCGATGCTGCTGACAATCACGGGGGAGGGAACATATCAGGTCGAATTACCCGATGATACTATTGCGACCGGGACACTGCGGGAGCGTCTTTCTCTTCCGGAAACAGGCTTTTCCCTCGTATTGGACGAACTGGAAGGACCTTTGGGTCGAGAGTTTTTTATTGGCCGGAGGCAGCTGCCTGTCGCGATTAGGATGCTTCAGGCTAATTTTTCCGTAGGTGAAAGCCCACGCAACTCCTCCATTCTCAGAATTACATATGTCGATCCTGACCCGAGGAAGGCTGAGGCTGCCCTTGATGCGATTGCGCGGTCCTATGTTGACCAGAACATCGCGCGAAGTGCTGCCGAGGCCCAAAACAGCCTGGGGTTTATCGAAGAGCAATTGCCTATTTCGCAAGTCGCCGTGACCCAGGCACAGGACGCGTTAAACGCCTACCGCCAGCAGCAGCAATCGGTCGATGTGAACTATGAAACGCGCGTTCTGCTAGAGCAGGCGACCCAGATCGAAGCGCAGCTTAACGCCCTGACTCTGGAAGAAGAAGAGCTCAAAAAGCGCTACACCATCAACCATCCGGCCTACCAAGGCTTGCTCCAGAATAAGGCGTCGCTGACGGCACAGCTCGAAGAGGTGCGCGCCGCCACATTCAACCTGCCCGAGACGCAGAAAGAGATTTTCAACCTGACCCGAAATCTGGAAGTTTCGCAGGAAGTCTATATCCAGCTGCTAAACCGAGGACAGGAATTACGGGTCGTGCGCGCTTCGACCGTGGGGTCGGTGCGGATCATCGACACCGCCTACTCAAACGATGTCCGGATTGCACCACGCGCCAGCCGTATCATGATGCTTAGCCTAATTATCGGTATCATGATGGGTGTTTGCTTTGTTCTGTTGCGCCGGTTTTTGCGTCGCGGGATCCGAGGCGCCCAAGAGATTGAAAAATTGGGTTTGCCGGTTTTTGCTACCATCAATTACTCAGCCGAGGCCGCCAACCTGCGCGAGAAGAAGGGTGTGCTGCCGATCATTGCCCTGACCAAGCCCGATGATTTGGTGGTCGAGGCACTGCGGTCACTGCGCACCTCGCTGCATTTCGGCATGCTTGATGCAAAAACCAACACCATTTTGCTGACCTCTGCTGCCCCAGCTGCGGGCAAAAGCTTTACCGCCATCAACCTGGCGACGGTTGCCGCACAGGCGGGGCAAAAGGTCTGCGTTATCGACGCAGACCTACGCAGAGGATATTTGCGACGGTTTTTGGGCAAAGAAAAAGGCACACCCGGCCTCGCCGAATTACTGGTCAAAGAGAAAACCCTTGAGGAAGTCATTCTGCCGGGACCCGTGGAGGGTCTTTACGTTATCACGTCCGGCCGTTTTCCACCCAACCCTTCAGAATTGCTGATGCGGGCCGACTTCGAAGATCTGCTGCAAACTCTGGACAAGGATTTCGACCTGATTATCGTCGACAGTCCTCCGGCGCTGGCCGTGACCGACCCCGTCGTGATCGGGCGCTATACAGGGGCCACCATTGTAGTAGCCCGTCACCTCGCGACTATGGTGGGCGAGATCGAAGCTGTCCGCCGCACGTTTGAGACATCCGGCGTGAAGATCACAGGCGCCATCCTGAACGGCTATAAAGTAGCGGAAGGCGCCAAATATGGTGGTCAGTATCAATATTATAACTACCGCTATAGCTATAAAAGTGATCGGAGCTGACTGAAATGGACCGAAAGGCTCACCTTCAGTTGATTTATGCACCATCTCTGTTCAAGGTTGTTTCAAGATAAATTAAAGGGCGGGACGACCGCCTGTTAGGAATAAGATGTCGAACTTTATTAACCGACACGGCTTTGCCAAAACTACTGCAGTCACGCTTCTGGCCTTTGGCCCAACACTATTGTTAGCGCAAGATCGTAGTCTTTCATGGGGTTACAACAGCTTCGGCATTCCTGGCATGATCGATATGCCCTCGGCGTTCGGCCGCGCCGATGCGGAGCTTGGGTTTACAACAAGCCATTTCAAAAACCAGACACGGAATTCTCTTACATTCCAAATTTCAGACCGCCTATCTGCATCGTTTAGGTATTCAGCTCTGAAGAATATTCAACCTAATCCGGGCAGCGCAATTTTTTCTGAAATCTATGATCGTAGCTTCTCAATACAATACCGCTTTGTGGATGAGGGTCGCTATCGGCCTGCTTTTGCCATCGGTCTGAACGACGTCGTTGGGACAGGTATTTACGCGGGCGAATATGTCGTTGCGTCCAAAACTCTTTTTCCTAGGTTGCGGGCTACGGTGGGAATGGGTTGGGGCCGATTGGGATCTTATGAAGGGGTCTCCAATCCTCTTGCAAGCATTTTTGGGGACGGATTTAAGACGCGTCCAGATGGATCTAATGTAAACGGAGGAGAGTTTGATCCGGATACCTGGTTCAGAGGCAATGCGGCGTTCTTTGGCGGCGTAGAGTGGCAGGCGGCCGACCGCTGGCGGCTGACGGCTGAGTATTCTTCAGACGATTACGCTCGGGAGGATGGCTCGGCGTTTAACCGGAAGTCACCCTTTAACTTTGGCGTCTCCTATCAATACAGCGATCGCACTACTGTCGATCTGCGCTATCTGTATGGATCGGAAATCGGTGTGCAGTTTACCTACGCTCTGAATCCCAAAAAGCCGCGCTTCGGGTCCGGTCTCGATACAGCCCCGCCACCGATTTTGCCTCGTATTGCGGGCAGGGGGCAGGAGCCGATTGATTTTTCTGGTCCTGCATTTGCGCGCACTGCCAGCACAGCTCTTGCGCAAGAGGGGATCGCCCTCGATGGATTGCAGGCGGATGGCAAGACCCTGCGGATTCAGATCCGCAACGACCGGTATGGGACATCCGTGCAGGCAGTGGGCCGTGCTGCACGCGTGCTAACAAGGATTGCTCCCGCCAGTGTAGAGAATTTCGATATCCGCCTTGCTGCCGAGGGCGCACCGGTCACTTCCGTTGTGCTGCGTCGCAGTGACTTGGAAAAGCTGGAGTTCCATCCTGTTGCCCCGGATCTGTTGCGTGTGAATACAAGCATTGTGGATGCGACGCAGAGCCTGCCCAGAATTGAAGGGCGCTATCCCGTTCTGACATACGGATTCGAACCTTATCTCACCCCCAGCCTTTTTGACCCCGACGAACCGCTACGACTGGATTTCGGCGTCGCCCTGAAAGGTCGATACGAGCCTGCGCCCGGTCTGGTCTTCTCGGGACGGCTGCATCAAAAACTAGCGGGTAATCTCGATTCCGGTACCCGCGTCTCGACGTCTGTGCTGCCGCGGGTCCGAAGCGAATCTTATCTTTACTACAAGGGTGGGGACACAACGATACCGGAGTTGACGGGCGCCTATTACTTCCGCCCTGGTCAGGACCTCTTTGGGAGGGTCACTGCAGGCTATCTAGAAAGTATGTTCGGCGGCGTCTCATCCGAGCTGCTGTGGAAGCCGCAGAACAGTCGTCTGGCCCTTGGAGTGGAGGCGAACTACGTCAAACAGCGCGATTTTGACCAGCTCTTCGGGTTTCGTGAATATTCGACCTTCACGGGCCATGCCTCGGCCTACTATGACATCGGCGGTGGCTATCACGGGCAGCTCGACGTCGGTCAATATCTGGCCGGTGATGTGGGCGCGACCCTGTCGCTGGCGCGTGAGTTTGACAACGGTTGGCGGGTCGGTGCGTTTGCCACGATCACGGATGTTTCTGCGGCTGACTTTGGCGAGGGATCATTCGACAAGGGCATCGAGCTGACCATTCCGCTTGAATGGATCACAGGCCGTCCAAACCAAACCAAGCTGAACACGATTATCCGCCCTGTACAGCGGGATGGCGGCGCGCGTCTGAACGTATCAGGCAGGCTCTATGAAACGGTACGGGGGCTTCAGGCGACCGACATTGATGCAACATGGGGGAGGCTCTTCCGATGAAGGTTCTTTTTTATGCGGCCGCTATTGGTCTGCTTGCCGGTTGTCAGCCTGCGCTGCAGCGGCTCGCAGGAAGCCAAGCGCCCGCGCAGGCAATAATTTCCGGCGCAGCTCTAGAAGGACCAGTCATGCGGGTCCAGATCCCTTCTCGCGGGGCAGATGCCCAATTGTCGCGTGTTGCGGTCAGTAATGGTGTGGAGACCTGGCTGTCGGCGGATAACATCTCGTTGTCGTTCCGTGACGGCGTTCTTGTGGCCAGCCGGGGGCTTGGCTTTGATCTGATGGGCGCGAATGCCGATGGAACGCTGGCTGCGTTGGCAGGGCAGGGGGAGCCGGTATATCGACGCAAGATGCGGTATCTGACCGGGGATCACAAATCTACCTATCTGATGGTCGGCTGCCAGATGAAAATGATCGGGTCGGAGACCATCGGCGGGCAGCGCTTGCAACGGATGGAGGAGCAATGCCAGGCGCACCAAGATACATTTACAAATGTGTTTTGGAGAAACGCCGTGAGCACCATCGTGCAGTCGGAGCAATGGGTATCTCCAGAAATCGGGTATCTGCGCAGCAGCATTGGCAGCAGGTGACAGCACTTGCTTAAGTTATAACGGTTTAAATGCCTAGATATCGATTTTCCAACTAGAAAATCTAGTACGGAGCCCGATTGCATGTTAAGAGAACAAAATATTGGAGGATGACCATGAAAAAATTTACATCTACGTTCACGATTTCGGCCGCTTGCTTCGCGCTTGCCGTTTCCGCAGCTTCTGCCCAGTCTATTTCGAATAACGCTGGACGGCTCACGGAATCAGAGCTCATCAGTTACGCGAGCGAACGTGGTATCTGCGGCGAAACCCGCTTTGTGACCTCAGCACGCTATGTGAATGATACGGAAAACCGGATCACCGTTACATGTGAAGACAAACACATTATTACGCGTGCAGCTGGTGGACTTGGTGGCGCAGGTGCAGGTGCGGCAGCAGCTGTTATTGTTGGTATTGTAGCTGCTGCGGCGGCCGGTGGCGGTGGCAGCACACCAGACACTCAGTAAGTGATAAAATCCTCTATACTAAAAGAAAAGCCCTGACCTTTAAGGGCTTTTCTTTTAGCAGCCCCGAGCCGTTTCACAAAGCTGACTATGCGCTATTTGGGAATACATGCGGTTGGACGGTCAGCATATGAACGACCTGGTACCTACCGCTATCTGGATATGGACGTCACCATCCGCGAGGCGCTAGTCCTACTGCCACAGAGTTTCGGCCGCGCCTGAGTGCCCGTATTAGAGCCTGTTTAAGGAAATCATACTCTAACAAGGGTATTTTGCGCGGCTACGGGGCAAGCCTACCCCTTGGCACCTTGCCCGCGCGCGTAGACATCCTCGTAGCGGATGATGTCATCCTCGCCCAGATAGCTGCCGGTTTGCACCTCGATCAGCACCATCGGCACTTTGCCGGGGTTCTCCATCCGGTGCACCGTCCCCAGCGGGATATAGACCGACTGGTTTTCCGTGATCAGCGAGACAGTATCATCGACCGTGACCCGTGCAGTGCCCTCGACGACGATCCAGTGTTCGGCGCGGTGGTGATGGCTTTGCAGCGACAAGGCCGCACCGGGATGCACCACGATGCGTTTGACCTGAAACCGCTCGCCCACCACAAGGCTCTCGAACCAGCCCCAGGGGCGGTAATCGCGCGGCAACGTGTCGGCCTGCGCCACACCCCGCGCCTTGAGGATGCTGACTGCCTGCTTGACCCCTTGGGTATGGTCGCGGTGGGCCACCAACACCGCATCGGGCATGGCGATGGCGATGATGTCTTCCAGACCGATGCCCACCAGTTGCTGGGCCGGATCCTCGGCGCGCAGCAGCGTGTTGTGACAGTCGATCGCGGTGGCGCCTTGCGTGGTGACAACGCCCTGCGCGTCCTTCTCCCCGTCGCGCCAGACGGCTTCCCAACTGCCCAGATCGGACCAGTCCCCGCCGTAAGGCACCACACTGAAATTGTCCGCCTTCTCCATGATCGCATAGTCGATCGAGTTATCTTCCAGCGCCTCCCAGGGCCCGGGTGCGAGACGGGTGAAATGCAGGTCCTGCTCGGCCTGCGCCACTGCGGCCCGCGTCGCCTCCAGCATCTCGGGGGCGTATTTCTCGAAGGCTTCGATCAGAGTGCGGGTGGAGAACAGGAAGATCCCCGCATTCCACAGGTGCTTGCCACCTGAAACCAACGCCTGCGCCGTGGCGGCGTCGGGCTTTTCGACAAATCCCTCCAGCGGCTGGGCCACGGGTGCAAAACCGGCCTCCAGGTCCTGCGACAGCGCCAGCCAGCCATAGCCTGTCTCGGGGCGGGTGGGACGGATGCCGAAGGTGACCAGCCGGCCGTCCTGCGCAGTGCGCACTGCGGCGGCGACCACCTCGCGGAACCGCTGCGCGTCTTCGATCACGTGATCGGACGGGGCCACTAGCATCAGCGCTTCCGCGCCATCGTTGCGCGCCTCCAGTGCCAGCGCACCGGCCAACACCGCAGGGGCGGTGTTGCGCGCCGCAGGCTCGATCAGCGTGGCCAGCGCACCCGTCTCTATTGCGGCCAATTGCTCGGTCACGACAAAGCGGTAATCGGAACCGGTGATGATAAGCGGCGCACCGAACCCCTCCCCCGACAGACGCAAAACGGAAGCCTGAAACAGGCTCGTCTCACCAATGAACTTCGCAAACTGCTTGGGATAGCTTTTGCGTGACAAAGGCCACAAACGGGTCCCTGACCCTCCACACAAAAGCAGCGGA
>Ga0307954_1000932_pt1 | contig 14587 bp, 14 predicted proteins | sample OrgLakmetagen437_FD_201822 | JGI IMG/M metagenome (GOLD analysis project Ga0307954, IMG submission 201822) | Saline water microbial communities from Organic Lake, Antarctica - #437 | ecosystem: Environmental > Aquatic > Non-marine Saline and Alkaline > Saline | place: Antarctica: Organic Lake... | reverse complement strand
AAAGAGATGGAAACACTTGGGAAATTTGAAGCACCCAAAGAAATTATATTAGTAGCCGAATTTGGAAAAACCAGAACGGGTAAAGTACATCGACAAGATACCATAGATGAATTTTTAGCAAGCTCAGTAAATTGAATTTGATAAAGTTTTTCAATAAAAAAGTAGGAGCAAGGTTGTAATCAAAAATAAATTAATTTAAAAAATAATATGAAAGTACTAGTTTCTCCAGCTAAATCTTTAAACTTAGAAAGCGATTTACCTACGGAATCTTATACCAAGGCTTTGTTTCTAGACACAGCAGTAAAAATACAACGCAAATTGGCTAGAATGACCAAACCAGAAATTGCTAGCCTGATGAGTATAAGTGATAAGCTAGCTGATTTGAATTACAATCGTTTTCAGGAGTTTAGCGAAAATCACAACAAAGAAAATGCACGTCCTGCAATCTATACTTTTGATGGTGACGTTTATGATGGGATTGATGCGTATTCTATTCCACTTGACAAAATTGAAGTCGTTCAAGAAAAACTCCGTATTTTATCGGGATTATATGGAATATTGAAACCTTTAGATTTAATTCAAGCTTATCGATTAGAAATGGGTACTAAGTTACCTATTCAAAATAGAGCAAATTTGTATGAAGTATGGCAAGACAAAGTAACCAGAAGCATAAATGCTGAAATGCAAGAAGAAGAATTATTGATTAATTTAGCCAGTAATGAGTACTTTAAAGCCATTCAAAAAAAGGAATTAAAGGCAAGATTGATCAGTCCTGTTTTTAAAGATTTTAAAAATGGTAAATTGAAAATCATTAGTTTTTTTGCAAAAAAAGCAAGAGGGAGTATGTTTAGGTATATTATAGATAAAGACGTGGATACCTACGATGACTTGCTTGGTTTTGATTATGACTCCTACCACTTTAGCGAAGAGCATACTGAACAGGAGAATAAGCCAGTTTTTGTAAGGTAGTTTATTGAAAACTTTGATTATAGAGTGTAGTTCAATTTATAAGTAGTAAAGCAGAGTCTTAGCTTTTACTCAAAAAATCCAAGATTTAGGTAGAGATTAGTTTAATAATATAGTAAGTCATTATTTTGGAAACTAGACTATAATATAAGAAAATCTGCTATTTTATAATCGAATGAAAATCAATAAATAGAATGGCGTTCAAACGGAAAGTGTTAATCAGAATTGCCAAATATGAGTAATATAAAGGTATTCTTTTTCAATTGTACCATAAATCCAACACCTGTAATTGTATGACAAGAATTGTTAATAAGTCAAAACAAGAAATTGGAAGATCTCCTGATGAATTGATATTTAGGGGAAAAAAAAGGTAGATGAAGTTTTAATAAGAATCATTGACTTTGACTCTAAAAATATTACTGAAAGCGATTTAAAGAAAATTAAAGACGCAGCAGATTACCAATTTAATGATACGGTTACATGGTTAAATGTTGATGGTTTACACGACACTTCTATAATGAATGAGATTACATCTGTTTTTAACCTCGACAGCTTGGTCATGGCAGAAGTTCTAAATACAGAAGCTAGACCAAGACTTATTGAATACGATAATTGTACGCTAATCACAATAAAAATGCTTTGGCAAACAGAAAATAATAAGGATACAATAGTAGAGAATTTAAGCCTTATCCTCACAAAAAATGTCTTAATGTCATTTCAAGAACAAAAAGGTGATGTTTTTGAACCTGTGAGAGATCGAATTAGAAAACAAAGAAAGCGTATAAGAAATAGTGGAACAGATTATTTAACATTTGCCTTACTAGATATTGTAGTTGATAATTATTTATATGTTATTAGTCTTTTAGGTGAAAAGATTGAAGTATTAGAAGAAAATCTTTTACTTAATCCGAAGCAAAATGTAATTAATGAAATAAACAATTATAAACGTGAACTAAATTTTTTAAGGAAAAATATAAAACCAGCTAGAGAGATGATTTTTACTTTGGCAAAAGCTGAATCAGACCTTATTTCAGAAGGGACATACCTTCATTTTAAAGAGCTTCAAGATAATGTGAGTCAAGCAAATGAAGCTACCGAAGTATATAGAGAAATTTTGTCTGACCAACTTAATATATACCATACCACAATTAGTAGTAAATTGAATGATATTATGAAATTCCTTACGGTTTTTTCAGTGATCTTTATACCATTAACCTTCATCGCTGGTATTTATGGGACAAACTTTGAAAACATACCAGAACTCAGCTATAAGTACAGCTACCATATCATGTGGATAGTTATGATTTTAGTTGTTTTAGGTATGCTTGCATTTTTTAAGAACAAAAAATGGTTTTAAAATTAAGTATACAAACCTCAAAAACTAAAGTATGGATGTTGACTTGAAAATTATATTTAGCGATTATTTTGAACAAATAATGTTGCTTCTTCCTCATATAATTACTGGATTGATATTGTTCGTAATTTCCATAGTTATTGGTAAAATATTGCACAAAATAATCTCCAAGGCAGTTCAAAGTAGATGGAAAGATAATGTTGTGTCCAATTTTTTAGCTCAAGTGATCAAATGGATATTTTATCTTTTAGGCTTCATACTATTTTTAAGCTCACTCGGATTTACGGGTGTGGCAAGTACAATTTTTGCTGGTGCGGGTGTAAGTGCAATTGTATTTGGTTTTGCCTTTAAGGATATTGGTGAGAATTTTTTGGCAGGTATTATATTAGCTTTAAAAAGACCTTTTGAAATAGGTGATATCATAGAAATTGAAGGTTTCAAAGGAACTGTAAAGGGACTAGATTTAAGGCTAACACATTTAAGAAATGCTGAGGGTAAAGACATTTATATTCCCAATTCTAGAATCATTAAGAATACGCTTATAAATTATACTAAAGACGGTTTCCTAAGAGTTAACTTTATGATTGGTATTGCTCCTGAATGTCCTATTGATGAAACACGTAAATTAATTTTGGACTATTTTGATACCAATAAAAGCATTTTAAAAATACCAAATCCTAGTGTATTAGTTTCGGAGCTTGGGGAGTTTACTACAGATATCCAAGTCTTATTTTGGGTTGACATTTTGGCTATAAAAAATTTACCAGATGACTTTTTAGGTCATAACATAAGAAGTAAAGCAATAACAGATATAAAAAATATCCTGGACACTAATAATATTGAAATGCCTTCACAAGTTATTGAACATAAAATGTATAAGGACAACAAAATAGTAATAAAAAAGTAAAAAGTAGTATTGTTTAAATTGTCTCTATAAAAACAATAGATGTGAGTTGAGGTGTTATTTAGGCGTTTAAAAATATTTCAACAAACTTTAAAAATAAAATTAGTTTAAGGATATAAACTATTCAAAGTCTGAAGATATCGAAAAAAAGCGATAGTACTAAGACTACCGCTTTTAACAAAATAGAAATCAAAATTTACTCAATTACTACATTGAAGTTTGCTTCAATATCCGTTTCTCCACCAGTATTGCTAATATCTCCCTGAGCTACGCCATCTGCAAATTTATCTCCATCGTGTATGAGCAATACGGAAAGATTTCCCGTGCTAGCATCTCCAGTAGTTAAACTAAATTCAACTCCTATTGGATTGTTATTTGCATCTGTATCAAGATAACTGAAATTTGTGTTTAAAGAAGTTGAATTTATAAAAAACACTTGGTGTTCTTCTCCTTCTTCTACTACTTCTAAAGTTATGTTTTCTGCTGGATCTTCTAGTTCATTTAAAAACTCTACGCTTCCTATGTAAGTTGTATTTGCTTCTAAATTATCAGCAGAAATCATAGGATCTACAGATCCATCTCCTGCTAAATCTTGGTACAGGAATGTGCTAATTTCATTGGTGTTTTCTTTTATAAAAGTTACTCTCAGAGTGGTAATTACTTCTTCTTCATTGATGATTTCTACATCATCATCATCTGAGCAGGAGAAGAATACTGCTAAAAAACTAAAAATGCTTACTAATTTTAATGATTTCATGGTTTAAAAAATTTAGGGTTAATAATTAAATTGAATTTGTAATTGTATATTTCTTCCTATTTCATCAGCATAAAAGCGCTGACGATTTAGGTAATTCCGGTATGAAGTATCAAATAGATTTTGTACAGTAACTCCAACTCGCAAATCCATATTTTTCATTTGAAAAGGCATTTCGGCTCCAATATGAAAAAGTTGATAATCCGCTGGAGATTCACTAATTTTTACCTCAGTAGGAACTAATTCTCCAAGACTTGGATCTAATACAGGAGTTGTAAAATCTAAATCAGGAAATCGATTTTGTTTTGCTACAAAATCATGAGTAAGGCTTACACTCAGATTATTCCATGATTCTATTGTGTGTTTATATTTCAATCTGGTATTGAATGGAGGAATGTCTATAATAGGTCTGTTCAAAGTGATATCCTCTGCATGAACATAAGCAAATTGAGCAGTAATTTCAGATGTATCACTTATCTGGTATTTTGCGTTTACATCTACACCCAAAAATAAAGCTTGGGTTTGCCTATACTCAAAAACAGGAAACGCGCCACGTATGGTCGTTTCAATTCCGTTGGGTTCTAGAACAATATAGTTATCAACCAGATTTAAATAAGGACTTACTTCAAAGGATAGTCGATCTTTTTTTTGCGAAAATGAAGTATTTAATTTGTAAGATTGTTCCTGTTGTAGGCGTAAATCACCTAATTCAATACTTGCAATGCTATGGTGAAGTCCATCGCTAAATAACTCAGATGGATTTGGGTTTCTAGTGGCTATACTTAAGTTTGTAGTCCATTTAGCAGCATTATTCAATTGATAATGAACACCTAAACTAGCTGAAAAATTATGGTAATCAAATTTGGGGTTGGTTAGTAATTGAGTTCCAAAATCTTCAATGATAAGATTAGGAAAATCGGTTTGATAATCACGCTCTTCCCATCGTGAAGTTCTATAAAATTTTAAAGCATCTATATATGTAAAATCATAGCGTATTCCTGCATCAAAAACAACTTTTTCATTCAATGTATAGGTTGAAGTTATAAAACCTCCTGCTCCAAACATTTCATAATCAGGTATTAATCGTCTTACTCCTGTCTCAGGATTTGCAAAGTGGTCTTGGTACGTTGTTTCTATTCCAAGACGAATATCAAAGTTTTCAAGCCGATCTATCTTCAATTGAGTTTGCAATTGATGCGTGGACAATTGCAAATCTAAGGCTGCTTTATCTCGTCTATCGCCTCGTCGCACATCAAACTCCAGCCGCTTATTAAATTGAAAAGCATATTGTACTTCCAACTTGCCTAAATTCTGGATTTTTTTGAAATAGTCTAGCTTCAATAAATGGTGGTTAACCTTTTGTTTAGGAGAATTAATTTGGTAACTAAAATCATCAACAAAACTAGGAGTAGAGCTGTTTATAGAATTGACCAAATCCCTGACATTTCCAATATGTGAAGCCCTCAAAATTCCAATTTCGGTAGAAAATAAACTGTAATATGCATTAAAACCTGTTTCAATTTTATTCAGACCAAAACCAATTGAAAAGTTATTTTCATTTACCCCAGTATTCGATAAGTTGTAATTCGGAGCTTGTAAATCACCACGGCGTTTTGCGCTGGCTTGTGTTTTAATATACCAACCATTTGAGTAAGATTTCAATAAAGAAGTAGTCAAACCGCCACCTCTACCATTGGTATTTAAATTTAGAATACTATTCCCAAAAAGCGTATCTTTTAATGGTGCTTTTTGGGGCGTACTCACTATAATTCCACCAACTGCATCTCCTCCATAACGCAAGGCGCTTGCACCTTTTATAACTTGAATATTTGCAGCAGAATTGATATCGATATTTGGTGCATGGTCAACTCCCCATTGCTGGTCCTCCATCTGCACGTTGTTGTTAATTAGCAACACTCGAGCACTGTGCATTCCTTGTATGATAGGTTTATTAATGGATGCGCCTGTTTTTAAAGAAGATACCCCATTTAATTCTGCAACGGCCTCCCCAAAACTCAAATTACTAAACCTATCAATTTCATCTTGAGTAAGTTCTTTGCTAATATTATACGTATTCGCATCCTGATAAAGCCTACCCGTCAGTAAAACTTCATTTAGTTCGTCCAAGTGATGTTCTAGCTTAAAATCTATTTTTTTAGAATGCGGCAATTGTATTTCTTGTGTTACATTTTCACAAGATATATGCGTGATTTCTAGAGTGTATTTCCCAGGGCAAAGTTTGGAGATTTGGTAATTTCCATCCTTATCTGCCTCCGCATATTGCCCAGTTTCTTTTAGCATAATAATGGCAAAAGCAAGCGGGGAATCGTCATGCGTATCTGTAATTTTTCCAGATAGGCTTAATGTACATTCCTGCGAAAATGAATTAAAAATAGTTGCCCAAAAAAGGCTAACCAACAAGATATATTTCATGTATAAGTTTACAATTTAACTTGGTCTATGGAGTGTGACGGGAGTTAAATTGCGGTAGGAGGAGGCTTGTTGTGGAATTTACCAAGGTATTTAGCTTGGTTGATGTATATATATTTGGTTGAATTTAGTTTCGTTTCTTCATTTGCATTGAAGTCACAACTAGAAAAGTAAATCGGTTGCGGTAAAATTGAAACCTTGTGTTGATTTGAAACTACATATTCCTCACAACTTTGGCAGTTTTCAATTTCATTTTGATCATCACCTTCAAAAATATGCGAAAAGGCATGTACATCCACCGTGTTTAAAAGAGCTAAACACGCACAAAAAAAGGATATGATTTTAATGAATTTCAACTAATATTTTTTGCAAATTTAATTCTTAAACTGACGTGTAATAATTTTTAGCTAGATTTTAAGATTTATCAGTAAACAAAAAACCCAGTCCTAACCTAGAAAGCATCTTTTTCTCAAATTTCCAAAAGAAAGAAAACTGTCCAAAAATAAAGCCTATTAGGACAAGAAGAATTTGATAAATGGGGAAGATAATCAAGATGCGTAAGCCGTAATATAAGAAACCACCCCAAAAGTTAGCTTGAAAATTTTCCCTTGCCAACTCAAAAAAGGCTAGGATAGGTTTTCCTACAAATAAGGAAGCTGAGCCAGTAATACTAAAAACAATAAGAATAATGATGATTTGGAAATTAGATTCAATTCCCCAGTGTTCCTTCAATTTTTTCATGTTGCAAAATTACAATTCTCAACGTAATTGTTGATTGTATTTTTCTTCAAAAAATAAAAAGTAGTGATAAAGCAGGTAATTTACCTCATAACCGTAATCTGTATAAGCATCATAATCAATTTGAAATTGATACAGATTTTGATCGTATCGAATTGGATTCCTTACTCTGATGTTATACTCAATAACGGATTGTATGTTTTTACGTTCCATAAAATTTTGAGTAAACTGACCTCTAGGTTGTTGTGTGGCAAGCCAAGCATTAAAACCAACATCAATAATAATTACCTTGTACTCTAAGCTGTCATTTTCAATAACAATGGTGTCCAGCTCTTCCGAAGAATTATTTTTTTGAGCATAGTTTTTTGTATTTCCGCAATTCACTAAAAAGCTTAGCGCAACAACTACAAATGTAAAAATGATGAAACGCTTTAATACCATTTGATTAATCTTTTAAATCTAAAATGAAAGCATACGGGTAACGATCTTTAATTTTGGCTAATAATATTTCTGCATCTGCTCTGTTTTCTACTTTGCCTATGGCAAGGGAATAAAGCCCTTTATTATTGATTAGCTTGTACCTTAACAAGATAGTCTCTTTATAAAACTCTTGTAATTTTTGTCCTAAATCTAAAGTGTTTTTAGCATCAGATAAACTAGCTACTTGAACTGAAAGATAATCAGGATCAATACGTTCTGCATCTAAATTAAAAAATTGCTCCTTAGTAGGTTGCTTATTGATTTGTACAGTTAATTTTTGGTTCAAATTTTCAACTGGTAATTGCTTTTCTACTTTTTCCTCAACAACCTTAGTATTTGCTTTGTTTGTTTTCTCTTTCTTAACTTCTTTAGCTGCTGCTTCATTTTTAGGGGAAGACACTTTTTGAACTAAATCTATAACCTCTTTATTTACTTTAGATTCTTCTTCTTTTTTAGAAACTTCAGCTATTTCAGCATTTGTTTTAGTCGGTTTTTCTTCAATGATACGAACAACATCTTCCTTCTTTTTAAGTAATTTTTCTTCCTTTACTGGATCAACCACTTGTGTTTCTTTTGGTTCATTAGCAGCAATAAATGCTTCAGTTGTCACTGTATCTTGAACAGCAACTTCGATAGGTTCAATTTGATTTTTAGTAATTTCATATAATTCATGTTCAGCAAAGGCAGTTGCTCTATTTTCAAACTCAAGGACTTTAATTTCAACCAAAGTTTTTCCTTGCAATTCAAATCCAAGACGTTTTGCCACAGATAATGACACATCTATAATGCGATTCCTGATGTAAGGACCCCGATCATTGATAACCACTTTAGCCGATTTTCCATTGGTTCTGTTCGTAATATTTACAATGCTTCCTAGCGGTAAAGTTCGATGGGCAGCAGTAGGTAAATCTTGTTGGTACAAGTCTCCACTTGCTGTTTTTCTGCCTTCAAAAGTAGATTTATAATAGGAAGCTTCCCCTTCTTGGGTTTGCCCCATACCCGTTAAGGTAAACAAGTAAAGGCAGAAAAAAGCAATACTAGATTTCATGATTATTTATTTAGCAAATTCAATAATTTGTTCTGCCAATTCAGTTCCAATGCGGTCTTGCGCTTCTAAGGTGGCTCCACCAATATGTGGACTTAAAGATAAATCTGGACACATTAATAACTGGATGGGTGGAGTTGGTTCATCTTCAAAAACATCCAAGGCTGCAAAACTTAATTTCTTATTTTTCAAAGCTTCTAATAAAGCTTTTTCATCAACTACACCACCACGAGCTGTGTTTACAACAGCAGCGGTGTCTTTCATCTTGCTCATTTCTTTGGCGCCTAAAATGTAGCCTTTTTGTGCAGGAACATGTAAACTAATAAAATCAGCTTGGCTTAATAAAGCATCTAAACTGATGCTTTTTAAGTTGAAATTTAAGCTTTGACCATCAAAAAAGTCCAGCTTAACATCAACATTTTCAATAAATTGATCATGTACAACAACCTTCATTCCTAAGCCTATTGCTTTTTTTGCTAAGGTTTGCCCGATTCTTCCAATACCAATAATACCTAAGGTTTTACCCGATAATTCAATTCCCTTGGCATAGGCTTTTTTTAGTTCTTTGAATTTAGAATCTCCCTCTAAAGGCATTTCTCTATTGGATTTATTCAAATGCCTTGCACCACTTAATAAATGCGCTATAACCAACTCTGCTACGCTCTCTGAAGAGGCAGCAGGAGTGTTTATCACTTTTACTCCTTTGGTTTTGGCAAAATCTACATCTATATTGTCTAAGCCAACACCACCACGGCCAATGAGTTTTAAGCTCGGGCAAGCTGCAATTAAGTCCTTTCTTACTTTGGTTGCACTCCGTACTAGGATAACATCAACTTTATTGGTATTGATGTAGTTTTCAAGTTGTTCCTGAGCAACATGAGTTAAGATAACCTCATGTCCATTTTTTTCTAATAATTCAACTCCGCTTTGCGAAACTCCGTCGTTAGCTAATATTTTCATTCTTTAATTTTTATGCGTTTTTTTCTAATTCTTGCATGGCTTCAACTACCACTTGTACACTTTCTAAAGGTAAAGCATTATACATAGATGCTCGGTATCCACCTACACTTCGGTGACCATTTAAGCCGTTAACTCCAGCTGATGCTAATGATTCTTCAAATTTAGATTTCAAAGATTCCTCCTTCAAATTAAAAGTGGCATTCATCACCGAGCGGTCTTCTTTAGCAGTAAAACCGGTGAATAAAGGATTTCTATCAATTTCAGTATAAATGGCATTTGCTTTCTTTTCATTTTTTGCTTCAATAGCTTTTACACCGCCTTGGTTTTTAAGCCACTCCAACGTAAGCATAGACACATAAATAGGAAAAACAGGAGGCGTGTTAAACATACTGTCTTTTCCGCAATGTACTTTATAATCTAGCATTGAAGGAATTTTACGACTTACTTTTCCGAGACAAGATTTTTTAACTGCTACCATTGTTGCTCCGGCAGGACCCATGTTTTTTTGAGCTCCAGCATAAATGATATCAAAATAAGAAAAATCAATTTCTCTTGAAAAAATATCGCTACTCATGTCACAAACCACAGGCACATCTACTTTTGGAAAATCTTTGATTTGCGTACCAAAAATAGTATTGTTACTCGTACAATGAAAATAATCTACATCTGTTGGAACCGTGTATTTTTTAGGAATATAATTGTAATTTTTATCCTTAGAAGAAGCTACAACATCCACTTCTCCAAGTAATTGAGCCTCTTTTACTGCTTTTTCAGACCAAGTGCCCGTATCTAAATAAGCCGCTTTGGTTTGCATTAAATTAAATGCAGACATTATAAATTGCATGCTCGCACCGCCTTGTAAAAATAAAATTTGGTATTCTTCTTTTGGCAATTTTAAGTGTTCTAAGGCTAAATTTTGAGCCTTTTCCATGATTTCTATAAAAGCTTTGCTTCTGTGCGAAATTTCTAAAATGGAAAGACCAGAGTGATCCAGGTCTAAAACTGCTTGAGATGCTTTTTGAAATACTTCTTGCGGAAGAATACAAGGACCAGCGCTAAAATTGTGTTTTTTCATAATTGAAATCAATTTTGTTTTAGTCGGTAAATATAATTTTTTTGAATGCCACTCCCTATTTTTTAGCTAATTATTGAGCTTATATTCTTAATTTCTATTCATTAAAAATTAGTGTTTGTTTTAAAGTAATTTAAAGATGAATTGATTTACTGTTGAAATACACAAACTATTTTCCTTTATTTGAAGCATATTCTGTAACGATATACTAAAAAATCCTACTAATCATTTGAAACCATTTAGTGTGAACAAAAAACTTGAAAAAGAATTTGTTGGAAAGCTGGAAACCAACCAGAACATAGTGCATAAAATCTGTAGGATTTATGCAAATGGAGAGGCTGCACACAAGGATTTGTTTCAAGAAATTACAATTCAATTATGGAAAGCTTATCCAAAATTTAGAGGCGACTCTAAATTTAGTACTTGGATGTATCGTGTTGCTTTAAATACGGCGATTACCCTTTATAGAAAACAGAAAAGGAGAGTAAAAACACAGGATTGGGACCAGTATTCGTTTAAAATTAAAGCCGAAGAGTATGATGATACTACCGAGCAAAACCTGAAGTTGATGTATCAAGCTATAAAAGAGCTAAATGACATTGATAAAGCTTTGGTGTTTTTATATTTAGAAGACAAAAACTATACAGAAATTTCTGATGCCCTAGGAATTTCTGAGGTAAATGCAAGAGTGAAAATGAACCGAGTAAAAAAGAAACTTAAAGAATTATTAAGTATTGATTAATGGACGGATTAGATATTTTAAAAAAAGACTGGAAGAAGCAGGAAGAGCATCTACCTAAATTTCGAAAAGAAGAAATTTACAGCATGCTTAAGAAAAAGTCTTCTTCTTTAGTAAAATGGATATTTATTGTAAGTATCCTAGAATTTGCTTTTTGGATTGGTCTAGAAATATTCAGTATCATACAAGGATACAATGAACTGTTTGTTGAATATGAATTAGAGCTAACTTATAATGTCATCATGATTATTAATTATGTAATTATATTGGGCTTTATCAGTCTTTTCTTCTACAATTACCAAAAAATCAAAATTACAGATAATGCTAGGCGTTTAATGAAGAAAATTTTGAATACACGTAAAATGGTAAAATATTATGTATGGTTCAATATTATTTATTTTGCCATTACTTTTATGTTGGTTAATTTTTTAGTTATTCAAAACATGAAAGAACTACAAGAGGTCAACATTTGGCTCTTTATGGCTATTATGTTTGGTATTATGTTGGTATTTCTTGTTATAATTTGGCTTTTTTACAGATTGTTGTATGGGATTTTGACTAGAAAGCTTCAAAAGAACTATGAGCAACTTCAAAATTTAGATTTATAATTCATGTCTCATATCTTCTTGCTATCCTCTCTTTAATTAAAACTAATAGTTGTGTTTATTTTCAAAACAAAATTGTCACTACTTTTATCGAAACTATAGTTACCATAGCGATAAAACCCTCCAACTCCTAAATTAAGATAGAATACATCTAAATAATTCAACTTTACTAATTTGGTTACTTCCAATCCAGATTCCATAAATAAATCTTCTTTAGTTTGGTAATTCCAAGCATGAGAAAAAGAATTGGATAAATCTCCCCACCCCATATTATGATGTAAGATTAAGCCAGGGCTAAAGTTTTCATTTTTAAATAATAAACTTCCTAAGTCGTGAGTCAAAAACAAGTGAACATACTGGTCTGACAAAAATTCGTACGGCAGCATGGTTTGGAAAGTATCGTACATTACTATTGGAATATCATCATCATTACTGCCTTCTCCTGTATACAAAAGACCTAGAGGGACATCTCCATCTAAGTATCCAGCCTGTAATCGGTATCTGGTTTTTCCTACATTTTTGGTAAAGAAACTGTGGTGTAGACTAGCTTCAATCTTTTGATATTCAAAATCACCATCTAGAAAAGAATCAAATCCTCTTGCGTATCGTAAATTCAAAATCGGGTAATCCGAACCTAGACTTACTCTACTAAAGGGTGTTTCTACAATACGTTCCCGATGTGCGTAACGCAAATGAAAAATAGCTTCGGTATTTTGGTAGTTGGTTATTAGATTATCGTTATCTATAAAGAAATAGCCATACTGTGGCCTAACCCGCTCTTTTCTTAGTTTAGCACTCCATTTAAAATATTTGAAATTTCTGCGACCAAGCTCTACTTCAAAAGATTCAACAAAATCCATATTGGAAGCAATTAATGCACGTAAATCTCCATTCAATGTAAATCCTCTTTTCGTATTCAAAGAAGAGGTGCCTATTTCTCGTACATCATTTTGGTAATTAAATTTCATAAAAAAGTCTTTGCTTCGGTTGATATCATACCTTATCTCACCTCCGTACTTCCAGTTTTTATCTCTAAATCCATAAGCGGTATAACCCCCAAAACTCACTTTTTCAAATAATTTTTCGTTGGTGTATAAACCAGCTCCTAATCGAAATCCTTCATACCTGTTGTAATCAAAAAATCGTTCCAAAGGAATGTCAAACTTACCCCAAGGAATCTTACCATCACCAACTTTGGTTGCAAAATCCAAGACTTTGTCTAGCTTCAATTCTTCACCAATACTGTCAACGACTTTGTAGGTTGTCCTATCTATGGTACTCAAACTGTCAATTCTATATTTCTTCCAAAAAGTATCATCTCTTTTTGGAGCTTCTTTTTCATATTTTAATTCCACTTCACTAAAATCCCTTCTTCTTAAACTATCTATAAATTGGATGTCTCTTAAATAGCTTTTTCCATTTATAAAGAAATTATCCTGTAGCATAATTTCAAAATTAAGTTGCTCTGGAAACCAATGTTCACCTTTGAGAAACTGATATTTCTGTTGGATTTTTAAGTTTATCATCATTTTTTCATTAGGTTCTGCAACGATATTTTGGAGTGCGTATCCGTTGGAGTTAACATACATAAAACCTTTTAATCCATCTATGTTTGCGGTTTTCTTTGGTTGATATGAAATATTGAAAATGGTGTCATTTTCTCTAAAAATACGTTCTTCTAAAACATAATCATAACGTGACAAACTTCCATTTGCAATTGGGTTTAAAAAATGAAGATCTAATAAATCGATGTTGTCTTCATAAAAACCAAAAGGTTGCAATTCAGTAGCAAGCATTGCAAAATACGGATTCTTAAACCCTGAAACTCGAGTTCCAATCACGGTTTCCTCATTTAAATCTGGTGGTAAAAATTTACGCTCCGTAACCGATTCCAATAGCATAATATTAAATTTACCTTCTTTAATAAGCGTTTTCTCGTAGCCACCAAGTGAATCACTTTCCGGGTTTAATTCCCCTTTTTCAATTTGACTTAAATATGCATTTCGTAATGAATCTGCACTTTTTAGCCTTTTTTCATTATCTACAATACTGCGGTTATAGGATACATAGGTAAAGCCTCCTTTTTTTAATGGATTATTTTGGTCTCGATTCGCGATTACTTTTCGGATAATGCGCAATGCAGGATTTTCTCCATTTGTTATAATAACTTCATCTAAAGCTTCATCTGAAGGTACTAGTTTTATTACAATGTCATTGGTAGTGGAAGCATTTATTTTTAAGCTTTTGTAACCCAAATAAGAAACTTCAAGACTGGTAATAGGGTTTTTGCTTTCGTAGTAAAAATAACCATCAATATCTGAAATCGTTCCTTTGGTCTTGATGCCATTAAAAGTAATGTTAGCAAATGCCAAAGCTTCATTGGTTTTTGAATCGATTATTTTACCGTTTATTTGGTATTGAGCTTGAAGGAGAGAAGTAGCTAGCAGGATGAAGCCGAGTAGTAACTTAATTTTATGCATAAAGAAAATCAATTATAAGTTTAGTAAATAAGAAATGAGTATTTTTAAAATTTTTAAAAC
>Ga0307954_1000929_pt1 | contig 14632 bp, 17 predicted proteins | sample OrgLakmetagen437_FD_201822 | JGI IMG/M metagenome (GOLD analysis project Ga0307954, IMG submission 201822) | Saline water microbial communities from Organic Lake, Antarctica - #437 | ecosystem: Environmental > Aquatic > Non-marine Saline and Alkaline > Saline | place: Antarctica: Organic Lake... | reverse complement strand
AATAAATTTATTAAGCGTGTAAGTTCACTGGAACCCAAGGTGTGCTGTAGCTTCTTCACAGTTTGTTGTAGGGTCTATGCTCCCTTGCAGTGTGTCCCCTCTCCCGTTTGTGCTAGCAGGCGCCAGTACTTTGCACCCATGTTCTCTTTGCGTTGTGTTGGAGGGCACTGCATGTGGGATTGCCAGGACATCATGAGCAATTTGTAGATAGGTTCGGCTGTGAGTATCCTAGACACCCTTTAGCAGCTGAGAAAAGCAGAGAAGCTCAGGGAGCCCCCTAGCTTTGTGGCCACTTCCCGTTGATGAATCTGTGTCATCTCGGGGGGGTGCAGAGCAGCTGGCTTGGGCCCTTTGGCTGTTGGCAGTGGTCCTAAGCGTGCATGCACTGCAACGCCAGGCTGTTTGAGGGCAACATCTCTCTTTTTTATTTTTTCTAGAGGTTTACAAGAGTCCTTGACACCCTAACCATATATATGTGTGCTGTTCAGGCGTGTAACCGAGATTTGAAAAACGCGTTTCATAAAACCCCAATGCGAGCTTTTGCGAGGGGGAAACATAATAAGTATTTATCCCAATGCGGCCGACGCGAGGGCTCTTGGCCCTCTGAGCTGCACGTGCATACGTATGCACGTGCGTACATGTGCGTGCGTGCACATGTGTGCGTGTGTGTACATGCGTGTGTGTGCGAGCGCGTATGTGTGTGTTACATTGGGAAAAGGGTATCGATTGGATGTCAATTCTCTAAATTACTGGGTACATATACCACACGTAACAGTGTGCGTGCGCGTACGTGTTTACGTGCGTGTGTGTGTATATGGTTGTGTACGTACGTGTACGCGTGTGTTGTGTGCTTGTGCGTGCGTGTGTGTGTGTGTGTGTGTGTGTGTGTGTGTGTGTGTGTGTGTGTGTGTGTGTGTGTGTGTGTGTGTGTGTGTGTGTGTGTGTGCACGTCTAAGTGTGTGCGTGCGCGTGGGTGTGCGTGCGTGCGTGTGCGTGCGTGTGCGTGCGTGCACGTTTGAAGGGTTTGAAGGCGTCCTTTCTCTTGGTGTCCTTCCTCCCCAAGAGAGGGCCAGCCTCCCCGCATGTCCCCCTTGGAGGTTTTGAGGGGCGGCTTGGGAGGCTTTCCCGCCGGTCTGTCCCCATTCATGCTTATAATCAATTATTAAACCCAAATGCAAGCTTTGCGAGGCCCTTGTAGCCTTAAATTGCTCCCGAGACTCCGCGAGGGGGTCAAAAACGTTCGCGGTACGCGGTGATATACCGCCCTTACGGTATTATTAAATGTGATAGTGTACTCTGAATGCCTCCATACACAGGAATTTGGGCGAGTTGCAGCTCAGAACTACTGCATTTCTAAATGTGACCGTGCTGTGAACGCATTCGCTCACAGGTGCTCCACCGGGCTGCAGTGTCCGGCCGTGCAGAACTCGTGGGCGAGGTAATCCGTTGTCATAAATAGAAGTTGGGAGATCTCTTGGAAAGGGCCTGGCTGGTTTTTGGTAGGGACCCTTTCCAGATGGAAGCCGTGTGGCCATTATCCTGGCTTGATTGCATCCTTTTTCCTGTTCTAAAAGTGATGCATATGCCTTGTCAGGCTCCGTCCTGGAAGGATCCAGAGGGCTTCCTGGGTTGCCTGTTTCTGTCTCTATTGGAATCTTCTTGCTCGTCCTTTGTGAAGTTTGGAGGGAAATGGTATGTTGTTCTGTATTGACCTAAAATGTATGATGTGTTGAATATTTTAAAAGATGCGAGGAGGCCCTTGATATAAGGGGCCGCTAAATAGAGCTAGAAACCCCTGTCCGCTGTTTGCGGCGCTTTGTTGGCGATTTGTCAGGCGCTTTAGCTGCTTAAGTTTTCGCGCAGATGCTTTTGTGAGCTAAAGTGCCTACCGAACCAGCATGGACAGCCATCCTTTGTCGGCGCTTTGTCTGCGCTTTATTGTCCACACTTTGTTGGCGCTTTGTCCGCGCTTTAACTGACGCCTTAGCGGACGCTTTAGCTGCTTTAGTGTTCGATGGGCCTGAATGTACCAAAGCGCGCTTTAGCGATCCTTAAAGCGTGTGGACGCAAATCGTGACCTACCATCTGACATGTCTCTAAGGTCGTGAGCACAGACGCTGGTGACCCTCTCTGGGTTCAGCAGTGGTCCAGTAAAACTTTTAGATTTTAGAGATTGCAGACACCCCCAAGTGCGCTTTAGCAGTCACGCTTGACGCCACCTAAGTGCAATTTAGGTCCCTTCAGGCGCGTTCAGTGGAGCAGCACAGCAGTACACAGAACACGTCAACATTCTTGGGGCATTGATGCTTGGCACAGGGCCCCTGAACTTTCAGGGTCCCGCAGCTGCAAATTTGAGATCATTCCAGGAAGATTTCGGTGGGGGGCCTGTAGCGCCCAAAACGCTTCAGCAGCTAAAGTACCAATTAAAGTGCGGCTCGTAGGGACAGTGTCTGTTAAAATTTTCTGTCTGTCGTGAGTAATATTGGTAAAGCCATTTTTGGAGTAGTTTTCAAATGTTCCAACTGGTTTTTTTGTTGCTGATTTAGCATTGCTATCATGGGTAGGTGCTGCTGAAATTATGGACGCTTATATACCAGATCTAGTTATGTACTGCAATCTTGTTTGTTTAACTTGAGACATGTACATCATTCACATAAGGTGCTACGCAGGTGCTGCGTTTGGGCAAGAGCGAAGGCCTGGATGCCAATGCACTTGCCAGCTTCCATGGCCTCTCTGACAGCAGCTCTGCTGAACGGCCCCCTGACTACATGACTAAGAAAGTCTTTGTCCCAGAAAGGCAGTCAGCGCTACATAGGGCAGCAGCATGGAGCAAAGTGTGTGTTTGCGCTCGCTTCTTTTCATGCAAATGTTTGTGCAGATTAATTTATGTGTCGGTCATTTTAATGTTATCAGCAGGCATCATAGGCAGCTGCGAAGCGGCTGGAGTGCTGCGGCCTGACCCCCTCTCAAGCCTGCACTATCCTTGCATTCCTTTAGCTTCTTGGGAATGCACTCTCTGTCCTTCATTTGAATCCATGCAGGTGGAAGTGATTGAGAAGCTGCTCCAATGGGAGGGCTTGGATGTAAACGTCAAGGATGAAGTTGGCTGGTGTGTGTGTGCGTATGTGTGTGTATGTGTGTGTGTGTATGTGTGTGTGTGTTTGCCCGCGCGTGAGAAATGTATAGATCAGTGAGAGACGAGGGCCATCTATGGGCTTAGAGCAAGGCAGTCGAGGATGGTGTGTGGGTATGTGTGGGTGTGGATGGTCATACTGATTATATCATTGAAGGGGCACTTGTGAGGGTAGTGCAAGGTGGTCAGATGGGCGCACCTGTGTAATTATTGTACGTGAATGTGTGAGCATGGGCCATGATCTTGTGCGCACAATGATCATTGATAAGGAGGTGCGAGGAAATACAAGCAGGCTAATGCATACGCAGGCTACATGTAGCGTAGCGGCCAAAATGGTTAACCGAATGAACGAGCGATAAGTAAATTGTACTCATGCAAGGTACACAACAACACAGCACAGTACAGCACAACTCTATAGCTTGGGTTGGCCCAAACCGCATATATTGAAATACAGCGTATTTAGCCTTATATATGGTACAGTATATGGAAATTTGTCATTGTATCCGTATCCGTATGACTTTACATGGGTTTTGGCCAACCGTATAATATGCGGCGTGTATACAGTCTAAACCGTACATACACCGTATATGGACCGTATTTACAGGCGGTGCTAGAGACTCGGGTATGGTTTTTTGCAACAGCACTCTTTTTGCACTTTTTGGTCAATTGTTTTCTCTCGCCTCTTATTATTTAGGCACTTCCTTTGCTTCCTACCTTCTATAAATGCATGTTTTTGGCATTAATACATAGTTGGCATTTATGGTAGTTTAACCTGTTCTTGCACTGAAAAAGGCTACTTTGGGCTTGAAGCAGGCCTAGTTCCCTAACCATTCGTTGTTTGGGTATATACAATTGGATCATGCGTGCTCAGGCCTTCAAGAGATACAATTGCCCCCCTATGAATTAATTCTGAGTGAGTTCAAATTCCCTCATGTGCGGTGTATACGGAAGTACGGCGCATAGACGGTCATATACGGCAAATATACAGTACATGGAAATCCCATTTACGATTTGGGCCAACCCTACTTGCAGCACAACGCAGCATAGCAAGTCCAACCAAAGTCAGTTTTTAGATGCCATTGCAGGCACAGCCACCACACCCCACTTAATGCTTACACATTCCATGACCCATGCTTTGATGCCGCACCGTTTCAGGACTCCACTGACTCTTGCAGCGCACAAGGGCAAAGCCAGGGCTGCAAAGGCACTCCTTGCAGGTAAATTGCGCCTGTTCCTGTTGCATGAATCACCAATGCCTTAAAAAGAGCAAAACACAGCAGAAAAAGAGAGGGGCATTGTGACACATCCATGTAAACGCACAAACCAAGACCTCTGTAAATGACACACTTTGAACTCCAGGCTCAGCTGCGCCAAATGCGCGAGGGTATATCTTGGACATGACACCTCTTGAGGCCACTGTACATGAGAGCAACACGTGCTGGGGTCTGCATGACCGCTCTGCATCCAATTTTGCGGCGATTAAGAGCCTCCTTGTTGTGCTTGCGGCTGCGCCAGGGGTGGATCTGAAGGCAAAAGGAAGCATTTTCAATAAATCTGCTCTTGAGATGGTTTGCGATAAGATTGCATACATGGAAGAGATGATTGAGGGTTTGTCGGGGATGGATTTCGGGTGTGAGGGGACTGAGGAGCTTTCCTTTCAGTTGGAGGAGGACCTCATGTGTGTGGACTTGGAGCTCCGCTCAGCAAAGGCACTGAAAATGGCAATGCAATTAAAGGGCTTCTAAGGGTAGGAAAGGCTGGGAATGTTTAAGTGTTTAAGTGCTTGTTATCTTGATGCTTTGAACAGGTGTTGCAACTGGGAAGTATGTGTACTGTTTGGGTCTTCTTTTGTAGACCATTATAAACTATTGTACTGTTTCATTTGTGCCATTGTGGTCAAATGACTATTTTACGCTACCACAGTGTGCTCCTTGCCTTTCAGGCAGCTAAGGCTTAAGAAAATGCGGACACTTCCCTCCCCCAGCAAGCAGAAGAGCCGATGGTGAACCATTTTTACTGGCTGGCTGTATCATTCAGCAGGACCAACACTAATACAGCAGAGTTGTGGACTCTCCCAAACCTAAATGATAAATTTAAACAAAGAATGCATGAGAGGTAGGTTAGGCAGCGCAGAGACCAGAACTTTTACCTTGGCAATCACTTAGCAAAAACTCATCCTTGTGAACAATCAGCAACGATGTGAGGAACAGGAAAAAGAGGACTAAAAAGAAGATGTGACGGGGAAAAGATGGAAATTGGAGAAGAAATAGAGAGAGTCTAGACTCAAAAGAAGAACCCAACATGATTAAATACAGAAACTTTATAACGCATGCCAGGCACTTCAAGCAAGTGCCCAGACCAGCGCTCTGCCCCCAATGGAGAGTAACTCTGACACACTTTTCAGATGCAGCCATCCACTTATTAAAAATGCTCACTGATCACTTTATTGGCAATAACCGCCACTATCAAGCTGTGAGTATTTTGGTTAAGAACTCAGAGAACGATGGAGCCATGGCTTTGCCATTGTCGCTATGGATGCACGCAACAAAGACAAACTCTGGGACATAGACGTGGAAGTCCAGGTGACATCCAAAGAAACATCCCAGCTCGGCTCTTTCCCTCAGAGCATGAACTCAAGCACACCAGAGCTGCCCAGATGGGGTCATAATTATGCCTCTGGAGGCAAAGTCAGCCATCAAGATCCCAGACGTATGAATCCCTGGGACTGAGACATCCACCTGATTGTGCTCAAATTTTGTTCTGACGCAAGGCCAGAGCAAACACCATAACATGCTCAAGACCAGCATATTAACATTACGCAAAAGTCATGCACTAATTCCCTTTAAAGCACACATCGTAATAACAAAGTCACCCTGTACACCATACTTGTAGGAGTTGATGGCACTATTTATTAGCCATACACAATTGATCCTCTGTGTAAGCTGGCTTTATCGATAGAGTTGCCCAAAAACTAGCGATCAAATTACACTGCCATACCATTTAGAGTATCAAAAATATTAATCAATCATCAGATATGCCATCCAACGTAACAGCTCCAACAATGAAAATGGTTACCGCCAGGGGGGTTACTGGGCAAGCAGCTCCTTATAAGAGGCGACTCATGGAGGCGCACATCTAATTGTTTGTGTGGTGGGGGGTTGCCTGGTGCGGGCACCTAAGTAACCCCCTCGCTTAATCATGCTGGCTATGTCATCACTACCAGCGGAGTCCTTTCTTTTCTTTCTTTTCTATGGAAGCGTGAGTATTTCGCTGTCCGACAGCGCCGTCTCCGTTTCCTTGATCCATGCTTGAGGTGTTATCACCCCTGCGTAGTTTTACTTTTCTTTTCTTTCTGGGGCGTGCCTCCTGGCCGTGAAGGGAGCTGGTGCCTGACTCGCCAGGAGCAGGTCGCAAGCTACAGCCGGGCCCTGGTTGTGACTGTTCAAAACGCCAGCGCTGCCACGGCTACCACGCTGAGGGCTGCCATGTTGCTCCGCCGTATGAGTCTTATCCACCTCGAGGATTTCCGGGCGTGTGTGTGAAGGCATACGAGGGCGTTTTCCGAGGTGCCCACACATACGCCCCCAGCTACAAAGGAAAAATAATAGCAACAAGCAAAAGCATTGACAGACTGCGCTCCATGCTGTCTAAGCAAAGAAAAGACTCTGCTGGTAGTTGTGACACAGCCAGCATGCCATCATCAGTGATTAAGGGAGGCAGTTACTTAGGTGCTCGCACCAGGCAACCCCCCACCGCGCAAACAATTTAAAAGATTAGTGTGGGTCAGGGGGGTTGTGTGCCGTAGCACCCAGACTCAATCCCTGACTGTTGTTGCTTGTGTAATATTGCAGTGCATACCTTGTTTTTATGAGTGCAGATGCATGTCTGATGGAGTGTTCATTCAGTTTGTGTCAATTTATAATCTTATGGTAGTCCAGATTAAGGTCTGCCAGAGGTTTGTCTGTGTAGTCTTTTTAGATTTTCCCCGCACGTTGAAGAATGCTAAGAATAATTGCAACATTTTGCTGGACTGTCCGCATGAACATCTTGTCAGCCTTCGCACACAGCACCGCCAGCTGGTCTTCCCACCTCAACATGGGGATAGCCCAACTCTGTATGTCGTGGCGCATTTTTGGTTTGGTTTCAGGCTTTTCCAAGCTTCTGCTCAGTTACCCCCGAGGAAACGACGCTCATTCGTCCTAGAAAGTCCCATTTCAAGTGCAGTGGTCTGCAGCGTAGATAAGGAACGGTTGAGGAGATGCTTACTAATTGGTGCCGTATGTAATTAGGTCTTTATCATCAAGGCACTTGACAACGTGAATGGTAAACGTAGACGGCCTCAGCCTTAGGCTGGTCCCACAATTTTCTGACAGTCAGTCAAAAAATAAGTCAGGATTAAATATATTGATCGACTCCACAAAAGTGTCCAGGCAGGTGTCTCAAACAAAAAGCCTTATTTTACACCAGAAATTAGTTTGCTATAGCAGGCATATCACACAATCTCTTTTCGTCCCTTCTTATTCCCTAGCAGGTCGCAACACTTTAAATTAAAATCGCTGGCTGCAGCACTACACAACAGGCTGGACACCCTAGGATGCAGCACTGTACTCATCAATTACTCGGTTCCACACAGAATTTTTGAACGCATCCTTCTTCATGTATTTCGCATTCCCGACCTGCAAATAAGCATACAATGTTGCCTTGCAATGACAGGTGTGTGTGAAAGTGTACGTCTGTGGCATGCACGTGTGTATGTTTGTGTGTTTATGTGTGTATGTATTTATGAGCGTGTATGTTTGTGTGCATGTTTACGTGTGTGTGTGTGCGTGTGCGTGTTCATGTGTGTGTGTGTGTGTGTGTGTGTGTGTGTGTGTGTGTGTGTGTGTGTGTGTGTGTGTGTGTGTGTGTGTGTGCATACATGTGTAAGTGCATGCAGTTTTTATGCACATATGCACGCATTTGTATACTTGTGCTTGTAAATACTTATCAAGGAGGCCTTTTCTGAATAATCAGCTAAATATGTTGTGTATTTGTATGTGTGTTTCTGTTTGTGCGTGCGTGTACCATTTTTTACACTTTTTTGTATGTATGCATGCATGCGTACACTTTTGTGCATGTGTCTGTTGTGTGTATATGGTTGTGTGCACACATGCATCGCTGTGCGTGCACGTGTTTTGGTGACTTTAATAATTACTAGTCGGTTTTACTGATTGTGATTTGATTTGCTTGTGAAGATTTGCTTTCCATCAACTCACAAAGGCAAGGAAAAACACAAGCCGGCAGTCTCATGAAAAACCTCCAACCTACCAGGACACTCAGCCTCTTTGCCCGTGATAGAGCAACGTTTGCCCGCTTTGGATCCTGCATAAAGCCGGCCCCAATCTTCACCAAAGATAAAATCACTGCATCGGCCTCACTGCCCTGAGCCTTGTCTACTGTCATGACCTGAGAGCAGCCATTTCGTTACAAACAAGTTAGCCAGTGCAATGTGCATTGCTGAGAAAGTTATGCAGCAACCAGGGAGGCTTGCATTTGTGATGTGCTGATGCTGTTTGTGCCTGACACAGCACGTCATGCATATGACAGTAGCCTGCTGTTCTGTCTTATCTGTGTACTCAACTTAGCATACGCGTGCACGTGCAGCTCAGAGGGCCAAAGGCCCTCACATAGGACGCACTGGAGCGAATAATCGACATGTTTGCTCCTCGCATAAGCTCGCATTGGGGCTTATTTATTGATTTTCCCAGAACTTGCCCTGGTTACGCGTCTCTACGGTACGTAAGAAGCCACGCATAGGGGTGCAGTATTTGCGTCGAGGCACACATTGAATATGATTTTGGCAGTGACAGTGCCCATTGGTTTAAAGACACAGCAGAGTGTGAAAAAGAGGGACCTGACTATGTGCATAATGGAACAGGGAACATTGAGCATTATCTGAAAACCAGCTTCCTAACTGGATGAAGCATGTACCTGGATTGATTCGAGCTCCTTCCGGGCCAGCAGGCGGTGGTCGTACAAGTCCTGAAGCTCTTGGCACTGCTGGTTATAGGGTGTGATGACGTAAATGGACGGCTGCTGTACTCCCTGCATGGCGCAATTGGATGTAACTGAGACGGCAGAGCAAGTTTGACACCTACCAGGAACAGTTGCTACTTGCCAAATAACATGTAATTTGCCCCTTCAAACTTGAGCTCACAGTCACTTACCTCCGCACGCATCATGTCAAAGGCGGACACCGCTTCATCAATGGCTCTGGAAAGTGAATGGTAAGATTGGTGAAGATTGGCATCAGCAGGAAAGGACACACATGTCGTAGCCAATATGCTTTTGCCGTGCATGCTTTCATCTGCCGATATAGAAACAAACTATTTTATCGTGCCCACCTATTTAGCTTTTGATCTGAGTATGATGTTTGTTCCAGACAGTGGTTTGATTTGACACTCATTTCCACTTTGTCACCTTGGCAAGGCTCAAAAATGACATTTATGCAGGCAACAATAACCTCAAGCCTGCGCACTCAGCAAACAAAAAATAGAATCAGTGTTACACAGCTTTGCTCACCTTTGGGCTTCATATATGTTTGACTCGTATCTGCTAGGCCTGATCGTTGGGAGCTGCAAAGACTGCCCATCGGGATAGCCTTCCTTTACCTCCGCCCACTTCATGCACTGCAAGTGAAAGCATCAGACACAAATGTCATAAATGCATTCCTATTTATTCCATTGTCAAATGTAATATAGGGACGAGTGTGGGAGCGTCGCCAGCGACGCTGACAATTTGGCAAAGCCCACCACACGCTGTCTATGCTATGCGTGCATGCATGTGTGTGTGTGTGTGTGTGTGCATGTGTGTGTATGTGTGTTCGTATGTATGTATGTGTGTGCACGAATGTGTGTGTGTGTGGATGTTTGTGTATGTGTGCTTGTGCATGTGCGTGTGCGCGCATGTGTGTGCGTGCGTGCATGTGTGTGCGTGCACGCCTGTGTGTGCGCGTGTATGCCTTCCTGCCACACAAACACACACACACACACATATACACACTGCAGTGGTGTGCACGGCGCTGTGCTGGAGCAGGCTTTGCTAAATCAGGCGCGAGGGTGTGCTGCTGCTGCTGCTGCTGTTCCCTGTATGGTGAGAGGTAGGTACGAGCATTGTGCCCAGACTGACCACAACGTCTGAACACTGCATCCCTTTCACACTGCGTAGCAAGCACCAGCACCACACACTCCATGCCTTTCATCGCATGCTCCACAAGCACTCCAAACCAACACGGACCGCATTCCTGAAGGGTCCCATCCAAGCAAACTTCCGTGCTTCCTGATCATGTATTTAAACTAAAATACCACAGCCCATTGAAATAAGTATAACTTGATTCTGCTCACATGGCCAACCGTCAATTTTGCAGCCAACACCTACCCGGGCTCCTGACACAGCAAACGCAACCAGGGGAGTGCGCTGACGGATACTGCACCAGCAGGAAGTGGTCTGAGGCTCTGGCTGAGATACTCTGGGCAGCTTCCTGGAGCTTTTAAACATATACTTTTGCTCTAAACTCGAATCATACAGCACCCCAGAACCCCCAAATCTTTCGGGCAAGATGAAGTTCTTGGTTAGGAGCCTTTGTCAAATTTCAGCCTGGTAGATGCTCTGGGAGGGTCTGGGGAGGCTTGTGCACGCTATGGCACGCTTCGGGGCAGGCTTTGGGGCAAAGCTAGGGGCTTACGCCCTCACGAGAGGGGCTTGGCTGAAAAGGCACCTTCACCGCTCTACTTCATTTTGTGCCTTCGTGACACAAAGGACTTCACTTGCAGTGCAAGGAACGAGTAGAGTGTACGGCAAATCCACAAGCAGTTCATGCTTGGACAGCGATAGCTGGGAGATTGAAGAAATTGTGGCCGACGCTGGCAAGCCAGCCAGGATTCCCATGTCATGAGTGGATAATTACGCATGACGCATTAATCAAAGAGAAGCAGGTGTGTATAAGGACCTCTCCCTCCATCAGGTTGTCAAATAGCCTATAAGACTCACATACATTCAAATCTCAAGGTATACCTGTGCTATTATTATATAGTAGCTGCAGGCACGGGCTCAAGACCCGGCTGCCTCATTTTAAGACTTGCTTCCCTAGCAAGGTGCTCCTCATACGTACAGCAGGTAGATTGTGATCCCTCACACAGCATTCATTGTGATCCCACCTTTTCAGTACTCCGTTTTGGCACAGAGCACCCAGTCTTGAGCTTTCCCTCATAAAAATTCTTTGAGACCACATTGCAGATCTGTGTGGAAAATGTACGGAGTTGGCAATGACCACATTGCAGATCTGTGTGTAAGAAAGACGTAAGGAGTTGGCAATAATAGACAAAGAAGCCTGGGCGTAAGGTTGCGGACTAAACTAGAAACACATGAGCAGGGGAAATCTTTTTGTGGGCGAGCTGAGCAGGCTGAAATAACACTTGAGGGGGGGTTGATTTCATGGGTATTTCCTACATCATTGCCAGGTGTTACCAGCCAGGTACTACCATTGCCAGAATTTCACCAGGGAGGTACTAGCATTGCCAGAATGTTACCAGCCAGGTACTACCATCGCCAGAAATTCACCAGGAGGTACTAGCATTGCCAGGTGTTCACATCGAATTTAAAGTCACAACACCATAATTACTATTCCTAACCTTCCTGCCATGGTGAAAAAAACACGAGAGCACACATTTGTCTTGGTTCATGCTGGCTTGCGGCACAACTGTCCTGACTTTTTGTGACAAAGTCTCTGCAAGGGCGGAGCCCTAGATTTTGCTGTTTTTTTATTCAGTCTGGGGTGGCCCGGGTTGGACAAACACGTTCAAAGGCTTATTGCCAAGCTTGAAGCGTAGATATGTGCCAACCTTTTGCCTATGTCTGTATTATTAATCGTAGCTATTAATCGTACTATGTCTGTACTAATGTTCGTAGTTATCCGCCAACCTTTTGCCTATGTCTGTATTATTAATCGTAGCTATTAATCGTACTATGCCTGTACTATTATTCGTAGTTATCTGCCAACCTTTTGCCTATGTCTGTATTATTAATGATTGTTGGAAAGCTGGAGTTCCATGAGGAGTGCTTTTCATTGCGATTAATACACAGGGAAGTCAATAACTCCACCCATATTAGCATGCAACGCAATTGCATTTCTCTGTTGCAACTGCTTGGGATACAGGGCAAGTATGGAGGTAGGTTTAGGGACGACATTACTTCAGGCGGAACTGTACCTAGGACGCTTGCCTAGGCAATTGCTCCTTAAGTTCAGTTGACACTCTGCACAGCATGTCTCTCGTATGCAATTAGCAATCTACTCGAGTACCTGCTCAGGCATCCGATACTGTGTCACAAGCATGGGCATCGCAACGCCGCATTCCACTCTCCGCTGCAGCAGGCTTCTGCTCATACAAGAGACACACAAGAGACAGTTGATAAGTGCTTTGTGACAGATGGGATTGATTGCACTTCTTTTTCTGCAGCAAAAAAGGGAAAGAGGAAGTGTCACTTCCATGACTAGCACATGCGTATAGAAATGCCACACCTGCTGTGGTTTTGAATCCCCGCCTGTCTCTGCTCATCCGGTGTAATCTTTGAAAAGCAAGGGAGCTGTCGGTGGTCGCCAATCAGGATCAAGTTTGTGAGACCATACGATAGCAGCAGAGGGATCTCATACTCTGCATCGGCAGGTACAGGCGTTAGGGGATAGCGTTTGCACCTGGTCTGTGCGCATTGCAGAACACAAGCTCGTTCATGCGTTGGTGCATGTTACACGTAAACGGGTATTTGCAGCATTGACATGACTTATGCTGGACACGTAAACGGGTATTTGCAGCATTGACATGACTTAGGCTGGAAGTGCACGCACGTGCAATGTAGCCTGATGGTGAGGGAGACAAAATTTATCCATCCTCATGAATTGAAGCTGGTCATGTAAGTGGATCACTCTCAATATTCTCCCAGTCCTAATCCTACTCATACCTGGCACACACCCGGCTTCATCAATGATGCAGGTCTTGATGTCAGCCTGCATGCATCATGTTCAAGTTCAAGCTGTGCCGTCAGGTCAAGTTACCGACTCTTGCAAGACACACAGTCCTCAGCAAAGATGCTTACCAGAACAAGTGAGTGAAGCGTGTGTGACCCCCCTGCTGGATAAACATACATCACACTTACATAAGCAGCGACCTCCTTCATCAGAGCTGGGACAGAGTCGATGGTGGATAGGAATGCAGATGCCCCCGACAGGATGGATTCCTGTGCTTCCTCCCGCACTTTGCCAATGGCAACACGTTTAATCTCATGCTCCAAGAAACTCTGAAGGTTTTCCAGCCTGACCTGCAGAGCACCACACGCCCAATATGGGACAGTTCAAACTCGACTTAGGTGAAGCATGGCGCACTTAGGTGAGCACTCAATGGCACTCATCTACCACATACTTCAGGCTAAAGATCTCGTGCACCATCCTGCAATTTTGGCATTGTGAGTTCAATTCAATGCAAGGTGCCATGATTACCACAACTTGCTTGCAACAATTGAGCTTTGCAAGGCCAGTTAAATCAGTACATTATTTGCGAGCTTTTGTAGTTATTGGGATACTATCTTGGTGCTGATCTCTCTGCTTAGAGCTCACACATATCGCAGTTTAATGCTGGTTAAATATCCCTCTGCGGCCCTGCCATCATTCACACACCCTGTTTCTTCAGCTTTGTACATTTGCCTCTGCTGCTGCTGTTTCTGCTTTTGTAATGTAGTATGTAGTGCTTTTGCTGTGTAGTGCAGTTCAAGCTGATACTGTGAAGGACAAAAGGACAAAAGCCCAATGCATTGCTTTTGCTGTGTAGTGCAGTGCAAGCTGACACTGTGAAGTACAAAAGGACAAAAAGGACAAAAGGATAAAAGCCCAATGTATTGCTTTTGCTGTGTAGTGCAATTCAAGCTGACACTGTAAAGGACAAAAGGACAAAAAGGACAAAAGGACAAAAGCCCAATGTGTTGCTTTTGCTGTGCAGTGCAGTGCAAGCTGACACTGTGAAGGACAACAAACTCCACAGCAGCTGATGTTCTGCACATCAAAACTTCTCAGGCTTTGGTCCCACAAACAACAGCTTCATCTTCAGCCTCCCGCCTGGTCTTGCCTCTGTTTTTGACTGTTTTTGACTGTTTTTGACTGTTTTTGACTGTTTTTGACTGTTTTTGACTGTTTTTGACTGTTCTTGCTGTTTTTGACTGTTTTTCATTTTTTGACTGGTTTTGCTGGTTTTGACTGGTTTTGCTACTGATCATTTGGCAGCCCTCTGTTCCAAAGACACTTGCAAGTAGGAGCTTTGCGGGGCAGAGCTCTTTTGGGGGACCATTGTCCTCTGTAAGCTCCCTTTTGCACGAAGCCTAGGTCAAAGAGGGAAGCATGCCCTTGGCTCCTAAACAGCCCCTTACCCTAACCTAACAGCGGTAGGGGCAAAAAATATTAACTGCTGGGATGCAGGA
>Ga0307954_1000920_pt1 | contig 14719 bp, 15 predicted proteins | sample OrgLakmetagen437_FD_201822 | JGI IMG/M metagenome (GOLD analysis project Ga0307954, IMG submission 201822) | Saline water microbial communities from Organic Lake, Antarctica - #437 | ecosystem: Environmental > Aquatic > Non-marine Saline and Alkaline > Saline | place: Antarctica: Organic Lake... | reverse complement strand
TAATGGTGGTTTGAATTTTAAAGCATTGCATACGATGATTCATCAAGTTAAATCATGGATTAGAACAACTTACTCATGGGTAAGCGAGTTTAATATAAATAGATACTTTAATGAGTTTTGTTTTAGAATTAATAGATCGCAAAGCAAAGATTCAATCTTTAATAATCTAGTTAATAAGATGGTTGAAGCGGACAGTATAGAGAATTCAGAATTAGTAAGTAGCTAAGTAATGACCTCTATAAATCAGTTCACTCGAAGGATTTGGATATACTTTAATGTTTGATTTTTCAAAAGATATATCTGAAAGTGTAGTTGATTCAAATAAAATACTGAAACGTTCATTGACTAAACTTGCAGGGATATTGTTATCTACACTAAAAGAGATAAGGTTTTCTCCTTCATCAAGCATATGCATTTCATTGGTATGGGAATCTTTTAAATAGACTATTTTATCTGGAAAATTTCCTAACTCTACTTTAAATACATATGCACTACTTCGGTATCTATTTGTAAATAACTTTAATTCTTCATCGTGAATAGGCATAGCTCGATTTTCATAACTCAACAATTGATTATCTGCTATACGAGCTAAATTTTCGTCGATATTTTCAAATTTAGGGGCATCCTGCCCATTTACATCATTTGAGTCGCTCGGAGAAAAATAAACAATCAAACCATCGTCAGGTGTACTATTCGAATTATAAGAGAATTCATCGTACAACAAAATGTCTATATAACTTTCACTTGTTGTGCTAAATACATCTACTTGATTTTCAGTAACCGCTTTATCAGATTCATTGAAAGTTATCGAAGGGTTATTACCATTCGCGTAAACAAAAAATGCTTGATAAGGTTGCACAAATCTTTTCATTTCACTACTACTATTATTCGATGTGTTATTAGTTGCATTTACCGTTACATATGCACCTCTACCTCCTGATTGACCAACAGTTGGAGCTCCACCAAGAGTAGGATCCCAAACTGCAAATAATTGGCTTAGATTGGTAGAAGCATTAAGTACAGAACGCATATCTACATTTGAATGAAAAGGGTTACCCACTAGGGCAACTTCATCTTGATTAATGGAAAGTGCAAGAGGCATAGGTCCTTTAAAGATGTTACCTGAACTTCTCAATTTGGTATTTGTAGGGGCTGAAGCATTAAATCTGATATCTACACTTCTGTCACCTCTAATCATTAGTCGGTAAGCTTCTCCAGCAGTTAAAGTATTTGCAACATTATTTGTAGATAAAACCTCGTCCCAGTTTTGTGAAACAGTATTAAACGAATACATAGATGCATTACCAGAAGGCTGCCAATCTAGTCCACTGTTAGATGAATTTGGAGTTTCTGCTCCCGAGTTTTGATTAGAAACTGGGTTTACACCCGTAATATGAGTTCCATAGCCTGAAGTATTTGGGTCGCTCGTGTTTGGGTCTGGACTTGGATTTTCATCCCAATTGGTTGCACCTTCTTGCCAATTGTCGTGTATAGTTGTAGCGGTGGTGGTTGAGGGACTTATTAATCTAAACGCACGTCTTGCTGGAAAACACTGTTCCACTGTAAGGCTTCCGATCAACTCTCCACCTAACTCATTTATTTGAGCTGTTTTTCGGGTTGGTGTGAATGAACACACCATCGTAATCTGGTCATTTGTTGTCAAATTACCTTCAATAACATTCAATACTTCTGATATGTTCATTTCAGAATTAACAGTTGCACCTGTTGTATTCTCAATGGTAAAGTTTGCCACATCAGGTTCCACTAATCCAGCTGGTATATTTGCAGCATCTGATGATGAGATATATAATTCAGAACCCGCGGCACTTGCATCAATGCTAGCTCCTGTAGCCACATTTGTTAGTGTTCCGTTTAAAGTAAACAAGAAACCATTTAAAATTACACTTGTGGTATTTCCCATAGTTAAATTACCAGCTCCAGCATCCACATCAAGTACAGGATAATTGGGCATACCGTTTGGGATAATCACTTCATTATTCCCATCAGGAACCACATTATTAGTCCAGTTTGCAGGATTACTCCAGTCAGTACTTTCTGAACCATCCCATTCAATAACATCACATCCAGTAGCATCTCCAATCACGGAAGTAAATCCAGCGTCTAAACCACCAAAATCAAAGCGGATAATATGGTTTCCACCTACGGTAAATTCTAAATCGTCAAAGGTAGCTACTCCTGCACCATTTGTTATTTGGGTTAAAGTTCCAACTAAAGAACCAGGGCCAGATTCTAGTGAAGCAGTTACGGTGATACCCGCTTGGCCAACACCTAATCCATTTTGATCTTCTAATTGGACTTGAATGGAAGAAGGAGTTAAGGTCCCATCACAGTTTTGATTGCTAGGGACAGTGGCAGGAAGAACTGAAAGCTGCGCAGCAACTCCAAGTGAAGGCGAATTATAAGCAATAAATGAAGGGTCGGAATTACCGTTGGGCTCATATATCAAAGCTACAGCATCGGCTCTATTGCCTGAAGTAATACCAAAATCTACAAAATCCACTGCAAAGAAATGTATTGGGCGTTCTGTATTTATAAAATTATTTTCATCTTGAGTAGAATCAAACTCATAAAAATCTACTGTCCAGTTTCCTACTACTGGTTCTTGAGTTATATTTAAAGTTACAACATTACCAACAATATCACCATCAATATCTACAAAACTTAATACGTCATTGGTGTTAGCGGGTTGAGCTGTTTGAGAAATTAATATATCAGGGATGCCGTCATCAACACTAGTGTCAGTTATACCAGCAGAACTTAAATTGAACCTTGCCTCTGTAGGTGTAATATTAGTAACGTTGGTCCCCAAATCTAAGCCCTGTATTCCATCTGTTAAAAAAGAGGCTATTTGAGCACCATTTAAACCAGCATTAAACGGATTTGTTGGCCCATTATCAACTCCAGGAGAATTCCATCGATTAAATTTCCTAAACCAATAAAATAAGAACTAATCCCTGTAAGTGGTAAACTTGCAATTGGCAAAGCTCGAACTGTTAAAGGAGTAAAAGTGGTTATTCCATTAGCTGTCAATTTAGCGTCATCGACCCCTGTTGAATAAATGGTTGTACCAAATCTAAAAGCTAAAAGCTCATGAGAGTTGTTAGGTAGAATGGGATTAATACTAGTAGAAGATGAGTTCCAAAACCCATTGTAGTTAGTCCATATTTCGGTAACGTTATTTTGGGCAATAGACACATTTACAAAAAGCAAGCATATTAAAAAGGTAAAAATATTTTTCATGTAATTTAATTTTGTGCAATGTTACTTTAATATTTATTTTTAAACAATAGATTTTTAGAGTATAAAACAGGAAATCAACTAGCTCAAAAGTTTGAGATTCAACACATAGAAATTTTGAATGTACTTTAACATATGTTTAGTGTAAGAAAAATTCTTTTCCTTTTAAATAAAATGATAAGCGAAATGAAAATGATGATTTTGAAGTAGGAATTGTGAAGTGAAAAACATGTAGTGATTAGTAAAAAGTGCGAAATGCGAAGTGAGAAAAGTAAAGTAAAAAGTTAGAAGTTAGAAAATAGAAAATAGAAAAAGATTATAGAGAAAAGAAAGTAGAAAAGAGACAAAACAAACCATTATTCTTCAAAGCTTAGAACTGCTAATCACATTTGTTTAAAACCCGAAACCAATTAACTCGATAACCTTTAAAAGAAGTGATAAGTAGGAAATGTGAGCTGAGAGCTGAGAAAAGAATACTGAAAAGAAAAAAAAGAAGAGTAAAACCACCAGCTACATACTATCCTCAAGGGAATACCCTCTAAAAACTACAACCTACCGAATAAAAGCCACTAACTAAAATCAGACCAAGACCTTATCTACCCGCTGAGCAGCAACCCATGAAGCTAAAATTCCTAAGATAAAAATGGTAGTAGCTACAATCAATAAATTCGTAAATTCTATTTTTACGGGGTAAGGCAAACTAGGGGTGATTAAAAACAAACCAAATTGCTTTTGCAATACCACTAAAATCAAACCTAAAACCAAACCGATTGTCCCACCGATGAGTGTCATATAAGCACCTTGCTTAAAAAAGATAGCTTTCAATTGAGCAGTGGTTGCTCCTAAGTTGGACAATGTTTTAATGTCTTTGCGTTTGTCTAAAATCGCCATAATTAAAGAACCAATAACATTAAAAAGCGCAACGATAATAACCAAGGTAAAAATAAAATAAACCGCCAAATATTCGGTGTTTAGCATTTTGTACAATTTATCGTTTAATTGAACGCGGTCTTTTACAAAAACTTCATCCTTAAAAACCGCTGCTATTTTAGCTTTTACTTCATCTAAATCTGCATCGGGAGTCAATTTAACCTCAACACCAGAATATTCGTTTGCTTCAAATCCTAGATAATCTTTGGTAAAGTTGATATCTGCAAACATATACTTTGCATCCAATTCCTCATTGATCCTATACAAACCTGTAGCAATTGCATTGGTAGTTCTAAATGCACCGTTTAGGCTGGATATTTGTCCTTTACCCGGTTTAGGAACCATTAAGGTAAGTATGCCAGTCGGGTCATTTACCCCAGTTCCTATCGTTCTTGCAATCTGACTGCCCAGTACCAATTGATATTCATCCGTAAACCAATTCCCTATATCAATTGCGTTTTGCATTTGGCTTACTTCCAGAAAATTAGCGTCCACTCCTTTAATATAAGCTGCTGTAGTGTTGTTCTTGAACTTCACAATACTGCGTTCCTCCACAAATTTGCTAAACAGCTCGACATCAGGTATGGCTTTCATTTGCCGCTCCTCATCTTCAGAAAATTGTAAGGTTTTACCAAACTTGGGGGTCACTTTTATATCCGGGTCAAATTCATTGGTAAATTGTAGGCTAAATTCTTTTAACCCTGCAAAAGTAGACATCACTACAAACAAAGAGAAAGCACCGGCAATAACTCCAAGTGCTGCAATACCAGTAATCCAGTTAATTGCGTTCCGTTCACTTTTAGAAAATAAATACCGCTTTGCTATGTAGTTAGAAAATTTCACTTTTTCTTTCTCTGCTTCAGTAAATCTTGGTCTTTAATAGGATTACTTTCGCCTTTTACAGCATTGTCTAGCTGCTCAATGTATTCCAGGGTATCATCATTATAAAAAGTCAATTCTGGCATTCTTCGCAATTGGTTTTTTGTTTTCAATGCCACTTGATGCTTCAATTTGTGCTTCATTTCGTTAATTTCCTTAATCAATGCAACAGCATGTTCAGCAGGAAAAACGCTTAAATATGCTTTTGCAACCAATAAATCTGGAGTAACCCGCACCTTGGTAACCGAAACAATTACGTTAGCTCGTCCCCCATCACGAAGAATACGTGAAATGATATCGCTTAAATCTTTTTGGATAATTCCAGCAATTTTCTTTTGTCTTGTTGTTTCCATGCTGCAAAAATAGGTTATTCATTTTAAAATGTAGAGCAAATCAAACTCAGTATTTCTCATCCGTTTATAGTATTATTTTGGGCGTTTATACGGGCTTTTCTCTCCAAGTACACAGCCATAGACCAGCAAAATTAAACTACTGCCTAAGCTTCTTAGGTCGCTTCTACAATAGTTATTTTACAAGGTCTATGGCTTTGCGGGCTTTTCGTTTCAATCCCTAACGCAGAGACAGAATTCCAAATTCAACTCCACATTAGCATTTGTGTTTTTTCTAAAAAGACTAACTTTGAACTACAAGAAAATGAAAAATGAAAAAAATAGAACACATAGGAATTGCAGTAAAAGACATGAAACAAGCAACAGAAACCTACCAAACTTTATTAAATACTGCTCCCTATAAAGAAGAGCAAGTAGAAAGCGAAGGGGTAACCACTTTATTCTTCAAAACGGGAGAAAGTAAAATCGAATTGCTTTCCGCAACCCACGAAAATAGTCCTATCGCAAAATTTATTGCCAAACGTGGAGAAGGCATTCACCACATTGCATTTGCAGTAGATGATATTGAAAGTGAAATCAAACGACTGGAATCTTCAGGTTTTCAGTTGCTTAATAAGACACCAAAACCTGGCGCAGACCACAAATTAATTGCCTTTTTACATCCCAAATCCAGCAATGGAGTTTTAATTGAACTATGCGAAGATGTGAGCTCGTAGTTGTCAGCAAATAGAGGGTGGTTTTTAGAGGGTAGTCTTTAGATGGTAGTCTTTAGTGACTAAAAGTGAAAGGCAATACAGCAATTGAAAATATTTTTTTGCTGGCAACTAATTTTAAAAAATCCTTGTAGATTTCATTATTTACTTTACTTTTGCAATCCTTAAAGAAATTATAGCAAGTAACCAGCTACTTGTTTTTCTTTACACATTGGTCCTATAGCTCAGCTGGTTAGAGCACCTGACTCATAATCAGGTGGTCCCTGGTTCGAGTCCAGGTGGGACCACTAGTAAAATGGAAGGCTTACAAGAATGTAAGCCTTTTTTTATTTCCTATTGTAACACAATTGTAACACAAATGACGTTTTAGCTTAGTTTTTAAGCCTAGAATATGTAAAATGAAAGTAATATTATTAACTTATAATAGTTTTGTTTTTGAAATGTAGTATTCATAATTTTCAATAAGGTTTTGAACATCTTTTATAACTGCATCCTTAAACCTGTCTGATGTGCTACCATAACCAGTATACCCAGTAAAAGGTAGTGGATAAATTGAAATTCTCGCTCTATTATTTTGGATAAAAATTTTAATCACAGCTTTTAAATTATACATGCTATTCAAGCCACTTGAATCAATTACATATTTCCCAGCTATAACTCCAGCTTCTTTGTCTGAATATTGTGTAACTGCTTCTGCATCATTAAATGCATCTACAAGCCATAAATTTGATTTTACAAATAGATTTTCTTTGGTATCTTGTACCTCAACATATTCAGTAATTTCTTCAAATTGCATAACTTTTACAGATGCGCATGAAGTAAAAAAGAATGCTAAAAAAAGTAAGTAGTAAGTTTTCATAGTTAAATAGTTTTCCCAAATATAGGAAAACTTAAACAAACATAGCCTGTTTCAATTCGCTGTAAGATATATTTTCAGACTTTTCCCACTTTTCAATTTCTCGCATAAGCTTCAAATACTTCTTGGTTGGTTTTCCTGCATACGATTTTTTGAAATTCTTTTTGTACAGTTCGCTGTATAGGTTATCACTTATGAAGTACGCCCCTAATGTTTTATCCAGTTCCCTGTATTGTTTACTTTGAGTTTGACTTTTGTACATACAGCCATTGAAGGCATCACGGTGCAAGAAGTAACCACCAATTAAGTACAATTTTCTGCAACGTTTTTTTGTTTGTGGGCAAATGAAATACAATACTTTGCCCTTGCCTAAATTTGAAGGAATTGAAACTATTTGCACTTTGTATTTTCGTGGCTTGCCGTTGCTGTTATAACTTAACTCAACATAAGAATGTGGCTTTTCATTGTTTGTAATAATTGAAATACTGGCAATCTGTTCACCGTCAATACTCCAATACAAAGTTGCTTCAAACATTTTTTCAGGTTCTAAATAGCCCCATTTTTTAAGCTTTGTAATATTAACAGTTAAAGCTTCATTGTATAGTGTGGGAAACGTTGGAAATTTTGGCATCTGAATTTATTTTTATAACCGTTACAAGCCGTAATTTACGGACTTAATGAAACCTAAATTTTTAGGGAACTTTATATTTAATCATAGGTAAAAGGTTCACCTTCTTTGGGGTGAACTTGCTGTACTTTCGGGAATACATAAGGCATAAGCTTGCATATTACATTAATACGCTCTTTTGCTTCCAGTTCTGCAAGTGTTTCAGGTAATCTTTCAATCTCGCATTGCATTATTGCTTTCAGCCGTTCCCTTAAACTTTTGGTTAAAATTGGTTCTGTAGTTTTCATATTACTTTCAAATTTAGATTAATATTTCTTTTAATTGTTGTAATCTATTCAGGTAAGGCAAAAACGTTTTGTTACCGTTGTTAGCTTTCACCGTTGCGAGGTGGCTATTTATAAAGCTGTGGCAATTGGTTATTGTACTGCATTGGTTCAGTTTTACGGCATCGGTTGGTGGTTCAATACTTATAAAGTATTTTTCTAGTTCTGCAATATCATTGCTCCAATTTTTTGGCTGTTCCTGTGGTGGTTCAGGAAACCAATTTTCAATATTAGAAACCTCATCTTTAATCTTTGTTTGATTATCAGAAAAAAAATGTTTTTCTAGTGCTTCACTATTTTCACTTTTTTCACTGGTTGAAATCTCTATTGGTTGAGGTGCTTCCTGTGGTTCTGCTTTTCTGTAATATTGCCAATCTTGTTTTATTAAGTAGTCTGCAAGGTCATTGCCGTGTTCCTTATCTTCATCAGTTGCGTATTTTTCCAGTAAATCCGAAACTTTGAAAAAAGTACCGTTTAATTTGCTTTTTATTTCTTCTGCTTTATTACTCCAATTATTGAATGCCATACCGTCTTTTGAAGCATCAGGAAACAAAAAAACATCACGCCCCTTTAATATCTTACATTTTTCATAAGTTAGACTACTTAAATTGAAAACTGCTAACCAAATTAAATTGGTAGGCTGTTCAGGAAAGCCAAAATATAACGCTCCATAAATAGCCGTTTTAGGTGCTTCTACAAGTGCAACGGGGTTATGTGGGTACTTTGTTAATAAGTGTTCACCAAATAAGCATGAAACCTTTGTATCGTTGTTTAAGTAGCATTCTAACCAATCAGGCAAAGGCTTGTTTTTATAACTGTATTGCAATCTTGAATGAAGCCAACTGGTATGATATTTTTTACTTTTAGCGGTGTGGTTAGTAGCATTAAATATTTTTTCTTGTACTGCTCTTATATTTTGGCTTGCATCTATAAAAGGAAAGCATACTGCGCCATTTTTGGCATTAGTTCCCAAACGATATAACGATATAAGCGTTTCAACATCTTTAGCATCAAATGGAAATTCAACTTTAGTAAGTAGGTTCTGAATGAATATATTTTTGTCATAATCTTTTAAGGTTTTTTGCAGTTCGCTAACTGGTATAAATACCGTTTCTTTTTTGGGTTGTGGCTTATGGGTTGGTGCTTTAAGTTTCCAGTTTACCGCATTACCTTCTTCCTGGTCTATAATCATTTTTGCATAACTATTTTGATACGGGTTTAGATAGTAACCGCAATTACTTTCACGGTCGCACCTTCCATAGTTATCAGGTAAGTATTCACTTGTTTGTGTATCAATGTATTTAACAAAGCGTTTCTTCTTGCAGCTCGGGCAAACGTGCTTCTTGCTTCCTTTTTCTAATTTGTATCTGAATGCAGTATTCATATTAAAAACTTTCAGAATTATCTACTAAATAAGCAACGTTTCCAACGTTCAACCTATCTACAATTATTTTAAGCGTACGTAATTGCTTTATGAAGTTGGATTTTTTGAATGGGGTCATGCCGTCTTCAATACAGAATACTTTATACTCAATGTATAAATCTTTTATTAGCTTATAATTTTCAGCATCACTTTCATATTTATTTTCACTTAAAAACATCTGAACGCTATTGCTTTCCAACTTGTATTGCTCAACTGCATTTTGCGCTGCATCACATTTTGAAAACTGCTTTTGTTTCAATAATCTGTTAAGTCCTTCCAATACCCAATTAAATACGCCTGAAAGTTCACTTTCAATAATTTTAGTATGTAAATTTTTATCCTGTTCCTGTGGTGGTATAGTAACATCAAAAGGAATAATTAAAAACCGTCTGAAATATGCGTTGGTATGTTCTACATCTTTAGGTAATTCGTTGCAGTTGAAAATTAGTTTTGCATACTGCTTTAAAATAAAAGGTTGCCCGTATGGTAGTCTTGCATCTACTGGTTCACCTGAAACTAATTGTTTAAATATTGAAGCTTCTAACTTGCCGTTTATTTCACTACCATAATTTACTAATGTATTGGCTATTTTTGCCCTCTGATAACCTTTGTCATCTGTTAAACTTTGAAGGGAATAACTACTTATATTTTCATTACCTAGTAAAGCATTAACAATTTCAAAGAATACACTTTTGCCATTTGCGCCAGTACCGTATAAAATTAAAGCCTTTTCTTCTTTTAGTGCATTGCTACCGTGCTTTATAAAAACAAAACCTAAATATTCAGCTAGAACTTTTTGCCGTTCTACATCAGGCAAAACTTTATTCAAATAAGCTTCAAATAATGGCGCTGTGGCTTTCGGATTGTATTCAAATGGTAATTGATAAGTAAGGAAATCAGAACGCTTAAAAGGTCTTAATTTAGTTTCTTTTTGGCATATTTCAAAAGTGCCATTTATAAGATTAATTAATACTTTATTTTTATCAGTTTCAGGTGTTGGAAGGTATGCCGTTGCAAGAAATTGCTTAAATAACTTTTCTCTGAATTGAAAATACCTTGCATCAAATTTTGTAACTCCTATTTTTTCACTTGCTTCACCTAAAAATTTTTGAAATGTTTCTTTGTTTAAATCATTCCAGTAAGTTCCATTATACAAATAAATAAAATCGTGGTTTTTGCATAAACCCCAGCGTTTATTTTCAGCTTCTTTTAATACGTTTTCAATAGTTAGTATTAATTGGTGCTTTTGGTTTACTTTAAGCTTGTCTATTTGCTTTTGTATTGCTTTAGCATCTTCACTACCAACCTGAATTTCTTTAAGTTTATCCTGAAGTTTCTGCAATTGTGGGAATGCTAGTTTTTCAAAATTTACTGGCTGTAATTGCTCAATCAATTTTTGTAGTATTTCACCGTGTGGTGTGGCATCTTTTTTTGTTAATTCCTGAACGTGGTTTTTAATCGTTTTAGGTTTATGCAAATCGTTAAACTGTGGATTTATGTTAATTGCTTTCATTGCTATTGGTTTTTGTGGTAAGTAAATAGCTTTTATCACTTGAAAGGAATTGAACGCCTTTACTTAGTGTAGTTGGGCATTTTCCCAAATATGCAACGGAAAGCCTTTTTTCATTGACTAATTGCATTTTTAATCTACAAATATACTTTTGATTAACTCCAGTTTCAATTTCGATTGTGGATGCTGTTTTTGGCTCAATAGCTGTTTTTTCAATTAGTCTTCTTATTGCATCCTGTTTAAATATTCCTTTGTAGTTTGATACATCAAAGCTGTTAGCGATCTTTTTATGTTCAATTACATTCGGAAACTTAGATAGTGTTTTTAAATAACTCTCTAGTTGCTTTTTATCCGTATCTTTACCCTGTCTTTTATGCAAAAAATTAGGGCTGTTCAGTTGGTTACTTTCCATTGTTCAGCTCTTTTCTATTGTTAGACAAATAGGTATCTGCATCAGCTTCAATTTCTGAATTAGATTTTTTACGCCCTTCCTTAATGTATTTCATAAGTTCTATACTACTGAAATACAAACGCTTTGAACGCTTCATGTAAGGCAATTCATTCTTACTTACTTTACTGTAAATAGTAGGAACTGAAAGTTTAAGAAACTTGCTTGCTTCTTTAATGGTGAGTAGCTTTTCAGCTTGTTCGGTGGGTGGTTCACCTTGCTTTTGCATCAAAAAGCTTTTAAGCTCGCTAAATTCTTTTTTTAGTTGTGTTACCGCTTTGGGTAAATCATTGAAGGTTAAATTCTGTTCCATTACAAAAGATTTTATTTGTTATCTTTTGCATAGATATAAAGCTTTAAAGCCTTAAAAAACAAGTTAGTAAGGTTAGTATTGTTTAAGTAATATTAGTAAAAAAATAGTAATCTTATTTACTGAAATTGGTTTTTGTTGTTTCAAATGGATAGCCTTCAAAGTAATCACTTAAAAGTTTTACATAATCCTCTTTTTTGCCGTGTGGACGTTGTGCAACCACTCTATAATAGTCATAAAAATAACTTCTTAACTTTGCTTTTGTAGTAGTGTTTTGAAACTTGAATAATGTTTTAGGTGGTGTAGTTTTCTCAAAAGCTTGTGTTAAATATTCATTCAATTTTTTATCAGTAAGCATTTTCTTTTCAACTATTTTTTTGAAATGGTTATAAACATCAACTTCGCTAACATTATCAAAGTTGTTAGTAAATTCAAGACTTGTTATTTCTGTTTTTTGTGGTTGAGGTGTTTCCTTTGGTGTCTTATCTTCATTGTTTTTGATGAAGGTGTTAATTGTCTTTACTACCTGTTTTAAGTATATTTCTAAGCCTGTACTATCTTTATTTGTCAATATCATAGTATAGCTTTTAATATCATTTTTTAGCTTAAATCTATGGAAATAAACGTCTTTCTTTTTTATCCATATTCTGCTTTGGCCTTTTTTAATATTGTCTAAATATTCATTGAAATCATAAAGCCATATCTCTAAGTATTCCCTTTTGAAAATATCTAAATCAAAAAAATTATGCTTATTTATGAAATTACTTTTCTCTACTTCGAGATAGGTTTCAAATTCTGAAATTGTCTTATCATTAAATATTATAATTGGCCAAAATTCATACCTGATATATTCAAAATCTTCATAGGAAAGTTCAAATTCTTTTCCTATTGCATAAGCGTTTTTTGTGTTTGTACTTTGAAGATAATCTTTCATTTTGTCTTTTATGCTAGTGGTGAATTTAGTGAAAAAAGTGAAGGTTTTAAAAAACCTTTTTTTAGTTGGCTTTTTTAAAATCTGTAAGTGCATTTGTCTGTTCCTGTATCTGCTCCTTTTCAAAACTATCTAAATAGCTTTCTGTAATTCCAACGTTACTATGCCCTAGTAGTTCGCTTATCATTTCTATTTTAGCCCCTGAACGCTTTAAAACGGTGGCAAAGCTGTGGCGTGCAAAATAGCTTGTTACTTCTTTATCAATCTCAACTTCTTTGGCTATTTGCTTAACGTATTTATTTATGATTTTAGTTAAACCTTTGTAAGTTTTCACTTCTTGTACTGCATCCATTTTTGGGTTGAGGTGTGGAAATATGTAAGCATCTTTATTCAATGAAGGTTGCCCCCATTTTTTTATAATTTCCATGCTTTCAGACTTTAAAGAAACTGAAATTGTTTTGCTTTCCCTTTGGCTTCGCTTTGTCTTTGCTCTAGTGTAGGTAAGCATATTTTCATTGATATTTTCCCATTTCAGCAAACAGAAATCTTTTACATTCATGCCATTAGATAAGTATAGGAATAACCAATAATCTTTTGCCATTTCTTTGGTGCTGTTTGGATCAGCTTCATAATTGTAAATCTTACCAATTTCCTGAACAGTTAAAGCTTTTTTAGTATTCTTACTGGTGGGTATTGAATATTTCGCTTTGCTAACTCCAAAAGGATATACACTTTTATCTATGCTTTGAAGGTTATAAACTGCTCTAAGGCTACGCAAATAAATTCCAACGGTTGAAACACTTTTACCGCTTTCTGTCATCCAGTTTTCATACTTCTTTAAAAAGGTTGGTGTTACTTCTGCGAAGGTTAAGTTCTTATTGAAGGTTTTAATACTGTTTCTTGCGCATTCATAACTAACCGCTGTACCAATCCTGTTTTCTAGTTTCAAGTTAGCTATGTATTTATCAAATGCAAAAGAAACACTATCTGCAGTATTGCGTTGGTCTAAAAATTTATTTTCAAAGGCATCAAATGAAAATATAGTAAGTACATCAATTACGTCATCAGCTTTTTTTTCAAAGTATTCAAGTCTTCTTTTTATTTCCTTTTGTGGAACGGTTTTTCTTTTAGCATAAAAAACAGTATCAAATTCTTTTTTAGTTAAGTCAATCCCAGTTGAAAAATATTTTCGTTTCCTATTGTGAGTAACCTTAATTTTTACAGAACATTCTCCAGTTTTCTTTGGTCTAATTACATCTAAATAAATACTTGCTTTTGCTGTTTTCATAACCTCAACTTTTTTTTGTAACACATTTGTAACACAAAAGTAATATAATAACACAAGACAAACGTATAAAAAGAATAAAAATAAATAACACTATGCTCTGTTATTATTGGAGTTTAAAGCTGTTTATTGTAGGTTTGTTATTTCGTTGTTTTATAAGTAAGGTATGACTCATAATCAGGTGGTCCCTGGTTCGAGTCCAGGTGGGACCACTTAAACAAACCCTAATCGCTTTTAGTTAAGTTTTTAGGGTTTTCTTATTTTTATAAAATGGCATATACTTACATCTTATACAGCAACAATATCGATAAATTTTACATTGGTGCCTGCCATAAAGATTTGAATAACAGAATTAAAAACCATAACCTTGGAAGTTACGGCGATAACAAATTCACCGCCCAAACGAAAGATTGGATTCTGTTTTTAAAATTTGAATTGGAAAATTATGCTCATGCAATTCGATTAGAAAGAAAAATAAAATCTATGAAAAGTAGTAAATACATCCTTAATCTTTTAAAATATCCTGAACTCAGAAAGAAAATTGTACTTAAAACCAAAAACACCTGACTCTCCCGAAAGCTTTCGGGACAGGTCGTCCCCTGGTTCTCCCGAAGTTTCTGGGCAGGTGGGACCACTCAAACAAGCCCTAATCACTTTTAGTTAAGTTTTTAGGGCTTTTTTATTCTTATAAAATGGCATATACTTACATCTTGCACAGCAACAATATTGATAAATTTTATATTGGTGTCTGCCATAAAGATTTGAATAACAGAATTAAAAACCATAACCTTGGAAGTTACGGCGATAACAAATTCACCGCCCAAACGAAAGATTGGATTCTGTTTTTAAAATTTGAATTGGAAAATTATGCTCAT
>Ga0307954_1000905_pt1 | contig 14861 bp, 17 predicted proteins | sample OrgLakmetagen437_FD_201822 | JGI IMG/M metagenome (GOLD analysis project Ga0307954, IMG submission 201822) | Saline water microbial communities from Organic Lake, Antarctica - #437 | ecosystem: Environmental > Aquatic > Non-marine Saline and Alkaline > Saline | place: Antarctica: Organic Lake... | reverse complement strand
TTTACTAAGGCCAGGAGCCTCCTTAATGCTAAGTGCAGAAGGGTAGGGGTCATTATGTATGCTATCGATTTCCCTCTTGCCTCAGATATTTCTTTGGCAAGTTCTTTCAGCCAGCACTTGTTGTAGGCATTAAGGCAGTTTCTACCTTTAGTGTTCCATTTGGCAATGATGTGCATATCCCAAGTGTGTTTGGGAAGTGGCGCTGTAGATTGTTCCAGAAGGCTACTTCTGCATATTGAAGTCGTCCTGGTGGTATCAAACCTAAGAATTAACACATGTGCAGAAATTTGCGGCAGAGCGATGCGTAGGGATTTGTGGTCATCTTTTTATTCCAGGAAAGCAGGAACATGAAGGTAGCTGTTGCCTCTGTGCTAAGGGCAGCAGATTAAATGGCATGCCTTGTTGCTAAGTACATGGTGTTTTCATGGTAAATGGGATGGCAAATATAGAAACCGGTGACCTTGGAGGAGAAGGCGTTGCAGTATACCTCGAAGGCCTTATCTCTTGGGTGTTTACTCCAGTATTGAGGGAGTGTGGGGTCATGGTCAAGGGGGGATTTCATTATTTTTTAGTGACTAGGGCCCATTTTTGTAGGGCGGTTATAATGTGGGGGGGAACATCCGTGAAAAAACAGACCTCAGAACCAGCTGAACGCCGCAAAGGAACAGCACAAAGACCTTTGCAACATTCTCCAAGGAGCCTCCGTTACTCTCAAAATTATCCTTATGGGTGTGGGCGGCACCATCTACAACACTCACGCTCTGAAGCCTTTCAAGAAACTGGGTCTCGATTCTCAAAGAGTTCAGAAGCTTGCCTCCAAGCTCCATATGCACCCTGTGAACTTTGCTGCTAAACTTGTCCATACTAAACGTGCCCTTTCCATTATTGTTATCAACTCTCATCAGGAGCCGGTTTCAGGCCAAGCCTGCAACCCTCCTGATCCCCATAGTTCTTTCCTTTCCCTTCGCGGTGGAGGAGCTTTACGGTACTTGGTACCAAAGTGGCTCCTTTTCCTTATTAAGGTGGGGAGTGGCTTTCACTGCCTGCGTAGTTTTCCTTCTCTCTTAGAAAATAAAATTTTGATCTTTTGGCTCGTGTTTGGAGGTAGCAATATCTTTGCGTGTGATGAGGCCTACGAGTTCTGATGCAAGACCATGACTGTGGTTTTGTCATGTAAGCCGCAGTATTTTGCAATTTCAAAAGCCCTTTGCAGGATGTTGAGACGCTCAGGGGTGAGCATGCCTTTGCATTTTCCGTCTACGTTTTAGATGCAAGCTACTGTGGCAGTGTACATTTCTGGGAGTATAGGGTCGTCTGAGAGGGATTCGTTATCATTTCATTGATGCTTCATAACATCAACGTAAGGGATCCAGTACTCGCAGCGCCCAGTGTCTGCTTGAGGGTTGGTTGGCTGGACGTCAAAATTGACTTTGTTCCAAAGCTCGATGTCGTAGGACCGATAGGAGTCTCTTTCTTGGCAGAGAACCCTTATTTTTGAAGATCATTAAGATGTGTGTCCGGTGCAGGCTGAGGTAGGTTTGGTGCAGTTATATGCTCTTCGTACTTACGGAGGCTGCGTCTTTATTTATCACAGTAATTTGCAGTACTTGCTTCTGGCTCCCGGGTTGACTTCCACGAGACTTTCACCAACTCTTTTTTTGAGAGATCTGAATTCCGTTCAGCGCACTGTTTGCTGTCGCAGCTTTGAGTGTGGCAGGTCATTGATTAAACATTTAAAGACTTTAGAATAAACCTGTTTAATGAAGCCCAGTGCTGGAAGAATCTGTGTGTGAACTCATTTGAAATCTATGATTGGATCAACAGTGTTCCAGCCTGCTTTTCCCAGATATTTCTTTTGTAATAATTATGTTGCCCTTGTTCTAAATTAAAATGATTGTGTGAGGAACTCTTCGGGTGTTAGTTAAATCTACAACTGTCTGAATTTCGTGTAAGTCTCCCTTCTGTAATCTTTGCCGAGAGAAATATACATCAGAGCCCGTCAAACCAAACACACAGGTCAGTGGCGGTAAGCAAAAGAGAAAAGGTAAGCAACTAGCAAAGCAAGAGAGAGGATAAGAAGCAGGCAATCCACGTCAGGCTCCTGCCAGCCGCAAACACCAAGCACACACACAATCAACAAGCTCGGCAGCACAAAGCAGCAGGCCATCAGGAGAGCAGCGTTGTAGGAGGCGCAGCAAACCTCAGCCACTCCATATTCATTGCTGCACCCATCAACAATTTGCACAGGCCGGGCTCATGGGAGACACGGGCATAAGGCAAATCCCACTACCACACAAAAGAGTCAGGCAACCTCATCAACGAGGCATTGTGTTGGGGGACACTTTGGTGCAAAACGCACCTGGTCACTAATGAAGCTCCACTCCTGGCAGACCAGGGTACACAGGCAGACCAGGGTACCAAGTTCCACGGCAGGAAAGGCAGTGCAGACAATGAATCTTCCTCCTCGCATATGGCCTTGAGGAAGCATGTGGACCAGGGCAGGCAGAAGGATTGGGACTAAGCAGTGTTGTGGATTGCACTAGGCTACAACTATTCGTTCCATGCAAGAGAGCATAAATATGACCCTGTACCAGCTCATCTTTGCATGCGCACCAATCATTCCACCAGCAGCAGTGGAGCGCTTCAGGCAGCCTGGACGACTTTGTCTACTTGCGACGGCGCAACCGTAACAAAACGCTGTAGATGCTGGCGCAGCCAAAAATCTGCAAGGTCAGATAGGCGGAGCCGAATGGCGTTGTGCGTCTTCAAGGTCGCTGCGAGCGGACTTTATTCAACATTATGGTCAACCGTGCACCCTGCCACCTGCCCGGGATCAACCCCAGCATTGATCAGCCACCAGCTTGCCAGTCCAGATGCCAACCTAGCATGCGAGATCTGCCACTTCACGGAGCCGGAGGAGACTAAGCTGCTGTGCGACGCGTGCGGCACCGGCTGGCATATGGAGTGCATGGATAAGGAGTTGCAAGACCAAGAAGTCCCAGAAGGTGCCTGGATCTGCCCGCAATGTGGCGCAGACGGCGTGGAGCTAAGCCACGCGGAGCAAGCCAACCACCCGGCACCAGCCATCACGCACAACGTTGCTGAAGCGGAAGCGAGGCTGCCCATATGATAAGTAGTGGAGACGTAAGGGCAACCTTTCTTTCTTTTTGAAGGCAAGTATCGTTTATTTGTGTAGCGTAGTAGAAGGGCCGTTAGCAGAGGCAAGATTATCGTGTGAGAATATAATAATTTTGTGAGATCATCTGTTCTGACTTGCGAGTAACCATGCTGATCATTGCTTTACAAGTCTATCTGAGTAACATGGTTGCAGGGAGTTGTTGTAGATGCCTATCCTAGAGTTGTAGAACATGCATCTGGGGGGCATTTCTTCCCTACTTTGTGTGCGCATTGATCTAAGTAGCGCTTGAGTTGAACGCGACAGTCAGAAATTCCTCCCTACTTTGTGTGCGCATTAATCTAAGTAGCGCTTGAGTTGAACGCGACAGTTCAGAAAGTTCCTACAGGTGCGCAGTGATCTAAGTAGCGCTTGAGTTGAACGCGACTGTCATACCAAGTCCCTGTCACTGCGAGGTGAGACTCAGCACAACAATCTATAATAAACTGGCTTCGCCAGCTTATTGCACGAGACAAGGCAAAACAACCTCAACTGAAAAACCAACTAACCAAATCACACGAATCGTCACTGCCAACAATTGGGCGTGACACGACAGTTCAGAAATTAAAGTCAGCATCACAAAGGACTACTTACACTTGAACAGCACTAAGTTTTTTTGTTAAATAAGAATACCCGATCCGAGGAAGTATCAGGTGATTGCAATACAAAGTTCAAACAGGGTAAACTTGCAGCAATGCAACATATACCCGCTGTCATTGCAATCACTCCTCTTCCTTCGTTAGTGGAGAGGTGCTCTTCACTGCCTTTGCGATCCTTTTACATGTCGTTTTCATGCCTCTCAAGCTGCAAAGTACTACTTCAGACTACTCTGCCTCTAAGGGTATGCAATCCCTCTGTGAAGCTTGGTACAAAATGCCCCCTCGGTCTCCAATCTGCATTGCAAAGTAAAGCCAGGATACATCACGTATGGATGTGCATCAACACAAGTCTTGCAATAATGAGGGATTCAGAGCAGTAAATTAGAGTACTACTTGTTCTTTTATTCAGGCCTGCACATGCTCTACTGTAGTACACTGTAACCATCTGTAGTACACTGTAACCATCTGTAGTACACTGTAACCATCTGTAGTACTCTGTAACCATCTGTAGTACACTGTAACCGTCTGTAGTACTCTGCAACCATCTGTAGTACTCTGTAACCATCTGTAGTACACTGTAACCATCTGTAGTACACTGTAACCATCTGTAGTACACTGTAACCATCTGTAGTTCTCTGTAACCATCTGTAGTACTCTGTAACCATCTGTAGTACACTGTAACCATCTGTAGTACACTGTAACCATCTCCAGCCTCTGGACTGAACAAGACAAATGCGAGGAGCTTATACGTTGAGGTCACTTGCCTGGTCCTGCTCTTCATCACGCTGGTTTAAAAACTACCATTTTTGTCTGTCCTTGAGAAAGTTAAGGTTTAAACACACCTCTGTCTTGGCAAGGGTGTTATATCTTACACCGTGGTTTACTTCCTTGACAAATGCTTTAAGACAGATAGAAGGTGGGAAAATCATAACCATTATAGGAATAGGACAAGTGATAACTCTCTTACCCCTCTCTAATTCTAGCTGCCATTTGGTGTATGTGCGAGGTCGTCTTGGTGCAATAGGGATCACCGCACCAGGCATGCCCTCTCGCGCTTTGCCCCTGCTCTACCGCATCAAGTTCCGAACACTAACGTTTGTGAGCCTAGCTAGATCCCACACCTTACAGCAGACTTGTACCAGACTTGCTAGAAACGTCCTTGCCAACTAACAAGCAATCACCACGCAACTGACCTGCGTACTTCCATACACTGACCTGCGTACTTCTATACACTGACCTGCGTACTTCCATACACTGACCTGTGTACTTCCATATACTTCTGTGTAGGCAGGTGCAAGCTCACAGGCTAGACCCTCAGGCAACGCAACCCACAAGCGAAGGAGGTGCCGCTTGTGCTCTGTATCCTGTTTAAATGCACGTGCCATCATATGAGGCTGTTGCAAGCTGAGATTGGACTTCAGGAGGTAACACCTCAGGTATTGAGCTTTTGGACTCGTTCCATGCACAGCAAGGAGCGTCTGACCAAAAACTAAAGCTATTACTAATTATCCTGCACCCTGCACCTGCTTACTTGGACTTCAGAACCATGCATCGTAAGCGTTAAGTGCAGAAAAGTTTGAACCAAATACTGACTGAAGGTGTTGGGGTAAGGGGGAGAGGGTATGTAAGGTGCTACCATACCCAACTCCCTGACCCCTGAGGGGCTGTAGAGCAATGATGCAGTTCCCCCTTTCTCAGCAAGGGCTGCTTGCCTGGTCTGGCATTCTCCTTCAGCTTCCTGTTGCAATTAAGTGCACTCTAACTAGAAACGATGTTTAAGAACTAATTCCGCAATTACTGCCATGGGCAAAAGCCTAACTCAACTCTTGAATATAGCACCTTCCAATGTGTGCTTTTCAAATGTATGTCACCTGTTGATTGTCCTTGAAGGCTGTGCGAGTGTGTGCCATGCAATGGTTGTTCAAGATCTGTAGATCGCCCTTCTCCTGTGAGCAGCAATAACGTCACATATGAGGCAATTGCAGAGGCAGACTGCAAGGGAAGGCCATGAGGCAAATGCAGAAACAGGTGACAGGAAGTGTTGACTTGTACGCCGGGGGTATGGAAGATGTAGCAGTTATTTAACAGCCTGCATCTGGATTGATCTTGTAAGAGAAACTCAGTACCAGGCGTTGCAGGACAAAAGGACCTCTAAATGAACAGCACCTTTCCTTTGGCAAACTATCATCTGCATCCCTGATCTCTCAGACCCAGGGTGTAGATTTCACAAGGCAAACATTTCAGATTAAGCAGTCACCAGTAAACCAACTGTTTGGCTAGTGGTAGGATAGCATCCTGCCACTTTTTAGCCTCTTACAAGGGAACACTATACCTTTAGTCGACACGACAACAGTTTGCAGACCTGCGCTGCAATTCATACATGGATGACTCATTGTCAGGTCCCCCTTGCTTTTGAACCTCAAATTATATTTTATAAAACAAACTTGGCATGTCCACAATTACGTAGTGGTTTACACAAAATCCACTACAGAAAGGGCGCGCTCCACACAAAAAGACGAGTGCACAGTACACCAGCTATCTTACCGCTTGGTTTCAGAGCTATCCACTGTTTTGATGGAAGCGTTACTCACCAGCCAGTGGTCCACCCGCAGCTTGTCTGATGACAAGATGCTCAAGAACAACTCTAGAGCCTGGGCCGTGTGTGAAAGCGAGGTGAAGGACACAAAGGTGTGCTTGAAGCTGGTGTTAAACCTTGCTTGTGAGGATTTGTTTGTGAGGAATAAACTTTGTTTGCGAGGCACTGAGGTTTTGTTGGATTTGAGGAATAAACTTTGTTTGCTTGTGAGGATTTGATTTACACTTCGGTTGTGAGGACTTACGTCTTGATTGTGAAGAGCTTTCTATATTCATTGCTCAGCCAATCACTGCTAGGCAGTGCTGCAGTCAAGACATAGCGGCAGGTGATACACAAATACAAAGACAGACTGGATGGCTTGAAAACGGAGCTACTTTTAAAAAGTTACTTGGCCTGGTGGGCAATAAGCTGTGGCACAGGAGGCACTCACATTATCTTTCCTTTCCTTTTGCGGTAAAGCAGAACGAATCCCAAGCGCTTCCTCTCCCTAGATTTGTTGGTGAGTGCGTGTGCATAACTGCCTATGTGGCTTTTTTCCTGCTTTATTCCGGAATGTGCCGGTTGAGGGAGTAGTGCTCTATGTGAGCGCGAGTTAACGGAACCGTACACCCCTACCTCTGTCTGCAGTGTTCCTGCTTTATTCTGGCATGTGCCGGTTGAGGAAGAAGTGTTGTATGTTAGCGCGAGTAAACGGAACCGTACACCCCTACCTCTGTCTGCAGTGGCGTCAACCGAGGCACCTCGGGGTGTCTCTGTGCGAGCTGGTAGTAGGTGTCATTTAAATAAACGGCCGTGCTACCCTGCCACGTGTGGTTCAAATGCATTGCCATATTACCCAGTTATGTGTGATTCAAATAAACTGCCGTATTACCCTGTCTGCTGTGGTTCAAGAATATCACCATGCCACCCTGTCACGTGTGGTTCATATATACATTGCCATATTACCCTGCTATTTGTGGGGCAAGTTGCGAGCCGACTTGTGCAAAAGAGCATTGATGGTGTTAAGAACTTACTAGGGGTTAGTCATCTTCCAAGTATTCCATACAGCAAACATGCTTTAAATACACCCATCATAAATCCAACACCCATAGAGCGTTTAGGGTAGAAGATTGATAAGTGGTAGCTGGGTGGTAGCTGGGTAATCCTTGAACATATCTCAGCCCAAAGGTTGTATATTAATAGCACACACTGGATGTTTGCTACCCGTAACAAAATCATTAGAATGGCTCAAGTTACGATTCACACTAAACAGACCTTGTATACTCAGCCTCAGGATACTGCTTTGGCTATAGGTGGGAATAAACAGGTCAGTTATGTGACAGAGCACCCCCTTTAAGTCAGATCACCAGATCACATAACTGACCATAACATACTCTCCAGACCATGAGAAACTCTTGAGGCATTCCTGGGCTATTATTATATATAGCTGCAAGCACGGGCTCAAGACCCGACTAGACCTCATTAGGACACTGTTTCCTTGCAAATTTTGTTAAATGAGATGATTAGTTCAAACATAAAATGGTTTGCAAGACACAGAAGAGGGAGCTCTGACGCACCTGGTGGTGGTTCACGATGGGCAAGCAGTAATACGGCAACTTTCCAGGCGGAATTTCATTCTTCCTGTCAAGGAACCAGGGGCCAGCAAGCACCTGGCAGAACAGGTGGGCACAAAGTGTTCTGATTATGGCTTTTTTGGCTGAGAGATGTGTGAGCCTCACAGCACGGCCGACTGAAACATCTTACACTCAATTGCATCCAGATCAGATTATTTTACTGGATTTAGGTACCAATGCTGTATCTTTCGGCAACGCTGCAACGCACAGAAGTACGTCCAGCGTGTTAATCGGAGTTCTATTTGCTATGATATCTTTAATTTGGAGTCATGGATAAAGCTCACCTGTGCGAGATCAGGACGGCAGTGCAGCAGCTCATTGTATGCAGCATGGGAGCTACTCCAGCTGCTCATGCCCCCCTCCTCCGCCGGCTGCAAGCACATAAGGCCTGCATGCATTATCAATACTATGCCAATGACTGTGCACGCACTATGCAGCATAGCCAGCTGCTTGAGCTGCCCTTCTTTGCTGATTGTAGCACAAGAGACACGCAACGATTGGAGGTACGCACACAGTAATTAATACCTACAAGCTACCTACGATACCAGTGTCAAGGACCTCCTAGGCTGATATATCACGAGTGTGTAGGCGAGAAGTAGCTAGCCAAAGCGACAGCCTAGTTGTAGGCATAGGCTATGAGATCGGCTGGGTTCTAAGACCAGGCAAAATTAATACCTACAAGCCACCCATGGTATGTTGAATGAAGACGACCGGTGACCAGCAAACACTTTCCTATTCAGTATTTATTCCGGCTTCTTTTTGCAGCTCCCAAGATGCACAGCAGATCAATTTGTTGCACATGTTTGTAAGCATCGCTTACAGCTTCAGAGCAATCAGCCAGCGTGTACAGAGATGCAGGAGGGCATACAACACATAGCATAGGCCCATACGTGTGTCAAGATGGACTTACATGAGTCTACCCATCCATCCCTGCCCCTACCTACAACATCTGCAGAATCACAGTGCCATGGCTGAGCTACTCGTGTGAGGTAGATGCGTGTGGTGGGGTCGTGCTGATCTGAGTCGATGCCCGTGTCTTTAACATGGCCTGCAGCCATGTGAGGCACTTGAATAGAAAATTGCAACAAAAAAATAAGTGGGCTTGTGTGGGAGCCCACATAAGTATTTTAATACGCAAATTTTAGAGAAGGAGAAAAATGGCTCGTCAGGCAGACCGTTCTGTGCCTGTTGCAAAAGTACGGCTCTACAAGGGCAGCTCTACAAGGGTAGGGAGGGCAAAATCTTTGTTAGTCAACGGCCACGCCTGCAATAAGTCAAAGGGGCGAGAATCTGCCCCTGATTTATGTGCTTGAGTGGTTAGTTGCTGATTTGGGTGAAGGACGACACCTTTAAACAACACCTTTAATGTGGGAAGGCGAGCTAGCGCTTGCATTCTTACTGACTTGTTCCATCTGTTCCTGTCAGACTGTGTCACCCCACATCTTTGGAACAAAGTCAAATAAATGCCTCTGCATAAAAAAGGTCCAACTACGTCCCCCCAAAAACTATTGTTTGCTGGCTATCAATGGTTGTATCTATAGACTTTTTGCAAACGTGGTCAGGGACTTGCTGACAGACTGGGCTCTTGCTGAACATCAAATACCAGACTCTCAATTTGGTTTCTGCCCCACAAGGAACACGAACCAACCCCTCTTTATTCTTCGCCACATTCTCACGACTGCTAAAAAGGAAAAAAGGAAGGTATACACTGCTTTCCTGGACCTCTTTGCTGCCTACGACAGTGTTCCAAGAGAGAAACTTTGGAGACACATGCAAAAAATAAGACTCCGCAGTATTTGAGAGATATCATTCGAACCATGTACACAGGATGCCTATACCTTCTCATTGATGGCGACAAAATTTCTGAGGAGGTTGCGCCCAACAGAGGCTTAAACAGGGCTGCCCTTTGAGTACCCTACTATACTCCCTTTATAACAATGACATGGACAGATTCTTGACTGTACATAGGGGTATTGCCACTGCCCTGGATACAGTTCAAATCCCTCACTGTGATTATGCTGATGACATCGCTCTCACTTCAAACACGGCTGAAAGTCTGCAACTCCAACTGAACAAATTCTATGACTATACACGTTTCAAAGGGCTCAAGCTCAACACTGACAAAACAAAAATCATGGTCTTCTTCAGCAAAGACACTTCTGCGATTCCCACCTTCACGTACGACGGCACACCTCTGGAACTTGTCGCTCATTTCAAATGCCATGAAATCACTCTTACTCGTGATGGAAGCATGCTCACAGCTGCTGAAAAGATGGCAGACAACTTCAGGTCTGCCATTGCCAAAGTTTACAGAATAAGTGACAGCAAGGGTTTCAAGCACAGAAAACATGCCATGCTATGGCTTTTCCAGGTCTTTGCTTTGACAGCTGGTCTTTACGGTTGTCAAATATGGGCCATTACTTTTCTGACATATGATACCTCAAAAATCACCCCCACAAATGTCCTTCATCTTGGCTTCTTGAGAAGACGCCTGGGTGCCAAGAAAGGTACTGATACCCGCTGCGTGCTCCGCCAAACAGGTCCGATGCCCATCTTTTTCTATTGGTTTAGATGCATCATACGATTCTGGAACACTTTACTCTCTTCAAACAATCCTCTTCTTGAGAAAGTTGTGCTGGCTGACTTTCTTATTGCAAGCAGCAGTGATACATGGACTTTCCAGGTTCTGCACGCACTCCTCCATGATTCCCCTGCGTCTCAGCAATTTTTGGATGCCATACAATCTTGAGAGTCTAACCATCTGACACAGTTCATGCCAGGCTGGAGGCCTTTGTAATCCAAACTAAACTAAACTAAACTAAACTAACCATCTGACACAGTTCGAGAAGAACATTTATGGCACCAGTTCATCCACTTATTTGATAATATTTCTGAAGGTGATATCAGAGGTTTTGTTTTTCAACATAACTCAGAAGTTTACAAATTTATTAGTGCAGCTGTCGATCTTTTTGATTGAATTATTTGTTGGGACCTTTAGGTTGAGCAGCCATGCCAGGCTGGAGGCCTTTGTAATCCAAACTAAACTAAACTATCTGACACAGTTCGAGCTCACCTGGCACGGACATATCATCGGGGGCTGGAGAGAGCTTGACAAAATTACACCACATGAGACTCACCGTACCAGCAAAATTATGAGGACTTATCACACACATTTTGGTGTACCTTGGGGGGTTGCTCCTGGCTGGTGGGATGACATTAAAAGATATCACAAGCCTATGTTGCCTCTCTACCTTCGCTTGGATATTTCCAGCAATCTCAGTCGTGCACTTTCTTGCAATTCGCCTTTCTGGCCATAACTTTCTGGTCCAAAGAATGCGTCCGACGAGTATGAGTCATAACGGGAATAGAAGGCCTTACTATAGTATCAGGATCTGTGACAAATGTGACTGGCATTCTGTTCAGGATGAGGAACACATTTTACTGGACTGTCCGCATGAACATCTTGTTAGCCTTTGCACACAGCACCGCCAGCTGATATTTGGGGCGGAGCCCCTTGGGGCGTAGTCCCCCTTATGTTCATGTAAAGTTTGACTGAAAGAATAGAGCTTTGAGCCTCCCATGCCACCTCAGAGTGTAAAAATTGTACGAAATAGAAGCTGATTTTGCGCTGATTCCGGAACACCCCGGTCAAACCCCCCTCCACTCGTGGCTCCAAGGGTCGCGTGTCACTGTTCCCCCCGGGAATCAATTGGGTGTTTTTATCATATATATGAGTGCTTCCCATCATATTCCTAGCCCTTCTTCAGTGGTGTTGTTGAGTGTGGTAGAAGGCCGACCGACCCCAACACGCTAGCAGCACGTGCAGCAGCAGAGCAGAGACGGCAGCAGCTTCACAGAATTTGGGAGGACAGGCGAGCGAGGGCCCGGGGGAATTTGGGGGACAGGCGGGAGAGGACCCGAGTCCAGCACTTGGCACAGCACTTGGAGCAACAGTCTCAGCCTGGCAATGCCACTCAGCAGGCACAGGAAGCAGCAGCCCAGTCAGAGGTGGTGGCTCTGAACAACCGTATGGAGCTCAGGCGTTCAAAGGAACAGTTCAGAAGGATTGCAGCCCCACTGAATTGCTCGCTCACATGATACGCAGCTGTTGAGGTGTATATTGGAGGTCTGACACACCATTGGCAAGCAAACAGCTACAGACACGGTATGGTATGACAGGGACTGTGCAAATGCAAGAGCGGGGGGGTGCAGGGGGGGCGCAGGCCCCCTGAATTGTCTAACATCAGAATGCCGCTCTTCATTGCAAAGACCAGGCTGCCATCTCAGAAATGGTTGAACAGGAGCAGTGGGGTGCAGAGGGAGTGCCCCCCTGAATCGCTCTCACTATATTAGGTACAACTTCAATGCAGCGCAGGCTCCGCCTTAGAATATTTGTGATCCGCAGGATCACACCCTACTTTTCTTTTGTGCACACAGGAGGATAAAAGGACTGTTACACTTGGTTGTTCCTGAGTTTCTCAGATTTATAATTTTTTTTATTACTATTCAGGTGCAGGGAATAAAGAGGCGGGTCTTGCTAGTTCCCAACTTTCAATGGTCTGAGTGTACAAGTAGTATTCCCAAACTGCAGCAAAAGGGTGATGTGAATGCAGAAGCAGCAATGTTGAGGCCTACAAGGACAGCAATGGCTAGCAAGCGTTTGTCAAGTGCTAAGCCCAGGAGCGACAGCGGTGCAACTTGTGCAGCGGCATGTGAAAGATAGGGGCAATGAGTAGCCAAACAGCCAGACAGCTGTCCCAGATTCAGCAAGTTCCAGGAAGCATTGCAAGAGTTATAGGGCAGCGTGCAGCACTTATGCTCAGTGTCACTCATTGTGTGATTCACTTCACTTACCCAAAAAGCCACAGGAAAATGAAGTCGAAGATCAAAACTCCAATCGCGCCACCCAATGCCGTCTTCACAGCGCTGCCGGCCTTGTCGCCATGGTGCCTGCCACCGTTGAAGCTGCAGGAGCCAAACGAGTTGAGAAAAGTAGGGATAAGTACCTTTGAGCTAGAGTGGGATCAAATTGTGCCTTTTATAGGTATAGCGTAGTACTAGTGCGAAGCTTTTGCAGAGAGGGTGGGTAAAACTCAGGAATGGTCCTTGACTTATAACTAGGAGTAAGGGCGTTCATAAATTTGGGGTGAAGGGGTCAGCCTTTGAGCTGTCTCTGGCAGGGATTCAGAGCATTTTGCCCTAGAACACAATTTGAGGCTTGTTTCTACTAAGCAAACTATTGAGCTAAATACCTAATGAGATGAATCATCAAGGATAATCGTTTGGAGGGGGAAACAGGTGCGAACCCTTTGGAACCCCAAAAAAAAGCACGCGTTTGAACGTCAGCGCCCTATTTAGCCTCATTTTGTCTCCTTGAGGAATATGTTGGCATACAGGCAAGATTTTTCGTAAGGGCTACCTGCTGTCACACATTCACCCAGGCCACAGCTTGGACACACTTACTTGTAGGATAGCTTCATAAAAATGGATGCGAAGTAGGTGTACTGGAAGATGGTAATCGCAAGCATGGCTGCAACCCTGCAAATGAGTAGCAAAGAGGTGTCGATCATACGTTGGTCCAGAGTGATCTGATAAGCTTTATATATGAAGCTGAGGATAAAATGAATTGGCAAAGGAGTACACACAATGTGCAAGTAAGTGCGATACATTTCTTCACTTACATGCGCGATGTGATGTACACATAAAAATATGCGCTGCTGTGCTACTGAGCTGCAGAGGAGATGCTATTACACACCCCTACCTGAACTTGTTGTGGAAAAAAGGCCTGGTGACAGCAAGCCACGAGAAAATAACAACGAAGAACTGGAAGGCCATCGTCCAGAACTCATAACTGAAGTGAATACCTGCAGTTTTAGGCAATAAACAAAGAGCAAGTCAGGTTTTAGTGCGTACTTTGGGGGCGTCCAACTTTTTTTAGGTTGAAGAGGCACACATTTGTTGCACGTGTGACTTTATGCCAAAGCTTTTGTACGAACGTGTGTGTATGAAAGAGAGTGTGTTTGTGTGTGTAACACAACATGCATGCATTTTCCTTTCCCTTCACTCAAATATAATCAAATAATGTCCACTGGTCATGTCTGCAGCAAAACAATTTATCTAAGTTGCGACAGCATTTATTAAGTTGCATTATTAAGTTGCGTTTATTAAGTTGCATTTATTAAGTTGCGACAGCATTTATTAATGTCAGACGGCAACAATTTGCACTAGCAAATAGAGTGCTTCCAGCAGTGCTTTCAGTGTAGCATTGAGTAGGTACAAATAGCAATGTATTTTCAAGCATGTTATCAAGAACAAAAGAAATGCTGAAGCTATACTTGACAATGTAGCTGGCATGCATTTACATAATAACAATGGTGTGAAAGGGTTTCCTCTTACCGACAGTGAAAGCCAGCTGTCCCATATCTGGGTAAGGCTTGCCGTCAGGGGAGGGGAAAGGCTGCACATGTTTGGTGTGTGTATGTGTGTGTGTGTGTTTGTGTGTGTGTTTGTGTGTGTGTGTGTGTATGTGTGTATGTGTGTGTGTTTACAGGGATATGCTCACAGCTTGATGTATTTTCTTAATGGGCATACATGTTAGTGTGTCTGTGCGCCCGGTGTTGTCTAATATGAGAGCACATGTGGTGATGTGTTTGGGTGTGCATGGGTGTGTGTGTACATGTTTGGGCACATGTGGGTATGTCTTTGTGTACATGCGAATGTGTGTGCATGCATGTGTGCATTCGTGTGTGTGTGTGTGTGTGCGTTTGTGCGTGTGTGTGCATGCGTGCGTGTGTGTATGATGTGTGTGTGTGCGCGCAATAATGTGTGCCTGCGTGTGTGTGTGTGTGTGTGTGTGTGTGTGGGTGGGTGTGTGTGCG
>Ga0307954_1000889_pt1 | contig 14988 bp, 12 predicted proteins | sample OrgLakmetagen437_FD_201822 | JGI IMG/M metagenome (GOLD analysis project Ga0307954, IMG submission 201822) | Saline water microbial communities from Organic Lake, Antarctica - #437 | ecosystem: Environmental > Aquatic > Non-marine Saline and Alkaline > Saline | place: Antarctica: Organic Lake... | reverse complement strand
GGTAAACTAGGTGCAGCGTACATCGGGATCTCCAGTTCCAATTCATAAGTTGTATTAGCTATATTTAATAAGGCTTCAACTGCTGCTCCATTAACCTGAACTGCTACAATCACATCGAAAACTGCATTCTCGGCTCCAGAAAGATCTGATGGTCTTTCTAATCCTTCTTCAACTGAAGCGACAAGAGCTGCCAGGTCGTCATCTGATGGGAAGTCATTAGCTAAAATTTGTTGAAAGTCGCCAATAATAGCTACTCTGTTAGCTACAACCAGGTTCTCAATTTCGTTGGCTGCTGTAATTGCTGTTTCAGTTGAAGGATTTGCTTCGTAAGCTTCAATCGCACTCATTGCATCCACTCTGACTTGAGCATCTACCATAACTCTGGAAAAATCACTATCGGTTAAGGTTCCTAAATCTTCTGTCAATTGACCAATAGGTCCATCGATAAAGTCGGCCACACCCGCAACCGCTGCTCTATTAGTTTCATATCCAGCCTGAACTTCAGTCATTAACAAATCGTCCACAATAGCCTGAATAGCTTCTACAGAAGGTACTGCAAGACTTCCAACAGCTGAAACTGAATTTAAAGCAGTCTCCAATAAATTCTGAGTATTCAATGAAGAAGGAATACTAGGCGCAGTATAAGTTGGAACGTCCAGACCTAATTCATAACGTGTATTTGCAATATTGAGTAAAGCTTCCACGGCAACTCCATTTATTTGCACAGCGGTAATCACATCAAAAGCAGCTGACTGCGTGTCCATCAAACCTTCAGGCTTATTTAACCGATCTTCCACTGAAGCGATAAGAGCTCCAAGATCTGCGTTGGATGGAAAATCGTTTCCTAAAATTTGTTGGAAATCTGTAATAATAGCAACTCGGTTCGCTACAACTAAATCTTCAATGGCGTTGGCAGCAATCACAGCATTCGCATCCGTTGGATTCAATTCATAAGCCTCAACAGCATTGGTAGCGGCTACTTTTGCTTGTGGATCTACAGTAGCACCGTCAAAACCTCCTTCTGCCATGGTAAGCTCACCAAGGTCGGCAGTTAAATTAGCGATAGGACCATCGATAAAATCGGCTACACCATCTACAGCAGCTCGAGTATTTTCATAGCCTTCCAAAGCTTGTTCTTCAACAATTCTGTTGTTATCATCGTCGCTACTGCAACCGACAATTACCAAAGCCAGGATCATCATTGTAAAAATTGATTGTTTCTTAAAATTTTTCATCGTTATATTTTTTTGTTTTCATTACTTACGCTCGAACTTGAATTAGGGTTCAAAAGAAAAGTGATTTTAACTCTTATTAACAAAAAAAGTTCGTCGAAAAATTCGAAACCTTGGGAACGTTTCGAAATGACATTGTCAACAACTTAGAAAGGTAGCTTCGATACAATCCCGACGAAAATGTCGGGATCACTCAGCCACCAGTCGCCGTATCACTCAGCCACCAGAATTGAGTTGGTCATTGAGTGTTTTTATGGAGTGCAACGGAATAAAAATGTATCGAAATGACATTGCTGTTCACCCCGATTCATGATTCACTTATGACGACTCACGTCTCTCCTACTACACCACTACTCCATTATACAGCTATACGAGAAACAATAAACTAAAAACAGTAAACTATTCACGACTCACACAACTAAGGAACTCAGAAACTAGTCTTCTACAAACTCTCCATGATATCAGCCAACTTAGCGTTAAGGTCATTGATGGCATTGGCGTAGCGCTGGTCCCAGTCGGAAAGTTGGTCTTTGTTTTCCATTTCGATTTGGTACTGCAGACCTGGTAAAATCCAGGAAGCGTAGCCGCTAAACGGATCGGAGGAAGCGTAAAGCGATTTGTACCAGTCTCCGTAAGGCATGCCTTCAGGGTCCAGGAAACTCTTTTCCAACGCCATCAGCTTAGCATTCAGTCGTTTCGTTCGCTTTTTGCTTAAATTCCCGCTTTGAAGTTGTTCCTCAAAGGCTTTCGCCACGAGGTTAGCAGTCTTACCTAAGCTGGATATCGCAGAGGTGGACGCTTTAAACCCGGCAAAATCCGAAGAAAACTTTTTAACCTGCTCCGTCGCCTTATCAAAGTGCATTTCCAGATCGGTTGCGTACCTCACCACATCGTAAGGAAGCAGCCTGGCATTGGCCAGACGCAAGCTGAGGGTTCCCATCACCGCCTCCACCGTCGGACCCATTTGGAATTCGGGATCAACAAAGGTTTCGTAAAAGTAGAAATCATCGTAATTGGTATGGTACAGGGTAGGACCTCCAGCTCCTCCGCTTAGGGATGGCACGCCAGCATGCATGTAAAAGGCAATGTGATCTGATCCTCCGCCCAAATTACCGATGTTGGGCTCATCATTTTCTTTGGACCAGTGCTCGTAAACCGTTTCCTCGGTGTAGGGATATTTGACCTGTTTGGTGGCTTCAGCAAGAATGGTTTTAAGGCTGGGTGCCGAAGAAGCGCCAAAATTCTTACCCGATACCGCTGCATCGAGGTTGATGTAAGCCACTGCCTTGGCTTTGAGTTCGTCCTTAAATTGCTCCACCCACTCACTCGAGCCAATTACTCCGTGTTCCTCGGCATCCCAGTGGGCGATCAAAATAGAACGGTCTGGGCGATTCCCATTTTTAGCCAGCTTACCCAGCGTTTCGGAGAGACTCAAGAGCATGGCCGTACCCGAGTTGGGATCGGTCGCCCCAAAAGCCCAGGCATCGTAATGACAGCCCAGGATAATCCACTCGTCAGGATACGTTTTTCCTTTTAGGGTACCGACGATGTTATGAACCTTGGTTAGTTCTTTGGGCTGATCTACTTTCAACCTTACGGTCAAGTCCTTACCCCCTTGAAGCCTGTAGGTGTAGGGCAAACCACCTTGCCATCCTTGAGGCACGGCCTCGCCTTGCATGTGTTTAAAAATATGATCGGCGGCACCGTAGGAAATGGGAGTCACAGGGATGCTATGTAAGCCCGCGTCTTTAGGATCGAGTCGGTCTGGTGAGTTCTTATCCTCTCGAGGTAAAGCTGGCTCGTAGGGCGTAAGCGGATCACCAGTCCAGTCTGCAGTGAGCAAAGAGCCGCGTTGGATACCGGTTTCGTTATAATACACGCCTTCCGGAAAGACCAAACCGCGGGTGAAACCTGAATCTTTGGGGTCGGTATAAATAATCAGGCCTGCAGCGCCATGCGCTTCGGCAAATTTGGCTTTATACCCCCGGAAGTTACCGCCATAACGGGCCATGACGATTTTTCCTTTGAGGGAAACTCCGAGTGCTTCCAATTGTTCAAAATCGGCTTTGGTACCGTAGTTGGCGTAAACCACTTCGGCGGTAACGTCTCCATTCCCCGAATAGGCATTCCATCCTTTTTTAAGCTCGGGATGATCGGAATAAGGATCTTCGGCCAGGGCCTTTTCTTGCTGATCTAAGACGATGCCTTCTGGAGTAATGACTTCTACCAGCGATTCTCCGGGGTCACTGCTCATATAGACTTCGTAAGGATAGGTCTTCACCTGCAGTCCTGCAGCGCTCATGCTCGTCACAATATAATCTTTGACCTTTTCGTTGGCGGGAGTGCCGGCGATGTGCGGGTGTTCGGTAAGGATTTTAAGGTGAGTTTTGAAGCGACTTTTATCGATGCTTTCTCGAAACTGACTTTCAAGTTGTTCTTGTGCTTTGGCGGCTTCGGGACTGTAACCTGTAAAGTCCTGAGCGTATAGTGATACTGTGGCGATTAAACTTAAACTGAAAAGTAATCCTTTCATAAAGTGGGGAGTTTAGATTTTGGTGTTGAATTTACGGAAAATTTTGTTTTGGTTAAGAGTGGGTAGTGATATCGAAGTCTTGAGAGTGAGCAGTGACTGTTATTTTGAGTTAAGAGTGCAAGAGTATTGAGCTAAGAGTCTAAGGCTATTGAATGATTAGATGTAAAGGCTTCGCCTTATTTGAAGTTTCATTCGTGGTAATAATCTCATAGTGAGATTAGATGTTAGAGCTGCTGAGAAGTAGTTAGCGGTTGGGTTTACGACAGCATTCATAGGTTTAATCCTTTTTGCCATCGCCACAGTCCCGTAGGGAGGAGAGAAAAATTTAAGCTTAAGGCGCTAAACCCAATAAACCTCTTTTAAACTGTTCCCAGTCTGAGAAAATAGTAAAAGCAATAATAAAGACTATTATAAACGCCATAACCTGCCAAAAATTAAATCTAGTGTTTTTCATATAGGATTCATTTTGTTGTTTTGAAGTTGGAATGGGTATTTATTCTGAATTTGATATAGCTAGTAGTTATGTTTTTAGATAGTAAGCTTTTAGTTTTAGTTAGACTTACGCGACGTCTTTAACAATCTAAAGGCTGACCAGAGAATCAAACCACTGAACAAAATGATATTGGAGTAACCTATGGTTTGAGCTAAAAGCGTTTCAAAATCTGTAATGATAAAGTAGCCCAGACCTATAAATGCAAAAGCCAGAAGGTATCCGATAAATAGACTTTTCATTTTTTTAATTTTCATTCCAGCGCCTTAAGGTCTGTTTCATATGTTCAGCCTTGGTAAGGTAATAACTCGACCACAATAGCACTATAAATATCATAGATAAAAAAATTAGCGTTGGACTTATATAACCGCCTTGATCAAAACCAAAAAAGAATAAACCTGAAAGAATAAAAGTCCCAATAAAATTATATATCAAAGCGCTCTTTAAACTCATGTCCAGAGTACCCGTAAGGAAATTCCAGGTAGTGAGTGACTCTTTGATCACGACCTTTTCGCTGTTAAAAAAGTCGGCAGTGACTCTTAAGCCAAGCCCTAATCTAACTTCGATCTGGTCGTTTGTCTTTTTATAGGTGTAATCAAATTTCTTTAATAAGGACTCGGTTTTTTCAAGGCTCATAAGGGATGATTTTCGGTTGGGGAGTAAAGATAGTCGATTATTGAGTTATGATAATGTACTTTGTGTTATTAGACATCATGGTTCGTAAAGACCAAGTTCCCTTAAAATTTAATTATTTAGTTTCTAAAGACTTAGAAGTTAATCAAACATATACTTAACAGTAAGTCTTGTGTAAACGTTAAGAAAAGTGTAGATTGAGTTTTATAAATAAGAAAAATATAATGCTAAATACACTTTTAAAGATTGGCGAATGGCAGAGCCAAGGTAAAAGCGAATGGGATAGGTTTTTAGATTATCCCAAAGTTGAAACCAAAGATAAGAGAGGAAATGAAATCACGAATTACACTTTGCCTATTATTTTTGATTTGGATAACGAAGTTGTTGTCATAGATGCTGAAAATTTAGAAGAGTATGACGAAGATCACGTAACCAGTTCACTCGGAATTAAACTGAAAGGTCGAAATAGTAAGTCAATAATGGCTTCGGGACCTACAAAAAGTTTTAGCCGTATATTTAAATCACTCTTTGGAAAAGAAGGTGTTGACGCTGAAAATGGAGAGCTATTTGAAGCCATAAAAAAAACTCATCCACACTTATTAAAAGGTAACTTTGAAACCATTTTGCGCGAGATATTTCTTCAAAAACAAAATTATTTTGATCTTTCTGAACATAAGGATAAGAAGGAGGTTGATATAAAACGAATAGAAGAGGATTTCATTTTAAATAGAAATGAAAGAATTGTTTATATAACCACTCTTTTAAAATCTAAAAAACACGGTTTTATAGAACCTAGATCTTTGTCTTCTATTAAAGAGTATGAAGATTTTTTAAACGAAACTTATTTTGGTAAACCTAATGCTAAATCTAAACAGGAAAGCAAAGACCAACTTTGTTATGCAAGTGGCGATACGGCTAAAGATGTGACAGCATTGAATCTAACTACGAGGTATAGTCTTAATAAAATGTTTGTAACCGAAACGAAAAATTATGCTTCGGTTTTCGATAAAAAGAAATTCTCTTTGAATTATCAAGTGAGTGCTGAAAATCAAGAAAGATTAGATTACGCTTCTGATTATTTACTTCATCAAGGATATAAAGTGAAAATTGCAGGTGTGGATCATATCATTATTCCGCAATTTTTATCGACAAGCAATGTAGACTTAGAAATGACTTTGGAAGGCATAAGTAGAAAATCTGATTTATTATTTAATCTTCATAAGTTTTATGATGTTTCAAAAACAATCAAAGAAGAGGTAGATGATGAAATATTCTGGATTAATTTTTTAGCATTTGAATCTGACGGGAATTATTTTAAATCCACTGAGCTTATAAAAGATGTGAGTAATCATCAGCTTACTAAAATTATGAAATGCCTAAATGATGTAGATTGGGAATTTAAAGAAGCTCCATTTATAGATTGGAACTCTGCAATGATGGACTATGATTATGAGACAAAGTCTAGGGTTAGACGTAATTTTAATTTCAATTCAATATACAAGCTAATTCCTTTACGTAAAGACAAAGAAAAGAAAAACAAAGCATTAGATATTTTTAAGTCAATCTTAGAAAATCGAAATACACATCTAGACGTTATCCTTGATAATTTCGCCGAATTAGTTTTGTGCCATTGGTATGAGCGTTATGCAAGCTACACCAATGTATCTCAGTACAACAAAGACTATTTTTCTTTTGCTATTCGTGACAGCGTCTTCAAATACCACGCATTTATACAACTCTTAAAGAAACTAAAACTTATTGATATGTCAGAACAGAATCAGACTTCCAAAACTTCAGAAAATAAATATGATAAGGCTGAAACAGAATTCTTCAATAAAATGAATTTAAATCAAGATCAACAAGCAATGTTCTATTTAGGAAGAATGTTGAGTGTGGTTGAATACATCCAGAAGGGAAAGAATAAAACAGTCATTCAGAAAGTGAACTTCAATGGAATGGATCAAGACGATATTCAGCGCTTACGTGTTGATTTGATTGAAAAAGCAAAACAATACAACGCTGTAAATAAAGTCATCTTTAACGATAACAAATTTGGTTCTTTATTCAATTTTAATTCTTGGACTATGAATTCGAAAGAAGCTGTATTTCATCTGCTTACTGGTTATTCATTCGGAGTAGAAATAAAAAAAACAGATGACTCAAAAGACAAAGAAACTATAGATACTATTTAATCAATTTTTTAAAATTTAGCACAATGAATACAATTACAAACTCTTCAGACTTTTTATTTGTTTACGAAGCCAGTCAATGCAATCCTAACGGTGACCCTGACCAGGAAAACAAACCTCGAATGGACTATGACACCAAAACAAATTTAGTAACCGATACGCGTGTGAAACGTTTTATTAGGGATTACTTAAAAGCTACAAACGAGGAAGAACTTATTTTTGTAGATATGGAGGGTAACTCCAAGGTAAGTGTTGACAGTAAACTTAAAGCAGTTGTCAAACGCACAATTGAAAATGACGGCGAATTAGAAAAAGCATTTTCTGATAACCAAGAGGCACTGAAAGTCTATCAGGAAGTTATATCGAAAGAAAAAGATGCTGAAAGTGTTTGGAAAAGAATAACCGATAAAAAGTTTAAACACAAAGAAGTTAATTATGAACTGTTGGCTTATTTAGTAAAAGAAAAGTTTATCGATATCAGAATGTTTGGAAGTGCTTTCGCTGTGGGAGGATTCACAAAAGCATATACAGGTCCCATTCAACTGAACTGGGGATATTCTTTTAATAAAGTAGAATTAATAGACTCAAGTTCTATTGTTACGATAATGAATGATGATAGCAGTACTTTCGGTAAAGATTATCGCGTGCATTATAGTTTGTTAGGTTTTAATGGGACAATAAACGCTCCCACTGCTCAATCTACAGGTTTAACCAAAGAAGATGTAAGCGTATTTCGTAATGCTATTTGGGAAAGTATTCCAGCTTCGCCTACACGCTCAAAGTTGAATCAATATCCGAAGTTGTATCTTGAGATTGTATACAATGAAGGTGTTTCTAATGGCCAGTTTGGCGATTTGCGAAACTTTGTAGAAACCACTGCGAAAGATGGAATTACTGATAAACAAGTGCGGAAATTTAAAGACCTGAATATTGATTTAAGTCTGCTGAAAAAATTAATTGAAGAGAATAAAGGAAGTGATAAAAAGATTAAAGAGGTAATTGTCAAAACTTCGGTAGACTTCGATTTTTCTTTGTAATAGCATCTAATTTGAATCCACTATGGAAATTTTAAGTTTTGAGATTACTGGTAAAATGGCTCATTTTCGAAAATATTATGCCAATAATACTGCATTTAGTTTTTCAATACCACCACGAACAACCTTAATGGGAATTGTGGCTGCGGCAATGGGTTGGCCTAAAGATTCATATTACGAAGATTTAGCTTCTGATAGAATTCAATTTGGCATTGATGTTTTATCCCCACTGAAAAAAAGTTTCCACCGGTTGAACTTTTTAAGTATTAAAAGTATTGGCGATATGTCTAAAAAAATATCGTCAGATTTAAGGGGTGAAGGTGGAAGAATTCAAACTCCATTCGAGGTCATCACACCTTTGGATATTCGTAAAAGTGATGTGAAATATAAAATCTACTTAAAAGCTACGGATAGTGGTAAAGTCATTTTTGAAAAAATTAAGAAACACTTTATAAATAATGAACCTGTTTATAATATTAGTTTAGGGACAGCCAATTTTATGGCACAAATAAGTGATGTTAAGTTATATGAGCAAGATCAGGTAAAGCAGACAACAACAAAAAATGATTATGTAATACTTCATTCGGCTATCCCAGTCGATATGGTTGAAGATTTAAAGTTTGAACAAGATGATTTGGATAACTATAACTTTATTGAGGAAGATATGATGCCTGGTGAATTTGTTTCAAACGGGAATCGAGAAGTGAAAACGATGAATAAATTGCTTTTTTCGATTACTCCAAATCCTCTACGAGTTAAATTAAAGAGTTCTTATTATCAGATAGAGGAAAACGAACAGAGAACTAATATTCAATTTATGGATTCTTAATGTATTATTCACATAGTAAAATAAATGAGTTCGAAGAGGTCTATGGTTCAAAGCAACTTAAAGATCATATAAACGGAGTATCGGAAAAAGCACTTTTACATCTTTCTAAAAACTTAAATCTCAGTTTTGACAATAAGGAACTTGAAGAATTAGTTAAGATTATTGTTAAGTTCCACGACTTAGGGAAATACACTTCTTATTTTCAAAATTATCTTTTAGGTAAAGAGCCTATTGATCAAACACTTAAACGACACGCACAAATTGGCGGTTTTGTCGCTTATAATTATTTTGCAGATACCAATGAGAGAAAAGGCTTATTAGCACTATACATCATCTTTCTTCATCACAGTCAATTAATCAATATTCTTGACATATCTATAAAGTTAAATCACAATTTAGAACGAATTATACAATCGCAGATAAGTGATTTGAAAAATGTTAAGCTTAGCATTGAGAATGATTTGCAGCTAGATGATTTAGAGGCCATTTTAAATTACACTGAAGTACGAAAGCTTAGGAAAGGCTTTAAATATTGGGGGAAAAAGCATGCAACGATTCAAGATTACTTTTCAATTAATTATATCTTCTCACTTCTTATAGAAAGTGATAAATTGGACGCGTCTGATACACAAGCCTATTTGCTAAAACCAATCTCTCCTTTAGCCGTTGATAATCGATTTGGTAAACCTGCTTTAAAAAATGAGAATTTAAAAGATTTATCGAATAACGAACTACGCAATTATTGTCGCTCTGTAGTTGTTTCACACCTATCAAAAAAAGACATTTTAGATCATTTTATTTTTACGCTTACAGCTCCTACCGGAATAGGTAAGACAATGACCGCATTGGACTTCTCTTTAAAATTAAAAGATAAACTGAGACGTGAAAAAAATTATGAAGCAAGAATAATTTACGGCTTGCCTTTTATAAATATTATAGAACAGGCGCTAACAGAATATAAGAATACCTTAAAAGAGGACGATATTAAGATTTTAGGTCACTATCAATATGCAGATATATTTGGAGACCAGAATGAAAAGGATAATGACGATGGCTCGGAGATTAATTACAATCAGAAATTAATGGCTGTTGACACTTGGCAAGCAGATATTGTGATTACTTCTTTTGTTCAATTTTTTGAAACACTGATTAGCAATAGAAATAAACTACTCAAGAAATTCAATCATTTCGCAAACGCTATTATAATTTTAGATGAAGTGCAAACACTTCGTCTAGATCAAATGCCATTATTGGGCGCATCATTATATTTTCTGTCAAAATATTTAAAATCTCGAATCATTTTGATGACTGCTACTCGTCCCAAGATTTTTGCATTAGCTGAAAGTGAAATTCTTAATGACTACAACGAAAAAGTAAACCCTAAAGAGTTATTAACTAATTATGAAGAGGTTTTTGCTGTCTTTCAACGAACCTCGATACGTCCTTTGCTAAATGGATTAAAGGAAGATAAAGAAGATAGAAGTGAGGAGTTTGTAACATCTATCTTTTCAGAAAAATGGAATCATAATAAGTCTTGCTTAATTGTATGTAATACGGTGAATCGATCTGTAGAATTACATGAGAAAATTACCGATTATTTAGCTGAGAAAGAATACGATAATCCTCTTTATTATTTATCTACAAATATAATTCCTGCTGATCGTTTAAAAAGGATTAACAATATAAAAGAAGATATTTCAGCAGGTAAACATCCAATATTAATTGCCACACAAGTTGTGGAAGCTGGGGTAGATCTTGATTTTGATATAGGGTTTAGAGATATTGGTCCGATAGATTCAATAATTCAAGTTGCAGGTAGAGTGAATCGAAATAATGATCAAACTCGATTACATTCACCAATTTACATTGTAGACTTTGATAGTAAAGCGACACAAATGGTATACGGTCGTCTTACGTATAATCAAGCAAAAAAATCATTAAAACAACAAAATGTTTTTAAAGAAGAAGAGTATTTGAAATTAGTAAATGAATACTTTGATGGAATATCTGATAAAAGTTCATTCGCCAATTCAAAAAAGTTTTTTAATTCAATGAAAACTTTAAAATATGATGCTGAAAACAAAAATGAATACCCAGTTTCTGCTTTTAGAATTATAGAAGAATCAAACAGGTACAGTGCGGTTTTCGTCGAAATCAATAAAAAGGCCACCTTGCTTTTGGAAAAATATTTAGCAAAAATAAAAAATGAGATTAGTAAGGAAGAATTTGACAGAGATTGGAAACTAAAGTTTCAGCAACATATTATTTCTGTTCCAAAGTATTTATGTGAAGATTTAGAAACGGTGAATGACTATGAAGAAAATATCTTACTACTACCGCTCGAGAATATAGATTCTCGTTACTCCAAAGAAACAGGATATAACAGAAGCTATCAAGAAGAAAATTCAACCTATATCTTTTAAAAAATTCCTTATTTTTATAAAAAGGTAAACAGTTTTAAAAATCACCATCTCAGGAAAAGACAAGAGATTACTTCAACTCATAGAGAATTTGGCTAAAGAACTCGGATTGTCCATTTCATTATCAAAATGTAATAGAAACAAAGAAACGTTCTAACTTTCTAAAACCAAACTCCCCGATTTTCCTTATCTTTAAACATCAAAGACAAAACAGCATGGAAATCACAATTTCAGGAAAAGACAAAAAACTACTTCAGCAAGTAGAGGCTTTAGCCCAGCATTTGGGTTTAAAGATTTATAAGCCTTTAAAAAAAGAAAAAAGGCAAAAAAAGGCAAATGGCGAAGAGCTGCATAAATTGATGAAAGAAGCTGCATCAAGAGGAGATTTATTTAAATCAATCCCAGAACCTGTGGAATGGCAAAGAGAACAGAGAAAGGATAGGATTTTATATGGACGAGAAGAATAATGAAAATAATACTTGACTCAAATATCATTATTTATTCACTTCAACCTCAAAATGAAAATTTAATAAAATGGTTAGATGGTCATTTGCCTTACGTTTCTGCAATAACACAACTTGAAGTTCTAGGCTATCATAAAATTACACAGAATGAAATTTTGTTTGTTCGACGATATTTTTCAAACTGTGAAATGATTTCAATTCAGCAAAATATAATAGATAAAGCAATAACCTTGCGACAAACAAAATCAATGAGTTTAGGCGACGCTATAATAGCTGCAACTGCCAAACACTATAAATTAACTTTAGTTACGGCTAATATTAAAGACTTCAAGCATATTGAAAGCTTAGAACTCATCAATCCCTTAGCGCTTTAAATATGGTTTCAACGTCAACTCAGCATATCCAAATTTGCCACATCAAATTCCCTGAAATCAAATTACAAACCAGAGATGCTCATAAGCTGCGGGGGTATTTTGGAAACTTATTTAAAGAGCACTCCCCTATTCTACACAACCATTATCAAGATGGGAGTTTACGATACCGGTATCCACAAATTCAATACAAGGTAATTAATAAGACCCCACATCTTATCGGAATTGATGAAGGAGGCGACTTACTTATGCAACTTTTCCTCAAAATAAAAGAGGTGAATATTGATGGAAAAACTCACTCCATTCAGTCTAAAAATATTAGTCAGCAGCAAAAAAAAATCGGTTTTTCGCAAGAACTACACGAGTATCAGTTTGAAACACTTTGGATGGGGCTGAACCAACAAAACTATTCAAAATTCATAAAATTAGAATCCGACAAGGAACAAAACGCAATGCTCGATGCTATTTTAATCGGACATATTTTGGGGTTCTTTAAAAATTTTGGTGTTGCTTTAAGACCAGAAGAACGCATTATGGTAAAAAATCAATTAAAGCAAAAGAGTACAAACTTTAAAGGCCAGAAGATGCTTGCTTTTACGGGAAGTTTTATTTGTAATGCCATATTACCAAATTTTATTGGTTTGGGGAAATCGACTTCTAGAGGATTTGGAACCCTAAAGCTTATTTAATGCAAATCTTCATCAACACTTACGGGACTTATGTGCATGTAAAAGATGACATGTTTGAGATTAAAATCCGAGAGGACAAGTCTAAACCTGTGAAAGTGAATCATATTGCTGCTCATAAAATCAACTCATTTGTCATGAGCAAAGGCTCTGCTCTGAGTACAGATGCTATTGCTTTGGCTCTAAAACACAACATCGATATTGTTATTGTAGAAAACAACGGTCATCCAATGGGTCGGTTTTGGCATAGTAAATTAGGAAGCACAACCAAGATTAGAAAAGAACAGCTAAAGGCTTCGCTAAACGAGATTGGTGCCAAATGGATAAAAGAATGGCTAGAAACAAAGCTAGAAAATCAAGCTGATTATTTGCAGGATTTGAAAAAACACCGCAGTCAGTTACATGACTTTTTAGATCTTAAAATAAATTCGATTCTAGAATTTCGACAAAAAATTATAAAAAGTGAAGCAAAAGAAATCAATGAAGTAGCCGACTCTTTCAGAGGTTGGGAAGGTTCTGCCGGCAGGCATTATTTTGAAGCGCTTTCGACCTGTATGCCAGAGGCCTTTGCATTTAAGGGAAGAAGTTTTCGACCGGCACAAGATGAATTTAATGCGATGCTAAACTACGCTTATGGTGTTTTATACAGTCGTATAGAAAGGGCTTTAATGTTAGCGGGATTAGATCCGTTTGTGGGGTTTATGCATCGGGACGATTACAATTCAAAAAGTTTGGTTTTCGACTTTATTGAACCTTATCGCATTTATGCAGATCGGTTTGTATTTCGTCTGTTCTCGGGTAAGAAAATCAACAAAACTTACTTTACAGAATTCACTGGTGGTGTCTCATTAAATGAAGAAGGAAAAGCATTTTTCGTTGCTCCATATCTCGAGTACTTGGATAGTGAAAAAATACGCTATAGGGGAAGGTTGCAAACACGATTAAATGCAGTACAATTGGAAGCGCATCGTTTTGCCAACAGTTTGATAGAATAAACATGAAGTTATGATCATTTGGGTTTTATACGATATTAAAAATGACAGTGCAAGAAACTTTGTTTCCAAAGCTTGTAAGCACGCAGGCTTATATAGGGTGCAGTACTCTTGTTTCCTGGGGTCCTTAAATGAAAATGAAAAAGACAGTTTGGAACTTCAAATTGAAAAAGTAATCGACGAAGAAACTGATAAGATTTACATCTTTAGAATGAACAAAGACCAACTTAAAGATTGCACTATGATGGGACAAGCTTTTGATGAGAAACTGGTAACTGACGAAGTAAAAGCTTTGTTTTTCTGATGCAAAGTTTCTATCCTTCTCAAATAATTGAATATTTGTATTGTCCTCGCTATACTTATTTTGAATACGTACTTCGTATTCCACAGTACGAAGAAAAGTTTTATAAAGTAACCCGAGGCAGAGAAGTTCATAACGAAAAACTAGAACTCAATAAAGACTACCTCAGGAAAAAAATTGGTGTAAAAGATAAGTGGATAGACCAATATTTAGGAGTTGAAGGATTACGAGGAAAAGTAGATGAGGTTTTAGAACTTGAAAATGATAACTTTGCCCCTTTAGATTATAAATTTGCGCATTGGAAGGAAAAGCTTTATGATACTTACAAGCAACAGCTATATTGTTATGCTGTTCTTATAGAAGAGACTTTTAAAGCTAAAGTTGAAAAAGGATTTATTGTTTATACAAGAAGTAAACACAAACTGGTTGAAGTCACAATTCCCAATAAAGCCAAAGAAGAAATAAAAGAAAGTATGCATCAAATGCTTGATATTATTGAAAAAAACAAGTTTCCAAAAGCCACTAAATTTAAAAAAAGATGTGTAAATTGTACATATAGGAACATTTGTATTAAATAAGCGTTCCGTGTACAAATTTATTTTTAAACAACTTATCTTTTAGGTTTATGATAGTAATAACGGGGCATAAAGAATACGGAAGCCACTTGAAATATATGGTTTTTACGATCTTTGACATATTGAAAAAACACTTTTTAAGAGTTGAAGAAATTGCCATAGGGTACATGATTAAAGGTTCTGGGCAAGCTATCGGATTCCAGACCATTCCATTCAGAAATTAGGATTGAAACAAAGAT
>Ga0307954_1000886_pt1 | contig 15027 bp, 19 predicted proteins | sample OrgLakmetagen437_FD_201822 | JGI IMG/M metagenome (GOLD analysis project Ga0307954, IMG submission 201822) | Saline water microbial communities from Organic Lake, Antarctica - #437 | ecosystem: Environmental > Aquatic > Non-marine Saline and Alkaline > Saline | place: Antarctica: Organic Lake... | reverse complement strand
GAGAGTGCGCCACGCATGCGCTGCTGCCAGAGGATGAACTCCGTTGCCGAGCAATCGCAGAGCGCGTGCCCGATAGGCCATCCCATCAGCCATCCGACGAAGAGCGGGTTGAGCCGCCGCCGTGCCCGGGCTTTGAGGATCCGCCGCGAGACGACCTGCCCATGCGAGGCAATCATTGAAGCCCAGAGCGGGCGCGAGATCGGGGCGTGCCGCGAGGGCCGCCGCCCATGTGACGTGATCACCGGGTCCGGGCGGGTGAAGCCCTGTTCCGCCCGATAATGCAGGATGTCCATCCGGCTCTTGCCATCCGCCCGCGTCACACTGGCCGGGCTGCTGCCCTTCCAGTTCTGCGCGGCCGGTGTTGGCCACTGGATCGCCTGTGCGCTGAGCTTCGGCTCGCCCCTGCTGTTGATCTTGCCACGCAGCCGGTCGACTTGATCGTCCGCCACTGGCGTTTGCCACTGCGCCGCCTGTGCAGGCAGGGGTGGTGCTCCGCCCGAGCCATAACTCTGACCTGGACCACCCTTCGCGCCATCTGTCGCTTTCGGCGTCGACCAATTCGTGATGCCCAGCGCCAGCGCTTCCGCTTTGCGGGTAAAATTGCTGTTGCCCGCCGGGTTGTAACTTGCCGTGCCCGGATGCAGGCTCGTGGGTGTGGGCCAGGATGAAGATCCGTAACCGCTGGTGCGGCGCGCCAACTTCAGCCGCGCTGAACAGGCCTGCCGCAGGCGTGTAGCCCATGTCCCAAAGCTCTCGCAGCACGGTCTCAAGGCCGAGGCTGACGTGCCCGGAGACGTTTTCGAGAAAGGCCCACTCGGGGGAGCATTCCTGGATGACGCGGGCGACTTCTGGCCAGAGGTGACGGGGATCGTTTGCGCCGCCGCGTTTACCAGCAGCGCTGAACGGCTGGCACGGATATCCGGCCAGTACTGTGTCGAAGGCACCGCGGAAGGGCCGAGCGTCGAAACTGCGCAGATCATCCCAGATTGGCGCGGGCGCAAAATACCCTGCGCGCTGGGCGGCGATGAGGACAGCTCGGGGCCAGTCCTCCCATTCGACAAAGGCGCGGGTGTGATAACCGGGCTCGGCGAGCATGAGGCCCAGATCAAGGCCACCGCCGCCTGCACAGAGGGATAATCCATGCCGGGGACGTGACACCATGCCATTCACCGCCCCTTTCGCAGCAGAGTTTGCTTGCGAATGACCAGACCGCCCAGCAGCATCACGTCGCCTATTGCGGCTCTCCCAGCAGGATTGCTTTGACCGGGTGTTTGCGCCGGGATCAGCGGGCAGGGCGATTGTTTAACTTCCGGGGAATTCGCAATGGATTGCACACCAGAGGTCGCGGGTAGCTTTTCCAGCATCCGCGCAGGACCGTAGCCCCAAATATTCAAATGATCTTGATTGTGGGGCGCGCGGCCTTCGATCTGAGTCATCTCGACCAGCATCAAAGCGTAAACTCAGGTTCGAGGGCACCGATGGACTTCAATCGATCTACGATTGGCTTCAGATCAGCGGCGACCTTGTCCATGTCCAGCGAGGAGAGTGATCTTAAAAGTTCGGCTGAATCCCATGGGGAAAACAGCAAGCTTTTAATTTCATCCGTCGGCATCATCTCGATTGGCAAGGGCAAACTCCAAAGAATGATCGCCGATGCCGGTGAAGCAATGGGCTGTGATGTGAGGCAAGGAGTGGCCTGTCGGGAAAGTTTAGATCTGGTGGCCACCCGGAAGTCCGATGGTGGCAATCCACCTTGGAAACCCAGACAAGCTGATATCGTTTGAGACCCAGCGGCCTAAAGCCCGCCGCATGCGTTGACGGCCACTGGAGAAAGAAAGCTTTGTTTTTGGGCTGAGGGGGAAGGAGGCCACGATGATCACCTGTCGTTTGTGTACCGTGAAATTAGACCAAAACGGGGAGTTCTGTCGCGCCCAATGTTCGACGTTCAGCGCCGTCATAACACCGTGTTCACATCGCTTTCGCGCGGTTTCGCAACGGCTTCATCCGTGGCCTTTTGTCCCGCGAGAAAACGAATCACTTATTTCACGTTTATGTTCAGTTGGTTGACTGTGTTTTGGACTGCCGCCACACAACGGCTTCAAGCTTTCTGCGGAACTCAGCCAGCTTGGAGGCGGATTCTGCCGTCAGCGTACGACGCGGTAGCTAGGGTAAGTTCCGCACGCAGCCAGACATGCCCGCATCCCCTGGGGCAACGAAGCAAAGCCAATCGGCGCAGCCCCCCATCCCTGGGATTTCGCCGGGCTCGGGATCACACGCAGAGGCGTCTCGCGGATGGCTTTGGCGTGCTTGGCGTCCTGCACACACCCCGGCCGTTACTGACCCGTAGCCCTTCGGCCATTATCCCGGTGGATTTGGCTGGCGGCGCAGCGTTCGCGCTGTTTCCACCATGCGGTCTTTGGTCGTTCGCACTGTGAATTCCATTTGTTGCATTTTCAGTAAACGCCCAGCTCACGTAGCCGTTCACGCGTAACGAGGTTTAACCCAATGAGTGCGTCGCGTTTGACATTGTTGACCGCACTCGACGGCACGGGCTGCCCAGAGTTGATCCAATCTGCCAGCTGCCTGAGAGCCGCTTCGGGATCGGGTTGAACAACTGCAGGAGCCGTCTTGCCATTCTCAGCAATTCTCGCCGTCTCCGCTTGGCGCAGGCGTTTGGTTTTTGCGCTCCGCAGAGCATCGCGAAAGTACGCCCAACTCGTGATGCGCTGCTCCACCGGCCTTGGCACTTCGGTCCTTGCAACCAGCAAAGGGATCACGTCGGCATCGAGGTCGTAGCCTTCGCGTTTCCAGATCGCCAAGAGCTCGTGATTGGATGCCAGCGCCGCAGCATCGACTGCATGCGAATTGACTGCCTCCAGGCATCGGTTAAGCCAGGGCTCGCGGGCGCCGCGCGCGCCAGTAGTAGTTATTGAGGGTTCTAGTGACGGTTCAAGGGCGGCACCACGTGCCGGGGGGTCCGGCACCACGTGCCGGGGGGGTCCGGCACCACGTGCCGGGGGGTCCGGCACCACATGCCGGGGGGGACCCGGCACCACGTGCCGGTTGAGACCCGGCACCACGTGCCGGTTGATAGTCGTGGGCGTGTCGTTAGACACAACATCTAGTAGGGCCAAGATCGGATGTTCGTCCGCTAATAAAGGAATTTTTCGCTCCAAAAACCCAACGAGAAGCACTGCGTCCGATCTCCGCGAGCCATTTTTTCGGCGCCTTTGAATGCGCTGTATCCAGCCATCAGCCTCAAGTGATTTGAGGCACTCACGCAGCTTTCTGACCGAGCATGGGCAAGCCGCGATTATCGTCGTTTGTGATGGCCAGCAGACGCCATATTCGTCGGCGTAATTTCCTAAAGTGACCAGGATGAACTTCTTGATCGGATCCGGGATGTTTGTTTGGTACGCCCAAGTTATCGCTTGCACACTCATGGCAAGCACAAAAAAAACGTGAATGATCCGCCGTGTTTGACGACATCAAACGGGCCAATTGGAAGATCTTTAAATTTCAGGCAGTCGACAGCCGATTCAGCTTTGCCAGCAGAAAATCCATGGTGGGCGATACAATCATCATCGCTGATTTCAAATTGTGAACCGCAATGACAATCCGAAAAGTCGAACGGCAGCCTGAATTTTTCGTGGAAAAGAAATCTGCCCAGATGAACCAAAATGCTCATTCCAGCTGATGTTTTGTGGTCAATCATCGTGTTCGCCTCTCTTTTTGGGACGAAGTGGCATTGGCGTAAGTGGGCGAGAGGCTTTGAGGCGTGGAGATCCGCGGAAATTCATGGAAATTTTTTGCCGTGCCACTCAACCAGTTTAAAAAAATCGGAATGGGCCAAATAGTTGCGGGGGGCCGCGCACAAGGCCATTTCTGTGTCTGGTCCAGTAAGTTGACGGTAAGCAGCAAGAAGCCTGCTGTTGCGCGTGATGGGCGGAGCGGGCAGGCTGCACAGCGTTCATGTCTTTGGATTCGAGCCCTTGCGCGACAACCGACCACGCTACCCCAAGACTCCGCGCGGCCTCGTCGTGTGCTATATCGGCATCCATATCTGCGCAGAGCACATCCGTCTTGACCTTGCGCTGTGTTCGGTACGCCCTGATGACTGAAGCGCTCATGGCATCCTGACGATCCGTGTGGAGACGCCGTGCTGGCGTAGAGCCGCCAAGGCATCGTCCACCGAGCGGACGAGAGCCCAGCCAAATCCCTGTCTGATGACGTCGTCGCGGAAAGCCTCCTGTGCCGGGCGCAGACGACCCGAAGGGCTCTTTACCTCAAGAAACACCACTTGGCCCTGTGCGAGCACCACCAAATCAGCGAAGCCGGGATGCACGCCCATGCCCACGAGGATGGCTTGGCGCATGTGCCCAGCGCGACCGCCCGAGGCAATCTCGTTGACTGCGTGGTGAATGATCGAGCCCTTTGGCAGCACCGCCCGCAGGAAGCTCACGATGGCCCTCTGAATGTCTGCCTCCGGCGTGCCGCGCTTTTTCACCAAACGCCCCCATGGCCGAGGCCGGGGATCAGCGCATCAATGCCTTGCCGCACGCAGGTGAACTGGATTGCCACCACTTCCGGATTATCCGCCCAGCGCTCACCGGGTTTGTCGTGCTGTTCGTCCCATAGAAATGAAAACGCGCGACGCGGGTCTCCTCCCGCCGCCTCAAGGTGCTGTGTGGCACCGACGCATTCATCGTAGCACTGGCGATCCTCGATGTGCTGCAGCCGCTCTTCATGGACCTGGACCACACGTAGCGTCAGGCGTGAGAGTTCTTGCGGCATGAATCGCGGTATGCGCGGGCCCGGCAGCGGCTTGGCCAGACGCTTTGGCCATGGCACCTCTCGCTCGAGCGCATCTGCACCATAGGAAAATACCAGCCGCCCTGGTGTGACTTTGGCTCCAGAAATATGGATTGCCTCACGTACCCACAGAAGGTCGCCAAGCCGCAGGCGCGCGAGTGGGGACGAAGCCAGCCTGCGCGTCGTGGTCTTGCATCGATCCTGCAACGCGAGGACCATCGGTCCAGAAAACATGATGGGAAGGACGCGTGATGGTTCAGGATGCATCATGGCTTATTCCCCGATGTTCGTTGCCGGATGGCGCGCGCGGTAGATGAGGCGCGGGCAATCTGTCCGGTCGCAGAACGGACACCAGGTCCGATGCCCGGACCCATCTGGCGTTATCAGCTGATGGCAATCCGCACAGCGCTGGTCGATCGGTGCCTTCGGCGCTTCATTCGATCCGCCGACTGTGTTGAAACTGTCGTCCTCGACGTCCTCATATTTTGGCATTGTGATCACTCCACACCAGACGTGCGCAAAACCCGGCTGGGCGATCCGTTTCCAACGCCGCAGCTCTGGCGATTTGAGAAAAATGAGCGTGATGGTGGTATTCTGCCTTGAACGGCAGTTTGATCGTCAGACCACCATTGCCGCTGGTGCGCCGGACCGTATCCAATAATTCACTGAACTGCTCGTTGGCGTTGCTGTTAAGCTCACCGCACTTGAATCGCCGTGAAAATTTAACAAAGGAAAGTTCGTCTTTGGCGGCCATGTTGGTCTCCGATCAACCGGGGGTGAAAAGCAGGAAAATGTAGAGGATGCCAAAAAGGATGGCTGCGCCGATCAGGTCGCCCGCGATGGCCATTCCGCGCTGGATGCGTCCCTTGCGATTGATGTCTGCGACAGCATCCTGAACGATGGTGGCGTGCAGTGCTTTCGCCCGCTCGCGGTCCATCCTGTCGCCATAGGTTTGCAAGTGCTCGCAGGCATCCAGCACCGATGCCGCGTCTTGATGATCTGGATGAGCAATGATTTGCCGCGCATTTGCAGTATCAATAGTTGGGAGCCCGACTGGTTGGGCGCTCATTTGCGGCGACTCGATCTGGCGTGCAGGTGCTCTTGCTGGCGTAGCCATTCCTGTACTGCAGTGCGCCGATAAAGAACCTTTCTGCCTATCCGGATGCAGGGAGGGCCGTTCCGCCGTGTTTCCCAGCGCGCCAGCGTGTCAATCGAAAGGTCCAGATCGGCTGCAAGTTCCGATCTGGTCATCCACTCGTCCAACACCCCAGGCTTATGCTGATCTGGTAATTCTTTAATTTGTTCCAATTTTTACCCTCTGTGCTTCCGCCCGATTGCGGCTGTGATTGAGGGCCACCAAACACCATTAACAGGCGATGCGACGAGGCGCGGAAATGTGTGGAAATGCGTGGAAATGCGTGGAAAAAAAGCGCACGCAACTCAAGATCAGCCAATGGAAGTCCTGCTGTCTTTGGCGTCAAACTTTACTACCGCGCCGGTGGCTCTCAGCATTTCTGAAGCAATGGCAGGAATTCTGGCGCTGACAGCAGTGTTCGTCATTATCACGCGGATCATCGGGGCAGTGACGGTACCGCCTTTGATGAATTTGCTGCGGATCTCTGGCTGGCGGGCTTGAGGTTTTGCCGCACATGGAATCGGGACCGCCCGCGTCTTTCAGGTAAATCCGGTGGCAGGCGCCTATACCGGCATCGCCAAGGCACTGAATTCCATGCTGACACGCCTGATCGTAACGCTGTTGGAGCGCTGGCTGGTTTGGAAGCGGTTCAACCTGATGCTTGTGAGGAGCGCCGCTTGGCGTGAGGGGCTTGGCAAATGGGTCCCATCTTGAGGGCTGCGTCGATCAGTTGAGCTCCACCCATTGCGGACACAGGGTCGTTGTCTGTGATGCGCCGGTGCATCCCGTCAGACAGCAGTTCCTTTGCGATTGAAAATCTTCTGACTGAATATTTGACCCAACGCAGAGTTTTTAGCGGTTTGAACGCTTGGCAATGACCTGCTTCAGAAAAGCACTATTGACTCACATGGGACCATTGTACGCAATGGCAGCTAAAGTCGTAAACTGCTTGCGTTTTATGATCAAAATGTATGCGATTATTTAATAGTGAGTCAAAAATAGGGAGACCTGCATGCGATATTGGCCATTTAAGTGGGGTTGGTGCTTTTCAGCAGTATTATTTTCTATCGCGTCGATCGCTATGGCCTCGGTGCCCGTCGTTCCAGCCGGACAAACGTTCACTTGCACTCCAACGCATGTATGGGATGGAGACGGGCCGATCTGGTGCGAAGAGGGGCCTCGCCTGAGGTTGGCAGGTATTGCAGCACGTGAACTCGATGGAACTTGCTCATCGGGTCATCCATGTCCAAGAGCGAGCGCTGAAGACGCTAGAGATGCTTTGGTTGCGTTGCTGGGAAATCCTGTAGGGGTAAGTAAGCATGGACATGTCCTGGTAGTTGGCCCTCCGCTGCGGTGCCGTTCAGATGGTTCTGCAGGAGGCAACCGAACAGCCTCATGGTGTATATCGCCACAAAGTGGCGACATTAATTGCGCTATGGTTAATGGCGGCTGGGCACTGCGTTGGGATCGGTATTGGCGGGACCACCGCTGTTAGGAACCGGTCGGTGTTCGCTTGGAGCATATTGGTAACGCAACCGGCCCTAAGCTGCCGTTGATCGCCACCTAAAGACTCTGCGGTGCGGCCCGTCGAAGCAGTCGTTCGTGTGTTGTGCAGCATTTGGGAGGTTATAACGCCGATATGCCGGACAGAAACCGCCGTTATGCTTGATTCTTGCAGTCTCCGCTTTGCGCGGTTTGCGGCGGAATCTGGGTATTCCAGAATATGAAGCAGATTATGGCAAAGCTCTAGATGACAGCCCTGCCAAGATAAGCGTACCCTTGGGCGACAAACACAGGGAGCCGTTTGATGAAAACAGCGTTGGACAATCGATTTCGCGGCCAAGGTCTTCCAGACTTAGTGCGAATGCAGGGTGTCGATGCGAGCGCGGTAGCTGCGCTTTTGATGCAGTGCCCAGTGTATCTGGTGACGCCATTACTAGAATGTCCCGAGCTTGCGACCTTGGCAGGTGTGGGTCAGCTGCAGGTCAAGGACGAACGCGGTCGGATGGGGCTAGGCAGCTTCAAGGCGCTTGGTGCGGCCTATGCCATTGCGCGCGAAGCGGCGGCGACGGGCGGTGATTTGTCCGTCGCGTTGCAGGGGCGCACCTATGTCACCGCAAGTGCGGGCAATCACGGGATGTCGGTTGCGGCAGGTGCGCGGATTTTTGGTGCGGCGGCGGTGGTTTTCCTGTCCCGCGCCGTGCCGAAATCCTTTGCCGCCAAGCTGGAAAATTTAGGCGCAACAGTGGTTTGGGCGGGGGCTGATTATGAGGCCAGCCTGACTGCGGCAAGCGACGCTGCGGACCAGAACAACTGGACATTGTTGTCGGATGGATCATGGCCGGGATACGTTGATTTGCCATTTCGCGTGATGGAAGGGTACCGCCAGATTGCAACCGAAATTGTGGCCCAATCAGCCAATGTGCCTACGCATGTGTTTTTGCAAGCGGGCGTTGGTGGTCTTGCGGCGGCACTGGCGTCACAATTGCGGCTGGCATGGGGGGACGCGCCGCAGATGATCGTGGTCGAACCCGAAGCAGCGCCTGCGTTGATGGAGAGTATTCGGGCAGGCCGTGTGGTCGAAACCCAAGGGCCCGTGTCGGCGATGGGGCGTCTGGATTGTAAGTCACCGTCGATGCTTGCGTTGGCTGATCTGGCGCATGACGCCGATCAGTTTGTTACAATCTCCGAGGAGGAAGGCGCTGCAGGGGCGGCTGCAGTGGCGGACGCTGGATTGCGCTCAACGCCGTCGGGGGCAGCAGGGGTGGCGGCACTCTTGGCGGGGTTAAAGGGCATCGACGCGCAATCGCATGTCTTGTGCATCTTGAGCGAAGGACCCGAGGATGCCTGATGGATCGCTGATTTTCCCCACCGCAGAATATCGCTCCCGCATAATGGCAATGCAGCGTGAAATGGTGCGAGGCGACCTTGATGCTTTGCTTTTGACCACACCTGCGGATGTTTTCTACACCACGGGTTTCTTGACCCGTTTTTGGGAAAGCCCTGCGCGACCCTGGTTTGTGGTGGTGCCGTCAAGCGGTGATCCGGTTGCGGTTATCCCATCGATCGGGGCCGATTTGATGGGGCGTTGCTGGATCAGCGACGTCCGCACATGGGATGCGCCCGATCCCTTTGATGACGGGGTCAGCCTGCTGGCAGATACCCTGATATCGCTTGTGCCCGTTTCGGGCAGGATCGGGATTCCGATGGGGCAGGAAAGTCATCTGCGCATGCCTGTCGCGGACTTTTTGCGCCTGCAAGACGCGATCGCACCACGCGAGATCGCAGACGGCACGGCAGCGGTTTTTCGCGTCCGCGAGGTCAAATCCGAAGCCGAGATCGGCAAGATACGTGCCACCTGTGCTGTTGCGGATGCGGCCTTCGTGCGTGTGCCCGAATTTGCGCGCCAAGGTGTGCCTCTGTCGAACGTCTTTCGCGATTTTCAGGTCGCGCTTTTGCAGGAGGGGGCAGATTGGGTAAGCTATGTCGCGGGCGGCGCGGAACACGGTGGTTACGGCGATGTGATATCGCCCGCGCATGACCGCCCTTTGCGTGATGGTGACGTGCTGATGCTGGACACTGGTGCTGTGCGGGACGGGTATTTTTGCGATTTTGACCGCAACTTTGCAATCGGGCCTGCAACTGATGATGTGCGCCGCGCCCAAGCAGCATTATACGCGGCCACGGACACCGCTTTGACCACGCTGCGCCCCGGAATGTTGGCCTGCGATCTGCACCGGATCATGGCCGAGGAATTGCAGCACCAAGGGGCTATCGTCGGCGGCGGGAGGCTTGGTCACGGGCTGGGGATCACATTGACGGAATGGCCATCGGTGACGCCGCGCGACACGACTGAATTGCGGGTCGGCATGGTGTTGACGCTGGAACCGGGGGTTCAGATCGCACCGAACCGCATTCTGGTGCATGAGGAAAACATCGTCCTACGCGCAGATGGGCCCGAATTGTTGTCGCGCCGCGCACCCGCCGAAATGCCGGAAATCATAGGATGAAACAGGCAGGTTTTGATCTTACCGGGCCGATTGGTTCAAAGGCCACGTTAGGATTGGTGGTTTTGCAGGCTGATGAAACCATCGAGCAGGATTTTCGACGGCTTTTCCCTGATCGCGATATTGCAATCTACATCAGCCGCATCCCGTCTGGCGAGGCACTGTCAAGCGATACAATTGCTGAAATGAAGGAAAATCTGCCCCATAGCGCTCGTCTATTTCCACGGGCGGCCCGTTTTGATGCTGTGGGCTATGGCTGCACGTCTGGAACGACTTTGATCGGGGCGGACGCTGTTGCCGCTATGATCCGGCAAGGGGTTAAGACCCCGTTCGTGACAGACCCCCTTACGGCGGCGCTGGCCGCATTGCGGGCGCTCGATGTGACACACCTTGGCCTTGTGACACCCTATGTCAAACATATTGCTGCCCCAGTGCGCGACGCGTTCATCGCGGCGGGATTTCAGGTCAGCGAAACCGTAAACTTTGGCGAGGCTGTCGAAGCGCGGGTTGCGCGCATTGCGCCCGCATCCATCAAGGCCGCTGCGCGACAGGCGGCACAAGGCGCACAGGCGGTATTTCTATCCTGCACCAATTTGCGCACCCTTGATATCATCAACGATCTGGAAGCCGAACTTGGCCTGCCGGTCCTGAGCAGCAATCAAGTTTTGGCATGGCATATGGGGCAACTGACGGGTGCGCCGTTGGCGTCGGATTTTGCAGGAAGATTGTCAAAGATGGCGATCCCAGCATAAGCGATATGAATGGGTATCCGATCCCTTTCCTGAAATTCGATCCAATTTAACACAGCCTCGTCTGTGATTTTTCGGCCCCAAGTGGCCTGATGAGGCGGCCTTGCCAAACCGCGTCGGCCGCGTATTTATCACTTGTCAGTTCGAGACGGGTAAAGGCGACAACATCAGCTCGTCGACACTATGGGGGCATGAAGTTCATGAGCAAGTCTTTCTTCGCCTCTGGCATCATTCTTTTGACCGGCATTTTCTGGGGCGTCTATTGGGTTCCTGTGCGTGCGATTGCAGACCTTGGCCTTAATGGCGCTTGGGGCACGGGGGCTGTCGCATTGGCTGCCGTGCTGTTTTTGCTACCCTTCGCCATGCGGCAGAAAGATGTGCTGCGTTTCGCAAATCCCCTCGGCACAGCATCGGTTGTGCTGGGTGGTGTGGCATTCGCCATGTATTCAATCGGATTTCTTTACGGAAAGGTGGCTTTAGTTATCCTGCTGTGGTTCTTCAGCCCAGTCTGGAGCGTGCTGATCGCCAGATATCTGTTGCGCTGGCATGTCCCAAAATTGCGCTTGCTTGCTATTGGCTTCGGGCTGAGCGGACTTTTTATCATGCTCGGGGGTGATGGTGGCCTGCCAGTGCCCCGCAATCTGGGAGAATGGATGGCGTTTACCGGCGGTTTTCTATGGGCTTTGGCGACGGCTGGTATGCGGATCAAATCTACCCTACCGCCTGCACCCGCAGCGTTTATGTTTGCTATTGGTGCGACTATCACATGCTTTGTTTTTGCTCCATTTCTGGAACCTGTCCCATCTGTGTCAGCGCAAGATGCACTCCCCATCATGATTAACGTCCTGCTGACAGGCGGACTTTGGTGGGGGCTTTCGATTGCTGCGCTGATGTGGGCAACCGTACGGCTTGACCCGGCACGAGTCGGCATCCTTTTGATGACCGAAGTCATCGTAGGCGCGTTATCGGCAGCCGTTTTTGCAGGCGAGAACCTGTCCGTTCATGAAATCGTTGGCGGGACGTTAGTGATACTTTGCGGTCTGCTGGAAGTCTGGCCAGTCAAACGGGACGGCGGAACGATTGGCAAACACTCAACCGGCTAAGTGATGGGTTATGTCGGCGGAGCCTGTTCTGCCTGCGCGTTTGGGATGGTCCACGGCATAATCGGAAGATATATTAGCATGCCAAATAGTTCGATCAGGGGCTGTAAAAGGATCGCTGACGTTGCCCCCAACTTTTACCCAGCTTAAGCGAGACTCTGGGTTTGAGTTGATCCGACCCCAACGTCGGACCCCCGAGGGCAGAGTGTTCCGGAATGGCATTCTTCGGCTGGTGAATGGCGGCTTTTACCCTTTGAAGCATGACCCGAGCATTTGCGGCGAACGGCGGCTCTCCGCCCTTAGAGCCAATATGTGCATGCTGCAGCATCGGTCTCAATTGGCTCTCAACCGCCATCTGACAGTTTCGATCAGGTATTTGAGAGCCGTGTCCGACACCGTCTTCTGTCGGAAACCTTTTGCCGGATTGTGAACACCCGTCTTGCCACTTTCGTTTGATTTTGAGCAGTTTCTGCATGCGCGCGCATGACGGTGGCGCACGTAATTAATTGTTATATATGAGATTAAATCAGAACAGGTGGGCGCATCGCCCCGGAATACGCAGCCATGGCCTTGGGTCGGTCAATGCAGCACAGGATGGTGGCCAGGTCGTGGCCAGCGTTTGCAGTTGCATCCGCACCTAGTGAAGGCGGAATCTCTTACGTGACGGCGCTTCCCGCGAAAGGCGTATTTACCTTCCTTGATGTTCCGCGTTGACTCCCTGCTTCTTAACGTTGGCGACAGGTCTTTGATGGGTAAACTGGCTGAATAATTCCAACTTTGATTTGATGAACTTTCCGGGCTCTTTTGGCAACGGCAGGCATCACTTTGATAGGAAAAAGGAGTTAACAAAATGGATGCACTGCCAAGGGTGTTTCTTTCGGTGGCCGAAGCCGCTGCGCGTTTGGGATATACGCCTGCTGATCTTGCAGGCTGGGCTTATCAGGAAAAGCTGGAGATTTTGACAGGGATTTCCCCGGTCGAGTGCGGGGGGGAGCGTGCTGCGGGACTTGTGGTCATCTCAGTCGCCGACATACTCCCGATGTTCCGCCGGTCTGGAAGAGGCCCAAGAAAAATGCTGCTACGCAGGATCCGCACACAGGGCAAAAAAGACTGGTTGTTAATCACCAAGCCCGCCGAAGGGGTTATTGTTTGTATGGAAGATTTGCTGATCCTCGCTGCAGAAGTTGATAGATATGATGTTAAACGGGAAATCTTTGTTAAAGCGCACAAAGGACAGGGGCCCGAGCCACGATTTGCATGGGATGATTTTTGGCGTGCAGTTGCGGTGCGGGTTCACGAGAAAGGCGTCCCTGCGAAACTTACGGATTTCGTCAATGAAATGGCCGATTGGTTCATGGATCAGTCCAATGGCGAGAGTTGCCCGAGCAACAGCAGGATCCAGACGAAACTTTCCCCACTCTGGAACCGACTGAGGGAGGATAAATGATCAGACAGCAGATTTTTTGAAGACAACCTTGGTGTGATCGATCTTTTTGGTGCTCTTTGATTGCTGTCAGTGATCACGCCATGAACGAGATTTGGGGCGGCGTTTATTCGCCGCCTTGCACGACGCGGGGGCGCGCCTTCATGATGTCCGCCACGGCGTCCACGCCTGCCCGTAGAGGACTGTCCATTAAATGCGCATACCGTTGAGTCGTGCGCATCTGTGTATGGCCGAGCAGCTTACCAATCATCTCCAGAGACGCACCGCCGCTGACCAAGAGTGACGCAAAGGTGTGGCGCAGATCGTGGATCCTGACATCTTGCAGGTTCGCTTCTTTCTGGATCGTGATCCAGAAGCGTCTGATTTCCTTTACTGGTTGGTCCTTCAGGATGCCGTCCTCGCCCAGCGCGTCGCCCGGAAATAGCCAATCGCAGCCGTTCAAGACCGCCATGCGCCTCTGGCGAACCAGGGCAGCAGTGTCCGCCGAAATAGGCACTCGGTGAACGCGCCGCTGCTTGGTGTTGGCAGCAGGCTTGGACCATGTGCCAAGTTCAAGATTGAATTGTTCAAAGCGCGCCATGCGCACCTCGCCCAGCCTCGATCCTGTCAACATGCACATCCTGATGATGCCAGCGCCACGCTGGTCCTCTGCAGCCTGCAACGCGTCGCCCAACCGAATGATCTCTTCAATCGAAAGGAAGCGTTCGCGCTCAGTCTCAAGCCGCCTTCGAAACGCTGCAGCCGGATTGTCGGGTCGCATTTTCCAAGCCACTGCAAGGTTGAACATTTTACGCAGTACTTCCCCCACACGGTTTGCGCGAATGGGCGTCGGCTTTGAAGGCTGTAACGCGCGCTTACCACGGCTCTTGGCCTTGATCTTGGCCGGGCGCGAACGACCTTCTGCGATGACGCAAAGAAGACGTTCGACGTCCGCAGCGTCGATCTCGGATACGTGTCGGTGCTTCCAATGAGGCTCGACCAGTTTGCGGAGCATCGACGCTTGGTCGGCCGCGTTTAGGGGCGCGAGGTGTGCAGCGTGTTCGCGCAGGTATTGGTCGATCAGTTCAGGTATGCGCGGTGCAGATCGTGCTTCCACCCGGTCGGCCAGTGGATCGATTCCATTGTCGACATCCCGCTTCAGCTGCTTGGCACGATCGCGCGCCGCAACTACGCTCCAATCCGGCCAGCGGCCAACAGCCATGCGGCGGGAACGACCTTGGATCCGATAGTCGAGGTAAAAGCCTCGACTTCCCGTCCTCTGGATCACTGCTGAGAAGCCTAGCACCTCGTCATCGAAAAGCTGATAGGGGCGAGCACGAGGCTCTGCCGCTTTAACGATTTTCTCATTCAGTCTCTGTCGGTTAGCCATTTTCATTCCCTTGTAAATACGTCCTGTGACGCCATTGAGTGCGCCACTAGTCAACTCGCATTGATCACTTCGGGGTTAGGATACGTCAGACCTTGCTGATGCGACGATGTGCGGAAAAGTGCGGAAAATTAAAAACTGCGCATCACGGTGTTTGGCCCAACGCTGACTCAACACTGACTCAACCGCCGTTCACCGTTTGAGCTCCTTTTGTTGCGGTCCAGTGAGGTTTGATGCAGTCGAATGAGGACAAGGAAAGCGCGCGTTTACAATGGCTTGTGGCCTAAGTCATTGATTTTGTGGTTTTTTGGATAAGGCGCAAATTCAGGCTCATAACCTGAAGGTCGTTGGTTCAAATCCAACTCCCGCAACCAAAAAACGTCAATAAATCAAACACTTAATTCCCTAGTAAAA
>Ga0307954_1000865_pt1 | contig 15186 bp, 20 predicted proteins | sample OrgLakmetagen437_FD_201822 | JGI IMG/M metagenome (GOLD analysis project Ga0307954, IMG submission 201822) | Saline water microbial communities from Organic Lake, Antarctica - #437 | ecosystem: Environmental > Aquatic > Non-marine Saline and Alkaline > Saline | place: Antarctica: Organic Lake... | reverse complement strand
CGTTGGCCATACACCAGTGCATAATAGCTGCCCAATCCCAGTGGGTTTGTAGATCAAAGCCGGGGCCGCACGCTTGGCACGCGGCACGGGCATTGTCGTAGTTGATGCTGTAGCCGGCAGGGATGCCGGGCTGACTTACGCCTTCGCCGTTCAGCACTGCGCCTTCGTAAGCGCCCACCCATATTTCCGCGTCGTAGTCGTCGCCGAATTTAAAGGCTTCGTGTACACCGGTGCCAAGCTCGCCACCTGGCGCCACGTCTTTGCAGTTGAATTTTGGGATGCGCACAAAATAACTGGGCTGGTTTTTCGCGGTGTAGAAAACGCTCATGCGTCCTCCGCTTGCGGCTTCTACAGATCGGCGCAGGCCGTTTAATAATGCCGGAGCTTGAGGGATTGCCAGATCGACAGCTTCATCGACTGTGTCCAATCCGGATACTTCAGCAGTATTATCAAGATGCGCTTTAGCCTCGTCACGATAAGTTTCAGACTGGCTTACAGCCGCATCCGCGCGTGTCTGGAGACCCTTAACTTGATCCACCAAGTTATTGTTGGTTTCTTCCAGTGCTTGCAGTGCAGTCTCTACAGATGGGTACGTCATAGTGCTGCCTCATTGATTTTGATGAATGTGCGAGTCATGTAAAGGTTGGTGCTAGCGCGGGTAATCGCCATCAATGCCATAGATTCAGTAAACGAGTCATAACCTCCGACCAATCGCTCGGCTTCCTGGAAGGACTGGTTCACGCCGTCCGCGTACTCGGCCGCTTCCGTTGCGCTCTGCAGGGCCTCGCCGGCCTTTGCGGTTGCAATAATCGATTTTTGGCCGGCAACATCTGCCCTATTTCTCGAAAGCTCCGCGGCTATACCAGCCTGGCGCTGATTGTCAGCGGATTCTGTTTCTGAATGCTTAGCGGCAGTGGCCGCAATTTCTGCCGACCGATTGTGGTTACCGGCAATAACCGCCGACTCGCCTGCCTCATTTTCGCTTTCGCCGGCGCGCCATGCTGATTGCCCGGCAGCGGCTTGGCTGTCTGCGGTGGCCTGTTTGGACTGAGCGACTGCGGCTCTGTCATCGGCTACGGCTTGGCGATCGCCAGACACCTGGTTCGCATATTGTCTTGATGTCTCAGCAGACTGGCCGGCTTCCTGCGACCTTTGATGCGCAGCGTTTAGCGCCAGCTCCGTAGCCACACGATCAGCGGTCACAGATGTTCGATCGCTTGCCGTCATGATGGCCAGGGCTACAGAGCGATCAGCCGCATCGGTAGCGGTGCCGGCTGATTCGCCGGCGGAGTCTTCAAGAGACTCGACAGCCTGCCGGGCTGACTCCACTTCTTGGGCTTTTTGCTCGACGGTTTGCCGATCAGATTTTGCTTCATCCGCGGCATCTTCAGCGCCAACACGGGCATCCTGAGCAAGCACCCGCTCTTGCTGTATGGCGGCAATGCTGGCCTCGTAGTAGGGTTTGGCCGTGGGTGCGGGCAACATCACGATTTCGTGCAGCCACACAGGCACTTCAGACGCCGGTACAGACACGAGCTCATCAACCAGCGCGCGACCGTCCGAGCCCCGGGCGACAATCCGGTACTGCGCGTCAGTCAAACCCTCATTGTTGGGCCATATTTGCAGCGTTGCCATGCCGCTTTCATCTGTCGTTGCTGACAGCTCGCTGCGATCTACGTAACCGTCCTGAGCAACACCTGTACTCTGCAGTAGCGCGCGCACAGTGGCACCCTTTGCAGGCACACCAGAAGGCTCAAATACGCGGATTTTTAGCGTGGTGGTTTGTATCATGTGAACCCCGTGTCAGATAAAGCGGCGCATACGAATGCGGGCGCCGCCTATTTGATAACCACAACTGGCCAACTGCTTGACGCGGCTGATTCCTGCGTTCCAAAGGCGCTCGTGATACACCGCAAGCTGCGTGTTTTGCCAGGGTTGCGGAAGCATCAGCAGCTTGTGAAGCGTGCCGTGGCGTAAGGCGTCGTTGTGCGCACTGACCAGCTCGGCGGGCATTTCTGAGCCAGGCAACGGTTTAACTGCGATACGGCCATACAACGTTGAGGGCTTGGGCGCTCTGGTAAACTCGATTCGGCTAGGCGATGTTTGCAGGTAGTCCCGGCCAGGCTCCATCTTTCGGCTGTCCAGCAGCACTTCAACTACGCGCACCGCCTCGGTGTTTGGCGGCACGGCTAACTCTGCGTACAGCGTATTTGCCGCCACCACTACAGGCTCACCGCTGTGGATCCATGCGTTGCCGAAATCGCACATCTCGGCCATGGTCCAGCGCAGCAACTCTGTTATCGTAATCCCCGGCGCTTCCGGCACGTCCAGGCGTATGCGCTGAACAATGTCATCTGAGGTCATGCGCGTGCCCTCTGCGGATTGGCGGAGCTATCAAAGGCGTTGGGTGATGCTTGGGCGTCAGACTGAGCTTTGCCGCCCATTTGTTGCATGTAACTTTGATAGTGCATTTGCGAGCGATTCAAGTTGGCCGCGTGTTCGGCGTCCTTGCTGTAAGCGCGATACAGGATGTAATCAGTGGCCACCGGTGCGTAGGCGTCATTGAGCTTAAACAGTTCCAAGCCGGTCACTGGCAGTCCTGGCTCAGCATCGTGTGGCGTAGGTACGGCGGAATACAAAACCTCGACAGAAGCGTTTGCCGTAGCCGGTGGGTACACATAGAAGCGGGTCGGATCTAACTCGTCGTAAACGAATTGCTCAATAACATTGCTTTGAGTGTCTGAATGCCAGCTGCGGCGGGTTGAATCCAGTGCGCGGCGGGTAGTAATCATGATCGCCATGCCGCTGGCGTTGCGAATAACATCCAGCAATCGCAATCCGCTGGCCGGGATCGCCTGCTTGGTGCCGGCCGTCAGCTCCAGGTCTTCATTGACGGGAAACGCATCTGGCCGTAACTGTACCGCTGCCTGATAAAACTCATTCAGCCAGCCAATCAATTCCTCGTTTGTCCAGCGGGTACCGGCTGCAGTGATTTCTTGCAAAACCAGCTTTACGTTGTTGATGATGACGGCAACGGTGGTAACGGCCATGGCTTATACCTCTTCCATGTGCGAAAACTTGGCCATTGAGGCTGTCCACGGCATGATTCGACCGGTAGTTTTGTTGCGAGCCATACGACCTTTGGGAACTTTCTGCAGCTCTGGAGGTAATTCTTCAGGAGGTTTGGGGTCAGAGAGTCCAGCCGATTCTGCTCGGTCTTCTGCTTCGGCCAACAATTCAGCGCGCATCACTTCCTTGGACTTGCGCTTGTCAATATCGACGCCCAGGTGCTCGATACCCAAGTCTTCCAGTTCGTCTTTGGTCTTGGCCCCCTCAAGGGCTTTGATGATGTCCATGCGTTACTCCTGAAAAACAAAGCCACCCCAAGAGGTGGCCTTGCGTTAACGGGTTTTACCGGTGGGTTTAGCCGCGCTCTGCGTACAGGTGGCCAATGGCGTTCGGATCAATGACCTTGCGGCCATACACGTTCAGGCCACGGATCAGCTTGCCAAAGTCGGAAGGGTTGGGCAGGGTTTCCATGTTGGTCATCTGGCTCGCGAAGGTCAGCGCCTTCTTGTGGCCAAAAATCACGTTGGTTGCCTGGCGATTGGTGGTCCCGTCGGTCACGGTAGACAGTCCGTTATTGATGTACACCATGAAACGGTCCAGCATTCCCACCTTGCCGTTACGAAAGACTGAAGTGGCATCGCCCATAATGCTGGCGTCACGCAGATCCGACTTTTTCAGCATCCCGTTCATCCAGGGCGGCAGAAGCAAATAACGACCTGTGTCTGGAACGTCCTGCTCATCCATTGCAGTACCGCAGTCCACCAACACATCCATGATGTTTGCTTTGGTAATAGCAACCGGCGCACCAGCTACCCCCAGGTTTAACGCGCCAGACTTGGCGCCAGCCGTCGCGCCCGCGTTTTCAGCGGCAGCTTCGGTGTAAGCGTAAGCGTTGATGTCCTCGTCAATGTGGATCTTCATCTGCTGGCCACCGTCGTCTGACCAGTTATCCATCAGGCGAAGGTCTGACTGGTAGGCGTCCACGTCGTTGACTTCAAAAGCAAAGTATTTTGCCTGGTCAATTTGGAGCTCTACTTTGTCACTGGTGGGCTTTTCGTACGTCAAACCACCGCCAACTTCATAGTCTTTGATGACAATGCTGGGCGTGGTGCGGATCAGAACAGAGTCGCCTTTTTGCTTGATTTCACCTTCGTAGTCGGTGTTTGAAATCTCGGCAAAGCAAGTGGACTGATACAATTTCTCTACGAGCTTTCCAGACCAGACCGAAGGGATGAACCCCGGGCCGCTAATGCTGGAATAATTGGGATGACCTGCGTCACGAACTGGACCTGCCATGATAACTTCCTCTTAATCATGATCGCCCTGGTCGCTCCGTTAACGGATGCGGCCTTCTGATTGGGCGCGGAAAATGTCGGCTTCCAGCCTCTGCCCCTCGTCTACGCTGTATTTCCCTTGTGACTTTTCCTGATAGAACTGCTTAATCTCCGGCCCCGTCCAATACCTTCCCCCTTGTGGGGCGGCTGCATTGGTGCGGCTGGATTGCGGGTCTATCTGGTCGTCAGGGATTTTGCGCTGAGGTGCGGGTTGCTGGCTTGTAAAGGCCTTGAATACTGCTCCTACCCCGTCGGCATCCAGTGCCTGTTGCGCAGTCACCAACTCACTTTGGCGCTGCTTGCCGGTCTGCGGGTTGTTTTGAGCGAGGAATGCGTGAAACTTCGGGTCGTCGTTAATGGCTTTCCAGTCAGGGGCGAGTTCACTGAGAACAGTCCAGAACGATGCCTGGGTTTTCTGTGATTCGCGCTCTTCAAACTGGCGTACCTTGCCCTCCAGTTCCTGCATTTTTGAGTTATCGGCGGGGACCGTTTTGCTGTCGATCATCTGTTGCACGAACGATACAAAGTCTTCACCGAACTCTTCCTTACCCGTCTGAACCTGCGCGTCAGTCAAACCACTGATATTGCCCGTTGGGGCGGGAGCCGCTTTCAGCTCCGTTATCTGCAGGTCTTTCTGTTCAATCGCGGATTTCAGGCTCTTAACCTCATCGCGCAGTGCAGGAACCTCAGCGGCATACTTGCCATTAATGACGTTAAATCGGTGTTCCCAGTAGCTCTCAGAGCGCTTGGGCTCGTCAGGCAGGGAGTGCTTTGGGTCATCGGCGTTCAGCTTGGGTTCAGCGGATTGCGCTGCAGTGTCCGGTGCAACAGGCGCTACGACTTTAGGCTCGGGAGTCGCGGGTGCGGGATTCTCGGCTGATTCGTAGTGCTTTTGAGCGTTCTCAATCTGCTGCTTGATGGACTGGGGTAGTGCTGACATTTCAACTCCTGTGCGCGTCATGCGCGGTGAGCCGGTGTAACCGGGGTTCACGATTAAGGGGTCACGGATTCAGCCCACCTTCGCGTAAGGCTGCTGAGCGTTCGCCCACAAAAAAACCGCCTACCCTGTGAAGAGAAAGCGGCTTTGTTGTGGGGCCGGATAACCGGCTGTGATTAGTCTTTGCTGAATCGCTTGCTTACAACGTCGCGGGCTTCGGCCAGGTTTTGCTGTAGCTCCTTGATAGCCTCAGCGGAGCCCTGGGCCCTGTTGAGTTGCTGGGTATCCGGCAGGCGTTCCAGTTTGTCCCTGCATTCCTCCCGACGCTTGGCCAGGATTACCAGTAGGCGCTGGCCGTCCGGCGAGCTGGCGATTCTGGCCAGGGCTTTCCAGTCCTGCTCGTCCATTTGTAGACTCCGGTTGCATCATTTTTAGGATTTCGGCCAACATTTTTTTGGCTTCCAGCGGCGTCAGGGTCTGCGTTTTCTGTGTGTCGGCGCGGGTTTCGTCCACTTCGGCCATGGTCTTTTCAGCTTTGGCGGTCTTCTCCTGCATTTCGGCCTGCTTAATCGCCTGTTCCAGCTGCTGCATCATCTGGCCGGCTTCGTTCTGCGCGGCGGTGTTCTGCTCCATTTCATCCTCGGTGGGAATAGTGCCTGGCAGGTCCATCTTTCTAGCAACGGATTCCAGCAACTTGCGACGCCCTTCCTGGCCGATGATCGCCAGATCGGTCGGGTTATTGGTCATTTGCAAGAACTGCGCGCGCATATTGTGTGTCTGTTCACGAATCAGCATGGCCGATGAGCCCCGAGGAATAACACTCACATCGCCTTTGATGCTCTGATCTTCCGAATACTGCATGTTGTGCAGCCACAAGGCTTCGATCACACGCCGGATCACGCCGCGGTCAATGTGCCGGATAGCGTCTTTAATGCCCTTGTTGGCGCTTTCCATCAGCATCGACAGGCCGCTGGCTGTGTTACCGGCCCCGCCTACCTTCTCGTTGCCGTAGGAATAACGCGGAATGTTGGTGGCATCATCGGCGCGGATCTCGAACTTGTCGTACACCGCCATCAATTCGGCGGCATTACTGCTGGGCTGAAAGAAGCGAACCGCAGGGTTATTGCCGGTCACGGATGAATCTTTGGTGCGCCACACTTTCCACGGATACATATCGGTCGGGTCTTCTGAGGGATCCAGACGCTCCTCATAGACTTCTACCTGCGGCCCGGATGCAATCGCCAGGTTGTTAACCAGGCCTCGGGCAGTGGCGTTGCACACGTCTTGAATGTCCGCCATAAGTTCTGGGATGGCCTGGCCCCAGAACGAGCCAGGCACGGGCTGAAAGCTGGCTTTGTGGTACGGCCGGCGCTCCAGCGGGTCGCGGTTGAATTTCACGCGAATAACGTGCCGGCCTATCAAGGTGGCTTCCACCTCGTATTCCATCAGCGGGTCTTCCACTTCTTCTGGGTCCACACCCCACTGCAGTAGCGTTGTACCCTGTGCGCCACCGCAGTAGATCAGCGCGTCGATGGTTTGGCCGCGAGTCAGCCATTCATGGCCTCGGCCTTCCAGCTCGGCCCGTTCGCCGTCTGACCAGAGCCAGTCACGCAGGCCGCTTTGGCCGTGCTCGCTCAGGACTTCTCGGATCGATTCGGTGTTGTAGGACGGCACGCCAATCAGCTTGTTGAGATGTGCGCGGGTGAACCGGGCTCGCTCAATGATGTAGGCGCCATCGTCTACGGTTGTTGCGTCTGCACTCGGGTACATGTCGAACGGGCTAACGCGGTACCACTGCGGTTTGATTTCCTGCATTTTGACCGCTTGCCAGCCTTCCATCCAGCCCAGGGTAGAGACTCGGCGCAGGTTATGGCCGCGAATAAACCCGGCAGGGAAGGTGACAAAATCATCTATAAAGCCATCAAAAGCGTCGTCCCATTCGCCCTCGGCCATCTGATCGTTAATCAATTCTTCGTGACGCTCAGCGGCATCCTTTGCTTTTTCTTGCACAGCCTGGCGAATGTGTTTTTCTGCAGCTTCCATAAGTTTTTTAGGGTCGGGCTGCTCGCCGGATTGCTCCGCCTGCTGCATGGCCTGCTGCATGAACTGCTGGAATACAGGCTGCACAAATTCGGGCGGCAAATCAGCCAACGGGGTCGGGTCTAAACCCCACGGCTGATCCATGACATTCATCAGCACGTCGCGTAGCAGTGCACCGCCCGCTCGGCATTTGGTCGTGGTCAGCATCATGTAAATGGCACTGCCGCCCTCTGCCTTGATCGCGGCCAGCTTGCTCGGGTCGTACTCGCCTTTGCGCCGGCGCAGGCAGTTCAGCAATCGATACTCTACTTCTTGTTTGGCCATCTTGGCCTCTTCCCACGATCGCCGTATGTGGGCGCCCAGAGAGCTTTCTATTAATTCACGTTTGCGCAATTCAGCATCGGCCATGCGCTGGACTTCTTTATCGTCATCGGCCCGTAAATCATCGGCAGATTTGTACTGCATCAGCCCCAGACTAGCCATTCGCAGCATCCTTCGTTAGAAAGTCGTACATGGCTTGGTTCTCAATGCGCTTTTTGTCACGCAACTTTTGAGAGTTGCGCAGCATTGGATGTAATTGCTTGAACAAATCCTTCAGGTAATACACCGGATTTTCTTCAAAATCTTCCAGGTTGACGTTCAACGAAACTCCGAATCCGCCTGTTACCTCAAACTGCAACCGGACGCCCTGCTTTGGCTGGGTTACCCGGGCCTCAATCACAATCGGATCAATCTGAATGTGATCTACATCGTTGCGAAATTTGCCGCCTGGAATGGGCAACCCGGTTTTGGCCACGGATTGCGCGACCACCACGGCAATCTCCCGCTGGGTCAGGCTGACGGGTTTGTTGGAATCGAGAATGGCCATGGTTGCTCCTAAGTGTGTGCTGCCCAGCTGCCGCGCCGGCCTAGCGGGCGTGACTTGGCGAAATCTTGGCGCGATATGCGGGCCATCAAATCGGCTCGGGCCAATGTTTCCAGACCTTTGGCTCCATGAGAGGCCCAGTCATGCCGGGGTGAATCCTTGTAAACTCCGCGCTTGTCGTCCCACTCTTTGCGATAGTTGTCCAAACAGGCAACACCCTGAGCGCAGGCCTCTTCATCAATCCAGCACGCCGGTAGAAACTGGCGAACAGCTTGAACGCCTTCGGCTTGGTTGCTAATCCTTGGCACGGCTTCAAATTTAATGCCGAACTTCTTGGCCACATCTTCCCGGGATACTCCTGTGCCCAGTTCACGCACCGACAGATCGTGAGGCCCGAAATGCCCTCCGTAGTGATAGCCTTTTTTGTCCAGCTCTCTGGCGTAGTATTCAATGCCTTCGCCCTCACCTTCTAGGTAGTCAATCAGGTGAACTTCCCGGCCTACAATCTGCGCGAACCAGATCACCATTGAGTCGCCCATACCCAAGTCCCAGCCGGTGAAGACCGGCAGCTGCGGATTGTGATGAACTTCGGTCGTGAGTCGCTTGTTTGTGCGTAAAAAGCGCATTTGTGTAGCGTAGTAAGCGCCCTCAACCGACTGGTTGAAGGCCTCGTCAGGGGTTGACGGGTACTCTCGTTGCATATCGTCTTGCAGAATTTCAGACTTTTTAGCGTACCAGGCTTGCTGATCTGGCGTGGTTTGAATGCCGCTCTTTTGGTCCAGGTCTTCAAAGTATTCGTGCAATCTTGCTGGAATCACTACAGTCGCAGCGTCCATGGCATACGATGGCTCTTGCCACCACGGGAAAAAGTGAAATTTAAAGTCCAGGCCAGTCAGTTGACGCTCAAGGTCTTGCAGGTTGCGAGCGTTTGCGCAGTAATCGAAAAAGTAGCCTTCTCGGCCCTCTGCGGTAGACTCCAGCGTGATCTGGTTGCCCAGAGCTACCGCTTCAAATGCACCGGTAACAATCTCCTGAGCCTTGCTCGGGGACTGTTTACAGATTTTACCGAACTCTGATACGTGCAGCCGCTGCAGCGTCCCACCTCGATAACTGGTGCTAACGTTGATACTGGATCCGTTATCGAACACGTAGGCGCCAGATCCGCCCTTGTCGCTTACTGGTCGGGGAAACCGTAAGCCGATTTCTTCGAACAGCGCCAACCAGGTGTCGGGGATGTGTCGATACGCAAACGTGATTTTGTTTCGGAAAATATCCTTGGCATCGTCCAAGTTGTGACAGATGCAGCCGGCGCTGAAGTTATCCGTAAACAAGCAGTCATCAAGCGCATCAATCATTTCGAACGTGGTGAAGCCTAATTGCCTGGCTTTCAGAATGATGTTGCGAGAATGCCCGTTAACGTAACGCTGTCGCTGCGCTGCGTTCGGGTGAAACTTGACCTTCCGACCGCCCTTGTTCTTGATGTAATACAAGGTGTTGATACGGAACCACTTCACAGATAAAGCTTCGATAATGTGGGTTTTTTCGGTGAGTTCGCCCTGCCCCAGCGCGACTAGGTACGCATCCCCAAGACGCACTTCCGCAGACTTCCTCACTCGTTGCCACGGACTTCTTGCAACAGATCGGTCAGTGACTTGGCGCGTTGACCATTGTCTTGCTCGTACCCGCCCAGGTGTTTCATCAGCGTGTCGATGGCTTGGCCTTTGGGGGCCAGTTTGTACTTTAGTACAGTACTAATGGCGTCATCACCTGAGCCCATACTCACAACGTCTAGGCCTGCAATGCAGGCGGCGGTGTCATCGTCCAGGTCTTGAATAGACTTCGGCGTGCCATCGGCGTTGAACAGCTTACGAGGGTCAAACAGCGCCAATCGAGCGGCCTCACGCACCACTTGATCGAGCGTTACCTTTGTGCGATTTGATGCGTCTTTTCTGCGTTCGCTGATCGCTTTTGCGATTTCAGGTTTCTTCAGGTTTTCATGACCGATTGAATACGCCGTTTTTTTGCTGTACTCAGCCCTCAGTGCTGCCGCTGATGCGTTCAGGTCAATTAAATATTCATCAACAAAGCGCGACTGTTTCGCTGTTAATTTACTCAATGCCGCCTTCCTTGGCTTGCTCGCCGAGCATTAACCGGTGCTCGTGCAGTTCCTGCTCCCGGGCATCGCGGCGCTCCTGAAAATGTCGATCGCGAGTCTCACGGCGCTTCTGAAAATACAGGCCGGTAAAATAGGTGGCTAGGCCGACAATTCCGCCGACGAGCATTAGCGCTTCGTTGTATGAAAATGCGCCCCAGGTAAACATCGCGCCGTTGGTTGTGTATGAGGCGATGGGCGCAGCGGATTCGATTTTCGTGTGCAGTGCCGAGGCAGCTGAATGAAGTGTCTCTGGTAAGCTCACGGCTACCCCTTGTTAACGCTTTGTGTAAACTTACCGGAGACAGCTCTGGCGATGTCTCCCATGTGGGGCGCTGCAAAATAGAACGCGAGAATCAGCATAACGGCGGGGTTCATATCCGCTGCGGCGTCTTTAGAAATCAGGCCAACCGCAGTGATCTTGTCAGCGGTTCCCGGATCGCTTACGAACACCGCAATCATCCCGCAGGCAACCGAGATCAGGTACATACCCAGCCAGACGCCGGTAATCGTGAGCGAGATCAGGCGGCGAGCGAGGTTCTGACCCTGTGTCGCGGCCATCCACTGCACAACCATCGCGCGGGCCTCTGACCGATCCTTAGCTGCTTCCCCGGCTTTTTCCTCATCCGTGTACACCAGGGCGTCAAGGCCATTGGTTACACCATCAACGATGCCAGACAGCGCTTTTTCGGTGCCGAACAGTTTGCCGATGAAGCTCATAGGTGCTCCATTGATTAAAAGTGAACGCGGTGAGCTAACCAGCCAAACACAAACGCCTCGTTACGTTCACGCGCTTCGCCCAGCTCGATGTAGCGGTTGCCCTGCAGGCAGTTCAGCGCCTTGAGCAGAACCTCCTGCCCTGGTTGCTGACGCTTGGCCAAAAATGACTTCAGTGCGCCCAGGGTGCCGTTACCGATCAGTCCATCAACTCGGATGTCGGTGTAGTGAGTGCCGCTGCTGTTCAGCGCATTCAGGCTGCGCTGCAAGAATTTGCCGGCCCAGGCGATGCCCATGTTCACACCGGTATCCATCAACTCTTCGGCAATGGCTTGGTCAATCACGGCAACGCGGTCAAAATTGGGAACTGACCAGTATTGGTCTTTGTAAATTGATACAGCCAGGCTTTGCGGCATGTGCTGCATAGGGCCATCAAAATCGTTTAGGCGGGCGACCTGCTCTGTGATGCCGTACATTGTGGCGCCGCCCCTGTCGTCCGCATGATCGACAAACGCTCCTTCACGTTCGATCAGATCAGCAATCATCTGATTTACTCGATCCATGATGGACTCCAGATAGGGTTGCCCGCCGGTTTATGGCGTACCAGTTATCCCGACTGTCGGTGCCGGCATAGGCTTGGCGGGCAAAAAGTAATAAAAAAACCCGCACGAGGCGGGTAAAGAGTGCGGCGTAGCGAACCGCGAGAAGAGAGCCCCGGCGTGCTCTGCAGAGGCCAGGGAGTATCTGAGTCAACAATAAAAAAGGCTCTGGGAATGCTCGCGCTTCGAGGTCACGCTTTTAACGTCACGAGCACTCTGATCCAGAACCTTTATTGATGTGTACTCGGTTGCGAGTTGCCCACGAAAAAGCCCGCGAGGTTTTTGGCCTGCGGGCCTCGGGGGAAACTGTTACTGAATAGCTGATAGCCTACCCAGAAATCAGAAAACTGTCAATATATACAAGATGGATGGATTTACAGCACTACGCGGCCCTCTTGAACGACTCCTGACTCTCTGACAGCCAGCCTTCCATTCGGGTATACCCATCGACTATGCGCTGTCTGAAGGTCGCCACTGTGCAGTCCAGCGTATCCGCGCATCGCTCGTCATCCCACAGTATCTCAATCCGGCGATCCGGCACGAACGGATCAATAGCCACTTTAGTGCGCCCTCGGTACATTTGATTGCACACCACGGCGTTGTGCTGTCGATCTGTCAGGCTGCGAAGAAGGTAGCAGGCCATCAGGTGCGTATTGTTAAACTTTTTCATCCGGTCAATCTTGCCGGCCAGTTTGCAGAATCCACTGAAGCCAGACGAGCGCGGGATCTCGCCCCTGAAATCCACCAGCGCACCGATGACGCTCCTTGACTCCCTTGCTATGTCGTCATTACCGGACAGCGCGACATCGATGTACAGCTCAACGCACATCATTGCCTGCTGTCTCAGTATAAACTTCTGCTTTTTCTGGTCGTCCGCCATTCTTAGCCCCGCAATTTGTTAAAATACGCTCTGATTTCTTGCTCGTCGTCCTGCCCGCCCAGCCAAGCGTCCAATTCCGCCCGGCTTACATCACCCGCCTTAAACTCTGCCCACTTGCTACGCGCCACTATCTCAACCGGTATCGGCGCAAAGCCTTGGAACCGGTCGCCAAACCTATCGCGGCAGCTCCTTGCCGCTTCTGCGATCGGCTCGCCGGTCAACATGGTGGCTCGCTTGTTGTCGATGATTGCGGTGAGCTGGATCACCCAAACTCGTCGGGCAAAGAATTTGTTGATTCTCTAGCTCTAGCCCAACATCCGCACTCATACTGGCGATAACCCCTTTGCTCTTTGAGCGTGTAATCCGATACTGAGTGGTCTCCTACTTGCCATTCTTGGTGCGTGTTGACTTTCTCGGCATTCCGTATCGGGGTTATGCTCGATATGCGGCGAGTGCATCCAGACTTACCTGTTTCGTGCGGATAGTGAGTAGCCTTTCCACAGCTACATAAATGTTCTTTATTGCAATTTTTCATCGCCCCAACTCCATAGCAACCATGCGACCACCGAAGTGATAGACCTTTTCCGAGTTCCGCAGCAACGTATCGCCAGGCTTCCCGTTACCAATCCGCATCTGGCCTTTGCGCCACAGCGCTTTAAACGCCTCACCCTCTTGGAAGGTCATCTGGAACAGCTCAATCAGATCCTCACACTCGGCGGAATACGGCTCAAGACGCTTCGGGCTGTTGATTCGCGCAATCCAGTAATCGTTATCGCTGCCTGATGAGTAGTGCTCACCCGTTGGCCCGTTCTGCCCTATAGCGTCCATGCGCCGCTCGATCTTTTCCCACTCTTCATCTTCCTCCGGCGTCGAGAACGGGCTGCCCAGAAATCTCTCCACCACACCAATCATAGGCGCCAGGAGTTCATCGCGGGCGGCTTGCCATTGGGATCTGCTAAATGACTGCCGGCCGGCGCGCAGTTCTTTGTGGTCCAGGTTTACATAATGCACATATGACGCTTTGCCGTTGTGCTTGGTGATTTTGTAATTGTCGTCATCCATTGCCCACTGCGGCTCGTTTATCGCCAGCCAGTAAAGATCCTGATTCATGCCGCTTCCCTCTGCCGTTGAAGTTCCCGAAACTGATCGTTCCATTCTTTCCGCAAATCCTCCATTTCCTGCCAGTACCACTTAACCGGTGCGGTTCTCGATTCGCAGTGTTCAATGATGTCCTTCGCTTCATGCTCACCAAACCGTTCAGCCAGGCCGCGCTTATAGCCCCTCGTGTTCTTGTTGCCGTCCAGATTCGCGCTTAGTGCCTGATTGCAGTACCGATTGCACTGTAGAAATGTATTTCGCCGGTCATACCGAAGGCCGGACTGGGCACCAACGCTTTTGAAGTGGCCGCAACACCAGTCCATATTCTTCTTTCCGCACGATATGCACTCAGGTTCAAGGCCGCGTTCAGCGAACCACAGGAACTCTTCCTGCACTCTAAGCCGGTTGAACGATGTCTTGCACTGCTCGTGCTGCCAAGGTAGGTGGCGGCGATTAAATTCCAGCCGCTCTTTTTTGGCCTGCTTGGTTTTCCTTTCTGCATCCTTAATTTTTTCTTTCTGCACATACTGCAAGGCACACGATGCACCGCAGGCAATCTGCAAGCTGTTGAACGGCTCAAACGGACTCTTGCAAACCTTGCACTTTTTCATTCCGACTCCCTCAGTTCCTGCTGAATTTTTGCATTCTCTGCGGCTCGCTCTTTTCTGCGCGTCAGCCACTTGTTGTAAGCCGTATAGCTGGCTCCGGCGCAAGGCCTGCGGCTCCACAGGTCTTGGCCTCGGTGCTGATTTTTCTGATCGCGGTGGTGGCTGGTTCGGCTCATTCCTCATCCCTCCCCGTACCCGCGTAATACCGAAAGCTCAAATCAACATGCTTGCCCCGCCGTATCTCCTCTTCGCTGACCTTGCCGCCTTTTGCCAGATATTCAGCCGTTTTACGTGCAATTTCGGCCTGTTTTTGGCGGTTCTTGGTTTTGATCGTGGGTGTATTCATGCTGCAGTCGCCTCTTTTGGAAACTCTACAATCACGCCTTGCTGCGCGTAGCTCATCTGTATGTGCTCCAGGTATCGGGATAGCTGCGGCTTGGTCATGTTGCTGGTGACGGGCAGGTAGCGCATGGCGACCAGCTTCTGCTCGTAGCTCAGGTGATTTTTTATGGCCAAATCGTACATGCCGCGAAAGTCGGGATCTTCTGCCCGCAAGATCGGCACACCAAACCGCAACTTGCATTCGCACTTCACGTTTTCGGGCGTGTCGGCCATCTGTACAGCGATTTCGTTGTACCAGGCATGGGCGATAGAGTTTTGCGGGATGCTGCGCCCCATGCCTTCCTTGGTCGTTACTCGCAGAAATTTGTGCTGACGGTATGCTGCGTCGGTGTCGCGCATGTGCTTGCGCAGACTGGCTTCGGAGTTAATGACGGTTTCGGTCATTTTTGCCCCCAGTCGGTCCATATCACCCAGATCACAGCCAGCGCCCACAGCCCTTGTGCTGGGTCGCCGTTTACCTCAAGTATTGCGGCACCAACGCACAG
>Ga0307954_1000861_pt1 | contig 15263 bp, 18 predicted proteins | sample OrgLakmetagen437_FD_201822 | JGI IMG/M metagenome (GOLD analysis project Ga0307954, IMG submission 201822) | Saline water microbial communities from Organic Lake, Antarctica - #437 | ecosystem: Environmental > Aquatic > Non-marine Saline and Alkaline > Saline | place: Antarctica: Organic Lake... | reverse complement strand
CTTTCAGCCGAGGAGGACAAGCATGTTGTTGCCACCGCAATTCAGAGCCAGTCGGAAGTAATAGTCACCCAAAATATATCAGATTTTCCTAGCAGCGAACTCGCACTCTATAACCTAGAAGCGCAGACACCTGATGAATTTTTAGTGCATCACTTTACCCTTGAAGAAACCAAGACTGTACGCACTGTTACCGACCTACTGACAGACCTTTCTAATCCACCATACACACCAGAAGAATACCTGAGTACACTAGAACAAGTTGGCCTCGTAACTTTTGCACAACTACTACGCACCTCAGGGTTTATGTCTTAGTAGCGCAGCGATCAGTGAACCAAGCACCGGGTTCTTCTTCAGAAAGTTTTAGTATACGCAGAATAGCCACGATTGCTGTGTTTTAATGCACAGTCCAGCAAGTTACCATTTATACCATCCCACTTCCCCGGAGGTGTTAGAGTGATTAGTGGTCTAGGAGTCACCTGAGCCACTTACAACTTCATTCCAGCCACGTTTAGTAAACTCGGCTTTTAGTTCAGCTGGGGTATACCGCAACGAACGAAAATCGTGACGGTCGGGTAACTGCAATTGATACACAGCACCTCCAAGATACATATCATGCATTTGATTCATTAGATATCGTACTCCCGGATGTTCCATGTCAGTTGTGCCATATACAGCTTGCGCTTCTTTACGTTTATCTGGCTGCCACCTTGACTCAATTTCTAGTACAGCCAGTGGGTTACCATAGGGATCACATAACACCACTTGCTCACCTACAGTTGCATCCATACTGTCTGGCACGTCAAGTACGATAGGCATCGGCCACAAAGCTCCATCTGCCAAACGCATATCTGTCACCACACTATCGTAATCTTTTTCATTCAAAAAACCCGTAAGTGGTGCAAACCCACCCACCATTAACAGTTCCAAATCATACAATTGGCGGTCTTTAATATTAAAACGTGGTAACGATAACGTACTTTCAATTGTGTAGGCGGTTTCTTCCATAATTTTCTATAAAACAGTTTGAGGCTATAAAATATAACGGGATGTATCATAGCATTTTTATGTATCACCATCCGATGCCTGCTATAGTTAGGGGACATACTACTCCATAACATGTATCAACTAAGCCGATCACAGTTTGGCTACAGCGCAGTGCAAACACAGATATTCGTTACCTCGCTAATGGGGCTAGGTAGGTCTGGTTAATAGTACTACGAGGTATTTGCGCTAACGTATCTGCTCTTCGAGGAACTCTCGAGTATTTGATTGTGCTGCAGCGATCACCGACGCTAGTTACCCCAGCAAAACCAATTTACATTCACAAAATATAGCACAATCGTCGACTATAATTTTGTGGCAGCTAATCATATGCCATACCTATCGCAACGCACGCAAAACGTAATACTTTTGTGACCAAACCAGCTGCTAGACTGTTATAGTAACTATCATCCACATGCCAAATATCAAACACCACGCCTACCGATTACTTAAATGGAGCGAACAATACACCCGCACCGACATGAAATACTTGGCAAAGAGTAGTTTTTGGATGGGGAGTAAATATATAGTAGGTATTCTCACCGGCTTGGCAACAACAGTAGCTTTTGCAAACTGGATAGACCCGACCACTTACGGGACCTTCCAATTCGTAATTTCAGTCGGAGCGATTATTGGTGCGTTTAGTCTGACCGGAATGGCAAAAGCTCTTAATCGCGCCACTGCACAAGGTCGTGAGGGAGCCCTTCGATATGCGGTTGTCACTAAATTGAAATGGAGTATTGGTATCGTATTAGCTGGGGGTGCTATCGCTATATACTATTTTATAAATGAAAATTACGCTTTAGGTATAGCTATTCTCCTTGCTGGTGCCTTACAACCTATCACACTTAGCTTCCGTATATATGAAAATTATTTAGGCGGTAAAAAACTTTTCAAACATGACGCGATTATCGAACTGTTGCGCAAACTTTTTCCATTTACAGCTTTGCTTACCACCTTATACTACAGCAACAGTGTTGTTCTGCTGGCAGCAGTCTACTTCGGTAGCAACGCAATCTCTTACATCTTGGGATATATGTTTGTATTATGGTACTACCGACCGCCCTATCAGCCCGATCCTGACGCCTTTTACTTCAGTAAACATTTAAGCGGTATGGCCCTTGTCGGACAGCTCGGCGCCCATGCCGACAAGCTGCTGCTCTGGCATTTTTTAGGCCCAGCCGCTGTGGCAACGTTCACAGTCGCTCAGTTCGCCACCCGCTACTCAGGCAACCTACTCAATATCATCACACAAATAGCTCTTCCTAAATTCTCCGTCCGAGACCTACCCACCCTGCAACAGACACTACCACGCAAGGTACTACTCTTCTCTGGCGTAACGGCGCTTGTGGCAATTCTTTACGTGATGGTTGCACCCCTTCTCTTTCACTGGCTCTTCCCTACCTACACCGACGCGATTGCACTCACTCAAGTACTAGCCCTCACCCTTCTGTTTCTTCCACGTTCTCTCTACGGTCAGGCCCTAACCGCCCACGCTCGTACGCGAGAATTATATACTCTAAGTTTTGCAACTCCGGTAATAAAAGTATCTTTATTCCTTTTACTAATACCATTTTACGGAATCTGGGGAGCAGTATACGCCACACTCGCTCACGGGATGATTAATTCGATTTTAGTATTTATTTTATTCAAAAGAACTAAATAGTTCTTGATACTTCTTCTTAACAACTTCTTTCGAAGCAATAGCCTGTATGTGGGTTCTTGCCGCATTACCCATACAAGCCAACAACTCTTTGTCAAAACACTGTAAAATCTTTTTAGTCAAATCTTTAGTATTTTCTGCAGCAAAAATATATCCTGTTTTGTTTTCATCTACATATGTATTTGCACCGACAGCGTCACTAGTGATTGTTGGCACACCACATGCCATCGCTTCAGGCACCACTCTTCCAACAGCTTCTCTGTTACTAGGCAGAACTAACACGTCGTGTTGTCGATAGATAGAAGGCATATCTTCTGGTGCCAATGGTGTTAAAAAATCAACCACATGATCGAGTCTAAGCTTATTCACTTCATTCTCGACTGTTTGTTTACCCAGACCTTGTGGACCAATAAGTGATACATGGACTTTCTTTCCTGATTCTTTTATTTGCTTTACTGCTTGCAACAGATCATAGTGCCTCTTTAAAGGTATATAACGAGCTACCATTAATATCCGTAGTGTTCCATTTTTTATCCATTTCTTACGTTTCACATTGCTATAATGTTTTGTATCAACTGGTGCTGGAATTATTACAATATCAGCCTGGGGAAGATTTTTTGAAAACCATTTTTTGCCATCCTGAGTCCATACTACGATTTTTTTTACATGCTTTAAATTACGTCGAATATACCATAAAGAAATATACAAAAAACAAAACGGGATTAAGGATGCTGGCCATGCTTTTGTTTCTGAAAATATATACACAGGAACTTTATTCTTCTTTGCATACTGAATACAACGCCAAGTAACAATTTCATATAATTCAGTAGTTACTATTACGTCCGGACGTTCCTTATTCAAAGTTTTTTTTAAACCTAAAAAATACCGTGGGAAATGTGTTTGATTATTTGGTTTAAATAGACGAACCAGCTTTTGCAAACCGAACCTTGTTACGGGAAGTGTTACAGCTTTAACCTTATTAAACTCCTTACCTAGACGAGCTCCCTTTTTATAAACAAGCACAGTGTCAGATTTTTCTGATATCGATTCCACTGCGTAACTATTTAGTATTTGCTTTATAAATAAGACTTTCATGTAAATCACCATGACTACTCCATCTCTATCGAAATTATAAGCGTATGCTATCCCATCTTTTATTTCGCAGACAGCCAATTTGACAATTCTCTCCCTGTTATATTTTCAATATTTTGTATATCTTTGTAAAAATACTGAGTTAATTCCTCTCTAAAAGCTGGAGAGATGGACACTTTGGGTTTTTTAACAGAATTTAACTTGTTAATCCATCTTAGTATACGTGTTTTTTTATGTACTCCCAATATTCTCTTCATTTTACTTATTCTCTTCATTATGTAGTGAATACTTTTAAACCTAAAATCTCTTGCCTCATTAATTCTTTCAAATACGGCTCTTCCATCGTATGGTAAATCTAAAAAATGTAAAACATCTCTATATACCTTAAGCGCATCATCTTTAAAGTCATCAAAAAATATTACATGTACTTGTTCACTGGGAACATGCTGGTAAACATTTTGTAATTGTGCTCCGAGCATACACGTCTTTCCATACTGAAAAGTCTGGGGGTACTTTGGATGTTTTTTTCTCTCCCGTTGCAATCGCCATGCTTTTTCCGGATCCTCTTCGGGCTCAACTAAATTATAGAAACAGTGAGAATGAAGAGATATGTACATGTCAATTGGGTTACGAAGCATAATGATAATCTTCGCTTGAGGATTAAATTTCATTATGTTCTTAACAGCAACATTAGAGGACAGATACCGTGTCGAACCCTCTCCAACCATCTTGAGTCCATCTGCTTGTTCAAATAAGTGTAAATATTCTTTTTCATTATGTGCCGCTCGCGGTTTTTCATCAAAATCTTGGTTAAAGTAAGTTGGTTCTTTAGGATGCGAAAAAAAGACATCCGTATGCGCACTCAAATAAGACGCGAGTGCGGTTGTACCACATTTTGGAGCTCCGATTATAAAAAAATTTGGTTGCTTCATAGTTTATTTATTTTATATGATTATCTAGTAATACGTATGGCAACTCGTGAAGATGCATATGCTATATATTCATACTTATCAGCGGGCAGTACTTCAATCAAAGCTTTGTATTCATGGTTTTGCCAACTTGGATACCCAATTAATTCATCAAATATGATAATACTCCCTGGTTTTAAAAAGGGTAGTGATTCTTGAAGAATAAGTTGAGCTGGAGTATAGGTATCTGTATCTACATGCAATAAAGCAATGGTTTGATTTTTACTGGATAAAAAGTCTGCATAGGTATCTTTCAACCATCCCTTAATCAAAGTAACGTTTTCAGCCACCTTTGGTAACTTTTTATTTAAGTTGAAATGTCCCTTCATCAAAGATCGACCCGTCCAGTGCTCCTGTAGACCCTCAAAGCTATCAAAGCCATAAAACATCCTATCTTGATTTGATTTTGCAAAATAGTTGATTGAATATCCGTTATATACTCCACACTCTAGGTTTAGTCCTTGTTTAGGTGTTTCTGATAACACAAAATCCCACAGATCTTCTTTTTTTCTAAAAAAAAGAGCGCTGTTCATATTTTGAAAGATAAACTCAACAGATGTGTCTGCAGCTTTTTTCTCTACAAGATATGTTATATTTTTGCTCCCTCCGAGGTGCCTATCAACAGCAAAATTAATCATTCGTTTAAATATATTTTTCATTATATTTCTGTAGTATAAACCGTTATTAATTGATGTGCAGCTCTATTCCATGAAAATTTTTGAGCCTCAAGTATCCCCTGCTCTCTCATTCGATTTAGTTCTGATTTATTCTGCAACAATTGTGTCATACTAGCACAAAGTTCTCTTGCATCGGTTGGATCTTGTACCATGCAAGCCGCTCTGCCAACCACCTCAGGAATCGAGTATCTGTATGAAGTCAGGACAGGGCAACGACACGCCATTGCTTCTAGATTAGGTAATCCAAAAGTCTCATGCAGAGTCGGATTTACCAGCAATGTGGCTGCTGAATATAAATAAGAAAGATCTGCATGCTGAACATGATCTAAAATTACGACATCACCCTCTAATTCCATTTTGCTAATTTTTTTAGATAATTCTAGGCGTAGTCCCGAACCAACTAAAACAAGTTTTAGATTTTTATTATTTTTCTTGTACGCCTTAAAAGCTACAAGCAATGTTTCTATATTCTTTTTTGGAGCAAAATTATTCACATTCAATAAATAAGGTGAACAAATACCCCATTTTTTTTGTACCGTGTGCATAGCATTTTCTTGAAATGAAATTTTTTCACCTACGCCGTTATAGACAATTTGTATTTTGTTTGCTGGTATGTGTAAATATTTAATTAGATTCTTTTTAAGCGACTCTGAAACAACGACAAATGTATCAATACGTTTTAATAATCCCAATTTTCCAATTAATCGTATTATGTATTCTTCTACCATTACACGCTTTGAAAAGTATGATCTAGGAAGCACGAAGGACGCATCCCCATGAATAGTTACTACCTTCCTTGTATTTAAAAAATAAAATCCTAGCCATTTATATGTAAGGTTGTTCATGTGCACGACATCAAGTTGTAAATTATTGATACATTTAGTGGTTGCAACTATACCTTTTTTACAAGTTACTTCGTTAAATCGACTATATATTTCAGTATTAAATCCTTTTTTAAAGTGTATCAGAAAAATTTCAATTTCAGGGCTACTAATATGTCTTAGAGCCTTAATCAACTCCAGCTGACAACTTGCTGGCGCAGATAATTTATTATTATCCAAGGAGGATGTAATGATACCGATTCGTGTAGCGCTATTTTTTTTCATAACAAGATTGTATGTATGTAGTTATTTTTTTTGCACTTCCTCCATGTCTATTATCATGAAATATAGAGAGTATTTTATCTCGATCTTCTTTGTAGAAATCTCCACCTTGTTCAATTATTTGTTTAATTCTATCAACTAGATCTTTAGCCTTATAAACCTTATGTCCCGGTGAATATTCATCGTAATCAAAATAAAACTCTCTATTTTCATTTATATAGGCATCAATGTCGTAAGGGAAAAATATGATAGGCCTATCTAACAGCAGGTAATCCGAGCTAATTGAAGAATAATCTGTCACAAGTATATCTACATATTTTAATATTGGATACAAATCAGAATGTGAGTCAGCGATATAAACAAAATCTGAATTTGCCCAATCATTATCCTTAAAAAAACGAGCAGCGTTAGGATGCACTTTGAGTATAAAAAAGATCGATGTATTTTTTGCGCAAGAATTAATATAACCTAATAGCTCCATTATCTCTTCTTGAAAACGTTCACCATTTGAGTCTCGAAAAGTTGGCATATATAAAACTACCTTAGTATCGCTAGATAATTCTTTAAAATTTTTAATTTTTGTAACTAATTTCAAATCTGTGCCAATAGCAGTACCTGGAATATCACTAAAAAAAACATCGTTCCTTGGGTAGCCTGTTACTAGTATTTTTTCTTTAGCAACATTGAAAGCAGATGCACTAATTTCTTTATATGTTTGAGATGTCGTAATGAAATAGTTAATTTTTCTATTGAGAAATGTGGTCGGAATAAGTAATTTTATTAATAATCTTTGCAAACCTTTCGCACTGTATATTTTTTTAAGTCGTCCTTTTTTAATGTCATGATCAGCTTTTTTAAGGCCTACGCCATGCCATAAATTAACTTTTTTGGTTCCTCCAGAAAGCCAATACGTTGGGTCATATAGGAAAGAATCAAAAATAAATATCCCACCAGTAAGCAGCATCCAAATACCATCTATTGAGTATAGATATCTGGCACAATAACCATTTTTAATTAGTTCATCTACCAACTGTTTATTTTTTGTAATCCATATTGGTTCAATGGTTTTCTCATTTTCTGATATGTGCAAAAAAAGATATTTACAATTATCACTAAATCCGTACTGATTATGTGGTATAAAAATCCACCTATGCCTTTTTCTATATGTTAAAAATGAAACTCCATATATAAAATACCAAAATGGCAATCCTAAAGCCTTAATGAACCATTTCAATACATAGGAAATTTTACGCATGTTACAAGGGCTGGTTTTTTTTGAGATACGCTTCCGCTAACAAAAGATCAATTGGCTGAGTTATCTTAAAATTAACTCGATCGCTTTCAATGGTCTTTATTTTTCCTAGTTTATATCTTAGTACTAAAGCGCAATTCTCTGGAGTGTCATTTAAATGATCTCTAACAGCAAATTCATGTGCTCTAAATATAGAATCAAATATAAAACCTTCAGGTGACTGACCACCTCCTAACAACGACTTTTCAGGAATATTTATTACAACCCCATCTTTGTTTACAATTAGAACTGCGTCCACAGGAGGAGCTAGTGCCACTGTGGCTGTAAAGCTATCTAAGTAACCAAGTGACTCGCTAATAATTTTAGCTGACGTAAATGGTCTAACAGATTCTTGTATAAGAACTTTCTCTGGATTGTAGCTTTTGCATGCAATCAAACCTTCCATAGTTGACTCCTGCCTATTATGCCCACCTTCTACCACAGCCAACACCTTCTTATAATTTGCCTTGGTAATAATCTCCTTACACTTTTCAAGCAACTGTTTTTTGATTACGACAACAACTGCATCGATATCTGGATGCGATTCGTAAGTCTTTAATATGTGTTCAATAACGACATGGCGACCAAGAGGTGCAAATGATTTATTTATTACTTTACCAAACCGACTACCGGAACCGCCAGCAAGAACTATAGCAAAATTTTTCATAACCATTTAACAACTTATAATCGCAGTATATCACTACCTGCCACTATGGTAAACTTAAAGATAATGAAAGCGCTGTTAATAGGAATCGGAAAAGCTGGCTTGGGCGTGATAGCACCAACATTCATACAAGCGGGATACAATGTAACAGCGACACACTACAATCAAGAAAAATTAGATCTTCTAAATAATGGGTACACCCTAAAAACACCGAGTAAGGATTTTCATTTACATCTACGCACAAAACATATAGGGTTGCTAAAAGATGAATATGACTTAATAATTACTTGCGTAGGCCGAAAAAATTTACGCAAAATCATTGCCTGGTATAAACAAAATAAATTTTCTGCTCCGATTTTTTTCGCTGAAAACCTCTTTAGTCCAGACCTATTTGAAATAGACAATATTCCAATAGTTATTGACAGAATTTGCACCGACATAGAAGTTAACAACAAAAGATACGTGGTCAAAGCTGAAGACTACAAAAAGATTATAACTTTGAAAGCCACCGCCACAACAGCACTTCAATCTTGTGATTCAGTTATTTTATTAAAAAATGCTAGTGAAGTTGAATTAGAGCGTAAAAGAAAGTTATATACGATAAACGTAGCGCATAAATTAGTCGGTCTTTATGCGTTAAATTCGAAGTGCATATATGTTGAAGAAGCAGTGTCAAACGAAATGATAGCGCGTAAATTAAAAGAGTGTATGCGTGAGATCGCACCTTTTTTAAACAAAGACCAAGACGAAATGGATGAAATTACAAAAACTATACTTGAAAGATTGAAAAGTCCTACAAAAGATCGTCTGACTCGCATATACAATCCTAATAAAGACGATACAGCTATTGAGTACGTTGCTAATATTATTAATTACTCGCAAACACATAGCATACAAACACCTTTGATGGACGAGGTTCTAAATACGTTGAAAGATATTAAGAAATGACTTTAAATTTTATTTCAGATAGCGCTATTTAAACAAGCCTACTATCAACCCTCTGACTGCCCTGAACTGTCGTGATAACACCTTCTTCCCTACCCAACCTACATTTGCCCAAGCGAAATGGAGGCGGTTTTTGAGGCTTTTTTTGCAGTGTTGGTTAAATATTTCGCGGCGGTTGACTGATTCTTTTACGGCGGCTGTGTAGACCGCTTCGCGGCCAGCTGGGGCTGGATGGTGGGTTAGGTGGGCGCCTGGTACGTAATAGTAGTGGTAGCTGGCTAACTTGCTGCGCAAACAATGTTCGACATCTTCTAGGCCGGTGCGGCCGCCAGAGAATACAGCAAAAGGATTTTGGTTGATTAATTCTCGACGATATGAAGATACTCCGCCATGTAGGTAGTAGCCTTTTTGGGTTTGTGATACACCCTCATCCCACACTTGAAAGCCGACCGAGTTTACATCCCAAGCACACTGGCCTGATAGCCCAAACAAGCGGCGGTAGAAGCGTTCAAAACCACCAGTTGGGCGATTGTTACTAATGCGCCCGCCTACCCCGATTAGTTGCTGGTCAGCTTCGTGTTCTTCCCAGACGTGCATTAGCTCGGCACAATACTGAGTGTCTAGTATCACGTCGTCATCTAGGTAAAAAATAATTGGACTGATGGCGAGGGTGGCGGCCCAGTTTTTTGATTCTGATAATCCGCGACGGATTTGGGTGTGATCTTTTTTATGGTAATGCAGTGTGACGGCTTTTTCTTTTGCTTGCTTTGTGAGTAACGTGACTACTTCTGGCGGGGTGACGTCGTCGTCTATGATAAGAATTTCACTGGGTAGCAACGTATTGCGCAGTAGTGATTGTACTGTCGCTACGAGCACTTCTGGTCTTTTGTAGGTCGGGATACTAACGGAAAATTGCATAGTGTATTTATAGTACATCTAGGGTACTACGTACCATTTCTTCGAGGGTATGCTGGGGTTGCCAATCGAGATTCTTGGTGGCTTTATCGGCTGTGGCTGTCACTACAGCTGCATCGCCAGGGCGACGGTCGGCTTCGACTGTGTTTATTTGCTTGCCGCTGATTTGTTCGAACGTGGTGATTAATTCGCGCACGGTGTAGCCAGTGCCGGTACCGAGATTGTAGATGGCGTTCTGTGGGCTACCCAGTGCCTGCACGTGGGCGTCGACCAGATCGCTTAGATGGATATAGTCACGCACACAAGTACCGTCGCGGGTGTCGTAGTCGGTACCAAACATATGAAATGGGGTGCCCAATTCAACTGCGTGAGCGAGAAGTGGAAAGACATTTTGGGCGTTGTGTTCTTTAAACTGCAAACCAGCATCACCAGCGACATTGAAGTAGCGCAAAATAGTGTACTGCGGCAGCTTGCCCGTACGGGCGTAGCTTTGGATCATGTCTTCGACCATGAGTTTGGTGGTACCGTACACACTGACTGGTTTGGTGGGGGTGGCTTCGGTTAAGGGTTCTGAGCTGACTTGGGGTTCGTACACCGCAGCAGTGGAAGAGAATATTAATTGTGGGACACTGTGTCGTTCCATGGCCTGCAAGAGATTGAAAGACCCTACTACATTCGTAGCAAAATACAGTGAAGGATTGGCTTCGCTTTCTCCGACGGCTTTTTTGGCGGCAAAGTGGATTACAGCGTCGAACTGAGTATCGCTAAGAGCGGAATCGATGCTGCTGGCGTCGGTGAGGTCGCCGTTGATAATCGTAGCTCCCGATGGCACTTTATCCCGTTGCCCGGTGGAGAAATTATCAAACACTGTTACCTTATGACCGGCAGAGAGGAGTGACGCCACGCAGGCTGAGCCGATGTAACCGGCGCCGCCAGTGACGAAGATTGATTTGGGTTGCATATAATGAATAGTACCAGATTGCGTACTAAAACGTTGCGACGTTAAAAAAACACCCGTCTACAAAAGCGGATGTGCTGGTTGCAATGAATTGCAGCCATGGCAAGTCTATTGGTGAGCGAAGAACGGTTGCTTTTCGGCCTGGTGATGTGTTTTGGCGATCTGCGCTGCAATGAGCTGATGATTGCTCGGCGCAACCACCTTGCGCAACGGCTCGCTGAGCGCGCCGACCAACATTTTTTCAGCAGCACATAACTCGGCGAACAGGGCTTCAAAATGATCGGCCCAGGGTTGCATGGGACTTCTTTCGTAGGGTGACATTGGCGGCCTCCTTTGTACATGACCAAACGTAGTATAGGCACTGTATAGGTAAATGCAAGAAACTTATTGAGCATTTTTGCAATGTGTGGCTGTGTTTTGCTATAGTACGGGCGGAGGAAACAGCAACAACGAAAGGACGCGGTATGTATGTACCCCGTGATCATGACAAAAGACGAGCAACCGGGAAGGTCAAGTGGCCTGACATGGCGCAATTCTTGCAGGAAGTAAGCAAGATCTTTGGTAACCGATACCAAATCAGGGCAGACAGGCGAGTGAGGGAGACTTTTGACGAGACCGCCCTGCCCTCACTGCTACAGACGATACAGCGGAAATATGATCGCAACCTCGCCCCGGGTGCGATTGGCGAGCATATGACCTTTGGCCAGCTGTATAACCAACTGTCTGGTCGATGAACCAAACCTCCTGATCAATTGACCAGGCGGTTTTATTTATAAAAGACCAGACGCTTTGCGGTGCCCCGTGCCTGTACTGGCGTTTGTATTCCCCACCAAACTTGCTATAGTGCGGGCGGAACAGAATTTGGTATAGGAGACGAGGATGAACATACGTATGAGACCCACCGCTCGACACTTGCAAAAGAAGCTACCCGGGCCATCGTTGCTGGAATTCCTGGCGCACGCGAAAGTGGTCGCTCAAATCGACCGCGAGATCGAGGCAACCGAGTACGTGATGAGCGTGTTTCGCGACCAGGAATTGTGCACCTTTACACCCTGGATTCGAGGTATGTACAACTGTCCGCCTGATGGAACGTCGGGAGTGCTGATCACCACGACGTTTGAAGAGCTCTACAAGCAGCTGTTTGGTCTTTAGCCACAACCTCCCCGCTACATTCTGGCGGGGTGTTTTTTATAATACTGCGTGCTACCGGTTGGCGATTACGGAGAAGCCGCGAATTGACTAGGACAAGTTTTTATATTTTGGCAGTAGCAGCATAAACAGAGTAATTGCTACGAATCACGTCACGCCTACAACCCAGCACATACTCGGTTGTGAGTATATTGCAGTCGAGTTAGCAAGATTGGCAACTGCTGAACGCAATAGGGCAACCTCTTGTTTTGTAGTGAGTGTGTTCATACAAATATCGTAAACAAACTGGACATTTTTGCAAACTTATCTATACACGTCTTTGCGGTGTTTAACAGTCATTATGGTGTAAATAATAAGCTGGTTATCCGAGCTGACCTCGAAGATAACTCTATAGTAGTCTCCAACTCGATAGCGGTAGCATCCGGCTAGACCACCACTCAAAGCTTGTGCTCTAGATAGCGGATCAAAGAGTTGTGTATTTTCTTTAATCTTACCTACTATGCTAGGGCCGTTGTTTTGTCCATTTTCTTTAATGATTTTTGAGCGTCGGCGGAATACACTAGATGGACTGCCGTCACACTACTGATTGAGCTCAGCTACGACTTCATCATGTGTATATACTCTACCAGCTGCTACATCAGCTTTTGCATGAGCAACCGCCTCAAGAACAGCTGCCGTATATACATCATCTTCAAGTGGAGTAACCACAAAAAGTGGCTTGTTGTGACTGGTAACGACCACTTTTGCCGTACCATCCGCTGCTTGCTTGGCATACTTAGACACATCACGTCGGAATTCTTTGAGTCCTACAAAGGTTGGTTTTTTGGTTTTTGTCGTCTTGGTCATATACTGAAAGTGACACTATTGTGCACACTTTGTCCATACAGGACCAAACCTGATCGTTAATCGTTACTAGTGGAGCTCGATAATGCACGTTGAATATGAAAAAATCCGACACGGGGAGTGTCGGATTGGGTGGCTGCGCTGTGGGTAGTTGGTTGGTGATCTTTGGATTAAGATCGAGCTGGCGACTGGTCGCAGGTGCTGACGAAATCAGTTTGGGCCTGGGCTCGCTTTGCCAAACCGACATGACACTGCAGATCGAGCCAGGAATAGTACAGGGCTGTAATGGCTTCGCCGTCGGCGTCGCTGAGGGTGCCGTCTGCTACGGCGGCTGGCACGATGAAGTAGTTGGGCTTGGGGGTCTCGGTCATTAACTCCCAAGCTTCGGATCCAAGACTCACCAAACCCCGACAATAGGTACACAGGTTGCAGCTGTGCGGCAGCTGGTTGAAGCTTTGCAGCAGGTCGCGTTGGGCGCGGTACACCGAGTACCTGGCCGACACCGGGGTGAGCGGGTCGGCCAGAAGTTCGCGCTGGCTTTCTGCAGGTAGTTGTTGTACCGATAGTGGCAGCTGGTAGTCGGGTGTCAGTAGCGACGCGGCCACAATGTCATCGTACGACAACCGGCTCGATCTCTTTGGGTTGTTCATGCAACATGCCTTTCTTTTTCTTGGTGGGTGCAAAAGTCTTCCGGCACTATACTACATAGTATGCAAATGAAAGCTGATGCCGCCTATCTAACTACCGCTTAGCGACTACATCATAATAGGTGGCTAAGCGCTAGCTGACTCCCCTCCCCGCTTTTTCGCGGGGTGATTTTTATTATCGGTTGTGGAGTGCTGGCTTTTTTGGTTGTGAGATGGTCAGGGTGTGACGTTGGTTGTGGTCGGAGAATCTCACAAGCCGGACATTCAAATAGAGCTAGGTAGGTTGGGATTGAAAAAAATGAGTATGTGTGAGATTGTTGAGGCGGAAACAGCAATCTTAACCGAAGCAGGAGTTAGTCGACATGGACGAAAACAAAACAATTGGCGCACATCGTGCTTTGCCCAGCGTAAGAAAGGGGTTTACTCACAAGGTAACCATCGGTGGACACAAAGTATCTCTGCGCACTTGCGAGTATGAGGACCGCACCTTGGGTAGCGTGGAGATAGACATGAGCGGAGCGAGTGTTTCGCTTGGTGCAATGGCGCGTGCAACGACCACAGCAATCACAATCGGTCTGCAGCGTGGTGTACCATTAAGCATCTTCGTGGATGCATTCACCAGTACCAAGTGCGACCCGTGCGGACGAGTCACCGGCAGTGACCATATAGAGGATTGTACGTCACTGCTTGATTACGTAGTTCGGGAATTGGCAATCCGCTACCCCGATCAAGCGAATGGCCAAGGATCAGCTGACATTGGGGTTGTATCGCTACAGGCATTATTTCCAGCTCTGACGGGCGATGCCAAACAGGCGCTCTGCGCCAGATGCGGCAAACACGCGGTCGACAACCATAAATGCCACAATTGTGGTGCCCAGCCTGACTGCGACATATAGCCACGCAGAAACCGGCTAACTACTATACGCCGCTTCCTTTTTAGGGAGGCGGTTTTCTTTTGCCTTATCGACCTGTAGCACCAACTTCTTTTTTGGTACCGCGAATTTTAATACCTACTAAAATGATGCATGAGCTCACAAACATTTGAGACTCTCTAAGAGAGTCAAAAGAAAATACGAAATAACTTAAAAGACTGGCAAAACGCCAAAATGCGCAGCAAAGGCCATACTGGTTCTCTAGCTAAGGCCGATACTGTCGTCCGCTTTGTGGATGGTATCCGTCGTTATATTGTCACCACCATTGATACAAAAACCAAGTTTGCCTTTAAATGGTCTAGGAGTCACCTGGACCAGGTGTAATTACTTTTCCGGAGGTCCTTCCTCCGGAGTTTGTTTAAACTTACTTATTGA
>Ga0307954_1000845_pt1 | contig 15515 bp, 7 predicted proteins | sample OrgLakmetagen437_FD_201822 | JGI IMG/M metagenome (GOLD analysis project Ga0307954, IMG submission 201822) | Saline water microbial communities from Organic Lake, Antarctica - #437 | ecosystem: Environmental > Aquatic > Non-marine Saline and Alkaline > Saline | place: Antarctica: Organic Lake... | reverse complement strand
GTACAGTAGCACATCATAATCTTCTGTATTTCTAGCCCAAACTGGAAAACGCAAATCGTAACAAATGAGGGGACAAAATTTCCACCCTTTGTAGGTTACAATTCGTTTCTCTTTTCCAGCGGTGTAGGTTTCTTGTTCTTTAGCCAGGGTAAAAAGGTGTTTCTTATTGTAAGTTTCAACAGTTTGATCTGGAAAAACCCAGTATAATCGATTATAATAATTGTCTTTTTCTATAATGATAATACTTCCAGTTACGCAGGCTTGTTTTTCTTGTGCCGTTTGTTGCATCCATTTCAGGCTCCTGCCGTTTACTTCCTCTGCTAAGATTTTTGCATTCATACTAAAGCCAGTTGTGAACATTTCAGGGAGCACAATTAGGTCTACATTTTCATCTATAGTTTGGATTTCTTTTGTAAAGTAAGCCAAGTTTTCATCTGGGTTTTCCCAAACTAAATCAGCTTGCAAAATGGCTACATTAAGGTCTTGCATATCAATAGGTTTTGGTCATTGTTGAAGGTACACAAATTATGTAATCTGCTGTGTTTTTATGTATTTCTTCAAGTTCAGAAATATCATCCTGCTCTACGGTTGTGATGGTAAGCACGTTTATGTTTTCTTGGTAGGTTTTTAAATACCAAACAATACCTTCGTAAAAATTGGAATGGTAAGAACCATTAAAATGAACAAATAGCCTTCCTTCTTCTTTGTTTTTTAAAATAAAATGAGCCATACTCGCATCCTTAATTGCTTGTGCTTTTACAATGTCTTCTGTTGCGTGGCTTCCCATCATTTCTATCATATCCCGATAGGTTTTTAATTCTGCATCAAATGGAATGGGCAAAGGAGCCATCCAGTTTTTTTCTTCTAAACTAAGTGTATTCAAAGCATCAAAACCACCTTCTTTATATACTTTACTAGCATATCTTCGTGGAATATTGGTAGCATTAAATGCGATGTTATGTTCTTTTGCGAAATTCACAAGGGGAGCATAATCAGTTGTGTAATTTGGCCATAATCTTGCTTTTTCTTTGAATTCTTCTGTGCTAATTTCACCAGATAAATAAGCCGTTAAAGCTTGCTGATTATCAGCTTCAAACATTTCTGCTCCTAAGTTAAATGGAATTTCTTTTTTATGAAGATCTAAAATCAATTCCAATTGAAGCCAATGGCTTATGGGATTGTTATGAAACTCACCAAACAAAACTACTTCTGCCTTAGGCGCATCTTTAAGCATGCGTTTGTATTTGGTCTTTTTGCCTTTGTAGGTATACAGTTGATAAGCCGGTTTCTTTTGTGCAAAGCTGAAATTGCTCAAACTAAATAGGAAAATAAAGAATAGAAAGTAACGAATTTGCATGATGTACATTTTGAATTGTTGAAGATACAAAAATCTATACTTCACCTCCATAGGTTATTTGTTGAAACTAGTTAGGTGCGCGATTATATGATTACATAAATTTATATCTACGTGAAAAAACGTCTTGAAATCCATTTTTTTGTTATAAATTTACGATAAATTAACATAATTTGTTTAAATATCTTTTCTAAATATACCCTCTATTAGGTATTTTCTGAACTAGTATTGTTTTGCATTTTTGTTTTTACATTTTAAAAATGAGTCAATTGAAAATAAAATAGCCAAGCTAGTTATTTCATTTTGGCGAATTAATTTAAACTAAAGATTTACTGAATGCCTATTACTAGTAACATTTCAGAAGAAGAAGCAAACTTAGCATTGTCTCAATTTACAGATGCATTTATTGAAGAAAAATCCATTGAATATATTTTAGTTTTAAAAAGTATGGTCAGTTTTTTTACTAAACATACGTACTACTTGGAAGTAGGAAAAATTGAAAAACTTCAAAACAACCGAAACCTCATCGTGTCCGATAAAGAAAAAACAATTCCAAAGGAGTTTGAATTCAAAATTTGGAAAAAGGATGGGCAGAGTTCAAAAGATCAAGGATTTGAAACTAAAAAGATTAAAGTAAAGCAAAATCTAACTTCAAAAACAACTATTGATGTGAGTAATTTTGATTCAGATATTAGTGTTTCAAACCGTTTTGGAACTGATTTTGGAACTTGTGGAGCAATTTTTAAACTAGAGTCTTTTGCTAGTTATTTTGGAATTTCAAACTGGCATGTTTTACAGCACGAAACTGGAAAATTAGGTCAACCTATCTACCATCCTCAAAAAGCAGACTCAGCTGAAGACTATGCTAAAAATAAATCGAAAATTGGAAGCTTATCATGGGCAAGTAATACAGATTTAGATGTTGCCATTTTTGAAATAGAAGATACGGATGAAATAAAATTCTTACAGGAAAAAGGAGTTAAAAACATCCACGAAATTGCGTTACCAAAAAGAGGACAATTAGTAGAGAAAATTGGTGCAAATTCCGGCACCACATCAGCTAGAATTAGGAGTGTAAATTGCTCTTTAAGAGTATGGAAACCAAATGGTAGTTTTCAAGTTTATCGCAATCAACTTCAATTGTATAAACTGTCAGTGCCTGGTGATAGTGGTTCTGTGTTATTTGCAAAGGATAAAGCGGTAGGAGTGGTTTTTGGAAGTACAAACAATTCATCTATAGAAAACTTTTCTTATGCCAATGATATTACAAGAGTATTTAACCGAAAGTTTGATGCAGAACAAGAATTTTATGTAGATGGAAAAAATATAAAAATCAAAGAATTGAAAATCAAAAAATAAGGTGAAATAATATGGAAGTGACTATAGATTCGATGATAGGATATTTTAGAATAGCATCTATTTTCATTCGAAGGAATCTATAAAGCCTAAAAAAGAACTACAGTAACAATAGACCTAGCATTATGATACGATTAGCCATAGCCGAAGATCATCAGTCACTTATAGACGGAATACTATTGATGTTAAAACAGGAGACCGATATAGAAATTATGGGGCACGCCAATGACGGGGAAGCGCTTTTGGAATTGGTTCGTCTAAAACAACCTAACGTAATCATAACAGATATTAGAATGCCTAAAATAGATGGCATTAGTGCAACCAAATTGATAAAAAATGAATGGCCAGACATAAAAATACTAGGTTTTACCATGTTTGATCAAAGAGAAGCAATAGACCAAATGATGAATGCTGGAGCTTCCGGTTATTTGTTAAAAAATTCACCATTAGATGAAGTCCTAAAAGCCATCCGTTGTGTTTATGCTGGCGAAACCTATTTTGATGCCAATATAAAAGCCATTGCAGAAAATGACACCAATAAAAAAGCAAAAGGACTTTTAACCAAAAGACAAAGTGAGATATTGCGTTTAATAGCAAGAGGAAAAACATCTAGAGAAATTGCAGATGAACTCTTTATTGGTATCCAAACGGTAGACACCCACCGTAAAAACATGTATCGTATTCTTGGGTTGCATGGCAAAGGAGAGTTGATGCGGTATGCTATGGAGAAGAAGTATCGGTTTTGAATAAAAATGAAGTAGTTGGTAATATTTTTTGTTAAATTAGCTATTTATTCACACAAAATGGAAAGAAATAAAGCTGAAAGTATTTTTAAATCTTTAGAAAGTTTTGTTTTCAGTGATTTTTTTATACAAAAATATAAAACTGTTCATCTCGCAATAATTAAAAGCGACCATAGCTTAGACCAAAATGAAGAATTTAAAATTAATAATGATTATAAGCTAGAAATCGCTTTTGAAGACTTTTCTGTAATACATATTGGTCTAAAATCTATTCAAAAATCTATTCTTAAAGAAATTAAATCTAATTTATCTTCAAAATTATCACGTGATGAATTATCAGATATTACTTTCAATAAAAGGCCTAAATTACAAAACCAAAGTGTTGAATATAATCCTTACCAAAGTAAACAAAAATTTCCAAATGGTGGTACAAGCATAATTAACAATAACTTAGGTAAAGATTATAGTGGAAGTTTTGGTTTAGCATTTAAACTAAAGAATCATTCTGGTGTTTTTTTTATTTCAAATTTTCATGTGCTTTCAAGAAGACAGAATAATATAATAAGATACGAAACCATCTTACACCCAAGTCAATCTGACACGTATGATTTGGGCGAAACAAACCTAAACGCAATTGGTACTCTATTTTGGTTTAATTTAAATGAATTTATGGATTCAGCAATCGGTAAAGCCAATTGTGAAAAATCAGTCGGACCTGGCATAAGATGTATTCCTGATCTTTGTGTAGATAAAATTAAAGATTCAAAAATCGGACAAAAAGTAATGAAATGTGGTCGATCTTCCAATTTAACAAAAGGTATTGTGAGGTCAGACTACTGCACAGTTCTAGTGAATGATTCAAATTATCTTATTTCAGATAATGGAAAAAAGCTGTTTAAAGATCAAATACTTACCAATTGCATGTCCTTAGGTGGTGATTCAGGCTCTGTTTTAATAAACAATAACAGAAACGCTGTTGGGCTACTATTTGCAGGTGACGCTAAAACAAGTTCGTATTTTAATAAATTATCTAGAATTTTTAAAGAAACTAATGTAATTTCTCAAGCTCAAATAATGCCTGAAATTATATTTGATAGATTCATTTAACTAAAAACTAAAAAAATGGCAAAAGCACTAATTAAAAAGGGAGACAAAGTAACCAATTACATTATTGTAAACAACGGTTACTGGGAACTAAAGGCTCAATTTACAGGATGGCAAGATTCTATAATTACTGAAATTCAATTTGAACTCACTGACAAAGTTGAAGCACACTTTATTAAGGATGTACACTATTGCAAAAAACATAATCGTTTAGAAATTCATGTGTTTAAAGGCACCACAGTAAGAAGTAGCTTTACTGCCAGTGAGAGTCATCTTAAGAATATATCATTAGACATTGACGAAGAAAGAATATTAGATTTTATAGATTACATAAAGGATGAAAACCCTAAAATTCACAACTGTTTTATACCTGAAGTTGGAGTAGGAATTCACCCCGAAGTCAAAAAAGGCAATATATTAAGAGGTATTTAAATGAGATTTCTTAAAGCCTCAAAAAAACTTACAATTCTATCAATTTGGTTTTTTGTTCAATTCATTTCTGGGCAAGAAGCTAATTTTAGTGACGTGCTTAATGCTTTTGAAAAGAAAGATTATACATTGATTGTTAAGGAACTCCAAAAAATAGATACTACAAGAATTTCAGATTACAACAAAGCAACATGGCTATTTTATAAAGCAGAGTATTTTAATGATACAGACAAACATGCACAGGCTTACAAAAGTGTTTTAGCTTCAAAAAAAATCTTTATTGAATTAGAACAACCCTCAGATGTAAGCGATTGTAATATGTTGGCTTTAAGCATATTGTCTCATCAAAATAAGTTGAAAAATGCTTCTGCTTTAATGCAAGGTATTATTAATGAAGAACTTGAAAAACAGAAAGCAGGAAGTCAAGAATCCAAATTAGCTGATATTTATCTTAGCCTAGGAAATAGATTTATAATGAGTGATAATAGATCTAGTGCTATTCAATTTTACAATAAAGCAAAGAAAATATATAGCAAAGAAAAAAACACTTTAGGTATTGCAGATTTTTATGAAAATATAGCCACCTCTTATAATGTCATAGAACCTATAATAGTTGATTCTGCTCTATATTACTCTAAGCTAGCAGAAAAACAATATAAATTATTGAACAATAGCTATGCACTAGCAGTAAACTATAACAACCAATCGCAGATTTATTTACAGCTTAAGGATTATCCAAAAGGGATATTGTACTTGTTAAAAGCAGACTCATTACCCTTAAAAGAAAATGAAAAGAAAACTAAACTTATCTTTTATGAAAATTTAGCTGAATTATATGAATTAAATGGGAATCCAACGTTACATGCAAAGTATTTAAAAAAACAATTAGAACTTAAAGATTCTATAAACGATACTAACCAAAACATTGCTATTTCTGAAATAAATGAAAAATACCAAAACGAAAAACTCCGAGCCAACAACCTAGAAATTGAAGCCAAACGCATCCAAAACCGAAACCTATCTTACGGATTGGGCGGTAGTTTGCTTTTGGGCAGTGTCATTTTTTTATTGATTTTCAAAAACCGAAAAAGAAAACAAGAATTAGCCCAACAACAACAAGAAGTAAAAAACCAAAAGCTAGCCAATCAACTTAAAGAGCAAGAGCTAAAAGCCATCGATGCTATGATTGAAGGCCAAGAAAAAGAACGTCAACGCATAGCCAACGATTTGCATGACGATTTAGGCGGACTCATGGCTACTGTAAAATTGCATTTTAATGCTTTAAAGAAGAATGAAAAACCAGAACTGTACGATAAGACCAATGCTTTAATTGAGGAAGCTTACCAAAAAGTACGCAGCGTTGCCCATGCCAAAAACTCGGGTGTAATAGCCAAGCAAGGTTTACTTGTAGCAGTACGAAATATGGCGAATAAAATTTCTGCTGCCAATCAGCTACAGATTGAAGTAGTAGACCACGGCTTAGATAATCGTTTAGAAAATAGCTTAGAACTAACTTTGTTTAGGATTATACAAGAACTCATTACCAACGTCATAAAACACGCAGAAGCAACAGAAGTCACTATCCATCTTACCAATCATGAAGATTGTATAAACATTATGGTAGAGGACAACGGAAAAGGCTTCAACCCGCAACAAATTACCAAAACCAATGCAGGAATGGGAATTAGTAGCATAGATAAGCGAGTAGAACATTTGCAAGGAAAAATGACTATTGAATCGGAGAAGGACAAAGGAACGACAGTGATTATTGATATCCCTTTGAATATCGTTTAGTGTTTTTGATTTCAGATTTCTTGCAGTGCGAAGTTTGCCCGCCTGCCATCGGTCAGGCAACTTCGCACTACTACTTTTTCGGACAGTAAACCTTGCATACATACTCAAATACATACATACGTTTTCTTATGGATGAAATAAAAAACCGTCATTGCACCTGCCCTGATTCTTTGAACAAAAAATCCACTCATCATTCAGCAAAGAAAAAAAATAAGTGTTAATAAAAAGTTAATATAAAAACTCAAAAATCAGCCAATTTTTAAGCTAAACTACCGAAAACGTAGGCGTAATAGAGCATTTTTTCCCCTTTGGGGGCTAGGAGGAATATACCCAGTAGCGGGTGTTTTTTGGCTCGCCTTCTTCCTTTAATTTTAGACATAACCTAAAATAATTTTAAAATAGGAAATCAAACACTCTTCGTATCATTTTCAATGATTTATGATTGTTTATAAAACAATAATTGCAAGCTAAACAAGCTTAAATATAGGTCATATGCCCTATTGATTTTCATTTCGATATCTATTAGTTTTATGCAATAATAATGATAGAAATTAGCATAAAAAAAAAGCCATTTTTATTATTCCGTATATATCACAATTCAGAAAGGTTCAAGCAGTACTTTCTTCAGAAGAAGAAGTCACGAATCGAGTACAAAATAATTATTACCTAAATATTAATTGTTATCTAATTAAGAATATCTAACTAAAAATAAATAGTTTGAAACTAAATATAACTTTATTAAAAATCAATTAATTCGTAACAAATAAAAGCAAATGCAACATTACAAAAAACGGTACTAATTTGTGCTTTGGAGCTAATTTCTGTAGGCTTAAATGTCCAGAATATTATCACAATTGACATTAATCTTTGTAGTACAACAACCTACCAAACAAATCAAGACGTACTTAGCAATGCCGAATCAGATTATGTTATCTATATAAAACCTTAAGGTATATCTTAAGCTAGAAGAAGTTTAAATAACAGGTATTTTTTTAGTAGTGTAAATGTATTTGGCTTTCTAAAAGTGATGATTGCCAAAAATATAATTTAATCAAACTTGGAGTATTAAAATGGCTTTCAATTTACTTTAGTTTATAGGCTGTTACAGCATAATTATAACAAATAAAAACAAAAATTAAAAATAATTTGCTCACGGAGTTAACCTTTTGTGAATTAAACATACTAACCTATACAAACAATAAAACAACCCAATTATGAAAACACATTTATTATTAGCTAAATTTTCAACATTACTGTTTTTATTGCTATGGTCTGGCGATATTTTAGCCCAAGAACCAACAACGCCATCATCAAACTTAGTTTTTTCTGGTATTGATGGTAATCGTATGCGATTGAATTACACGTCTGGTAATGGTGAAAAACATCTAATCATTGCAAAAGAAGGCAGCCCTGTAACAGCCATTCCAAGTGATGGTGTGGATTACGTCGCTGGCAACTTTGGAGCAGGAAACGAAATTGCCCCAGGTGAATTTGTTGTTTATGAAGGAAGTAGTACTATTCCTTTTCTAAATGGCTTAGACCATAGCACTACTTACCATTTCAGAATTTTTGAATTCAATGGTAGCAATACGTCAACAGATTACCTTACATCTTCATTTCTAGAAGGTAGTCAGGCTACACTAACCAACCCAACTACACAAGCCAGCAACCTAACTTTTAGTAATGTTGCCGGCACGTCTATGTCTGTAAACTGGACTAGCGGAAATGGAACAGGACGAATATTAATTGCAAAAGCAGGCAGTCCTGTAGATGTAGAGCCACAACAACTTGTAGAATATAGTAATACATCAGGTGGTTTTGGTAACAGTTTTTACGAAATAGGCACTGACAATTATGTACTTTCTGATTTTTCTGGTTCAAGTACAAATCTTACTAATCTGCAGCCAGGAGTAACTTATCACTTTGCTTTATTTGAATACAATGGTATTACTGGTAAAGTATATTTAACTACAACAAGTTCTCCATCTATACCTGGTACTACAAATAGCCAAACTACAGCTACATTTCCAATAGAAAATACTACAGCTGTTTCGGCCTTTAATATTATAGATGGAAATAGATTAAGGTTTGGGGTTTTCACAAAAGGGAATGGAGCTAGAAGAATAATAGTGGCCAAACAAGGTGGAGCAGTAATGGCAACACCAATTGATGGAATAGATTATAACGCAAGCAACACTTTTGGTAGTGGAGATGAACTTAATGTAGGAGATGGAGAATATGTTATTTATGACGGGACAGATGGTAATTTTCAAATTGTAAATAACCTTCAACCCAATACCACCTATCATTTTAAAGTATTTGAATATAATGGTAGTGGAACAAATAATTTCTACCTAACAGGAGAAGATTCTAATGCTAATCCAGTATTTGAAATCAGTCAAGCTACTTTGAACAATCCAACAACTCAGGCAAGCAATATTACTTTCTCTAATGTAGAAGGTACATCTATGACATTAAATTGGGATAACGGTAATGGAAGTGGTAGATTACTTATAGCAAAAGCAGGTAGTCCTGTAGATGTAGAACCCGAACAACTTGTAGAATACAACAATACGCCAGGTGGTTTTGGTACTGGTTTTTATGAAATAAGCACCGACAATTATGTACTTTACGACAGTTCGGGATCTTCCACCAATATTTCTAATCTTCAACCAGGTATAACCTATCACTTTGCTTTATTTGAATATAATGGTAATGCTGGTAAATTATATCTTACTAGTAGCTCAACTCCAAATTCGGCTGCAGGAGCAATAGGTAGCCAAACTACAGCTACATCTCCGACAGAAAATACGACATCTGTCTCAGCCTTTAATACTATAGATGGAGATAGATTAAGATTTGGAGTTTTCACAAAGGGAAATGGAGCTAAAAGAATTATTGTAGCTAATGCAGGTGCAGCAGTTATGGGAATCCCTTCCGATGGAATAGATTATAACGCGAGCAGTAACTTTGGTAGTGGAGATGAACTTAATGTAGGAGAATATGTTGTTTATAACGGGACAGATGGAAATTTTCAATTTGTAAATAGCCTCCAACCTAATACCACTTATCATTTTAAAGTATTTGAATATAATGGTAGTGGAGAGAATACGTTCTATCTAACCGAAGACGATTCTAATGCTGACCCTGTATTTGAAAATTCACAATCTACGGTTAGTCCTCCAACAACAAATTCTAATGCTGTTTTCTTTAATTCTAAAACAAGTTCTTCTTTTAATCTCAATTGGACTAATGGCGATGGTTCAAATCGTTTACTAGTTGTAAGAGAAAATGAACCTGTAAATGTCCAGCCTCAAGATTTAATCACCTACAGTGCTACTGCAGGAGGTTTTGGAAGCTCTTTTTATGAAATAGGTACTGGAAATTATGCTGTATATTCCAGCTCAGGTAATTCGGTCAATGTGACCAACCTGAACCCTGGAACTAACTACCATTTCGAATTATTTGAATTCAATGGTTCTTCAGGAAGGGTTTATCTTAAACCAGGATATAAATTTCAAGAACAAACTTTTGGTACAACACCAACTAATCAAGTCTCAAATCCTTTGTTTAGTGTAGTAACCTCAACATCTATGGTAGTTGATTTTGATAGAGGAGACGCTTCTCACCGATTAGTACTGGTTAAAAAAGATAGTATAGTTAATGCTTCACCAATAGATTTGACGGCTTACAACGCCAGTAATCTCTTTGGTAATGGTGATGAAATTGGTTCAGGAAATTTTGCAGTCTTCAGTGATACGGGAGAACAATTTCAGCTCGCCAATCTTGATCCTTCAAGCACCTATCATTTTGCTTTTTTCGAATATGCAATAAGTGAAACTGGAGAATTATATTTAACGCCAGGTCTCACAGCATCTCAAACTACGGCATCTCTGCCTTGTCAGGTTCCTTCTAATTTAATAGTATCTAACATTACCAATACGTCGGCTTCATTATCTTGGAATGCCGAGGCTTCAGCATTAAATGGATTCGATTATGTTTTGAATACAGATGGCACTGTTCCCGATGGAATAACAACACCAACAGGTAGTGTTTTAGCCGGTACAAATAATGTAGACCTAATTGACCTTTTTCCAAATACTGAATATTTCTTTTTTGTTAGGTCAGATTGTGATGATACTCAAAGTCAATGGTCAAACTTTCAAAACTTCACAACACTTTGTGATGACCCTATAGCAATAGCACAGAACATTACCGTTCAACTTGATGCTAATGGTGAAGTGACAATTACTCCTGAGCAAATTGATGATGATTCACTTAGTAATTGTGGGTCATCAAGCTTAAGTCTTGATGTATCTTATTTTGATTGTTCTAATATTGGTGTTAACACAGTCACCCTAACTGTAACGGACGTAAATGATGTTGTAGATACTACAACGGCTACAGTTACAGTAGAAGATGCAACACCACCAAGTGTAATTACTCAAAATATTACTGTTCAACTCGACTCTAGTGGTCAAGCAAGTATTGTAGCATCAGACATCAATAACGGTTCGACAGACAACTGTGCTATTGATGATTTAAGTTTAAACATCATGTCTTTTGATTGTTCTAATGTTGGTGTAAATACAGTAATTTTAACTGCAACAGATGTAAATGACAATTCTAGCTCAGCTACAGCTATTGTTACTGTAGAAGATGTAACTCCACCAGCTGTCGTTACCAAAGATATCACCGTTCAATTAGGAAGTGATGGTACAGTCACAATTACACCAGAACAAGTTGATAGCGACTCTACTGACGACTGCGGTATTGAGAATTTAAGCTTAGATAATTCAACCTTTACAACAGCCAACATAGGAGCAAACATAGTTACGCTCACAGTTACCGATGTAGGAGGAAATTCAGTTTCTGACACTGCAGTTGTAACGGTACAAGATACAGATTTACCTGTAGTTATCACACAAGATATTACTGTACAATTAGATATAAATGGTCAAGTTACCATTACCCCAGAAGATATTGACAATGGCTCAACCACATGCTGTGGCAATACTTCACTTAGCTTAGATACTACATTTTTTGATTGTGCTAATATAGGCTCAAATACAGTGACACTAACAGTTTCTGATGGTGTAGGAAATTCTGAATCAGCAACAGCAATAGTGACTGTAGAAGACAATTTAAATCCTATAGCAATTGTACAAGACCTTACGGTAGAAATAGACGAAAATGGAAATGGATCGCTTACCGCCAATATGGTTGATAATGGCTCATCTGATAACTGCGAAATTGCAAGCATCAGTATTGATAAAATGACCTTTTCTTGTTCAGATATTGGTGTTGAAGTTGTTACACTTACTGTAACAGATGTAAACGGTAATGCAAGTACAGCAACGGCAAACGTAACAGTAGAAGACCAAAACCCACCAAATATCTGGTTTGCAGATAATGATATGGACGGTTTTGGAGACGATGACAATACGTTAATACAATGTTCACAACCAGCAGGATATGTTCCTGTGGCTGGCGATTGTAATGATAGTGATGCTGATTTATATCCAGGAGCACAATCTTTTGGTTTTACAGGAAATACAGGATTTGTAGATACGGTAGTAAGTCCTCTTATAGGTGCACCAACAGACACCTATACATTTGAAGTAGAATACTTTGATGTTAATAATCAAATGCCAGCTTTTGGTTTTCCAAGAGCAATAGTGGACTACAATTCTGATGGTAATTTTACTGGACAGTTTGATCGTACAATTATATTAACTCCATTGGATTCAGATGATACAGATTTAACTGATGGGAAAATTTATATAGGAAGTATTTCACCTTTAGAAGTACATCAAAATTATGAAGTCTTAGTTGAAACATTTATACAAGGTTGTGAAACACAATTTGGTCCATTTAGTGGTCCCGATGTATTAGAACAACCAGATGTAGAGATTTTTGCTAGTGACATAAGCTTTAGCGAAAATAATCCAGAAGTAAATAGTCCGCTAACCGTTTTTGCAGAAGTTCATAATGTTAGCGATTTACCAGCAGAAAACTTTTTTGTTGGACTAGAAAATCAAGTTGATGATACGGTGTATCCAGATATTTTTATAGACGTTATACCTCCAAATAGCTCGGTAATTGTCGACTGGCCTATTACTACACCTGCAGAAGATGCTTTTGTGCCTATGCGAGTTATCATAGATAAAACAGATGTCATTGCAGAAAGTAACGAATTGGATAATACAGCGATAAGACCATATATTAATGGAGACTATAATGTTCCGGGAAGTATAGATGTTGTTACATCTGTAAGTCCAAGTTCAGGGTTTACATTTACTAAATACTTTATTTCTGGAAACGCAACTTATTCTGATTTGGCAGTAGAACTTGAAGATCAATCTGTAATGGGAGCAGAAGTCAGCATATTTGTGCCAGGACTTGGTCAAACATTTATAGGTTATACCAATAATGCTGGTAACTTTAGTATAGGTGTACCTAACGGAACTTTTATTGCACCCGGAGTTTATACTTATCAAGGTGTTGTCACAGACTTTACCTTACAGACAGAGTTTTCTGGACAGTTTACTGTTGTAGCTCCTCCTATTCTGCCAGATTTAGTAGCCTCAGCAAGCTTTAGTCCAAATACTGTTATAGATAATGGAAACCCAGTTTCATCATTACTTATTATCGTATCAAATGTAGGAACAGAAGATGTGTTGGTTAATACAAATCTTTCTATAGCACAAAGCCCAGGATTTACGGATTTACCAGCAAATGTTACCATACCACCTTTACAAGCTGGTCAATCTCATCAGATAAGTTTTACTAATTTACAATTTGATTCTACTGGTTCTTTTAGTGTATCTATTCAAGCCGATAGTAACAATATTATTACAAACGAAGTTAGTGAAAATAATAACTTTGGTTTTGCTAATATTAACGTACTTCCTGCTGGTCCTGATTTAATTTATCAAGGTGGCCCATTTGGTAATAAGTTCCTATGTCAAGATACTGGCCAAGATATTGGATTTACACTAAGAAATGTCGGAACTGTTGCTACATCAAACGATTTTACTTGTACAATTAGTGTTAGTAAAGATGGTGATTTTATAGATACTTATCAAGCGATATTTAGTGGAGTTATTGTTCCAAACGGTTTTGGATCTGTAAGCATACCTAATGTATATAATGATACAGGCAACTATACTTTTAGTATAGAAGTAGATAGTCTAGATGAAGTATCAGAATTAAATGAAACTAACAATTTAGGCTCTGCATCGATTAATATTTTAGAATGTCAGCCAGATCTTTTAGTTTCATTATGCCAAGACGATTTAATAGTAAGTCCAGAAGATCCGTTAGATAGTGCTAACGTAACTTATACTGCTGAAATTTTCAATAGTGGTATAATTGCGACAGCAGACAGCTTTACAGTCTTGTTTCAAGTAGATGGACCAGGTGGCATTTTTAATTATCCTACTGTTGTAAATACACCAATAGGGATAAATTCTTCAATTATTGTTTCAGTAGCTGCACCTTTAGCAGCGAATGACTCAGAGCTTACAGTTATAGTTGACTCAAATGCAGATATTGACGAAGCAGCCGAATCAAATAATGAAATTAGCATAAACTTATGTCATGAGTTTTCACTTGCGAAACCACCACCAATTGTTGCTCAAAATGACCCATTCTGGCAAGATGATGTTTTCTTCCAGTTTCAAAATGTAACACCTAATATTAATCTAGTTGCTGATTTTGCTTATACAGCAAGTGAGGTAGATGTGAAATTTGAAGTTACTCTTCCTAGTGGTGTTATTGTAGATTTAGGTACCGTAACAGTAGATGATGTAGATGGTTGTGATCTGCCAACTAATGTTGAATTACCAACTTCTTTTGCATTTAACGATTTGGGTAGTCATGTTTTTACAATGACCGTAGATCCCGATAATGAATATTTAGAATGTGATGATACAAACAATATATATATAAGAGATGTAGAAGTTGAAAGCCTTGCAGATATGCGTACACTTTCAGAGTTTATAAATCCATCTGTTTTAAATCCAGCTGTTAACGAACTTGTTAACTTAGATATTACTTATGAAAACATTGGGTCTCAAAACGTAAGTGATGTAATGGATTTTAAAGTATTTGTTAATGAGGTAGAGATATCTACAATTACCAATGTACCTGGATTGTTAAATGGTGATAATAACACTATTCAAGTTCCCGTACAGTTCCAATCAAACGTTCCTGGAGCCAATGTGGTTAAAGTCTTTATAGATTCTGGAGACGACATAATGGAATTACGAGAAGATAACAACGAAGCTACAAGAGTCATTATAGTTGGGGATGCTTCAAATTTATATTTTGAGGATTACGCAGCGGTTTATAACATGGTTGCAGCTACTGGTAATGACACAGAACTTCAAGCTACCGTTGGTAATGATGGGATTCTAGATACAGAGGCGTTACTAAGGTTTACGTATTTTACGCCAGATGGCACGGAAGTATTTATAGGTCAGTTGCCTATTCAAGTCACAGCTGGGGGTACTTCTAGTTATACATTAAATTGGTCAGCAGTAAATCCAGAAGTTATTTTAAAAGCGGAAATATTAAATTCTACAATTCCAGAATTTAATGAATTACTGATGTTACGCAGCATTTTTGCTAAAATTGATATGAGGTGTTGATAACCTATTTAATTGTTCCCACGCTGCTTTAGTAGCTTCTAGCCAAATTTGACTTTTCAATGCATAATGATTCTTATTATT
>Ga0307954_1000843_pt1 | contig 15539 bp, 15 predicted proteins | sample OrgLakmetagen437_FD_201822 | JGI IMG/M metagenome (GOLD analysis project Ga0307954, IMG submission 201822) | Saline water microbial communities from Organic Lake, Antarctica - #437 | ecosystem: Environmental > Aquatic > Non-marine Saline and Alkaline > Saline | place: Antarctica: Organic Lake... | reverse complement strand
GGCCTGGTTTTGGACCTCGGCTGCGTGTGCTATGTCTAGGAGATGGTCCAGGGGGATGGACTGTCTGCCAGAGCCGCCGTCTTGGTTTGTTGGGGGCAGCTGGGTGCAGGGCTCAGGGGCCCCAACGCTCACGGGCAGCACTGGCCGCTGCGGTTCCTGCTGCTTCGCCTCTGCAGTGTGTGTGTGTGTGTGTTTGGTGTGTGTATATGCATGTGTGTGTATTTGTATGTGTGCGTGTATGTACATGTGCGTGTACGTGTATGCGTGTATGTGTGTGCGTGTGTGTGTATGATCATGTGTGTGAATTTATACGTGTGATGTGTGTGTGTGTGTGAGTATGACGCGTGGGTAAGTAGGCACGTGTGCATGCGCATGTGTGTCTATGTGGGAATGCTCAAGCGTTTGTGCTCACAGCATGTCAAATGGGAAGGAGTCTGGCTTCGAGGCACTCACCAGGACCCCCTCTGTCTGACACAGAGGCACCAATGATGCCATGATCTGAGTGTGTGCGTGGGGCAGCAGCTGCACACAGTGGTGTTCATTGTAGCATGAGTGGTCTATGTTGTGTGCGAGCATCTTTGCTGTGTGAATACGTTCACATATATGATGAGTCTATGTTGCGTGTGTGAGCATCAATGCTGTGTGTATGTGCATGCACCGACTTGAATGACTCGTGCATACGTCCATGAGTGTCATTGCGCACAGGCCTTGTCATTGCTCCCTTACGCAGTGCAGCTTGCCACCGAGCACTTAAATCACAAGTTTGAAACCGCCACACACTCTATGTTGTCATAGGGAGCACACACCTACGCGACACACACGCACACACACATACATCCATACACACAAACCATACTGGCAGTGGCAGCTGACAGGGGGAAGAAATGCACGGGGGCACCAAAGGAGGCATCAAGTCATTTAAGGCTGCACACATGCTCACGCGCGCGCGCACACACACACACACACACACCTGTAATGACAGTGGCAGCTGACAAGGGCGAGGAGATGCGCGGGGGCACCAGAGGAGGCACATCTATTAAGGCCGCAGACGGGGCACTGGCTGCAACGGGGCAGACAGGGGCGTTTGGGTGTTGGTTTGTGAGTACAGTAGTGCAAACGTTTTTAGGTGTATGGGTAGGCAATCAGTGTAGCTCCTGAATCTCATTTCTCATTTCTCTGGCGCGTAGTCCTTTGGTACGTGCTATTAAAAATCCACACAAAAAACGTGTGTACATGTGCGTGTGTGTATCAGTGTGTTTCCTTTAAATTTTGGAAAACCTTGGTGTCATGTCTCCTCCAATCTGGCAATTTGAGAAACTGGATTCACATGTCGATTTTATATTGCTGCCTCAGCCCGCCGGGAGGCCAAAGGCCTCCCGGAAAATAGTGTATGCAATTAATGTGTGGGTGATCTGGAAGCAATTTCTTTGAAACAGAATGATTTGTCTGAATTTGCAAGGTCGGGCTTGAAAACTTCATTCTAACTTAAAGTTTGTCTATTTGATTCCACGGCGCTTCTTAGCCTGAGCCAGCCTCTGGGTATGGGAAGGACATCACGCCGAATGCTGAGCTCTTAAACCCCCGTGCGCAACACGTCGGGTGCTGCGCATTTAGCCTGTTGCGCTGTAAGGTCACGGAGTACTGTACTTGAGCGTGCTCAACTTACGCTCATCCTCCACTGACCCTGGTACCATTACCATCACCAATTCTGACTTGACCCACCCCAAACCGATGCTGCGCCCCTAAGCGCGTGGCTTCCCCCCAAAACTCCTTGGCTGAGAGAGGGGTTGGGGGAGGGGGTTATGCAGTGTCGTTGTCAGAATCGTCATTGCTGCAGCAGGATAAGCATCTTCAGCTGCTGCTGCTGCTCGCCTTGTAGCCCGACCAGCCTTCTCAGAAATGAAGAAAGGTGATGCTGCAGTGAGCTTGGAACCAAAATTTTTGTCCCCCCCACCCCTATCACTCAGCCAGTCCTTGTGCTGGGGCTGTCGCTCAGAGGCTGGATGCTCAAGCCATTAAGCTTGGGACTTCTTTGTGGGCCCACGGGCCCCTAATCACTTCCAATCACTTTTCTCCTTGGCAACTTTGGCTATTTTTGATGGGGTTTGTCGCTCATTTTAACATGATAGCTAATGTTTGGAAATTTTTTGAAATTTGTGGTGCATGAGGGCCTTCAAAGGCCCTCTAACCACAGAATTGTTGTACACAGGGGCTCGTCGGCACCCCCAGAATCTTGGTTTCATGTCAAGTTTCCAAGTCGGAAATCCATGTTTTCATGTCGATTGACATGGTATGTCGCCTTATTAAACAACACTGGTGTGCGTGTTTTTGTGTGTGTGTTTGCGTGTGTGTGTGTGTGCGTGTGTGTGTGTGTGCAGGCACTAAATCGCCCTGCCTGAATAGGCTCTCTGATTGCATAGTCGTGGTGCATATAGGTGTGCACGTTTGCACCTTTATTAGAAGACGGTGTGTGTGATCGATGGAATCACGTGCATTGGTCACAGCACGCACACTGTTGCTGCTATCATCCTTGATCTGGTGCCGTTCCTCATGAAGCATAGCGTTTAACCCTTCTTCGTTTTTGTAGCACCTATCACGGCACTTTTTGATTGAGGACCCTGTGCTTTATTCTTGGACACGCTTCATCACCGTCCCTCTGACTTAAAGTCTGGGCACGCTAGTTGCTTCAAGGGGTAATAAGCGGCGCCCCTGTGCCGTTGAAGCAAGTTTACGTCACCTACAGCTCGAATCGGGCGATCGATCGCCCTGCTGTGCTAGTGACACTCAATATTACTACCTGTCGTTTTTGCACTGCCTCAAAGCACTGCATCGTAGCTTCTGGCAGTCAACACACAAAACGCGCACAGGCTATTCAGAATTTCATGCCGTCGCTGGTTTCTAGCATTCTGAAATGGAAATCTAAAGGTCGAAATAGTTTGATCCTGTAACACCCACCTCGTGGGGGCCACGTGTAGGGCTGTAAATGATCTGGGCACGAGGTGCTATTTTTCTAGCGAATTTGAAACGTAGATTTGCAGACCAAAAAGGCCGGGTTTTTCTAGCTAAACAACCCACCTCCTGCGCCACGTGTTGGGCTGCTGCTGCGCTGCCCAAGAGCGCTGCCGGTGCGGTTCACGGCCAAAAAGTTTGTGAGGGTGTCCGTGAAGTCATCGCTGCAGCAGCACGAATGCAACAAGACAAGCGAGGACATGGGAGTAGCACAGGGTGGTACTTCCAGCTTTGTCCAGCGGGTGCTCATACGCATTGTGGGAGCTTGAGGTGTGAAGAGCACTAGAAACAAAGACAGCTTTGGCGGATTCACTTTTGGTGAAGCTGGCACTGGATACGCTGATTGATGTAATACTGACACCGTATATACCGGTGTGATGCAGCAATCAAGACATCCCATCATATGTGGTACTGACACTGTATATAACGGTGTGATGGATTCGATGAGTGATGTGGTACTGACACTGTACATAACGGTGTGATGCAGCAATCAAGACATCCCATGAGGCACTGACACGATGTGATGCAGCAATCAAGACATCCCATCATATGCGGTACTGACACCGTATATACGTATATAACGGTGTGATGGATTCAATGAGTGATGTGGCACTGACACCTAAGTGTATATAACGGTGTGATGCCAGAAATCAAGACAACCCAGCAATCACGCCTCCCTCAGTGTGCACTGCTAAAGTGCTGAAACACTTAAGTTACTATGTCAGTACAATGCATTCGAAGCTCATTCTTGACAAGAGCGTGACTAGTACACAACACAACCGAGAGGAAGCAGGCACTCACACATGGCGCAGCCAGCAGTCTGCACTTTTATGGCACAACACCTGCAGTCATCGCAGATTAAACCCTCAAATGCAGACCAAAGAAACTGCACTGCCCTCACTCTCTTACTTTGTCCCCCGTACTTTAGTTACTCGGCATTGGCATTCAGACGGTCAGTTCAGTCATCCTCACCCCACCAACAACACACCCTTTGCTAGATTCAACCCTCTAAAGCTTTCGCTGCTCAGGTTCAATTACACATTTTGCCAAATCGGACACACACCAGGGAACTTCATCCCGTACGGGCGCCGTAAAAATTAAGCAAATATTGGGTTTGCCCGGAGGGCAAAGCCCAAATTTGAAGGGTCGATTCCGGCCTACCCAGAGAAAAGCCAGGTTCCGGAGGAACCTGGCTCCGGGACGCCCGCATAAAATAGAATTTGTATTTCCGGGCTGCCCGGAGGAAAATGTGATACCGATGGAGAGAGGCCCGGGACTCGTGTTCGGGGTGGGGGAGGAGACGCAGCGGAGGCCTCCTCTCGTGCCCAAGGGGAGGATTTCAAGAGCAGCAAGGAGTACGGGGGGTAGAGTAGCAGGAAGGGTAGGTTTCTGCTCTCTGGTGCTCATTGCTGGGCACCTGAGCGTGGCTCCATGCGCCTTGCGTATGTGTGGGATTTCTGTATGTGTGGTGTGTGGGGCTTCCGTATGTGTGGTACTACGGCATCACTGGGCACTCAATGAGCACGTGCATGCTTGCGCATGATAACATGGATTGCGTGTGCTGATGGCATATGTGTACGTGCGAGTACTTGCATGGTGCAATGTGCACTGTGCGTACGGCTGCACAAACTCATGTATGTGTGCGATTGTATGTGTACGATTGCATGCTTCAAGGTGAGTTATGCTGCATGTGCAGGCGTGGACTTACACGTATTGTACGTGCGATGTGCGTGTCTGCCCATGCGTACACGGCTGCACGTGTGTATGTGTGCGTGCGTGCTTGCTCATGGAAACATAGATGGTGTTTGAATTTGTGCGTGCGTGTGCATGGCATTTAGCATGGCAGGTGCGTGTAACACTACTCGTGGTGCTTGTGCATGCGCGCATATATGCACACATGCGCATCCGTGCTTCTTGTGCGTGCCTGAATGACGTTGCTGTGACTGCTTTCTAAATGCCCGAAAGTTTACCCTTACTTACCCGCACATTATGTGAAGTAATGTGCGGCGCAGCCGCACATTTCTTTACTTTATAGGAAACCAGCTACGGGCGACCCGCAAAAAAGAAAATTTTAGTTGCGGGCGAACCGAAAATTTTTTAGACCCCCTGAAGTTCCCTGACACACACGCTTTGCCATGGTCGGCCCTCCGACGCCCATGCTACTCAGTTCAACCTTACGCTAACAACACACAAAACACCTCGTCACGGTCAGCCCTCCAAAGCCCATGCTACTTAATTCAACCTAACGCTGAAAACACACAAAACACACCTCGCCACGGTCGGCCCTCCAAAGCCCATGCTGCTCCCACTGCGCACCAGGCCAGCCACGCCTCCAGACTGCCCCTGTAAGCCTTGCAGGGCTGCGCCCCACTCTTCCATGCTGCCACCTTGTTTGCAATCGAGCCCAGCGTCCTAAAGGAAAGCGCAAGCGGGAGGGACAGGGAGGGTTGGTTTGATTGGGATCACAGAAAGCACTGGGAGGAACTAGGAAGAGGGGAGCAGAGTTTCGTTTAAATGACATGATGCGCTGGGTTTGGAATGTGGTGGGCTAGAGGGAGAGTGCGTGAGGGGAGAGGCTGGGACGCCTGTTTCAGGAGTGGGAAGTTCACGATTGTCAGGTGCCAGGCACAGGTGGATTAGGGAGAACTCACACCTAGAATGGGGCAAGAGGCATACAGGCAGCACACCTGTTACAAGGCACAGGTGGATTAAGGAGAACTCACACCTAGAATGGGGCAAGAGGCATGCAGGCAGCACACCTGTTACAAAGCCTGATGCTTGTTGATGGATAGGCAGGTATATCAAGGAAGCAGTAGAAGGAGGAAGCAAGGGACAAACAGCGCTTGGTCACGCTGCAGACTTGGCTCACACTAGAGCACCTACGAGGCCTTTAACTCCCCCCCCTTCCAGGCACACAAAACCACTCTATTTTGTTGCAACCAAAAAGCAGCTGTTATCAAGGTGGTCACAAGGGCTGCCTTTGGCATGAAAGGCATGAGGGATACGGTTCAGCTACTGCACTCTTGCAAAAACTAAAAATAGGGCAAACCCTGCCAATACGCATCACCCAACAAAACCTAGGCAAAGCAGAGCAAGATCCTAGCATGTATAATTTGATGCCCCTCACCTATTGAAGCCGCACAAACACATACCACATACATAGGGTCGGCCAGAATATATATATGGTGTATATACGGTATTTTTGGCAGGGAAGTCACCAAATATACGGTCACGTACGGTGTATATATACAGTCATGGCCAGCCTACACATACACAAGTCACCGCCCACCTTACAAGCGCCTTTCAAATGGTCACCTTCCACCCCCAAACTTGAAACCCGCACTGACACCTAGTTAACAAATCACGTCACTCTTAAAAGAAAACACGGGTAACATTTCCCACATCCATTGCAAACACGTTCCAACTGTCCCATACGCACTACCACACACCTTGTGGGCGACCCCACCATCCCCCTTGTAACCTGTCAGCCCCAGCAGTTGGGCCAAAGCTTCATTATGGCCACCCATTCCCCCTTTGCCCCCACCCCCCCAGCCTGCTGCTAGGGTTGCCGCTGATACGTTCTCAGCGTCTAGACTTCCCCCTGTTTCTCCCCCATTAATTGCCTGCTGCTGCTGCTGCTGCTGCGCTTGCAATCCTTGCAATTCTCCCTGCAGGCATTTTGATTACAAAACACGTGTAAAATACGAGATTTGCATACATTACAGATACACCGTATGACACATCCCTGTTTGCTGCCAAGGAATAGAGTTGGCGTTTGAAAGGTGCTCACCAGCGTGATGGATGAGCACACGTCGCCATTGGTCAAAAGGCCAGGAGACGAATACAAAATCGATGTAAGGCTTGTAGAGGAGTAACAACGAAACAAGTCACTAGCGTCGAGCTATGCAGAGCCAACAAAAACGCGCTTCTGAGAGCCAGATCTTCTCTATCCTCTTTACATCTAAATCAAGTTAAAACTCAACAATCGCACATCAAAACTGTGAGCTCACTTTTCCAAAATTCTGACTATAAACACACATACACACACTCGCTCAAACACATACACACCTGCTGCATGAGCAGCTCCTGTGCTGCCAGCTGACTTGCCCCGTCATGCAGCCTGGCATGGCCACCCTCCTCTACCCCCATAGCCATAGGCATGCCCAGCAGTGCCCCCAAACCGCCAGGGACCATGCCAGGGAAGCCTGAGGACACACAGACACACAGTTCAAGTGTGTGTGTTTGTGCTGAGTGAGCATATGCCCACTTTTGTTGATGTACAGTCTCAGTAAGGCTCTCAATTTTGCAGCTGCCGCAGCTGAGTGTGTGCTTCACAGCGCCTGACATACAGACCAACAAAAAATGTGTGTTTGTGTGTGCATCGCACACAGATAGCGAGTGAGCTGAAAATGTGTTTTTGAAAAGGCCACCTGGGAGCCTGATACTCAATCAAGGTCACGGGTCAAGGACCCAGAGCAGGTCAAAACAATATAGATGGACAGACAGGACTCAGGAAATAATTAGTCAGGGAGGGCCATCAGACAGGACACACACACACACACTCACGTACACACGTACCAGGTAGCCCAGCTCCCATGGGCAGGCCAAAAGGAGACAGAGACATGGGCAAGCAGAAGCCGGACTTGTGCTGGGCTATGGCCTGGAATTTAAAAGGGAGCAAATGGTGATGAGTTTAAGGCTTTAGGTTTAGTATAATCACAGTATAATCCTGAGAAGAAGCCTTGAGTTTGACAAATGCTTTGCAACATTAAGTCTGTGCAGAGCTGCTACACAGCACTATGCATATAAGTAAAAAGATGTGCAAACAGCTTTGTCTGCCATTTTTTATGACATGAAATATGACGCATCATGTCACACCACAATTTGAAGCATGCACAACGCACGCATATTAAAATCTGGTGCGTGTCCACACTGTCAACACAGAACATAGGCAAACCATTTGTCTAAGGCCTACCTGGCAGTTGAGGCACTTATAACCCTGCAGGTTGTACTGGTGCAGTACGGGGTTCTGTGCCATCTGCAGCCAAACACAACAATAAAGAGCGCTTGGGCAACACGGGGAGGCTGCAAGCTGTACTGGTGCAGGAGGTAGTTTCTGTCTGCATGGCCGTCAGCAAACAATAAAGCAGCCAAAAATCACACGGCAAGAAGGATAAAGAGCGCGGTAGCAAGTTCTCTGGAATGCTACTTCCAGGATGTACGGGTGCAAGACAGCACAAATGATCACCTGCAGCGGCATTAAGATACGTGTGTGTGTGCGTGTGTGCATATGTGTGTGTGTGCTGTTGTAATAACAAAGTGTACATGATGTGGACAGCACAGCACTAGCGCGTTGGGACCACAGGATGTGGCTTTTGTGCAGGAGATTGCGTGCACACTGCTCATGCTTTCGCTAGAGTACGTGCCTGGTGCTTGTGCACAGGGTATGCTACTCATGTGCAGCATTCATTGCAGCTCGCGTTCACAAGTCGAGTATAGAGACTTACACATACACGTACACGTATATACACACACCTCCCTCTACATCCCCACCTGCAGCTGATGCGCACAAGCCTGCGTGCACTACAGCCCAACATTAGACCCCTACTGCAAGTGCTGGGCATGAGTCGAGTAAACTGCCACCTGTTGCTGCTGCTGAGCTCTGATTTAGAACGCAAATAAGCAGCGCAACAGGGTTTCATTGCTTGGCTTTCAGCCCCAGTGTGCCCTGACAGCCACGACTTACGTCTGTAGGCTACAATATCCTGCCAGCAGCTGCAGAGCGCGTGTGCATCTGAACACAGTTTGCACCCAGCACGTGTAGGCCTTGTACCTCATTAGCACGCGAGAGCCATCCCGTTCCAGAGTTCACGCATGAAGTGGCACCATGGCACGCTCATTCATACAGCCTCACCAGCAGCTGCAGGCAGTGTACGTGCGCCCAGCACTTGCAGTCTTCACACTCGATCATCATCGCCCCGTCGTCGTGCCGCACACCGCACGGGCAGGACACGATGTAGGAGGGCTGCAGCACCCCCTGGCCTGCACCACACACAAAACGTTTACACATGTCAGTACGTATGAAGGGGCGTATGTAGGTGTGTGAGGTGTTTTTAAGGCTGCTGAGCTGCTGAGCAGGTGCGGTAAGGCACTTGCTCCTATACAAAAGCACAGACTGCGCCATGGCCACCAGGGTGACGAACGACGCAAAATGTTCAAAAGCCATGGCGATTGCACGTCTTGGCCCTAAGTAAATTGAACGAGAAGGAGCTTTTACTCTCGGTGGCTCTCGGTGGCTTCCTCCTGAAACTGAAGCATGTCACCACACAAGACAGTGAAGCTTCAAAGAAAGAAAGAGCGCCGCCCACACTTGCGACAGAGCACCATTCCATCGACATTTGCGTGTGCTATGTGTGTTGCGCGTGTATGTGTGCTATGCGCGTGCATGTGTGCTATGTGCGTGCAAGTGTATGTATGTGTGCAGTCCCTACCTGCAGCGTCGTTCTGCATTTCACCGGGTTGGCTGTGCTGGTGGCGCCCGTTGGTCAAAGCCTCTAGGTCCTCCTCGTCTTCTTCCGTTTCCTGCAATAAGTAAAAACAAGGGGGAAGGTCACTTGTAGCATTCATGGGCTGTGCTGCTGGTGCCCGTCTGTGAGACTCTCTTTGTCTCATCCTGGATTGTCTTGGGTCAGAGCCTCAATGTTTCTTAATCCTTTTACTTCTTCTGCGCAGCGTCACAAAGAGGAGGAGTTATACGTGGAATCCATTGGCTGCGCTGCTGGTGTCCGACTGCGAGCGTCTCTTTATCCTACCTGAGGCGAGTTGTGTGAGAAATTATTACCGGTAGAGAAATTGTGAACTTAGAGGAAATGCACAAGAGCAATGAGACTCAAAAGGAATGATCTCAAAACTTATTTCCGGTAGAGACATTGCCCCTCTCATGCGCATTTCCTTTTGAGGAGGAAATGCGCGTGAGAGGGGCAAGGTAGGGGAGGAGGCTGCCTGGGATGGTGCAAACAACGAGCAATGCGTAAGCAAGGAGGGGCACAACCGACCGCCTGCTGCAGGTTTGGGTGCTTCACACACAAGTGTGCAGGTGGTGTTCACCAGGAGCAGCAGGCGTTGAGCTTTTTGGGCAGACGGGAGGGAATGCGCGTGCATTGTTATGGTTTTTGTGCTCTTAAGTGGTAATACAATTGAAAAGGTTTCCCTGCCACGGTGTACCGTATACACGTCATAAAAATGGTAATTCTGGCAGTGACATCTTCTCATACATTCAGAATGGTGGACAGTGTATACATGTTTTAATATTTGGCCAGGTCCAAAATCTGCTCGACCTATCTTCATGCTCTTAATGTTCCGTACTCTGCGGGTTAGGGTCCATTGAATGCATCAGAAGCCACACGTTCCCATCCCATGTCTGACCTGACCTCACCCCTCCCCCCCCTTTTCACCTCAGTGTCTCCTTCGTAGTCGTCAAAGCGGTTCCGCGAGCGAGGGGCGTTCCTGCGCCTGCCTTGACGTCGACCTCGTGACGTGTGGCCACTGCCCTGCACCTGAATAAAGATCAAAGGGAACACAAAGGGAGATGTGAGCATTTGGGACCTCGCCCAGCCTCAGGGAGCCTGCTCAGGGGCATGCTATACGGGATCTTGCCAAGTCTGTGTTCAAAGAAGGAAGGCAGAGGGACACAATCTGTGGCCGTATCATCTCGACAACGAAGAACTTGGAACAGAGGCAAGGCAGGTGGGAAAGCTGCCAACATGCCAGGTGGGTTGTGCAAACATGGGTTGACGACCAGGGCAGGGTTCAGTTGGCGGACTGAGTGCTTGGGTTTTGAGGCTTAGGGTGAGTTAGCCCCAGCTGCTCCCTACACATCCATTCCTCAGCCTGCTGCTTCTCAAGGGTTGGCCGAGTCATGCAAGAACAGTGCTCTATATAAAGTACATCGGGGGTATCCAGCAGACGAGGCTTGCAACACTCGGCATAGATACACGGTTCTGGCTCAACCCGCATTCCTCGTAGCAGCAAGAAGCAACCAACTGAAGGATTTGATCTGATGATGCAGACCATGACAATTTACCGGGCCGCTTCTAAGATCAATAAGTCTGGAGGGGTCAAAACCCACCAGCTCCTCTTTGATGTATGTCCCTTGCAAGCCGTCACCCTCGTTCCAATGTGTGCCGTCCGCCTTGTAGCGTCGCTGGTCATAGATGCCTGCAAGCAATGCGTAAGGAGATTTGAAAGGTTATGCAAAGCATAAGGGAAGGAGAGGATATGCACAAGTAGAGAAGTTTGTAGTTGCTCAAGGTAAATGCCTGAAAATAAATCGCAGGGAAAGTAAGGAGACTGAATGTATAATTACATGTGCCTGCTTGGTCATACTTGACTATAAATACCTGACATTGAGCCTCAGGGTGACAGAGGCAATTGAATATGCAGCCATGCAACACGACGCGTGCTTGGCAGTGTAGTGGAAGGAAAACTGGTAATGTTAGACCAAATGTGATGCGTGAAAGGGCTTGAGGGAGTCGTCTGCGGGCATGTGCTCTGGGGAAATGGTGCTGCAGTCCATTGCCCAAAGTCGTTATTTCCGGGCAGTTTGGGAGGGGAGATCTGCTGAAAAGTTGTGCTGCTGAAAAACAGTATGGAACAAGCCTGCTTCATGCAGATACACAACGCTGCCGGTGATGGAAAAGAGGGAGGACCAATGTCCATGCCTTGATAAGAAAGGGGCATAACATGCATGCGTACTATGAGACAGTTTTGGGAGGCTTTTAAGGTGACCAGCGGTTGGAAGGTCGTTGGTCTGCCGCAGGAGTCACAAACCGTTGTGTTATTTAACTTGTTGGGCAACTGAAGGGTTGGACATGACGGATGGATTTTAGCTGCGACGTTGCTGCAACGGCCGCTATCTGTAAGCTTCGGTAATTCTCATTGTTGATTGCTTGTGCCAACCAACCAAAACAAACTCAAAACCCGCTATTGCACGCCCCAAAGAGCTACTTACCAAAGTTCCGATTTTCCAACGAGCGGCGGCGCTTGCGAGGGTGTTTTATTTGGTCATCGTTGTCACTGTGTGTCTCCTCCCCACAAGGAATATGCCCCCGGTTCTGTGAGCAGGAAAAGGAGAGATGCGTGTGTCAACCTACTTGCGTGTGTCAACCTACCTTGTTGTACCTGTCAAGCTAAAGCTGAGCAGTTCCAGCTGAGCCAAGCTGAGCTCAAAAGTAAATGAAAAAATGAAAAGCCTCACTCACTTCTAGCGCCAGAAGTGCCTCAGCATGCTCTTTGTCAGGTGTTAGACCTCCAGGACTGGTTTGGCGTGAAGGGCTGCACGTCTGCGACCTGAAATTACAAAGTCGGCGTTCGCAGGGGGGTGTCAATTTATTTGACTCGTTGCACTGAATTATACAAACACAAAACAAACACACCCATATTCACACTATTCACACACCTCACTCTACACTCTACACATACACACACAACACAAACACACACACACACGCGCATCCACACACACACCACAAACACACACACACACCAAATTACACATACATACATACATACATACATTCACACGCGCACAGACACACACACACACACGCACACACACACACACACACACACACACACATATACACAACATTTACCGCTCGTGCTGGTGGCCATTGGAGCTGGAGTATTTCCGGCTCCAGGGTCCGTTGCTTTTTGGCTTGAGCTGCTTGGACTGCTCGTTGGTAATGTGCCTGAACTTTACAAGGCTGTATGGAATAGAGAGAACGTGGTTTCATCGCAGTGGTGGTATGCTAACGAGCTGTCCTAAACTTTGCATAAATGCAAGCCAAGGTTATTTTGCACCCACTTTCTGAACTTGTCCTTCAGCTGTACGCCACTCCGTTTCCTACGTATGTGCGTGTGGAAGCGCATGTTGTGAGTGCTTTTCAGGTGTCGGAGGGGTTCGTGTGCGAGGAGCAGGCGGCCATCAAAGGGAAAGGGAGCGACTTTTGACTTCACGTAGCCAAAACCCTATTCCTCCTCGAACATCTGGCCACCTTAGAAGCCAACGCGACGCGAACCGCAAATTGGCATCGTCGCCAATCATGAGAATGGCCTGCTAGGGTTTGGGGGGGTGCAAGCAGATGAACTTTGCAAAGCCAACCCAGGTCAGCAGAGAAACCCTTCCCTGCCGCAGGACACCAGTGCCATCACCATCATCAAGAGTACACAGCACGACAACAACCCTCTCATGCAAGCTCCAGTTAGGCAGGACCGGCAGGAACCATTGTCTTGCACACCAGTTTCCACTCACTCTAGACAAGCAAACTCGGGGTCCTTCCTGCGATGAGCATAGGGAGAAAAAAGCATGTTTGTCAGAGGTAGCGGCTTTATTTGGTACGCACTGCGAGCGAAGGAGTCAAAATGCCAAGATGAGTTTTCTGCTCTTATTCACTACCTGATGATTTCCCATGCGCCCAGTCCATGCTTAGTCACGCCGTCCCTAAGAGCTCCCTCCTCCTCTTGCGTCCACACTGGAGAGGTCAGTAGAGGTGACAGGATTCATAACGCACTGCTTTGCACAGCAGCTACGTGCACGTGCAAGATTTACCCAATCCTAAGACAAACATATAGCGTACCATTGTAAGCCCTAGTCCTCTGCATTGCTAATTCCTTCTATCTTCTATCACTGCCAAACCCCATCGTAGCTGCATCTCCCAAATACATTTTCAATTTTTGTGCAAATGAGTTGGGACGGCTCACATAGAAAATTAATCTACCATGACATCCATGAAACATACAATTACTATAACTCGGTTCTTTTTTTTTCGCGGCAGAGGTCGCATGTATTTTGATTAGCTAGGCATTAAATTTGTCCATTTAAAAATGAATCTCCACCAATTTCACGGTTCATTGGGCCACACAAATTTTGCAAGCGTAACAGGGAGTTCTTCCTGCACACCTGTGTTGGTGCCTAAGAGGGAGTCAACAAGCAGGAAATGGCGCAGAATACACCATCAGATATTAGTGCCGGACAGGTTGCTGATCTGCAGAAGGCTCTAGCAGCAGCCCAACAGGAGGCAGGGAAGGCAGGTGCTGCACACACCTCTCTGTCAGCTGAGGTTGCAGCGCTGCAATCTGCTCTTGGTGCAGCCCAGCAAGAGAGCGAGCAGGCAGCAGCAGCCCAAGCTGCCCTTGCTTCTGCTCAGCAGGAGGCGTATGTGGCTTCACAGCAAGAGGCCAGCAACACACGCACCCACAGCCAGGAGCAGATTGCTGCATTGCAAGCAGAGCTTGCTGCATCTCAAGAAGTGTCTATTCGTGCACAAGCAGCCAACGAGGAAGCCAGAGCGACTTTGGAGGAGCTGAGGTAGGTTGATGTGTATTTTTGTTTGCACGCATCTTCATTCTTTAATCCACCCTGTGTTGCTCATCAAATGCAGTCAGATAAAGATTTGTGCAACACCTACAGTTTGGTATCGTTGGAAATTGGAATTGTTTCCTCCTTATTCATGACACGTACAAATGCTGAGCACATGTTTTCTCATCTGTGTCTCGTTTGTCTAGGCTTGAGATGGGTGGCCTGTATGCTGATGGCAGCAGCGTTGGCCTAGGAGCACGTGACTCTTCTTCATCAGCAGATGGTCTTGTCCGTGAGGAGAGGGTGGGAGCAGGCCCAACTGGCAGTCGCAGCGTGAATGCCCCTGCAAGCGTGGCCTCAGCTGCTCAAGCCTTGCGCTCACACTCTGCTCAGGTGAGTGTGAACATCATGAAAGGAAGGGCAGCTTGGATCCTTATGTATGAAGCCGATTCTGTATTTGAACATACGCAGTTTGTGGGAGCATCAGATGCATTGGCCCCTCCGTTTATAATGCTCATGACGCCCGTCTTTGCCCTTTCTGCCAATCTGCAGGCTGCACAGCACATCCGTGCCTTGAACGACCAGGTGGCTGCCTCAGCTGCCGCCCTCAATGCCTCACAAGCTGATGCACAGGAGGCAAGGGCTGCCTCCGAGCAGCTTGCCAACGACAAGCAGACTCTTCAGGCCAAGGTCAGTGCCTTTGAAATTGAAATGTGATTACGTGAGCCTGTCAGGGAATGGTGGCCTGAAAAGTTACTTGGTATGTTCTGGTCTTTATGAGCACCATGCATTGGCATATGGTTGTATGAGCGTGAGCACCGTTGCAAACATACTGGCTTACACCGATTTGCAGGTCACGGCATTGGACCATGATCATGATGAGGGTCTTCGTCAGCTAGAGCAGCAGATTGCAGCACTCAGATCACAGCTGTCAGATCAAGAGGTAGCAGCAGCGACGGCTTCACAACGTGCATCAGATGTGGATGAGCAGCTGGCAGCAAGCACGCAGCAGAACAGTGATTTGGCAATTCAGCTTTCCAGTTTGCAGCAGGAAGCAGCAGCAGCTGCACAGCGTGCATCAGATGTAGATCAGCAGCTCGCAGCAAGCACGCAGCAGAACAGTGATCTGGAGACCCAGCTTTCCAGTTTGCAGCAGGAAGCAGCAGCAGCT
>Ga0307954_1000842_pt1 | contig 15548 bp, 10 predicted proteins | sample OrgLakmetagen437_FD_201822 | JGI IMG/M metagenome (GOLD analysis project Ga0307954, IMG submission 201822) | Saline water microbial communities from Organic Lake, Antarctica - #437 | ecosystem: Environmental > Aquatic > Non-marine Saline and Alkaline > Saline | place: Antarctica: Organic Lake... | reverse complement strand
ATTTTTCTACTTGGTGGTTTGATTTTTAGTAAAACTTTACCCTACTTCTCTGGTGTTTTAGGCGCTATTACGCTATTTATCATCTTCAAAAAAAGCATGATAAAGATGCAAGAACGCAACTGGAATTCTACCTTAGCTAGTTCAATAATCCTGCTTATTTCAACTTTACTAATTGTTTTGCCAATTTTTTTGATTGTGTATTTACTGACCAATAAAATTGGTCAAGCAGCAAAAAATTCAGAGCAATTAGTAAATGCATTGAAAAATCAACTTAGTATTATAGAAGAATATTTAGGCATCAACTTAGCTTCGCAACTAGATGCCAACTCCGTAACAGATTGGGTTTCTGGAAGCCTGCAAAACCTTGCCATTGGTACTTTTGATGTGTTTATAGCCTTAACCATTATGTACTTTTTGTTGTACTACATGCTCATGAACCATAAAAAGCTTCAAATAACTTTAGAAGCCTATGTGCCAATTGGAGTTGAAAATTTTCAACGCATAGGAAAAGAGGTCTATCAAAAAGTACGAGCAAATGCAATTGGAATACCCATGGTTGCTTTGTTTCAAGGAATAATTGCGCTCATTGGATTTTGGATCTTTGGAGTTTCTAGCCCATGGTTTTGGTTTGTAATTACGGCAGTAGGATCTATACTTCCTTTTGTCGGTACAGCTATTGGCATAATACCCGTAAGTATTATTTTGTTTGCGGAAGGAGCAACAGGCTCTGGAATTGGAATTTTAATTTATGGATTTGTTGTGGTTGGAGGAAGTGATAATTTAGTTCGACTATATATCCTCAAAAAGATGTCTAACGAACATCCTCTTATCACCTTAATTGGAGTAATTATTGGCGTTCCATTATTTGGTTTTATCGGTTTAATTTTTGGACCACTTTTAATTTCCCTATTTTTGCTGGTAGTTAGAATTTATAAAGAAGAATACGGAGAAGAAAAAAATAGTAAAACACATGAAAAAGTCGTCTAAAAAAATAGATCAAGAATACGTAAAGGACAATTCAAAAAACATCAGTAAAGATGACCTAGATGAGGTGGTAGGAAATGAAGTTGATATCAAACAAAAATTAATCTATTTTCAGAAGCTTAAAAATGAAATCATTATTCTTTTGCAATTGCTAAGAGACTATAAGAATAAAAAATATACCAAGCCACCTTGGATGAGTATTGCTGCTATTGTTTTTGCATTACTTTATGTACTGAACCCATTGGACTTAGTGCCAGATTTTATTCCTTTTGTTGGCTATATTGATGACGCTAGCATGCTGGCCTTAACCTTAAGAATGATAAGTGGAGATGTTCAAGATTATCAGATTTGGAAAGCAAATGTTGAAGATGAATAAAGAAGAATTTACAAGAATGCAGCCATTTCTTTTTGAAGTAGTTGCGCTTGGTTAGCAGCTGCCTTCGCAAAATCTTTTCCTTTTGATGCATACAGAATCCCTCGCGATGAGTTTACCAACAGTCCAATCCTATTATTCATTCCAATTTCACAAACTTCTTTTAAACTTCCTCCCTGTGCACCAACACCTGGCACCAACAAAAAAGCATTTGGAACGAGTTTTCTAACCGCCTTTAAATGATTAGTTTGAGTGGCTCCTACAACATACATAAGTTGATCAGCATTTTTCCAAGTCAGCGAAGTTTTTATAACCATTTCAAACAGATGCAAAGTTTCTTGTTTATACTTGTCATACATTTGCTTTAATTGAAATTCCTCTGCCCCTTTATTAGAAGTTAGTGCTAACAAAATCGTATGCTTGTTTTCAATACTTAAAAAAGGTTCAACAGAATCTATACCCATATATGGAGCTACTGTAATTGAATCAAAATCCATGTTTTCTAAAAAAGCCTTTGCATACATTTTGGAGGTATTCCCAATATCACCTCGTTTTGCATCTGCTATGGTAAAGTGATTCGGATAATTTTCATTTAAATAAGCAATGGTTTTTATTAATGCTTGATGACCTTCCAAACCATGCGCTTCATAAAAAGCCATATTGGGTTTGTAGGCTACACAAAAGGAATGGGTAGCATCTATAATTTGCTTATTGAATTCAAATATAGGATTGGGTAAATCTAGTAAATGAGGAGGCATTTTATCCAAATCTGGATCTAAACCAATACATAAAAAGGACTTTTTGGTTCTGATGTGTTGGACTAAATCTTGAATTTCCATTTTTTATAGTGAATCAGATAATTGCTTCATTTTTTCTGTATTATCAACTAACTTGAGTTCATCGATGATTTTTTGAATTTCACCTCCGTTGATAATATTATCCAAGTCATACAAAGTGAAATTGATGCGGTGGTCAGTTACTCTTCCTTGTGGATAATTGTAAGTTCTAATTTTCGCACTTCGGTCTCCACTTGTTACCATTGTCCCACGTTTTTCTGCATCTTCAGCTAGTTTTTTAGCCAATTCCATTTCATATAAACGCGAACGCAATACTTTAAAGGCTTTTTCCTTATTTTTATGTTGCGATTTCTGGTCTTGACATTGTGCAACAATACCAGTAGGTTCGTGAGTTAAACGAACTGCAGAGTAGGTAGTATTTACAGATTGCCCACCTGGTCCAGAAGAACAGAAATAATCTATCCGTACATCTTTTGGATTTACTTCTACATCAAATTCTTCGGCTTCGGGAAAAACCATTACAGTAGCTGCACTAGTATGAACTCTACCTTGAGTTTCGGTTTGTGGAACGCGTTGAACACGATGCACTCCTGCTTCATATTTTAAAGTACCGTACACATCTTGACCAGAAACTTCAAATTGAATTTCTTTATATCCTCCATTGGTTCCTTCGCTATAATCTACTGTACTTACACTCCAACCTTTTCCTTCACAATATTTGGTAAGCATTCTAAAAATATCACCTGCAAAAATACTTGCTTCATCTCCACCTGTTCCTGCTCTTACTTCTACTACAGCGTTCTTGCTATCTTCTGGATCTTTAGGAATAAGTAACATTCTTACTTCTTCTTCTAAAATTGGTAAACGGGTTTTGGCTTCCTCCATTTGGAGTTTTGCCATATCTGTCATTTCTGGGTCACTACCGTCTTTTATAATTTCTTCAGCTTCTTCAATATTATCAGTAAGCGAAACATATTCATCCCGCTTAACCATCAAATCTTTCAAGTCCTTGTATTCTTTTGTAAGTTCTACATAGCGTTTTTGGTCGCTAATTACATCAGGCTGAATAATCAAGTCGTTTACTTCATTGAAACGCTGTTTTACAATATTGAGTTTATCTAACATGAAATTATTTTATGATGCAAATTTACGTAAATAAACACACATCCAAGCAAGCGGTTTTACAATTCAATTAATAATCCTACACCTAATAGTTGTTTCCATTGTATTGCTGAACCAGCATCTATATTTTCTCCATCCTCATTTACCTCATTTACTTTTATATCATCATCATATCTAATATGTGAGCCTAATCTAGCTTTTACAAAATCGTTTATTTTAAAGTCTACTGTCACTTCCCAATCTACATCTATATTTCCAAAATTATTGAAGTAATCTGTAAAAAGACTAATCCTACTGGATAGAAAAACCTCATCCATTACCTCTTTCCTAAATTGATTTTTGATTAGAATACCAACTTCATTTCGGATTCTTTTCCCTTTTCTAGTTATATTTCCTTCAGCATCTCGTTCTGCTTCTCTTACCCCAAAAGCTCCTTGGTTGGCTAGGCGTTGATTCAAAACAAAGGTGGTTTTTTGGGTAAGTGGAGAGGCGTAAAAAATCAATTCGTGTTTAGGTTCAGAAAATTCCGCACCAGCACCTAAGAAAAAATAACCCGGAGCCAAAATTTGTGAAATGCTTTCATCTCGATTTGGATAGTTATAACCTGGTGCAAATTGAGTTTTAAAGCTCGACCTTACAGTATAAAACCACTTGGAATTTTTACTGATTTTATATCCGAAGGTTGAAACCAATTCAAAATCATCATCTGTTTTTCGCCAACCTTGATCTGCTTGTTTATTGAGTCCATAGCGAATTAGCATTTCATTATTCCAACGTACAAAACCCTTTTCGTATGTTCTTCTGAATAAAAAATCTGACAAACCTGTAATTGAACTCTGTCCACCAGCATTCCAATTGGTAAACGAAGCTTGCGTAAAATCAAATGAGAAACGATTTGTTTTAGTCCAAAAAGTCACCGGAGTTTGTATGGGTAATAATTCTGTTATATTTTTAATTCGGTAGTCTCTATCGGTGTAATCTTTTACCAATTTTACTGGCCTGCTTTTCCGAAAGAAAACACGCAAAGGACGATCTTTAAAAAATAGAGGATTCCGTTGAGAGACACACTCCTGTATCCCAAAAGTAAAAACTATAAGGTATAAAAGGTATTTCATGAAATTTGCTATTGATAGCTAAAACTGCCGTAAACAGAATTTATTGTCAATTTTTTTTCTGGAGAAGCTTCAACACGCCCAACAATTTGAGCCTCAACTCCAAATGAATTAGAAATTTGAATGATTTTCTTAGCTAATTCTTCTTCAACATACAATTCCATTCGGTGTCCCATATTAAAGACTTGGTACATTTCTTTCCAGTCTGTATTGCTTTCCTTTTGAATTAATTCAAAAAGTGGTGGGGTAGGAAATAAGTTATCCTTTACAATATGAAGCGCATCTACAAAATGCAAAATCTTGGTTTGTGCACCCCCAGAACAATGTACCATTCCATGGATGTCTTTTCGATTTACTTGTTTAAAAATTTCTGTGATAATTGGAGCATAAGTTCGTGTTGGTGACAAAATTAATTGACCTACGTCTAGCGGGAGATCATCGATTGTATCTGTGAGTTGCTTACTGCCAGAATATGTTAAGTCTGATGGAATTGCATGATCAAAACTTTCAGGATATTTATCTTTTAAGCTTTTGTGAAGCACGTCGTGTCTTGCAGAAGTTAGGCCGTTACTGCCCATTCCGCCATTGTAAGCTTTTTCATAATTGGCTTGACCAAAAGAAGATAAGCCTACAATAACGTCACCCGCTTTAATATTGGCATTATCTATCACCTCATCGCGTTTCATTCTAGCTGTAACCGTAGAATCTACAATAATGGTTCTTACCAAATCTCCTACATCTGCCGTTTCTCCTCCAGTAGAATATATTTCAACTCCGTATTTTTTTAAATCTGCAAGTAATTCCTCTGTACCATTTATAATTGCCGAAATAACTTCCCCAGGAATTAGATTTTTATTACGCCCAATGGTAGAAGAAAGTAGGATAGAATTGGTTGCGCCTACACAGAGTAAATCGTCTATGTTCATAATGAGTGCATCTTGAGCAATGCCTTTCCAAACCGAAACATCTCCAGTTTCTTTCCAGTACATATAAGCCAAAGAAGATTTTGTACCTGCTCCGTCCGCGTGCATAACTATGCAATGTTCTTCACTTTGGGTAAGGTAATCAGGTATGATTTTACAAAATGCCTTTGGGTATAAACCCTTGTCGATATTTTTTATAGCTTGATGAACATCTTGCTTTTGTGCGGAAACACCACGTTGGGCATATCGTTCTTTAGATTGTTGACTCATGATTCTGAATTTCGCTGCAAAAATACATTAAGCCAACTGAACTAGGTTAAAGTTCACCCATTAATCTATTCTAAATTTTGCGGAATTTTACCTTTTATGGAAAGAGAATCCATTTTTATAGGAAAGTTTTTCGGTTGGATTTCAAGTTTGATTTCTGTTTGATTTTTTTTCTTTTTAAAATCCAAACTTCCTGACAAAATTGCTACATAACCTGTTTGTCCAGGACAATAACAAAATCTTCCGTAAATCAGATTTGCTTCAACTAAGTTTTGATCATTTAGTTTCTGTGATTTTTTATCATTTTCCATTTCAAAATAAATCACTTCACTGTAATTAGCATCCGCTATTCTTTCATCCACTTTTCTGCTGTAGGTTATCTTGTATAAGTTTGTATTTTCAGCCCCTTCGATTTTCGTATAAAACTGACCTGTGGTATCCTCATACATAGAGATTTTTGAATTTTCGAATCGCTCTACATCACATCTGCCAGCTTCGGGGCATCCTTCTATACTGAGCTGAACTGCTTCTGCCTCTGAAACTTTTTTTGCATTACAAGACAACAACAAAATGAAAAGGATACTAAGTGTTTTGATGTGTGTCATTTTAAAGTGATTATGAATTTCTAATTTGGATAAGGATTCTTTAAATTAAATAAAACTTTGTACAGCCAATGCATAGCTTTGTAAACCAAAACCAGAGATGACACCTAACACATGTGGAGCTATAAAAGACTGCTTCCTGAAATCTTCCCTAGCGTAAACGTTGGATATATGCACTTCTACAACCGGAACTTCTAAAATCTTGATAGCATCTGCCAAAGCGATAGAAGTGTGGGTATAGGCAGCAGCATTCAAAATAATTCCATCTACATTATCACCCGCTTCATGAATTTCTGAAATCAACTCCCCTTCTATATTCGATTGAAAATAAGACAGTTCTATATCTTTAAACTGAAATTGCAGTTCTGTAAAAAAATCTTTAAACGATGTTGTTCCGTAAATTTCAGGTTCTCTTACGCCTAGCATATTTAAATTAGGACCATTAATAATGTGAATTTTCATTTGTAGTTGATTTACAGTTTATAAAAATAGAAAATAATTTGAAACTATTTTGTTTTTTGTTGGTTTTTGGTTTTCGGGTTTCGGTTTTCTGTTTTCTGTTTTCTGTTTTCGGGTTTTGGGTTTTGGGTTTCGGGTTTCGGGTTTCTGTTTTCTGTTTTCGGGTTTTGGGTTTCGGGTTACGGGTTAAGGGTTTCGGCTTCGCACTTTTTGCAAGTATGCCCCTAAAAAAAAACAGCACGTGAAGCTCTGCATGAGATGCCTCTTTCATCGGCATGACAGCCCACAACCGAATTGCCTGTCCTCGAGGAATTTTTTTAAAAATTCACTCGGGATCATTCCGACAGAGCGACAAAGGAGCGACGAGGAATCTCACAACAAGCTCACGAATCTAGCTCAAGAATGCTCCAAAAAAAAAGCAGCGCGCAACGTTCAGGATGAGATGCCTCTTTTATCGGCATGACAGTAAAAACAACGAACTGTCATTCCGCAAAAATTTCCTGAAAGGGAGTTTTATGCGGAATCCCATGCTATGAAAACGAAAGGCAACTTTTAAAGAGGAATCCAAACCAACGAGAAGAAGATTCCGCATCAAGTGCGGAATGACAGTATTGGAGGTTTTTTTTCTTGAAATTAAGTTTGAATCGGTAATTCTCATTTTTACCTGTCATTCCGCAAAAATTTCCTGAAAGGGAGTTTTATGCGGAATCCCATGCTATGAAAACGAGCAGCAAGTTTTTAAGAGGCATTAGAACCAACGAGAAGAAGATTCCGCATCTTCGTGCGGAATGACAGTATTGGAGGTTTTTTCCTTGAAATTAAGTTTGAATCGGTAATTCTCATTTTTACCTGTCATACCGCAAAAATTTCCCATAAGGAAATTTTATACGGAATCCCATCCTATGAAAACGAGCAGCAAGTTTTTTAAGGAGCATCCGAACCAACGAGAAGAAGATTCCGCATCAAGTGCGGAATGACAGTTCTTATATTGTTTTTTTATTCTACATCAACTGCGGAATGACAATCCACAACCGCTTTGCCTGTCCTCGAGGAATTTTTATTAAAAATTCACTCGGGATCATTCCGACAGAGCGACAAAGGAGCGACGAGGAATCCCACACCAACCTAACCTAACCCTACTCATCATACACTTCAAAACTATAAGATTATCTTATAAAACTACATACTTATAGTATTGGTTATCAGAATTTTTATTGAACTCTATAGAGCGACCATATGGCAAAAATAACAACAACTATAACGCATAAAAAAAGCTTGTAACTAAAAATTAAGCCACAAGCTTTATGAAAGTTTTTTTTGTACTTATTTCACAATCATTTTCTTAGTAATAATTTCATCATTGTTACTGATTAAGCTATACAAGTAAATCCCAGGTTCAAAATCATCAGAACTTACTTCAATTGTACCACTTTTTTCACGAAGTTTAAATTCTTTTAGCAACTTGCCTGTCATATTAAAAACCATGATGGATGCATTTTCCTCATATTCAGGTAAGCTGTATTCTATGATGCTTTTTCCTTGAAAAGGATTAGGATAATTTTGTTCTAATTTGTAAGCCAACTTTTTTAAGCGTTTCATTTCCTCAGCATCAAATTTGTCACTATACACCACATAAGAATTGTTGGTTTCCTTTAAGCGTTCTACTTCTTGGGATAGTTCTTGCACAGAAGCGGTTAGAATGGCTATTAAGCCAAGGTAGTTTACAGATTTGTATTCCAGATACTCTACTATGTTGTTGTTTTCATCGAAAACTGGCTTTTTGATGTTTTTAGTTAATTCTGGAAAAATTTCTTCCAATTCCTGAGCTATAAAACCATATTGATTTCCTTTTGAAAGATTAATTTTATCAGATTCGATGTAGGTATACGATTTAGGTTTTAATTGTAATATGCTTTCTATGGTATTTTCTAAATTCGAAATATTTTCTTTTAGTTTTCTGTCAGATGGTGCAAAAAATCCAGCGGTAGTTGAAATATCTCCATCAAAAAATCCGGCAATATCACTTCCAAGAGATGTTGGTACAGTTCCATATATAGCGATATTATTGACTGCGTTAGAAACATCAGCAAATACACCAAAACTATCACTAGAATTACCATTAACAATTGCATTATACCCGTAATTTCGATCTGCTTCACCTTCAACTAACGAATTAAAGCCAAAATTTTGACCAGCAGATCCTCTAACTCTTGCATTGACACCATAATTTTCAGGTGAACTTGAATTATTAAAAACATCAATGCTATATGTAGGATTTGCACTACCTAATTCTTGTATAATGTTTAAGGCTTTATCAAATTGAAAATCAAGAATACCTACTTTAGAATCATCAAAATCAGAAGTACTTGATAATCCAAAAACAGTTCCAGAATCATTTCGCATGGTAGCTACTAAATCAGAATTTGTTGTTGTAAAATTATCTGCCACCCGAAATTCTAAATCTCCTAAAAATTCTCCTGGACCTAATCCTAACCATTGTATTCTAGGGTTGATATCTCCTATGTCTTGATATCCCATAACAAGTGATTTTCTTGGCAATTGAAAACGCAAACCAAAAACTTCATTTGTTCCTGTTAGTGGAGAGGGAAGTAAAGATGTATCTAGATTTCCAATGGAAAACCACTGACTGCTGTTAAAGTCAAAAGAAGTCCCACTTTGTAGTTGCGTAACTACACCCGGTCGAAACCGAAAGATTTCTTGCCCGCCAAATTGAGGACCAATTGGGTTAGTAATAGTAATTGGTACTGGACCGTTTGATTGATTCTGCCCAAAACTTAATGCGCTGAACATTAAGAAAACTGTAAGTAATTGTAAACATTTCATAGTTAAAAGTTTTAAGATTATACTTTAAAACTACAAACTTAAATTATTGATTTTCAGTAAAAGTTTTTTTTTTTTTGGTATTATTTAACATTTGTCATACTAAGTTAACTGTTAATTAGTATATTTTTGATTTGATGTGTAATTATTTCAGATTTTTAATTTTGATGAGTTTGGTGCTTATAGCGTCAAATAAAATATTTGCTCAACCAACCACAATCCCGTTAGAGCTTCGAGCTCAGTTTAATGGACAATTCGATTACAAAATTATTGGTAATACTTTGAATGAATTTGATAATTGGCAAAATCCCCCACCTCCTTGTCAAATGTTAATAGAATCCTCTGCAAATTTGGATTTATCATCTAATCAAAACATTGTGGCAGCTTATCTGTATTGGTCTGGAATTGGTGATGGACAGTTTAATCCTGAAATTCAACTCAACGGAACAACTCTAGTTGCTGATGAAATTAGTGTGGTAGATCCATCACAATTCGGTGTAGGAATTAACTATGGAGCTTTTAAAGAAATTTCTAGTTTTATACAACTAAATGGTAATGGCCTTTATGAGTTTTCTGATTTAGATTTAAATCCAATAATTGGTAATTACTGTGCAACTAGCAATTATTATGCTGGTTGGTCTATTTTGGTGATTTACGAAGATGATTCTTTGCCCACCCAACAATTAAATGTTTATGATGGGTTGGCTTCTGTATATGGCTTTGGAGACAATGCTTCTACTACCATCAACATTGGCAGTTTAAACGTAGTTGATACACAGGACGCTCGATTAAATTTTTTAGGATGGAATGGAAGCCCAAATTTATTTTTTAATGAAAGTATTTCCTTTAATGGAAATTTACTAAGTAATCCACCATTAAATCCTGTCGATAATCCCTTCAACGGCAGTAACTCCTATACGGGTGCGACTGATTTATGGAATATGGATTTGGATGTGTTTGATATTTCTGATTATATTGAGGTGGGAGATACAGATGCAAACATTACTTTTAGTTCAGCTTTTGAGCGCTTCATCCAAAACGTAGTCACCGTAATCCGCTCTGAACTCCCAGACGCCACCGCAGAAATCCTCAATTTCACAAACAACACCGAGTGCGATGAACGAGACTTCACCCTAGAAACCACCATCAGCAACTTAGATTCCAGCGATGTCTTACCTGCCAACACGCCCATTTCTTTTTTTGTGTTGGATGAAGATGGCGACGAGGTATTTATAGATACCTTTTTTACCCAAAATGAAATCGCCATAGACGCTTCAGAAACCCAATTTTTGGACATTACTATTCCAGATGGCATTCCAGACAATTCCACTTTAATTTTAAAAGTCAACACTACAGAAGATGGCAGTAATCCAACTAATGAAAGTAACATCCTCAACAATACGTTTGAGCAAAGTTTTAGTTTGGTGAGTTCGCCAGAACCGATACTTGTTCAAAATATATCTCAATGCAGTGCATTGGCAGACTCTTTTTTCAACCTAGAAAATGCCTTATTAGAAATTCCAAATCCCGAAGATATACTCAGTTATCACCTTACGTTTGAAGATGCAGAAAATGCAGCCAATCCCATTACCACTTTTATCAATTACAACCCAAGTACAAGCACAGAAAGTATTTTTGTAAGAAGATTTGACGGCAATTGTTTTTCGGTAAGTGAATTTGAAGCTATAAGTATAAATCCTCCCCAAATCACCGAACCGCAGGTGTTGTCCGTTTGTGATGCTTCCACAACACAAGATGGTTTTGCAGAGTTCAACTTAAACAGCACAACAGCAGAAATCACAGGAAGCAATCCCAATTTGGTAGTTCAGTTTTTCACTACCCAAGTAGAAGCAGAAGATTTAACTATACTCAACGGATTACCAAGTCCATACACCAATGAAAACGCCTTTACCCAAACACTTTTTGTTCGGGTTACCGACACCAACACAGCATGTATTTCCATTACCGAATTGGAGCTGGAAGTCGAGTCCCTTCCAATTGTTACAGATTTAGCCATCGTTTCCATCACTCCTTCAGTTCAGGAATCAGACACTATTTATAAGGTTTGTCTAGGAGATGAAATCACCTTTACTGTTGGTGATGTTTTTTCAGATAACGAGTCAGCACTTTATTCATGGAGCATCAACGGAGAAGCCTTTGCTGGTCAAATCGCAAGCAGTACCTTTCTTGAATCTACGTTAATCGAGGTGACTTTAATAGTAGAATATCCACCTTGCCCAGGATATAGCGATTCACTCACTGTCTTTTTACAAGTAGGAGCAGAACCTGATTTTGAAGGCACGCAAGCTTCCGCACCCGAAGTCTGTGTAGGAGAGGAATTTCAATTAATAGGTCAAGCACAATCCGTTCCCTTTGATGGAGAATGTACGCCGCCCGTTAGTGGAGAAACTTTTTTGCCAGACGGTAGCGGAGTTTCCTACGAAACCTGCATCACAGTAGACTGCTTTGCAGATAGTCAAGTAATTACAACAGCTGCTGATATAGTAAATGTATTTGCCAATATTGAGCATTCTTTTACGAGTGATTTAGATATTTCCATCACAAGTCCAGATGGTACTGAAGTATTTTTATTCACACAAGCTGGAGGAGGCAGTAATTTTGGTATTCCAATCAATTTTGGTACAGCACCAGGAACTGGATTTGATTATTTTTGGACAGAATCTGCATCAGCTACAATGGCAAATTCTTTTCCTGGTAGCGGTCAATCCTTACCTGCTGGCGATTACCTTCCAGTGGGAAATTTTAGTGATTTTGTAGGCGACTCGCTTAACGGAGATTGGTGTATCACCGTAACCGATAATATAACTTTTGACAATGGGTACATCTTCGAGTGGGCTTTAAATTTCGACCCAAGTCTAGTGCCTGCAGATGCACAATTTGAACCTCTAATAGTAAATGCATATTGGGAAGGTTTTGAGGGTCAGGGAGATATTGTTGATATTTCAGAAGATGTACCTGGCGAATATTGCTACACTTATATTGTTGAAGATGATTTTGGATGTACACACGAAGAACTAATTTGTATTGAAGTTTTTGAAAATCCTGAAATTCAAAACTTAGAAGATATTCTTATTTGTGGAACTGATGAAGCACCAATACCTGAATTTGATTTAACGGTAAATGACATTGAAGCCATTGGTAGTCAAGATTCCAACTTGGTAGAAGTTACCTATCATGAATCTGAAACCGATGCTGAATTTGGAACAGGAACAATCCCCAACCCAGAAAACTTCTTGCCACCATCGGTGCCTTTCACCATTCACGTTCGAATTGAAAATGAAAATGGGCTGTGTTTCGATTTAGGAACTTTCATACTAGATATTCAAAACCTGAACAATGATGGTATCCTAGCCAATCTTGAAGAATGTTCGTTTCCAGATGGTGATTTTGGTGTTTTTGACTTAACTGAAAATGAAATCAATGCTTTAGATGGCAATGACCCAGTAGCTTTTAATGTGCAGTATTTTTTAACGGAAACTGAAGCTATAGATAATATCAACCCGATTACAAATCCAACTAATTATCAAAATACCTCCAATCCGCAAATCCTATTTGTAAGAGTCGGAAGTACTGGGCCAGATGCGCAATTTTGTTTTGCTACCTATGATTTTACGATTGAAGCCTTACCAACTCCCGTAATTACTAGTACTGAAAACATCCCAGCCATAGAAGCATGTGACGACGATGAAAATGGCGAAGAGACGTTAGATTTAACGTCTCAAACGCCATTTATTTTAAACGGCTTAGACCCAACCGAACACGACATCCAATTCTACACCTCGCAGATTGATGCTGAAAACGATGCCAACGAAATTCCCAATGTAACCACTTTTACTTCTGTTGGTCAGGAAATTTTCATTCGGGTAACTGAAACTTCAACTGGCTGTTTTTCATTTACTTCTTTTAATTTGATTGTCAACCCAATCCCTTCCCTACAACCCGGTGATATCAATTCCGTTTGTGATGAAAATAACGATGGTTTTGCTGAATATTTTCTCCCTTTTATAGAAAGCTCCATCTTAACAGATAGCAACGGTTTTAGTTTTCAATATTATGAAAGTCAAGATGATGCCGATAACAACACCAATGAAATTAGTAATCCCAATAATTATACAAACACCGAAACACCCTTTCAGACTTTGTTTGTGTTGGTAACAAATGATGAAACCGGATGCCAAAACAGCATCAGTTTTGATATTGAAATTTTAGAAATTCCTCAAATTCTAGAACCAGCTATTTTTGCTGAATGTGATTTTTCAATAGAACAAGAAGGTTTTACTCAATTTGATTTAAACAGTACTATCCCAGAAATAACAGGAGCAAATCCCAACTATGAAATTGATTTTTTCCTGAAGCAGAAGATATAACTATTGTAGATGGATTAGCCAGTCCGTACACCAATGAAAATCCATTTACACAAATCCTATTTGTAAGAGCAACCGACCTCACAAACGGCTGTAATGCATTCACTGAATTAGAATTACAAATTGATTTGCTGCCAGTAATTGCAGACCCAGCCGAAATTCCTGTTATAGAAGAATGTGACGATGACCAAAATGGTCAAGAAGCTTTCGATTTAACAGAAAACAACACTAGCATTTTAAACGGCTTAGACCCAACCGAACACGAAATCCAATTTTACACCTCTTTAGTTGACGCTGAAAACGACACCAATCCAATCAACAATCCAATCGCTTTTCCTTCAGCAGGTCAGGAAATTTTTGTTTGGGTGACAGAAACGCAAACGGGTTGCTTTTCTTTTACTTCTTTTGAAATTGTTGTGAATCCAATTCCACCTTTACAACCTGGTGAAACCAATTTTATTTGTGATTTGAATGATGACGGGTTAGCCACTTTTTTCCTGCCTTTTGCTTTGAATTCCATTATAGACGATACCACAGGATTTACCTTCCAATATTTTGAAAGTTCAACCGATGCACAAAGCAATACAAATGAAATTGTAGACCCAGCCAATTACACAAATATTGAAACCCCAACCCAAACTTTATTTGTATTAGCAACTGATGAAGTTACTGGTTGTCAAAATATTCAAGCTATAGAAATTGAAGTAGTACCAGCAGACTTTATCCCTTTTGATTTGGTGGATTTAGAAGTTTGCGCCCCAAGTTTAGATGGTATCGGTATTGAAATCGATTTGACCGAGCAAGACCAATTTGTCTTCGGAAACACTGACCCCGATATTTACACTTTAACCTACCACGTAACACAAGATGATGCTGCATCTGGAGCGAATCCGATTACCAATCCAGAAGCCTTTTCCTCTTTAACAAACCCACAAATCATTTGGACAAGAATAGTCAACAACATTATCAATTGTGTTGAAATCGGTAGTTTTAATTATGAAATTCTCCTTTCTCCTATTTTGGTTCAATCTGAAGATATTCCCACTTTTGAGCAATGTCCAAACGAAGAAAATTCACCTATTCAAAACTGGGATTTACTACCGACCATTCCGTTTTTTTACGATACCCCAGAATTAGCAGACATTAGTTTTCATACTTCACTAGAAGATGCAGAAAACAATGAAAATCCATTGCCTACTGATTTTCAAAACACGGAAAATCCGCAAACTATTTTCGTAAGAGCAGAAGCCATCGCCAATGGATGTGCAGAATTCACCAGCTTTACCTTATTAGTAAATAGCATCGATACTACATTTTTACCAGATATTTTAGAAAGTTGTGACAACAACAATGACGGCTTTCAAAGTGATTTTAATTTACAAGCCATCATCGACAATTATGCAGCAAATTTCCCACAAATCGACATCAGTTTTCACCCCACCGAATCGGATGCTGAAACAGGACAAAACCCATTGACTTCTCCGTATGCCAATGTGAACATCAATCAACAAACCATTTATGCTTACGCCTTCGACAACAATACAGGTTGCGAAATTATTTTTGATTTAGGCTTGTTTGTTAGACCAAGTCCACTACTAAACGACATCGACCCCATCACAGAATGTGACCTAGAAGAAACCGGCCTACAATTCTTCGACCTAACCCAAGTAGAAGCAGACCTAT
>Ga0307954_1000838_pt1 | contig 15591 bp, 10 predicted proteins | sample OrgLakmetagen437_FD_201822 | JGI IMG/M metagenome (GOLD analysis project Ga0307954, IMG submission 201822) | Saline water microbial communities from Organic Lake, Antarctica - #437 | ecosystem: Environmental > Aquatic > Non-marine Saline and Alkaline > Saline | place: Antarctica: Organic Lake... | reverse complement strand
CCCATGATAAGGTCGTTGCCATCGCACTCCAAAGTGTCTTCACCAGATTTTTGGCAGTCGTGATGTTCATGATGCTCCCAATCATCCAGAGCGTCATTCCACCATGCTTATCAATATAATCTGTGGCTTGTTGGAGCTCACCTTCATCGATTCCAGCGACAGTTGCATCTGGAATGTTTTTCACACCCTGGTCTCCGATAGCCTGGATACGTGTGAATATCTCGATGCGTCTGATGGTATGGGACTCCTTGTATCCAGCAGGTGCGACAGCGCGTTTCTGCAACTGTGAACGGAGTAGGGGATGCGCCAGCACAAGAACTTCTGCGACCTTCTCGATACTGAGGAGGTCTTCGTATGTACTGATGTCGACCTCCCCAACCAACTCGTGCAGACCTTTAGCCAATTCTGCACGAACCTTATCATCAGCGGTACTGGACAGCCCATCATTATGAGCTAACAACGCTTCATGAGCAATCTTTGCCATATGAAGCAGCATGAGGCCGTCTGCGCGGTAGAGGATCGTGTCCGATTCCCCGTCGCTGAAGATGTTGAAAAAGTCTGTAATAATTTGGACGGCAGTGTCATTCTCATTGATCCGAGACAAAACCGTCTCAGCCTGCACCCTAATATCGTCACGGGCAGAACTAAAAAGATCACTGTAAAGGGGAACCTTTAACCTCTTGAACCCCAGCGTTTGAAAATCATTGGATGGCATGCACTGGTGCCATTCATCAGTGTACTCACAACGATCCTTCAGCATGTCACACTCAGACTTCGTTGCAACCCAACAATTTTTGCTCTTTACAATTGCCTCACGTATCTCCATGTGCAGATTATCAACTGCTTTGGCGGCACCTTGTCTGACAATCTTCATCTGTGCATCCGCCCGCACTTTGGGTGCCAACATTGCGTTATTCACAATTTTCTCGTTTGTCGTGAGCGCACTGAACACTCCCTTGGCGCGCACCTGGCCAGCCATTTCAGGATGCAACTCGTCCGTCTCTCTCTGCGCCTCCACCTCCTCCTCGGTGGGGTCCAACACCCGCTGTAGGGCACTGCGCTGTTCGTCCTCTTTTGACATTGCCTCGGCCCGCTCAATCAGAGCATCGACTTCGTCATCAAGACCATGAAACACACTGCGCACTTTTGGGTCGGCCAGCTTGCCCGAGAGGAACAGGCGCTCGGCGTTCGCGCGCAACTGCCGTCGCACGCGCTGGTGTTGTTTCTGACGCCGCTTCTCCTCCTCACGCTGGCGACGCATTTCCTGTTCAGGCTCATCCTTCTCAAGCTTCGTTCCATGCCGATCGTTGTCCTCAGGGAGAGGCGCCCTCTCGGCGATGACCAGGGGCACCATCCGTTGGTACTGGCTCTGGAGAAATGCTTTGCGAAGCTTCTCTGGTGAGGCTATCGGCAGGCCCATGGGGTACTCATCGTTCTCACTATCAACATCGTCTTCCGGATCATGTCGCGTCTTCCGTATGGTGCCATACCCATCGTTCTCGGCGGCAATAATGTTCAGCATCGCGAGCTGGTCCACCGGATTGTGACTGGGTTTCTTGCGCAGGGCTGCGTTGCGTAATGCATGAAGAATGGATGCCTGGGGTCGCCCTCTCGGTATCATCGGGTCCAGGTGTCCGTGGTCGCTCCACGTGTCGCTGGCGACGTCGCTGTCAGCCCCATCGCTCTCGTTCCCCGGGTCGTCGTAGAGATTCAGGCCAAGATTCGTCGGATAGGTTGATCGTCTCTCCATCGGTGGAGGCCCGAGCGAATACATGGTGTTGCTGTTTCGAAGAACACGCCAGTTGTTGAAAAAGACACGGTGACGAGAAATAAAAGACGGAAAAGACATTTACTATCATGAATGCCATCCCAGGATATTTAGCCGCATCTCTGCCATGCCACTTGGTCGGTCCCCAACCTCAATCCCACTTCTTCGCATCGCTCGCATGTCGCTTTCAAGTGAACAAATAGACAGTCTTATTGGACGTGTAGAATCGCTGCTGTCTCAGGTGCAGGTGCATACGGGGAAGTATAACACAACCCGAGTTTCAGGGAGAAAACGAGGTATTTTTCGCTTCACTCGGGACACCTTTCTCACCTACTGTCGGCTGCTCTATGACATACTATTGTTTGGTACAGTGGCGAGGACGCCACATTTGAGCCACCAGATGACCGTTGTTGCAAGAAATTCGCCACAGATGCGCGCATACGCACCTCTCTCTATCGAGTTTGATCTACATGGCGCCCCAACAGGCTTCGCCTTCTCACCGCGCCAGCATTTTGTGATCGCAATCTTCGTGGCAAAGACGCTGCATCACAACGGCGGATTTATCCATGCCCGGGATGGCTCGGTGCTGTCCCACGCTGATGTTGGCCGCGTACTGGACATGTCGATTGCAGTTCGCTTTCATCGCACGACGACGTCCAGGCGTGACCTGATGGTGGACCCGCACGGTGGATCACATCTCTTCTTTCCACATCTCCTCATCGACCCGTATGGCCTTGTGGAAATCTACACCTCCATGTTTGAAGCCTTCTGTGAAGCCGCCGGCGTCCCATGCACACCGGACGCATCGCTTTCCCTCCGCGGCGATCCCACCATGTCCGGCACGCTCTCCACAGATGATATCGCTGCGATTCTGCGCGATCCCAAGGCGTATCTTCTGACCGAGGTCATTGTTGCCGGAGACATGCAGCCCGATACCCCCGTCCACCAGCTTCGCATCGACAGTTTCTTGGACGCAGACGCCATATTCAAGCGCAACATTCGATTTATCGGTAGTACAAAAACCAGTCACAAACTTATCATGCGGGTTGCACAGCCCGGTGACGCCGTGACCATCGAGGAGTTTCAACTTTATCTCACTGCGGCGCACGTCACGTTCGCTGGCAGGCCCCATGTCAAGCTCTTCTACGGGCTGACGGCGCCGGGCCAGGGGGGCATCACCGTGCTGGGGGACACTGATAGCTTTTTGAACAACTGTCTCTGGGCGTCGCCCTTTGACATTGGGAACTCACCACCTCTGGTGCTGAACCTCCGTCCGGAGCGCTGGGCGAAAGTAACGCAATACCCCGAGGCCGTTGGGCGCAGGCTCAAACATCTCGATTTCGCCTTCAAGGCTGGAAACGTCCTGGACCAGGACGATAACGTGGTCTTCGGCATGGCCGAACGGCGACACCTGGTCCCAGGAGAGGCCGGTGGGGGGGGCAGCGTGGAGCCCAGGCCTCATATGATGCTCAGCACCCATAGCCACATTAGGCGTTTCCTCTCGTGTGCGACCGACGGACGACAGCGCTGCGAGGTCTCTGCGCAGTTCAAACGGACGACAGATGCCACTGCAGCAGCCATGCACTTTGGTCGCCGTGGGAGGACCGATCGTTCCCACCGGCGATACCAGCACGAATGTTACGAGGTGCAGCCGCTCTCCATCAATGAGTCACGTGGCCGGGAAATCTTGGCCGAGTTCTGGCCCTCGTTGTCACACGTCGTGGGACCGTCGCTCGTGCAGCATTGGCTCTCCAGCCTGGAGGTGACGGGGCTGGACTTTTACCGCAGAACCGTGGCCAAGCCGGATACACAGCAAGGCGTTGCAACATACGCCATCCACATTCTCCTCCGTCGCCCACCCTTCTCAGTGTACCCGCTGAGCCCATGCTGTATCAAAAAGGCCAGCGATCATACCACGGCCCAGACGATGCAGAAAACCCGGGAGATGTGGGAACGCGGAAGCCCCTTTCCAACGGCCGTCTCTACCTTTGGCAGTCACAACAGTGCCCATCCGACCCTGGTATTGCGGCAGGCATCATATGGGACCGCTGAGCCTATGCTCTGGGAGGCCTACATCAGCTGCACATGTCAGCACGAAAACGGCTGTCTCCACCGTGACCCGTTGCGCATCCCCCTCTCGCAAAAGCAGGCCCGAGCAACGGAGCTGGTTCGACAGGTCGAGAGGGAGCTCAGCAACACTCGCATTGCGCCGCTGTTTGTCGACCTTGTGATAAGCGTCGCACATCAGTTACCGCGGGAGGAACGCACCTGGGAACGGGGGGGGACGAGGCATAACCGCGCGCAAGAACGCTGGACAGCCGTTCCAGTGTTCTTCCTCACCCCGGGAGACCGGGAGGCGCTGGGTATACTCTTTGCCCCCAACGGCATTGCCGACCCCACGTACGATGTGGATATTGGTTGTATCCACCGTGAAAAGATAACGCTCTACCTGCGGCAAAGGACGCCGGAGGGCGAGGCGCCAAAGGTTATTCGCTTTGGATCGCGCCAGCACGCGTCAGGAGAAATAGTTTTCTTCCACACGTGCCAAACGCAGCCATCCGCGGCCCACATTGAGCACTATCTTGAGCTTTTCTCCAGCATAGCCGAACGTGCAGAGCGAGACGGCATCTTTGACGCACCCCCAGATCTTCTCACACGCTTCCAACATACATTGGAAAAGCCACGGGTGCTGGAAACACTGCTCGAGGGGAAGCGCATAACCCTCAAGTTCCCAGTCTACGGCAGTGACATCCACATGGTGTGCGAGCTCCTCGGCGTCGAGCATGTGCAGGGGCACGTTCTATTTAATATTAGTCTTGAACCGAGGGTGACACTTAAAATCGACAGCAGTGTCAACAAAACAAAGCAGCAAAAAATCACGCTCCAAAACACGTCAATCCGATGCACGCAGCAGGTCAAGATGACCAGTGTGAACAAGGCACGCCTGCTCCGGATTCTTCAAACCATCGAGGCGGTCGGGGCTGACCAGGTGCCGGCCACTCAATAGCGTCTGAGATTCATAAATGTATTAGTTAACCTGTGACAGACCCCGACGACACCTGAGGCGCGCGTGAAAGGGAGTGAGCGCGTTTTATCGAACCTTGAGCACTGTCTCCCCATCCCCCCACCGTTATAGAATGAGCACCGTGAGTGAGGGCTCACTGGCGTCGCGTATCCAGCAGTTTGTTGCGCGAAACAAGGGCAGCCATGCCGATACAAGCAGCCTTGAAACGAAAGAGAAGCAACGCGAGCTTGCCAGGCGAATTCGTTTCGAGCTACAGGGTGCCAATGCCGGCGCATCATCTCGCCCCCATCCACGGTCGCCAGGTGGCGAGGTCATACAACAGGCGCAGATGGATGCCGTCCGTCAACAAACTATGACAGCGCCGCCGGGTGACAGCCGGGGACTTGGGGAGAGTGGTGGTGACACCCGTCGCCGATCTCGGCCGGCCTCCACACGGACGGCGCTGCAGCGACGGGACGCGTTGACCGATGACGATCCTTTCGCTGCGGACGGTATTCAATTCTGGGGTGGCGAGACCAAGCTGGATGTCGCTGACGTTGCTGCGCCGCCAAATCGCGGCGCTGGAGACCAGAGCCAGGAAATTACCGGGCTTCCTATCCCGCAACAGTCAACCCAAACAGCACCCGTGATCTCAAACGAGCGCGGCGACGAGATGTTTCGAATACCTGACCAGCCGCTTGATCCCGATGATTGGGGATGGGGCTGGGACGAAACAAAGGCGTCCTCAGGACCTCAGGAGGCTCCCAATATGCCATCGTTCTATGCCAACCGGGAGGAAGCCATGGCGCCCACAACCAAGCCCCCTGTGACAGACGCGACGCCAGCACGGCCGGTGCCCGAAAAGAGCACGGCAGCAACGTTTGTTGCGGTTGATGACGACGATCACGGTGATGACGACAATGACGATGTCCGTACCATGGTAACACAGGCCACGAACAAGGCAGGAAGCCTTGTGTCGGGGGTCATGCATCGGGTGCAAAAAGCATCCGACGCCCTCAACGAGAGGTCAAAGCGCCCCGTCGAAAGGCCCCCCCCGGGTGTCCTCACACCAACGCTGGAAATGGCACGCACGCCAGAGCCTGAGCCATGGACATCGGGCGACAGTGCCCGGCGAATGCCGTGGAGTACACTGGGGAAGGACGAGGAGAAGATTGTGACGGCCCAGCAGCGGCAGCACTACGTCATGCGACTGCGTGAACTGAAAAACGCCGGCGCCAACGTCTCCCTTGAGGAGAGCACCTGGGCATCCTGCGACGTCCGCGAGCTCCACTGGGAGATCAACTTTGTGTTTGCCGAACTGGTCAAGTCGCAGCGCGCAATCATCCTCCGGGCTGTGATTAGCGGCGTGGCCGTTTTTGTCGAGGCGCTCAACGCCTCGCGGCAGATGGGTCTGGGAATCGAGGGCTACGCAAGCTACATCAAAGAGGTGCTGGAAAATCCTCTGACAAAGATCCAGATCAACCGCGCAATCTCAATGAACATGAAGACAGAACACAACCCCCTGGCGTTTATCATCATGTGCACGCTGGGCCCCCTCGGGATCATGGTGGGCGTGCGCCTCGCCATTGCGGCCCTTGCGGTTGTCAACAAGGACATGTCCGACGTGTTTCTGAAAGAGATCGAGGTGCATCGGCCAATGCAGAAGTTTGCAAACCTGATTCGTGCAACGAACAATTTCAATGTGGTGCCCACAAAGTCATCAAAGAAGAACAAATCGCAGGCGAGGAAGGACCAGCCCGGGGAGCAGCAGCCGGGAGACGCGCCACCCCCGAAACCCACGGGACCCCCGCGGGCAGTCACACGGGGGGATAACAATCGCTTTGCTTAGCCCGAGGCTGACCCTTGTAAATTTGTACGCTGCGCAGACAGAACAGGGACGTCAGGCCGCGTGTGAAGAAAATAAAATAACACTTATTTCGTTGATCACAATGACACGGAATGGAAATGTTCAAACCGCAACAAGGTATTCCTCCCGGAGGCGAGGACCGGGCGAAGAGAGAGACGAGACTGAAACCGTTCCACAGGACCATCAGAGGCAGGCGTTCTCAGAGGAACACCCCGTTGGAGGACCACCGATCCCATTCAGCACGTGTGCATGCGAACACGGTCTGGGGGCGAGCGATTTCGCAGGGGCGCCAGAGGTATCACTGTGGCTGCGCGAGGGCGCGGCTTTCTCGCAGGCCGTGGTGACACCCCTCCTTATTTTTATCCTGATCCTGGTGCTTCTGACACGCAATCGCACGTAGTTAGCCGTCAGGTATCAACGTGAGTACACACACGTCCTGGATGGAGGGGGATGACGAGGGCTGCTGCTTTCCCCAGTGTTTTGACCGCGCATTCCGCACGCTCCAGTTCATGGCGCGCGACCGCGGCTACACGATTCTTGAGAAAGCCGCGTGCGAGGGCTGCACTGTTGAGTCCCCTGGGGAGTTTCGAGCGTTTGTTGCACGTGGCCACCGCAACGATGAGGCAGCACGTCTGCTGATCCTGCTCCTTGCGGGCAAAAAGTGCGACACAAAGATGGCCACGGCGGCCGTCCAGATGGCCGAGACCATGGCAAGCTCAGAGCTGCTTGTGGTCTACAACAGCCTGAGCGAGGACATGACGCCCACGGCCAGCCGGCTTCTTCTGCAGCCCAACGCGGGCCATCACGACATGGCGCGCCACGTGTTCTCACGGGGGCAGCTCACTGTGCCGTACGTATACCACAACGACGTGCCGGTCCACAGGGTGTTCCGCGGCACACGCGCCAAGGAGCTGCTCAAGAAACACCGCACCCAGGCTGCACATCTCGGCGAGATGTCGTACCTGGACCCCGTGGCATGCTGGTATAACTTCCAGCCGGGCGACATCGTGATGGTGTCGCGTGGAAAACTTGGCACCGTGGGACCAACACAGCGCATTGACCGCATTGTGGCAGCGGTCCCCAAATTTGGCAACCGAAAAAACACCTAGTTTCACCATGGCAGGTTTCTTTCTCACCCACCCAGCCACTCACTCCCAAGCCATAAACGCAAAATAACTACATTCGTTTTATTCTTTTTTGGAGAGAAGCACAGGGCCAAGCTATCACATGGGCTTTATCTGACAGTTCACAACGGTGCTCCGGAGGTTGAGAGAGTCGACCGCGAGCTCCATTTTGTGAAAGAGCACAAGTTCTCCGAGGAAGCTCGATGTCATATCGTGCTCTTCACTGTTGTCAAGGGTGAGCAGGAGCACCACGGGATCAGCACTGATGCTGCCATCAAAAATGGCCGTCGCAGCCGGACCTTTGAGGTAACCCCGAATCAGTGTGACATCATGGCCCGTCTCGCCCATTTCCAGTTCACACTCCTCCTCCACCGTGAAGGAAGTGGGAAGAATGTTCACCAGCTCGGGAAAGGGGAACCGACCCAGGTCGGTGGCCAGCCGAAGAATATCGAGGGCGTGCCCGCGCGGTGTTGGAAATGGCATCGCCGTGGTCGCCGTCTGCATGGGCACACTGAAGGTGAGCTCGGTACCACCGGCAGCGCGGACGGTCAGGGTGAGGACACGCCGCGTGAGGATAAACTGCACCTCCTCCACGTTGTCACCCAGCGTGCCCACGGCCAGGCGAGTAACGGCCCACGGGCTCAGCACAAGCATGTGTTCCGGCTCAACCGTGCCGTCCACGGGGTGAACAGCGCCCTCCATTAGGCACGGGCACCTGATGCGGCTGACACAGGGACCATGCTCTGCGAAAGCAACTTGACACAGGTTCTGCGAACTCGCCTCGCGACTTTGCCCCTGGCTCAGCGGGAGAAGAACAATTTCATCGCTGCGACACCCAAGCAGCAGCGCACTGGCCTGGCCGAGCAACGTGCGCTGCTTCTTCAAGAGGCCGTTCAGCTCTGCAAGTGAAAAATGAAGGGCGCCCACCCCGGAGGGGAGAAAGCGAATGTCAATCTCGCTGGTGTCGGCCACATAGATGATGCGATAGCCAATGTTGACGTCATTCTGACCTTTGATCTGCATCTGCAGCTCAAGAACGGGCATGACCACGGGAAGGCATCCGTCCTGGATGCCACTCCGAACATGGTCCCGGAAATTACTCAGCAGCGCCTGACCGTGCGGCGTCCGATGCGCAGCGTCGCCTTTTATTGCACTGTAGATCTCCTCCACAAGCGCGACCGTACACGGCATGGGCAGCTCGACGTAACGAAAACACAGCGTGGCCGTTCCACTGCCGCGCTGCAAATGGTGGAGGAAGCTGCGGTCAAGAACGGCCAGCGTCGCCCGCTCAGCAGAGGACGGGCTGACACCTTCGACAGTCGGCCCCCCCAACGTGAAAATCGGGTCCATCAGTGCCGTTTTGCCGCGTCGCGTAATGTTGAGCATGTCGAGGAGTGCCCGTCGCTCACCCACAGGGAGATCACGCTCGCAAAGATACCGTTCGGCGTCGCGGTAGCTCCATGTGGGCGACCATGGGCAGCGGCCTACAATGCTCGCAAACGCCCCCGACTCAAAGATACCTTCGCCACTGACAAGCATGCGTCGGATATGCTGCACCGTCGGCCCCGAGAACGTTATTTCGGGGACATCATTGGGAGGAGAGAAAACATCGTTCTGATCGGGCGACGCGGGGGGCGTGTGGCTTTTCTTTGGGGCAGGGTCTCCCACGCTCGTCGGCGCGCGTCTCTTGGTGACGCTCTCATGCTCGGTACCTCCACCACCAGGCACAAGCGTGGAAAAATATCGGTCATTGTCCATGACACGTTTGCGAGCAGCGGTCGAAAGGAAAGGGCCAGGGCAAATGTTGATTTGACGTCAGGGGAGTGGGTGAGAAGGCAGTTACCCTCTCTTCATCATACCGAAAGCCCATCCTGATCAACATGGTGAAGGTCGTACAATACCGGAGTATCGGGTATTCGAATGGGATTATGGTCAACAGACTCATGCGACGGGTCAGTTACAAAGCGCCGGTCATCCTCTCAGAAGCTGTCATCAAAAAGGCTGAGCGACAAGAGAAGGATTTTTGCGCGAAATATGGTCGACCTCGGCCCCGACCCGACTTCACCGAGGTCATGGGATTCTACCCCGTCACGTGGCCCAAAGACATGCCCGACATGCTCACTTCGAGTTAGTAGTTCGGCCTTTCGACATCGCGTCGGATCTCCCACCAAAAAAGAATAAACATCATCCTTCGTCTCATGTCTATTCGAAATTTACTGAGAATGGAAACGAAAGAAACTATTTCACAGTGCTGAGATCAAGCCATTCTGCTGTTGGCAGGCGCACGATACTCGCAATCGCGATGAGGGCCAGCCGCGTCCGGTTGTCACTGTCACCAGTAGGATCCACGTAGATACGCTCCTTGGCCTGAGTGGCCTCTGTGGTCGTCCCCCACCCCCGTGTCAACTGCTCCACGTATTGCCGCAGGTCCCACCGTCTGACCACCAGGAAGCGTCCCGGCTGCGTCTCAAATGCAATTGCGTCAGCACGCCCCTGCGTCAGCCACCCCCGTTCGCGTCGGCCATGCAGCTCAACCCACACGTGGTCTGCCAGCACCTCACGCTCGGCATCGGGGACGTGGCGGCTGAGCACCTTGGCCGATTTGACATCAAAGTTGGTCATGGTGCTCGACCTCCCACCCACAAACGCTCCGTGGCTGTCCACGGCTTGCAGATCAAAGTGGTTATGGAGATCGTCGTAGGGCTTTGCAAAACACACATCCTTGAACCGATCCGAAGCGGCTTCAAGGATTGCAAGAAAGCGGTATTCACTCATTTCACCCTCGTCCATGTCCACCGGCTGGGCGAGCGATTTCAGCTCATGTCTCGAGTACTCCCTTGTCCAGATTGCCTGGGGGTTCCCAACGTCAATGGCCGGTGATTTTCCACCGAGTGACGTGGGAAGGCTCCATTGGACGGCCGAGGACATGTTATGCCGAGGATAACGGCGAGAAAAATAGAAGGAGGGAGAGAAAATGGGACGGGCAACTGAGGATGGGCTATGATACCCGATCCCAATCGTTGGAGCTCCCAGGCTCTCCCCACTTTCCACCAGTTTCCCTTCCGCCATCATGATCGCCATCAGAAATACCATGACGCACTCATCGCTCGAGAACCAGTACCAGCTCTACATGCGGGATGTGGACGGCACAACATACGCATACCGCGTCTTGAAGAACCCACCCCTGAAAAACGAAGACGACGTCATCGTGGCAGCAGAGCAGGCTGTCGCACACATGCTTCCCGAACACGTTCTGCGTACGACAACCGGTCCACTGTTCCAGCGTTTGAACCTGGCGATGCAACTGGCCGTGAAGCGCCAGGATACACATGATCTCACTCACAGGGAAGAGGAGGACGGCGATGAAGAAGACGAAGGTGAACCACCGCGACTGCACAACGTTTTCATCAACGCAGTGATGACGGGCGAGCCCTGGAAGCTGCTTTTCCTCCACTACTACATCTTCCACTACGAGCCCACCGTCCATCCGATGATGCGCATCAAGAACATTAGTATGAAGCTGCCCAACGTCGGTGCAACCATCTTCATACTCAGCATGCTCCACAGCGGCCTTCCGGACACGGTGGAACAGCATATCATGGACACACCCACCGGCGCGGCCATCACTGCCGCGGCAGCGTGCCTCCACGGCACGGTCAATCTGGGCAAGATCCCAGAGGCGCGCCACATCTTCAAGTTCAATCCCGGACTTGACGCCATTCTCCTTCTCGAGCGCCCTTTGTGCGATAGCCCAGTATTTCTGGATCTTCTGCGCGTGTCGACGGTGCACTGGGGAGACCCTGGAGACATTCGCGAATGCTTCGTGTTCCGCCTGTGCCTGGCTTTTGCTCACGCCATCCTGCTCAAAAAGGGTGTGTGGGAGGAGGAGACAACGCAAGGCAGGGCCTTCGTCTGTCACTACAACCTGTCGCATGAGCATCTGCAAAACTTCATGCTCTCCGGGCTGGAGCGCCGAAGCGTCATGACATGGATCGGAGGTGACAGACTGCTGTGTGAAACCATCGGCATGGCATGCTGTCTCGGCATGATCACATCTTCGACGATGGTTGACCTCACACTGAAAATCGGAGGTAGCCCATCTGCAACGGAAATTTTTGCACTCTGCCAAACAAAGGCATAAACGTTACGCCAAGGCAAAAATAAATATCACTAATGAGACGCGGAAGATAAAAGGGGTTGGTGATGCTCAAAAAAAAAAGAAAAGGTTGGGACGATGGAGGAAAAATGGAGAACGAGAACGAATTGACGGGTTGGAAGAATTAGTTGCCCATCAAGCAATACAATGGCAACCGTGGGGGCGCCGTTCGGATACCACTGGGAAAACGCACCACCTGACATCCTCGCGTACATTGCCTTTTTGCTCTTTCATATGGAACTACATGGCGTTTCCTCTCTCTCAAAACGTCCGGCAGGTAAGGTGTCCCTCGCATATGTAGCTATGCGCATGGTCAACCGACACTGGCGAATGGCACTGCCACCGAGACGCCTTGCATCCTCTGTTCTGACACCAATACTCTGCCGCGCTCGGCCTGCGTACCTTGCCTGGGCGACAGACGCCAACATCTTGTCGCCGGCACAGGCAGTGCGTGAAGCTGTCATCATGGGCTCGTCCAAAGCGCTGAATGCCATCGTCGCACACCATCAGGCGCGTATCCTCCCATCCGATCCAATCCACTGTCGGGGCGAGCACTGTGCATGTGCACTCATCAAGCCTGCATCTGATGGAAGGCTGTGCCGGGCTGAGGTCATTCGACACGCCTCTGTTTTAGTGGAGTTTTCATCAGAATATAGACTGGTTGGCATGCTACGGTCCATCTCACATTACAGACGTCGGCTAACCCGTGAACGGACATCGCCGCGCCGAAAGGCCGAGCATCTTCAGCGTGTCCTTGAAGGCTTTGTGAAGGCCGCCGAGGCCGACACCGGACGTGCCGGGAGAAATGAATTTGTGATGGGCGGCACAGCAACGGGACTCCATCATGCCTTTCAACAACAGGGCCTGCGGCTTCTCGCGCGAATCACAGCTTCTGTCCAGAATGAAACCGTCGCCCCGGAGGAGATGCAGCGTCTTGAGAATGCCTTTAGCCATCTGCTGCGCTGTATTGAAGACGTCAGTCAGCGAAAGTTCGTTTGCTTTGCCAATGTCATTCACGCGTTCTGGTCGCCATGTGAACACGGTGCAGTCTTGGCCCTCATTGCCATCATGCTCCCACCCCGTCCACGTGCACCACTCAACCCCACCGAGGTGACAGCGCTTCTCCGCGGTCTCTGCGAGGCCGGCCTTACATACCCCGTATTTTGTGACTGTTTTCAGAAGTACGTGGAGGTTCTTGACGATATTAGGTATAGCATGCTTTTCAACGCGGCGCAAGAGGTGTTTTGTGTGTAAACTTCTTCAGTCTATAGCAGTTTCCAGACATAATTGGAACAAACATAAACTTTGAACGTTTAATACTACTGTGATTCAAGAATAGGAAAGACGGATAATCAACATCACGAAAGTTGGTGCTGGCCGAGCCCTTCGAGCTGGCGCCGGGCATTGTCGCCAGGAAGGCCGCTGAGAGGAACACCAAGCTCGCACACGAGGTAGACCAGCAGGTCAAAATGATTGTGGCGTGTGGCCATGGAGAGCGCAAAATTATCCTTGGCGATCTCTTTCATCGTGAGTCCCGTCGACACAAGGATCCTGACAATGTCAACGTAGCCACGCCAACACGCAGAGCGGAAGGGGTAGAGATTACGTGCGCAAACGTCTTTCACCGTGAGCTGACCGTGCGCAATAATGTAGCGCACAACATCCGTGTGACCCTTGACACAGGCGGCACAGAGTGCCTCGTTGTCGCTGACGCGAAGATCCTCGCCCGTGAGCCCTGCATCCATCAGCAATTTGACGAGCTCAAGGCTGCCGTTGTCACAGGCCATGCGGAGAGCATAGGCCCGGTTACTCTTTAAATCATCCAGGCGAAGCTTGAGCTCACCCATGAGGTAGCGGACGATGGGAAGGCGATTGTGGAAGGTGGCCATGCGAAGGGCAAAGTTGTTCCTCGATCGCGCGTGCTCCGGTGTCAGCCCAAGCTCATGGTGGAGAAACATAATCGCGCTGAGATTGTTGGCATCAACTGCGGCATGGAGAGATTCGTCGAGGCGGCCACACAGCGGCATCCACATCCTAGACCCGGGGGGGCGCTTGAGCCCCTCGCGTCCATCCTGCGGTGACCTCGCCACGACCAGTGCCTGATTGACGATCCCTGCGCTGGCATGCACGCGACGGGCAGCATCGACAGATACTTGGACTCGCATGGTATCGCCACGCGCATGTGCTCGACGGGCAGCCTCCACAGATGCCCGTGTTCGTATTGCATCGCCATGCGTGGCCACACGGGATCCAGAACGCGCAGGCCGACGCGCATTGTCGTACGGGGTGGCCGAGTGCTGCGCCGACACTGGATGACCATGACAGGCAGCCATGCCTCGTGCGACTGAACCCCGCACAACGCCCCCGGCGCATTCACTGGACCTTGTCTGTCGACGTGGGGTGGCAGCTGCTGCTGCAGAAGCTGGTCCAGGGGTGGGTGCCGTTGCGCCGATTGCGGAGAGGTATGCAGCTGCTGCGGCATGTGCCTCCGACAGTGCATTCTGAACTGCATCAACGAATGGCTCACGCTGCTGCTGCTGCTGCTGTTCATGCCGTGCCTGCTGCTGTTGCTGTTCCTGCTGCTGCTGCTGTTCCTGCTGCTGCTGCTGTTCCTGCTGCTGCTGCTGTTGCCGGTTGTCTTCTTCACGCTTGAGTTGCTCTGATTCAGCGCTGCGTTTCAGAGCCTCGGCTTCTATATTGCGGTGATGCTCATGGACTCCATCGGGGAGGGGGCTGAGAGGTGGACCCATGAGTCGCTGGTCATGCAGCATTCGCTCCAGTGGCAAGCCGTGCAACTGAGTCGAGTACGCAGCACCACGTGTGAACCTCTTCAAACGACGCACAAAGTCATCGCAGTCTGGAAGCCGGCAGGCGAGCGTCAATGCGCCGGCCGGATCAAGCCAGCCAGAGTTGAGCGCCCAGGCAATGTATCGAAAGCGCACGCCAAAGACAAGGCTTCGTGAAACCCACGCTTTGGGTCTGACAATACGCCCGAGCCCAAGGTGCCAGCGGCGGCATGTCTGGTGCATTGCCAGGGCCGTGAAGCTATCGCTGCCCACCTTTTGTGCAATCAGTCTCAGAATGACGTCGGGCAGTGAGGCCCACACAGATTGCGTCATGACGGGGGCAGCCATTTCCTGGTCAGCGTCTGCCTCCTGGTTCTCAAGTGTCTGCTCGAGCAGCAGCAAGGCATCCGGACCTGTCAGATCCAGCAGTGGGCTATGCTGGAATGCTTCAGCGTCGGATGCCACCGTGCGCGATGTTGTTGCCACCAGTGCAAGTGCTGGCGAGATACCAGCAAGCCTTTTCGAAGGTGGGTCCCGGGTGGGGTTGCCGGCGCTGGAATCACCGATGGCGCTGCTGCGCTGTTTGGCAACGGCGCGAGCACGCTCGGCTTTTATCGACATTCGAGTGGACATGGAGAAAGGGAAGAGAGATGAAACGGAATATGTGGAAAAAAGAAGAACGTGGAAGAAGAGGAGGAGAGGGGGAAACTGCTGTCTCTTGACGAAGAACAAGCGTCTTCGCGCTTTGGATGGAGTATCATAGCCCCCTCCGGGACACCGGTGTGCCGATATGCGTTCCGGTCCCACGTTCAGTACTTCTCACAATCGTACCGTGGATACAACTTCTTATCAACAAATCTATTTTTAGCCTTTTGCCACATCAGAG
>Ga0307954_1000825_pt1 | contig 15753 bp, 17 predicted proteins | sample OrgLakmetagen437_FD_201822 | JGI IMG/M metagenome (GOLD analysis project Ga0307954, IMG submission 201822) | Saline water microbial communities from Organic Lake, Antarctica - #437 | ecosystem: Environmental > Aquatic > Non-marine Saline and Alkaline > Saline | place: Antarctica: Organic Lake... | reverse complement strand
CTGATTTGGGGGCCATCCGGAGGATATGCTTCCACGCTCATGTGTGTGTGTTTTGACGGTAGGTTTGCCCGACACGAGCAGGCAAACGGCCCGACCGGACGCGGGAGACGGATGAAGCGGCGGGATCTTTTTGCGCCGCAAAACAGACCAGAGCGCAATCCGGCGGAGCGGCCGGGGAGGGACGTGCTCGCGAGGCGGGCAAACCGGGATGCCAGGCGCAACGCCGCGGTGAGGCCGCCTGGCCGAATGCGCGACGGACCGAAGGGCCGTTCTCCCCTGCGACACGCGAAGCCGAGCAGGGGAGGCCGGAAGGCTCTGCCTACGGTTGATGGGGCAGTGCTCCCGCATCCAAAAAGAGACGGACCCGCTAACGCGCTTTTATACGCAAGATCATGCAGGATGGACAAGCAACCGCCAGTAACCTTGCAGTATTGCATACGCAGCATTTTTCATCTGCTGCCACTCATCGCGTTGAACTCGACCGGCAGCAATGCGCCGAACGCGAAATTGGTGCCATTCGATAGGGTCTGAAGCCGCGAATGACCGGCACAAGAGATTCATGCGTGCTTCAATCGCGGCAACGCAGCTTCTTTAAAGTTGCAATTTGAGTAGGAAGCAACGCCGTGCCATGGTCGGTGGAGACTGACAGATAATATTACCATGAAAACAGTTTCACATCGCTGACGGAAAACTGCTTCGGACCTCTTTTCTCGATACTTCAAACCCGTTTACGGCTGAAATTCTTCGGCTTCATGCTGAGATGAAATTCTCGCCAGACACGCGCCGACTGTGACAATGGACATTCTCGTGAACAGTGCCTATATTTAAGGCATGTTCACACGCTTCGTCACCATGCTTGCCGTACTCGCGATCACCGTGGTGACAACGGTGACTTCCGCTCATGCCGCGCGCATGAGCATGAGTTCCGGGCCGGATCACGCGACGCATGTCGCCGAAATGATGCACTCGGCGGACATTGCGAACCTCGACTGTGACGCTGGACAGCACTGTGGATCGGCCGATTCCGGAATGTGTGACTTCGTGTGCACGGGTCTTGCGACCTTCCTGACGTCGCCGGGCGGGGCTGCCGGTCACGCACACGGTCCCGCCAGCCATGACTTTCCGTCAGAAGCCATCCACGTCAGCCGCGCGCCGGGACTGAACGAAAGGCCTCCCAAACTCCGTCTCCTCTGAGCGCGCCCGGGCATATGCCCGCGGCGTCACATCGACCTTGATGAACGGGACGGGATGTCCCGAGGAGACGACCATGAACACCTTTTCGCGACGCGGCTTTCTCGCCGCAAGTGCAGCCACCATTGCCGCCGCACAAATTCCCCGACTTGCCTTCGCCCAGGCGCAGGCTCCGATCAGCCTGTCCACCGCAACCCGCACGCTCGAGATCAATGGGCGCGCCGCTACCGTCTTCGGTCTCGCAGGTCCCAGCGGCCAGGGACTTCTGCTCGACCCCGGCCAGAGGTTCCGTGTCGATCTGATCAACGATCTCGACGTCGGCACGATCATCCATTGGCACGGGCAGATCCCGCCCAACGCGCAGGACGGCGTGCCGGACATGCCGATGCCCCTTCTCGCCCCGGGTGAGACCCGATCCTACGACTTCGAGGCACGGCCGGGCACCCACTGGATGCACAGCCATGTGCCCACCCAGGAGATGCAGCTTCTCGCAGCGCCGCTGATCGTGCGCTCACAGGAGGACCTGGCTGCCGACCGACAGGAGGTCGTAATGTTCCTTCATGACTTCTCCTTCAAGGCCCCCGAGGAGGTTCTGGCCGAGATCGGCGCAGGTCATGGCGTCGGGCACGGCGCGGGCCATGGTGCCGGTGCAGTGCCCGATCAAGGCGCTCCCATGGGAGGCATGGGGGCGATGCAGGGCATGGATCACGGGGCCATGGGCCATGGCGCCACGGGCGGCATGCCGATGGGCAACATGCCCGGCATGGGCGGGATGATGGGCATGGGCGGCCAGATGGGCGGCATGGCCATGGACCTGAACGACTATGACTGGGACGCCTATCTTGCCAACGACCGGACGCTGTCGGACCCCGAGGTGGTGCAGGTCGAGCGCGGCGGGCGCATCCAGCTCCGGGTGATCAACGCCGCCGCAGCGACGGTGTTCTGGATCGAAACCGGCGGTGCCGAGGCGAGGCTGGTCGCGGTGGACGGGCACGCCGTCCAGCCTATCGCGGGCTCACGGTTTGGGCTGGCGATGGGCCAGCGGCTCGACATCGAGATCGACCTGCCGAACGAAGGCGGTGCTTGGCCGATCCTCGCATTGCGCGAAGGTGCGCGGGAACGTACCGGCCTGATCCTTGCCACGCAGGGTGCCGAGGTCCGGCGCCTCGATGCCATGGCGGAGACCGCGGCACCCGCGTTCGACACCGATCTTGCGCAGGAGGCGCGCCTCATCGCGCTGGACACCCTGCCGGATCGACCCGTGGACCGCAGCCAGATGCTGATGCTGGGCGGCTCAATGCAGCCCTATGTATGGACGATCAACAGCGCCGTCTGGGGCCAGCACCAGCCTATCACCGTCCGCAGCGGCGAGCGGGTCGTGCTGTCGTTCCACAACATGTCGATGATGGCCCACCCGATGCATCTGCACGGCCACGTATTCCAAGTGGTCGGGATTAATGGGCGGCGCGTTGCCGGCGCGCTGCGCGACACTGTCCATGTGCCGCCAATGTCGATGGTTGATGTCGCGCTCGATGCAGGCGAGGCCGCGCGCTGGATGCTGCATTGCCACCACATGCCGCACCTTGCGACGGGGATGATGACCGAGTTCGCCGTCACGACCTCGGTCTGATCCCGGCGGGGCGTTCGGACAGGGCGCCCCGCCCGGCACCGATCCTAGTCTGTCCTGCCCCATGTTGTCGTGAGGGTCGGCCAAAAGACGCACCCTGCGTGTGAAAATCAGGAGGATGAGATGATGAACTGGAACGACATGGGCTCCGGAATGGGTTTCGGAATGGGGTTTGGCTGGCTCTTCGGCCTGCTGATCCTCGTGCTGGTGGTTTTGGCCATAGCTGCACTGATCAAATATCTTCGGAAGTGAGAAAAAAGGACTCAGAAATGACCTACACGATCAATCGCATGATCTCGGACGCGGGTATCGACGAGGTTGACGCGCGCACACGCAAGGCGCTGGCAGACCATGGCTTCGGCGTCCTGACCGAGATCGACGTCAAGGCGACGATGAAGAAGAAGCTCGATGTCGAGATGCCGGCCTATCGCATCCTTGGCGCCTGCAACCCCGGGATGGCGCACCAGGCCATCGGGATCGAGCCGCGGGTGGGCGCGATGCTGCCCTGCAACGTCATCCTGCGCGAAGTCGAGGACGGCGTCGAGGTCAGCGCTATCGATCCTGTGGCGTCGATGCAGGCGATCGAGAACGCCGAACTGACGGCCGTGGCGGGCAAGGTGCGCGACCTCCTGGCGAAAGCCGTCGAGGCGATCTGAGATGAGCCTGCGCGCCGCCATCCTCACGGGCCTTGCGATCCTCGGGATCGGACTGCTCGCTGTCTGGCAGTTCGCGCCTTCGGTATTCGCCGAGGCGCGCAGCCTTCTGGACGTTGAGTGTCTGGAAATGCTGGTGGCGCGCGCCGGTCTCTGGGGGCCGGTCCTGATCGTCACGCTTATGACCCTTGCGGTCGTGGCCAGCCCCATCCCGAGCGCGCCGATCGCACTGGCGGCCGGAGCGGCCTACGGACATCTCTGGGGGACCGTGCAGGTCGTCATCGGCGCCGAGTTCGGGGCGCTGATCGCCTTCGGTCTCGCACGGGTTCTGGGGCATGATGTCTTGCGGCGGGTGTTCGGTGATCGCGTCGATGCCGGGCTTCTCGGCTCGCAGACCGCGTTGACGGCGACGGTTTTTGCCAGCCGCCTGATGCCCTTCGTGTCCTTCGACATGATCAGCTACGCAGCCGGACTGAGCCGAATGCACGCCTGGCGTTTCGCCTTCGCCACATTGGCGGGGATCATCCCGGCAAGTTTCCTGCTGGCACATTTCGGCGGTGAGGCGGTTAGCGGAGACCTCGGGCGCGCGACATGGGCGGTGCTCGGACTCGGGCTTGTGACGGGGCTGCCGCTGCTCTGGGTGGCGCTGCGGCAAAAGCCTGAAAAGGAAAATCCATGACGAAAAGCGATTACGAGAAGAACAGCATTACCCTGCCGGGCGCAGTGGCCATGGGAACCGGTGTGATGATCGGCGCGGGCATCTTCGCGCTGACCGGACAGATCGCCGAACTCGCCGGACCGCTCTTCCCGCTCTCGTTCGTCGTCGGCGCCATCGTGACCGCGTTCAGCGCCTACACCTATATCAAAATGTCGAACGCGTTTCCGTCAGCCGGCGGCATCGGGATGATCCTGAAGAAGGCCTACGGCCCGACAACGGTCGCGGCGGGCGCCGCCCTCCTGATGGCGCTGTCGATGGTGATCAACGAAAGCCTCGTCGCGCGCACATTCGGCACCTACACGCTGCGGGCGTTCGGCGGCGATCCGGATAGCGTGCTGGTGCCAATCCTCGGCGTCGGGCTGATCGTCTTCGCCTGGCTCGTGAACGTATCGGGCAACCGGTCGGTCGGGCTTTTGTCCATCGTCATGGCCGTTCTCAAGGTGGGCGGCATCGCGCTGTTCGGGGCAGCCGGTCTCTGGGCGAGCGGCATCTCGTTCGAGGCGACGGGTGGAGACATGGGCGCCACCGGGTTTGTGGCCTCGGTTGCGCTGTCGATCCTGGCCTTCAAGGGCTTCACGACGATCACCAACAGCGGCGCAGAGGTCACCGACCCGCACCGCAATGTGGGCCGGGCCATCATCTGGTCGATCGCCATCTGCGTCGTCGTCTATCTGCTGGTGGCCTTCGCGGTCGGCTCGAGCCTGCCGCTCGACCGCATCGTGGCGGCGAAGGACTACGCGCTGGCCGAAGCGGCCCAGCCCTCCCTCGGTCAGACCGGTTTCTACCTGACGGTGGCGCTGGCGCTGGTGGCCACCGCGTCGGGTCTGATCGCGAGTGTGTTCGCCGTCTCTCGGATGCTGGCGATGCTGACCGACATGAAGATGATCCCGCACAGCCATTTCGGGATGCCGGGCACGATCAAGGACCACACACTCGTCTACACGGTCGTGATCGCGGGCTTTCTGACGGTCTTCTTCGACCTCAGCCGAATCGCGTCTCTCGGGGCCTTCTTTTATCTGGTGATGGACATAATCATCCACTGGGGCGTGTTCCGGCACCTGCGCGAGGAGATCGGCGCGCAGGGCTGGGTGTTGCTGACGGCCATCGCGCTGGACGCGGCGGTGCTGGCCGCCTTCGCCGCGATGAAGTGGCAGTCCGACCCCCTCATTGTCGTTCTAGGCGCGACCGGCATGGCGCTGGTGTTCCTGTTTGTCGGGATCTTCCTCGCACGCAATCCCGCCCCGGAAGACGCTCACGACCATCACTAAAAAGAGCTTGAGCTTCCAACGGCTGGAGGCCGCAAGCTGAAACAAGACATCGAAAGGCTGGCAGACCATGGAGCATGATCATCATCACGCGGCACCCGACATTCCGGCGGGGACAGAGACGGCAAAGGACCCGGTCTGCGGGATGACGGTCGCAGTCAAGCCGGACGGACGTCACGCGGAGTTCCAGGACGAGACGTTCTATTTCTGCTCGGAGAAATGCCAGACAAAGTTCAAGGCGGATCCCTGGTTCTATGCCTCAGGCCGCGCTGCCGGGCAGAAGAAGGCTGCTCCGGCCAACGTCCAGTACACCTGCCCGATGCACCCCGAGATCGTGCGTGACGCGCCCGGGGCCTGCCCCATCTGCGGCATGGCGCTGGAGCCGATGGTGCCTTCGGATGAGCCCAGCGAGGAGCTGACCGACTTCACGCGGAGGATGTGGATCTCGGCGGCGGCTGCGGTGCCGCTCATCATCCTGACGATGGGCGAACTGGTCGCCCTGCCAGTACGCGACTGGATCGGCCACCAGACCGCCAGCTATCTGGAGTTCGTTCTGGCGACGCCGATCATCCTCTGGGCGGCGTTACCGTTCTTCAAGCGAGGCTGGGATTCACTTGTGAACCGGTCGCCGAACATGTGGACGTTGATCAGCCTCGGGGTGGCAGCGGCCTATCTCTATTCGATCGTGGCAACATTCCTGCCGGGCGTCTTTCCCGAGCAGTACCGGATGGGCCACGGCGTCGGCACCTATTTCGAGGCGGCGGTGGTGATCGTCGCTCTGGTCTTCGTGGGCCAAGTTCTCGAACTGCGAGCGCGCGAACGCACCGGGGACGCGATCCGCGCGCTTCTGGACCTTGCACCCAAGACCGCACGACGCATCCTGCCGGACGGAACCGAATACGACGCGCCGCTGGAGAACATCATGGAGGGCGACCGGCTGCGGGTGCGCCCCGGCGATGCGGTCCCGGTCGACGGAACGGTGATCGAGGGCCGCTCGTCGCTGGACGAAAGTATGTTGACTGGCGAGTCCATGCCCGTCGAAAAAGGTTCAGGTGATGCGGTGACCGGGGCCACTATCAACAAGAATGGCAGCCTTGTGATCGAGGCGGGCAAGGTCGGTGCTGACACCGTTCTGGCGCAGATCGTGACCATGGTGTCTAACGCGCGACGCTCGCGCGCGCCGATCCAAGGGCTGGCAGATCGGGTTTCCGCTATTTTCGTACCGACCGTTGTGGGCATCGCGATCTTCGCCTTCGTGGTTTGGATGATCTTTGGCCCAGAACCGGCGCTGGTTTTCGCCATCGCCTCGGCCGTATCCGTACTGATCATCGCCTGCCCCTGTGCGCTCGGGTTGGCCACACCGATCTCGATCACCACGGCGGCCGGGCGCGGGGCACAGGCGGGCGTGCTGATCAAGGACGCTGAGGCGCTGGAACGCATGGCGGCTGTTGACACGCTGATCGTCGACAAGACCGGCACGCTGACCATGGGCAGGCCGAAACTGACAGACACTGTGGCGCTTGGCGATGTGGCGGAGACGGACCTGCTTTCTCTGGCGGCGGCCCTCGAGCGCGGGTCTGAGCACCCGCTGGCAGAGGCGATTGTCGAGGGGGCCGAGGCCCAGGGCGCTCCGCGTCAGGAGGCCAAGGACTTCGACGCCGTCACCGGCAAGGGCGTGCGTGGCAAGGTCGGCGAACGCGCGGTAGCGCTCGGCAATGCCGCGATGATGCGGGAGATGGGGCTGGACACGGGCCCGGCCGAAGCCAAGGCCGACACTCTGCGCGCCGAGGGCAAGACGGCGATGTTCGTCGCTGTTGATGGAACTCTTGCGGGCATCGTGGCGGTGGCCGATCCGATCAAGGACAGCACCGCGCAGGCGATCAAGGAACTGCACGCCCAGGGGCTGCGCGTCATCATGGCGACAGGCGACAACGAACGCACGGCGCAGGCAGTGGCGGCTAAGCTCGGCATCGACGAGGTGCGGGCGGGCGTGCTGCCGGAGGCCAAGAAGGACTTGATCGATCAATTGCGTCGCGAGGGCCACAAGATCGCGATGGCCGGCGACGGAGTGAACGACGCCCCCGCGCTGGCCGCCGCCGATGTCGGCATCGCCATGGGAACAGGCGCGGATGTCGCGATGGAAAGCGCCGGTATCACCCTGCTGGGCGGTGACCTAATGGGCATCGTGCGGGCGCGCAAGCTCGCCCGGGCCACCTTGCGCAACATCAAGCAGAACCTGTTCTTCGCGTTCGCCTACAACGCGCTTGGCGTTCCCATCGCAGCAGGGCTGCTCTACCCGGTCACCGGACTTTTGCTCTCGCCAATGATTGCGGCAGCGGCGATGAGCCTGTCGTCGGTCTCGGTGATTACCAACGCCTTGCGGCTCAGGCGAGTTGACCTCTGACCTGCCTGCACAATATCCAACATCGAAAGGAAAATCAGATGACCCAAGACACTTTTTCCCGTCGCACGCTCCTGATCGGAGGGGTAGCACTGTTCGCTGCATCGCCCCTGCGGGTTCTGGCACAAAGCGCCGGACCGGCGATCCACGTGATGAAGGACCCTAACTGCGGCTGCTGCTCGGCCTGGATCGAGATCCTCGAGAACAACGGCTTCGCCGTCACGACCGAACCCAGCCTCGGAACGCTGCTGATGCGCTACAAGCTGGATAACGGCATCCCGCAGAATATGATTTCCTGCCATACAGGCCGCGTCGATGGCTATATGATCGAGGGGCACGTCCCCGCTGCCGACATTCGCCGTCTGCTGGATGAACGCCCCAATGCAGTCGGCCTCGCAGTGCCCGGGATGCCCTACGGTTCTCCCGGCATGGGTCCCGAAACTGAGCGCGAGGAATACGAGGTGTTCCTGATCCTGCGCGACGGGTCGACAGAAGTCTTCTCGACCTATCCTGCTGCATAGGTTCCAGGCGAAATCCAGGGAGGTGCCCTGTCGGTCAAGCGACGAGCCAAGGGCTCTGCCGGTCGCTCAAAGTTGAGACGCCCAGCGAGGGTGCTCTTCGTCCACGACGAAGGAATGGGCATGCCGCCGCGTTCCGTGCAGATGCGGGTGATCGAGCGGGAGGTTGTCGTGGGTGTGCTCAAAGGTCTCCGGGTCCTCGCTTGGCCAGAAGCGGAGCGCCGCGACGATGCTTGCTCCCGCAAGGCCTGCCAAGACGCCAAGTGCCGCAACGGGCCCAAACCGCGTCATCAGCCACCCCGACAGGGGGTAGGTGAGCAGCCAGCAGGCGTGGCTCAGGGCGAATTGCGCGGCGAAGAGCGCGGGGCGATCCTCGGCATGGGCGGAGCGGCGCAGCAGCCGCCCGGATGGCGTCAGGACAGCGGAATACCCCAGCCCCACGAACAGCCACGCGCTAAGCAGGACCGGCCAGACAAGGCCAATGGTCGCGACCTCGGTTGCCAGTCCCAGAAGTGTCACCACCATCAGCGCAGCGCCGCCCACCATCACCGGGCGGTCTGACACCTTGTCCAGGACCCTCGGCAAAAGCAGGGCCGCGATCATCGACCCTGCGCCAAAGGCGAACAACGTCCATGCCAGCTCGGAGGCGTCCAGCCCCAGCGTGCTGCGCACCAGTACGATGGAATTGACCAGCACCATCGCGCCTGCCGCTGCGGCGGCCATGTTCAGCGCCAGAAGCCCGCGCAGGCGCGGTGTGGCAAGGTAGATGCGGATGCCCCGGGTCGTGCGGTCGTAGATGCCGCGCGGCTGCGACGGTTTCGGGCTGGGCAGCAAGACCGAGACGACCAGCGCCGCGGAGGCCGCAAATCCGACCACTGTGCCGAGAAAGAGGGAGTTGTAGCTCATGACAGCGAGCAGCAGCGCGGCGAGCATCGGGCTGGCGATGTTCTCCAGATCGTAGGCAAGCCGCGAGAGCGACAGCGCGCGGGTGTAGCGGGCCTCGTCCGGCAGCACGTCGGGGATCGTCGCCTGGAAGGTTGGCGTGAACGCCGCCGAGGCCGATTGCAGCAGGAAGATCAGGATGTAGACCTGCCAGACTTCCGTGACGAAAGGCAGGCAAAGCGCCACGCCCGCCCGCACAAGATCAAGCGCCACCAAAAGTGCGCGCCGGTTCACCCGATTGGCAAACGCGCCTGCGATGGGGGCGATGCCCACATAGGCGACCATCTTGATGGTGAAGACCGTGCCCAGGACCAGGCCTGCGTTGTCGCCCGCCAGATCGTAGGCGAGAAGTCCGAGCGCGACCGTGGCAAGCCCCGTGCCCAGAAGAGCCACGACCTGCGCGGCGAAGAGATGGCGGTAGGTGCGGTCGGCAAGGACTTCCAGCACAGGGGTGACCTCAGAGGTATCGTGAAATGGCTTTCAGTTCGTCGCGATTGGCAGTCGAATGCTCGACGTCGAGGCAATGGTCCAGGTGGTCGTGGATCAGTGCGCGCTTGGCATTTGCGATGGCTTTCTCCACCGCCTGCATCTGTTGCGCGATCTCGAGGCAGGGCTTTCCCGCCTCGATCATGTCGATCACGGCGCGAAGATGCCCATCGGCGCGCTTCAGCCGGGCAACGAGAGCGGGGTGGGTTGCATGCACATGGGGCTTTGTCATAAAAAGAGATTATCCTCCCCCAGAGGATAGAACAAGCTGGCACGATCAACGTGCCGCGAACTGAAAACGAGCAGGCAGGCAAACCGGTGAAACCCTTGCGAACATACGGACGAAGTGCGCTTGCGGCGCTTCTTTGCCTTTCGGTTGTTGTCTGGTCCCTTGCGCCCAGCACAAGCCACACCCCGTCTGTGTTCGATGTTGTTGCCGATCATGCTGAAATGATTGCCGAACACGGCCATTCGCACGGGTTCGAGGCGGACTTCTACGCGGCGCTTCATGGACATAGCCATGATGTGGCCGACCATGATCACAGTCAGGCTCTTCTCGCGCTCGGCGCAAGCGGGCACCCATCCTGGGGATACAGGGATAATTTCCGGCTTCACCCGTCTTCGAGCGGGCCGCATCGCGCATATCTGATCGAACGACCTCCGCGCGTCTGATCGGTGCCGCCTCCGCGCGGCTTCACCGATCAGTCAACAAAACACACCGGAGATCCAACGTGACCTCAACTTCGCGGGTCCTGCGCGCCTTGGCACCACGCCAAATCGCCACGCTGACCCTACTTCTGCTGGCGGCATGCATGCTGACCGTCAGCCAAGCTCTTGCCCATAACGTTACCGCCGGTGACGCGGGCTATATTCAGGAAATCTGGGGGGTGAAGATCATCCCCTTCATCTATCTCGGCGCCAAGCACATGGTGACCGGCTACGACCACATCCTGTTCCTACTCGGCGTTGTCTTCTTTCTCTACAAGATGAAGGACGTCGGCATCTATGTCAGCCTGTTCGCCATCGGCCATTCGGTCACGATGCTCTTGGGCGTCTGGTATGGCTGGGGCATTAACGCCTACATCATCGACGCGATCATCGGCCTGTCCGTGGTCTACAAGGCGCTCGACAACCTCGGTTACTATCAGAAATGGTTCGGCTTCCAGCCCAACACCAAGGCCGCGACGCTGATCTTCGGTCTGTTCCACGGCACGGGCCTCGCCACCAAGATCCTGGAATACGACATCCCACAGGACGGGCTTCTGGCAAACCTGCTGGCGTTCAATGTCGGTGTCGAAGTCGGCCAGTTGCTCGCGCTCGCTGTGATCCTGATCGTCATGGGGTATTGGCGTCGCCACCCCGACTTCATGCGCCAGGCCACCATCGCAAACCTGGTGATGATGGGCCTCGGCATCTGGCTGACCGGCTATCAGATCGCCGATTACATCGCCTCAACATAAGCAAAGATTGGATACTTACATGAACAACGCACCCAAACCGAACCTCGAAGACCTGCCGACCAAGGCGCAACTGTTCCGCTCCAGCGTCATCGCGGGCATCGGCGCCGTGGCAATTCTGGTCACCATCTACCTGCCCGCAGAACATGCCATCGACCCGACGGGCGTTGGCCGCGTTCTCGGGCTGACCAAAATGGGCGAAATCAAGCTCGAGCTCGCCGCAGAGGCTGAGGCGGACCGCTTGCTGGACGAACAACTTGGTCAGGACCAATCGTCAAGCGTTCTCGACGCCGTCTTTGGCCTCTTCGTCGGCACTGCACATGCACAAGAAGCCCAAGAAGTCTGGCGCGACGAAGTGACATTCACCCTCGAACCCGGGGCCAGCGCCGAAGTCAAGATGACGATGGAAGCCGGGAATGTTGTCGACTACGCGTGGACAACGACAGGGGGGCGGGTCAATTTTGACCTGCACGCCCATGGTGGTGGCGAGTCGATCGATTACGAACGTGGTCGCGGCGAAACAGCTGGCGAGGGCAACATCGAAGCCCCCTTTGCCGGCAATCACGGGTGGTTCTGGCGGAACCGCGATAGCACGGCGATCACGATAACGATCCAGCTGCGTGGCGATTACAGCGAGATCGTTCAAAGTAACTGATTGATATGGCACCTGCGGGAGTCCGCAGGTGCCTCTCTCCCTGCGCGCATGGCGTTCCACAACCCGTGTTTGGAATTTTGCGTTTATGGGACCGCAAAGCCGACGGGAGGCGAATGATGTCTTCCTGATCCGCCAGTATGGCAATACCGAGGTGTTCACACGGTACAAAGGCGCATGGCCTGGTGAGACTCAGGGATGAACGATCCATCGAGACGCTTTGCTGATAATTTCAATGGCGCAAATCGAGACATCTTGTCGGAGTCACTCGACGATACTGGGCGCTTGAGGTTATCGGCGGATCAGTTCCGGTTTCCAGCTTTGACGCGTTCCGTTATATCCTGATTTCAATGGAGGTTTCAGCAATGATGACGGGTGAACAAAAACACTGGGACGGCGTCTATGACTCGCGCGCAGAAGACGAACTGACGTGGTTCGAGGCGACGCCCGAGGTCTCGCTGAATCTTGTGCGAACCTATCTAGAACCCGGCGAGGCTTTCATCGACGTTGGTGCCGGGGCGTCGCGGCTGGTGGATACATTGCTCGAGACGGGTCTCGGCCCCCTTACCGCGCTGGACCTTTCCGACGCCTCGTTGGCCCAGAGCAGGCAGCGGCTCGGGTCGCACAGCGACGAAGTCGCGTGGATCGAAGCAGACGTGACAAGCTGGCAAGCCGATCGGGAATACGCGGTCTGGCACGACCGGGCCGTATTTCACTTTCTGACCAACGCCGAGGATCGCGCTGCTTATGTGCGCGCCATGACACGAGCACTCCGTTCCGGAGGAATCGCTATCATCGCAACTTTTGCCGAAGATGGGCCCGAAAAGTGCTCGGGGCTCTCGGTGGTGCGGTATGCGCCCGAAGCTCTGGCGGAGGAACTCGACCGATTGCATCCCGGCCAGTTCGACCTGATCGATACGAGACGGCATATGCACATCACGCCGAAGGGCAACCGTCAGAGCTTTCAGTATAGCATTTTCAGGAAGAAAGTATCCTGAGGCAGGGTCCCGCGATCGCTGATATTATCTCTCAACCACGCCAACACAGCAAAAAAGGGGAACCATGTTCCCACGGCTCCCCTTTCGGTGCGTATCGTCTAACCGCGTGCGCTGATCACGCGACCAGCGACAGCCCCGCGCCTGCATCCTGCGGCTGCTCACCGCTGTCTATGAACGGGATGATCGAGAAGGTCTGCCCGCCGCGCTGCTCTTCGTTCTGCACGGCGTTGACGCGCAGGTCCCCATCAGGCGTGTTGATCAGCAGCGACAGGTAGTCATTGCCCGTGCGGCTGCTCTTCGCCATCCAGGCCGAACCGACGCGGATCGGCGTGCCACGGGGCGAGCTGACCTCGATCCGGTAATCGGGGTGGGTCTCCTCGGTCTTGTAGCTGTTCTCGATCAGCATGAACTCCAGATCGAACATCATGTTGGCGATGTAGCCGGTGAAGGCGTTGTCGGCGTCCATGGCGGTGAGCTCGCCCGAGATCGAGCCGGATTTCATCAGGCCGTTGGAGACCAGCGGGATGATCTCGAACTCCCCGCTTTGGGCCGCGCGCGCCTCTTTCGTCTGCACCGCGTTGACACGGAACGGGCCGAGGCCCACGTCGATCTGCATCGAGATGTAGGGGTTGCCGCTGGTATTGCCGGTCTCGTTCCAGGCCGTTCCGATCCGCACCTTGCGGCCCGACTTGTTGATCGCCGTCACGTCGTAATCGGGGCTGCGCGCGGACATCTTCGGGCGGGTTTCAAGCTGGATGGCGATGTCGAAACGCGTCGAATGGATCATGCCGGTGTACTGAGCGGCTGCGGTCTCGACATTGCGGGTGAGGGTTCCTGCGAACATGGGATGGTTCCTTTTGGATTGGCCGGTGCCTGACATCCTTGCCAGCACATCCGGGATTGCTTTCTCGACCCCTTGAGGGATCACAAATCAGAAAGCTTGCTTTCCCTTTATGCCCCGCCCCCGGCTTCGCGATGCCGTCTGAGTAGGTGTGCCGCCGCGCCCCCGGGTGCTGCGCCCCTCTGCTGCCCGTCTGATCTTGATTGGCGGCCCAAATATTCGTCGTCGGCCTCCTCCGATCCGGCGAGGAAGAACTCTGCCTCTTTGCCGTTCAACCTGTGCCCGCTCCGGTCGGTCAGGCCGATGCAGCTGCCGTTCGGCACATAGGTGATCAGGTACTGACCGAGTCGGTCATTGTGGACAACGTAGCCGGTATTGGCCCAATGCACGGTCTGCCCGGCATCGACGGCGGCCTTGATTTCATCGCGTGTCATGCGATCCTCCAGAAAATGAATGGTGGGGAAACGACGCAAGAAGCCCGATCTTCCAACCGGGCTTCAATGCACCATTCGTTTGGCAAACAGCCGAGAGCTGTCAGGCGCTCTGCGTGGCTTGCATCGCGCGCGCGGCCATCCAGTCCTTCAGGCCAAGAACCGTTCTGCCGGCCGCGACCTCGGAGACCCAGCCAGCCCTTGGATCGCCGCAGGGGTTGATGCCGCCATGGCCGTCGATATGGCCGTTAGCCATCCATGGCTCGGGCTGTATCCGTCGCAGCCAGTCCGCCATGCTCGGGATGCGCCCCTGGCAGTCTTCGCGGACATGTTGCTCGCCGATCCAGCGCACGGGGATGTCCCGACCCGCGCTATTGGTCAGGGTCAGGCCGAAAACCCGTTCCGCCTCGAACAGGCCTTGAGCGTGGTGGCGTAAAGCGCGATGCGTGAAGAGCGCGAGGTGCTCTTTAGAGGCATCGAACCAATCGTGTATGGACTGATAGTCAGACGGCACGCCGCCGAATTTCCGGGCGGAGCTTTCAGCATGATGAAGCGGATGGGCCATCTCAAAGACCCTCGACATAGCTGTGCGAGCATTCGACATAGCGGTCCGCGTGATCGAGGGTGATGCTGTCGTTGTGCAAGTCCCAGGTCAGCGTGCCGTAGCCGCCCTCGTTGTTTTCGAACCCCGGGTGATGGTGGTAGGCGAGCGACCAGGCGAAGTCGCCAACCTCTGTGGCAAGCGGCTCCGGCAGTTGGACCTCTTCAGGCTGCACCGTCACATCCTCGACATTGCCGGAGTCGCCATAGCCTTCGTATTCGGCAGTGACCTCGCTGATGCCAAGCGCACGTAGTTGCGCGAGCACCTCCGTTCGGGATGCCTTCAGGGTGATTTCGCGCTCTGCACGCCACTGAGCCGCCATTGCGGCATAGTCGATCTGGGGGTTGGTCATAGGTCTGTCCTCTTGTCTGTAATTGGGGCCGGGCGTGGCATTGGTCTGCGCGCGCCCGGAAAGCGCGGACCGGGCTAATCCCGATCCGCGACGCCCGACCCAAAGCCCGCTTTGACTTTTCAGGCGGCTTGTTCCGCCGCCTTGGCGGAGCTCTGCCCCACGATCCGGGCCAGAATGTTCCCCGTGTCGATCCCGTCCCCATGCGGCAGGAACACCCGCAACTGGAAGGCGATGATCTCGGTGAAGCAGCCAAGAGCCTTGAGGCCGTCAATCATGCCCCGATCCACACCAGCGAGCTCGAGGCGCATCTCGCCTGCGACCCGGCGACGGGTCAGGGTCAGGCCCCGGCCCAGATCGACAGGCGCGGCGGTGCCAAGGGCGGCGGTCAACATCTCCTGCGGTGTCACCGGGTTGGAGACCTGGAAGCGGGCGCGCAGCGCGGCCGCGCCTTCCTCGCTCAGCGTGCGCCCGATCATGGCGGTCGCCCCGTCGGGCGTGACCCGGTAGATGCGCTCATTGGTGGTCGGAATGTCCTTCCAGATTGGCAGCAGCAGCCCGGTCAACAGGTAGAGCTTGGTCGTGGTGGTCTTGGGCAGGGACGCAGCCTCGGCATCCCAAAG
>Ga0307954_1000821_pt1 | contig 15769 bp, 16 predicted proteins | sample OrgLakmetagen437_FD_201822 | JGI IMG/M metagenome (GOLD analysis project Ga0307954, IMG submission 201822) | Saline water microbial communities from Organic Lake, Antarctica - #437 | ecosystem: Environmental > Aquatic > Non-marine Saline and Alkaline > Saline | place: Antarctica: Organic Lake... | reverse complement strand
ATAGCCATGGATGGCGGAGCCCAAGCGTCACATGGATGTGCTTGAGCGTGTTTCGGAAAGACCTCCCCCGGATACTCCATACTCCAGAACAAAGAAACACCTAAAGGACTATGTAATGGCGAATGTACGTTCTCACAAGGGTAGCACGCCACAATTTGGCGAGCGCACCTGGGTAGACCCCAGCGCAGTCGTAATTGGCGATGTGATTACCGGCGAAGATTGTTCGATTTGGCCGATGACGGTCGTGCGTGGTGACATGCACAAAATCCGCATTGGCGCGCGCTGCAGTGTTCAAGACGGCTCTGTGCTACACATCACTCATGCCAGTGAGTTCAACCCCGGCGGTTGGCCGCTGATTATTGGTGACGACGTTACCATCGGCCACAAGGCACTACTGCATGGCTGTACTGTGGGCAACCGGGTTCTGGTGGGTATGGGCTGTATCATCATGGACGGTGCGGTGGTGGAAAACGAAGTGATTATCGGCGCGGGCTGCCTGGTACCCCCAGGCAAGCGTTTGGAATCCGGCTATCTTTATGTAGGTTCGCCGTGTAAGCAGGCAAGGGCGCTGACCGATAAGGAACGCAGATTTTTTGCGTACACCGCCAGCAACTATGTAAAGCTCAAAAATGGGTACCTGGCTGAAGTTAGGGATTACCCGTACTGATAAAAATAGAAGCGTCTGGAATTAGAAACGCGTAGAAATTGAAGCGCAAAGTGCCGGTGCCCGCCGACACCGCCCGCGCCGCTGAAAGATCCCAGTTGGAACGGTAACGGCTGCTGGCGATGGGCCTGTCGTCTGTATAGCCGGCCACCACCACATCGCCACGGCAATTTTTCAGCACGTCCACTACCCGCTCGATAATAGGCAGCATTTCTTTCTTGATAGTGGCGTCGCCCGACAAGAATGTGGCATCTTCAGAGAAGCGGATGATCACCTGGTGCTCGTCGTAGTTGATGCTCAGGGCGCCGCTAGCCACTTCTTTTCCCAGCTCCCGAATCAAACTGCTAGCCAAAGTAATGACGCCTTCAGACACCGGAGTAACGCCGTCGCTGGTCGCGCGCTCGTCGATCAATTCAGGCTCAGCCTGCAACTGTTTGTCTGGATCCAAGCTGCTGTTCTCGTCAGAAATCTTGATCGGCAAGCTGCCACCGCCATCCGCGATCAAATTGCCTGAACCGAACGCAACCGACAACGAGCCGGCCATCGCTTTGTATTTTTCAATATCCATTTCGGCGAACGACAACAGCAGTATGAAAAACGTCAGCAGCAACGTGGCCAGGTCGGCAAAGGTCACAATCCACGCTGGCGCACCGGCGGCGCCTGCTTTTTTACGCTTGGGCAGGGTTGCTAGAGCTAGGCGGGCCAAGGGTCAGGCCCCCTGCTCGCGTTTCAGACTGACGCGCTGCTCGGGGCTCAGGAACGATGACAGCAGTTCGGTCATTACCCGTGGATTTTCACCTTGCAGGATTTTTTGAATTGAAGTGGCAATCAGAAGTTGGTTGCGCATTTCGTCTTCGGCTTTTAACTGCAGTTTATCCGCCAGGGGCAAGGCGATCAGCTGGGCAATAAAAGCACCGTAAAGCGTGGTCAGCAGGGCGATCGCCATAGCCGGGCCAATAGCGCTCATCACCGAACTCAGGCGGAACTTGATCAGCGTTACCGCAAAGGTTCCGCCCAGCACAATGGCCAACCCGGGCAGGTTAAGAAAGGTCAGCAGGGTGGCGTTAGCCAGCATGGCCAATATCACCACCAGCACCCCGGCAACCAGTCCTACCAGTCCTACCAGTCCTACCAGCGTTAGTATGTCCATGCGTTGACCTTCATGTTGACCATTTTCTTCGCTTAATTTGCGCCTGGTTTAGTCTGATTTAGCCTTGTGGTCGCAGTAGACTAGCAATAACCGGAGCAGTTTGCGGCCGCACCCCGCGCCATACTTCAAATGCTTCGGCCGCTTGCTCTACCAGCATGCCCAGGCCGTCATACACGCGCTTTGCGCCGTTATCCAGAGCCCACTGGTTAAACGTGGTATTTGTGGCAGCATACATCATGTCGTAAATCACCGTACCAGCGCCGATCAGCTCTACAGACAACGGCGGTAAATCGCCCTGCAGGCTAGCGCTGGTTCCGTTGATGATGACATCAAAATCGCCGGCAATACTGTCGAACGCTTTGCAATCCAGCAGGGTAATACCGGCAGCGTCAGCAAACAGCGTGACCAAATTCTGCGCCTTGGCCGGCGTACGGTTAGCAATCACCAGCGTGTGCGGCTGTTCAAGTAACAGCGGCGCTAAAACACCGCGTACCGCTCCACCGGCACCCAATATCAAAACACGGGCCCCCTTTAATGCCACTTGGTGGTTGCGAAGCAAGTCTTGTACCAGGCCCGCGCCGTCGGTGTTGTCTGCTACCAGCACGCCGTTATCCTCGTAAAGGGTGTTGGCCGCGCCAGCCTTGAGCGCGCGGGCGCTGTGGCGGCCGGCCATCTGCCAGGCCGCTTCTTTGAACGGTACGGTCACGTTCAGGCCTTTGCCGCCGCGCGCAAAAAACTCGGTTACGGTGTTTTCAAAATCATCCAGGGGCGCCTGAATCGCCGTGTACTCCAGCGCTTCGCCGGTCTGGCTGGCAAACAGGCTGTGAATCCGCGGCGACTTACTATGACTAATGGGGTGACCAATCACTGCATACAGATCGTTTTTCACTGTCGTCCCTTCAGGTCGCTGTGAGCCAGTCGCGGCCGGTCAGAAAGTGCTCCAGCAGGCGCGCTTCTTCACTACCGGGTGCCGGCGTTTGATTATAATCCCAGCGTACCAGAGGCGGCAGCGACATTAGAATGGATTCGGTGCGGCCGCCGGACTGAAGCCCGAACAGGGTGCCGCGGTCGTAAACCAGGTTGAACTCCACGTAACGGCCACGTCGATAGAGCTGAAACTGACGCTGAGCGTCGCTATAGATCTGATTTTTGCGGGCCTGAACAATGGGCTCGTAAGCGTCAATGTAGCTGTCGCCGATGGCGCGCATAAATTCGAAATCGCGGGCAAAGTCACCGGTATTGTAATCGTCAAAAAACAGCCCGCCAACGCCGCGGGGCTCGTTGCGGTGTTTCAGAAAAAAGTACTCGTCGCACCAATGCTTATAACGCGGGTAAACGTCGTCACCAAAGGGCGCACAGGCGTTCGCGGCGGTGCGGTGCCAATGCTCGCAGTCTTCGTCAACGCCGTAATAGGGGGTTAAATCATAGCCGCCGCCAAACCAGTACACCGGTTCAGCGTTTTCCGGCGTAGCGATAAAAAATCGCACGTTGGCGTGGGAGGTCGGCACGTGGGGGTTGTGGGGGTGCATCACCAGCGACACTCCCATAGCCTGCCAAGGCGCGCCTGCCAAATGAGGGCGGTGAGCCGTCGCCGAAGGCGGCATGGTATTGCCCATCACATGGGAAAAGTTCACACCGCCTTTTTCAAACACCTTGCCATTGCCAATCACCCGGCTGATACCGCCGCCGCCTTCCGGGCGATCCCAGGCGTCGTGAATAAATTCACCGCCACCGTCGGCCACGGCCAGGCGCTGGCAAATGGTGTCTTGCAGCTGTAACAGATAGTGTTTGACCGCCTGCGGGTCTGGTTGCTGTGGCATGTTTTCTCCTAGCGTAGCTGCTGGCCGGTAACGATATCAATAATACGGCTGGGTTGGCGATTTCCACCCAGTTCACCGGGCACCACCCAGTCCAGCTGGCCGCGAAAATAGCCTTGGACCTGCCAGGGTGAACGGGCCGGGGCACGGCCCGCGGGGTTGCACGAGGTGGAAACCAGCGGCCTGCCTGCAGCGTTACACAGGGCTTTTACCACCGGGTGTGCACTCACTCTTACCGCAATGGAGCTGTGCTCGCCGCGTACCCACTCGGGCACCTGCTGGTGCACATCGGGTAACAGGCAGGTCACGGGGCCAGGCCAATGCTGTCGGGCTCGCTGCTGAAGGTCTTGCGGCAGGGGATTCAGCAAAAAAGCAATCTGTTCGACCGAAGCCGCCACCAGAATCATGCCTTTGTGTACGGGGCGCTGTTTCAGATCCAGAATGCGTTGCACCGCAACCTGGTTCCAAGGGTCACAGCCGAGACCCCAAACGGCTTCCGTTGGATAGGCGAGCACGCCGCCTTGGTGCAGAGTGCGGCGAGCGCAGTGTAATTGCCAGTCGGTCAGCGGGTGGTCTGTTGCCATAGGGGAGTCGAGCCTGAATAAAATCACTGTTGGCACCGGGTTCAGGCAATACGGACATATCCGCCGGGCGCCGCTGTGGCCAGGCCCTGAAGCTCTAACAAAAGCAGGGACTGCATCAGTTGATCGGCGCTCAGCCCGGTGCTCGAACCCAGTACATCGGTTGATTGCGAATCATACCCTAAAGCCTCCAGCACGGCGATTTCACGGGCGTCCAGACCCTCGGTGGCAGCGCTTTGTACCCTTGCACCCGGTGCTATCGGTTCACTCCACCAGCCCCCCAATTCCTGCAGGATGTCGGCCACGCTTTCTACCAGCGTAGCGCCCTGCCGAATCAGCTGGTGACAACCACGAGCTACCGGGCTGTGTACCGACCCCGGTATGGCGAACACATCGCGGCCTTGCTCTAAAGCCAGTCGGGCGGTAATCAGCGAACCGCTTTTCAAACCAGCCTCTACCACCAGAACACCCCGGCTCAAGCCGCTGATGATGCGATTACGCTGGGGGAAATGTGCGGGGCGAGCCTGGGTGCCCGGCGGGTACTCGGACACCAGCAGACCATTGGCAATCACCCGCTCGCCCAGACGCTGATGTTGGCGCGGATAGATTTTATCAAGCCCGCTACCAATCACCGCCAAGGTAGGGTGGCCGGCGTCCAGCGCGCCGGCGTGGGCAGCGCCGTCGATACCCAGCGCCAGGCCGCTGCTGACCAACAGATTGCATTCGCCAAGCGCTGCAGCAAAGCCCCGGGCGTGGTCCAGCCCGGCACGAGTGGCGTGGCGGCTGCCAATAATCGCCAGTTGGTCACGGCCGAGCAGGTTGGTATCGCCACGAATGTACAATAATAAAGGCGGGTTATGAATGTGGCGCAGCGGCAGCGGATAAGCCGACGACTGCCAGTGCACAAGGCCAATACCATGCCGCTCACAGGCGCTTTCTATAGCTCGAAAAGCCACCAGTGCCGGGTGAACAGCGTCATCACGGCGCCAGGCAGCAAGGGCTTCACAAGCCTCTGCCGGTAGGCCCATGGCTTTATGGCTGGCGCTGTCCAGGTTCAGCAGGTCGGGCAGTTGCGGAACGTGCGCCGCTAACCGGCGCCGCACTCTTAGGCCAAAACCCGGCAGCTGGCTCAGAAACAGCCATTGCCGGGCCCGCTCCGGGCTGTCATCACATATCTGGTCAACGGCGGGGTCAGTCAGGTCGGCGCCGGGCGGCGTATCGAACGAAAACAGGGGTACCTGAGGCACGGGCATCTTCCTTGCGCGCAGAAAAAAGCCGGGCATTCCGTGCCCGGCTCGGGTTTTTACCGGGTTATCAGGGGTTGGTTACCTGATCACCCACCGCCAGCGGCCGGCTAGCTTGCAGCATAAGACCGTAGCTCATTTTTTCGTAAGCCTGGAAGACCATCAGCAGGCCAGCGCGTTCAGATGGCAGCTCAACGGTTTCGCCAGTGACCGGGTCGCGCACCAGATTGCCGCTTTGCAGCACGGCCATCACGTTGCCCGGCTCTATGCCTTCACGCAGGCCCAGATTAATAGCAACAACATCGTACTGGCCAATCTGGTTAACGCCGCCATCTACCGCCAGCATCTGCCCGCTTACGGGTTTCGCCGGCGCGGTGGGCACAAAGCTGGCAGAAAGGGGTCGGCTGGTATTCACCAGCAAACGGTCACCAATGCGAATTTCTTCGTTGGACTGGCTCAGCAGCAGCGTCAACACATCACCGTTGGTGGCAGTAACCTTGGCGGTGCCAATACTACGGGCTTCCAGGCCCAGAAATTCACCGGTTTTCGGATCGACAAATTCCTTACCACGGCGAAAAACGCCCACCGTATTCGCCGGCTTCTGGCCGCGAGCGTAAACGCGATCGCCAGCGCCGGTAACAATTCGGCTGTCCTCACCTTCCAAAACGTAAGGCGCAGCCGCTATCTGTTCCGGGGTAACAATGCGGGTATCGATTAAAAAGCTGGCGATGGCGTCCAGCGGTATGGCCGGGATCGGCGTATCAATGGCTTCGGAGCGCACTTGCGGAGACAGTTTGATCACACCGTCACCGTTGGCCATTTTCATGATTTTTGGCTGGCCATCAATGTACACCAACGCCAAGCGGTCACCGGGGTAAATTAAATGAGGGTTGGCTACCTGCGGGTTTACCTGCCAGATTTCCGGCCAGTACCAGGGGTTGTTCAAAAAGCGGGCGGAAATATCCCACAGGGTATCGCCCTTAACAACGGTATAACGTTCGGGATGATCCGACCGCAGCTCCGGTGCTGCTTGGGCCCAAGCGGTAAACAGCAGCGTTGTAGCTGCCAGAGCGTACAGCAGTTTCCTCATGGTTTAAGTCCTTGATCCCGTGCCTTGATGCTTAAATTCGGTCGGCTGGCGCCCGAAGTCCGGTTGGCTTTCGCCCGATGTTTTCAGCTTAATCTGTTGTTATTCCCGTTACTATAGAAGAAGCTCGGTTAATTGTAGTGTTATCTACTCACCACCGGAGACTTTTAACGTTTGCCCACCCGTACAGGTATCTTCCATAGTTTTTCTCAATTGACTGATCAGTTTGTACTCAATCGCCAAATTGTTAGATAATGTGGACATAGAGCCAACACGCAAATGCCCCGGCCGGGTAAGTACGTCCCGCATCATAAACACCCCGGGGCTGAAAAGCGCAGTACAAGGTCGCATTTCAGACATCCTTTGTACGCGAACGAACGTTGGCATTCACTGTCCAAAGCAGGCATTTAAAAAAGTAACGCACTATGATTCTAGACATTCTTGAATACCCAGACCCACGTCTGCGAACTCTCGCCAAGCCGGTTACCACCGTAACTGACGAGATCCGCACCCTGATCGACGACATGTTCGAGACCATGTACGATGCGCCCGGCATTGGCCTCGCGGCGAGCCAGGTAAACGTGCACCAGCAGATCATCGTGATGGATCTGTCGGAGGACAACAGCGAACCCAGGGTGTTCATCAACCCTAAAATTGAGATACTCGACGGCGACCTGGAAGCCATGCAGGAAGGCTGCCTGTCGGTACCAGGATTTTATGAAGATGTTGAGCGCATTGAGCATTGCCTCATCAAAGCTCTCGATCGCAATGGCGAAGCTTTTGAAATAAAAACCCGCGGGCTGTTGGCGGTGTGCATCCAGCACGAGATGGATCACTTGAACGGCAAACTGTTTGTGGATTACTTGAGTTCGCTAAAGCGAACACGCATCCGCAAAAAGCTGGAAAAGTTGCAGAAGAAGAGTGCTTAGAGAGTGCTTAGAGAGTGCTTAAAACGAGTGCCTGAGCCAGCATTTACCAAGGTAGTCTTGGTGCCACAACAGCCATAAAACTGATGACCGGGCCTTTGCGCCCGGTCTTTTCGTATTGAATGGATCAGAGAATCCGACTGAGAATTCGACGAAAAGTCCAACAGAGAGCCAAACACTGTGCGTATTGTTTTTGCCGGAACCCCTGATTTTGCCGCCATTGCCCTGAAAGCCCTACTTGCCGCCAAATACAACGTGGTGGGCGTGTATAGCCAGCCAGACCGGCCAGCGGGCCGTGGCCGCAAACTGCTCCCGGGGCCGGTAAAACAGGCGGCGCTGGATGCCGGCATCGCGGTTTTTCAGCCCGAAAACTTCAAAACGGAAGACGCCCGCCAGCAGTTGGCCGACTTGCAACCAGACGTGATGGTTGTTGCCGCTTATGGCTTGATTCTGCCAGCCTCGGTGCTGTCCATTCCGGTTCATGGCTGCCTGAACATTCACGCATCCCTGTTACCCCGCTGGCGCGGTGCGGCGCCCATTCAGCGTGCTATCGCTGCAGGCGACCCTGAAAGCGGCATAACGATTATGCAGATGGATGAAGGCCTGGACACCGGCGCCATGCTGCTGAAAGTGTCTACACCCATTCACCCTGAAGACACCGGCGGAAGCCTGCACGACCGGCTGGCCGAACTGGGCGGCGAGGCCATTGTAGGCGCGCTGCAATTGCTGTAGCAGAACACGCTGAAACCGCAAGCACAGCAAAATGACCAGGCCTGTTACGCCCACAAGCTGGCGAAGCAAGAAGGCCAGATTGACTGGCACGGCGATGCTCGGAGCATCGAACGACTAATTCGCGCATTTAATCCTTGGCCTGGCACCTTTACCGATCTGGGCGACCAGCGCATTCGCTTACACTTGGCTCAGGTCCAGAAACATAAACAGGAACAGAGTGGCGAAAAAGCCAGCCCCGGTACCGTTTTAGCGCGCCAGCGTGAGGGCATTGATATCGTCTGCGGCGAAGGTGTTCTGCGGGTCAGCCAGGTGCAGTTGCCCGGCGCGCGTGCGCAAAGCGTGAACGACCTGATAAACGGTGGCAAACAGATTCTGCTGCCCGGCCAGGAGCTGCAATAACATGCAACCACATGCCCCATTACGCGCCATTGCTGCAGAGGTTTTGCTGTCGGTAGAACAGGGCCAGTCGCTGTCGCAGTGCTTACCGCCTTCGCTGCTGCGCCTGCCGCTGAATCTGCGGCCGCAGTTGCAGGCTCTGTGTTATGGCACCTGCCGCTGGTTTCACCGGCTTGATGATGAGCTTCAGGGGCGCATGAAGAAACCCTTGAAAAGCCACGACCGGGTGGTGCACCACCTGATGCTGGTAGCGCTGTTCCAGCTACGCTTCAGCCAGCAGGCAACTTATGCGGTGCTGAACGAAACCGTAGAAGCCTGCCGCGCCATGGACAAACCCCACCTGACCGGCCTGGTGAACGGCGTACTGCGCAGCGCCGAACGTGAAGGTGCCCCGGCGGCGGCCAAAGACACAAGCCGTTACAGCCACCCCGGCTGGATGATCGAAAAACTGCGCCACAACTGGCCCGATGACTGGCAGGCCATTGTTGACGCCAACAACACCCAGGCGCCAATGACACTGCGGGTAAATGCGCTGCGTTTCAGCCGCGACGAATATCTGCAACTGCTGCTAGACGCCGGCGTTGACGCCAGCGCCACGCGCTTTGCGCCACACGGCATTCAATTGGCACGGCCGGTACCGGTGGACGCACTGCCGTGGTTTGCCGAAGGCGCCGTCAGCGTGCAAGACGAAGCCGCCCAGCTGTGCACGACTTTGCTGAACTTGGCCCCGGGCCAGCGCATCCTGGACGCCTGCGCCGCCCCCGGAGGCAAAACCTGCGCCATACTGGAAAGCTGCCCCCAGGCGGCGGAAGTGGTCGCTATTGACGAGTCCGCCCAGCGCTTGCCGCGAGTGCAGGAAAATCTCGACCGACTGGATCTGCACGCCAGCCTGCTGCAAGCCGACGCCGCCGATATTGATCAATGGTGGGACGGCCAGCCGTTTGACCGCATATTGCTGGACGTACCCTGCAGCGCCAGCGGCGTGATTCGCCGCCACCCAGACATAAAATTGCTGCGGCGGGAATCCGACGTAGTTCCGTTGGCACAAATCCAGCTGGGCCTGTTGGCTGCCATGTGGCGCATACTGCAACCGGGCGGGCGCCTTGTATACGCCACCTGTTCGGTGTTCCCACAGGAGAATCACCGCATTGTGCAGCGTTTCTGCAAACAACAGGCCGACGCTGAACTGATTACGATTCAGGCTCTGTGGGGCCGCTCCATGCCCGCCGGGCGCCAATTACTGCCGTTGAACGACGGGCACGATGGCTTTTTCTACGCCGTTCTGGAGAAACCTGCGCTATGAACATTCTGATTCTCGGAGCCGGACAAGTCGGTGCTTCACTGGCAGAGAACCTTGCCAACGAAGCCAACGACATCACCATAATTGACAGCAATGGCGCGCGCCTGCGGGAACTGCAGGACCGGCTCGACATACGCACAGTGCAGGGTAAAGCCTCGTATCCGTCGGTGCTGAAACAGGCCAACGCTGAAGACGCTGACATGCTGATTGCGGTCACCAACAGCGATGAAACCAACATGGTGGCGTGCCAGATTGCCAGCATTCTGTTCAAAACCCCAAAAAAGATCTGCCGGGTACGAGCCTCCTCCTATCTTGCCTATCAGGAACTGTTTTCTGGCAAAGACAATGAAAACCTCAACGGCTTCCCGATTGACGTATTGATCAGCCCGGAACAGCTGGTTACCCGCCACATTACCCGGCTAATCGAAAACCCTGGCGCCCTGCAGGTGCTGGAATTCTCCAAAGGTCGTGCCGGGCTGGTGGCTATTCGCGCTATTCAGGGTGGGCCACTGGTAGGCCAGGAGCTGGGGTATCTGCGCACCCACATGCCGCGCATTGAGACCCGGGTGGCCGCGATCTTCCGTAAAAACCGCGCCATCATGCCCAAAGGCGACACGGTGATTGAAGACGGCGACGAGGTGTTTTTTATAGCCGACACCAACCACATCCGTTCGGTAATGAGCGAACTGCAACCCCTGGAAAAACCCTATAAGCGCATTTTCATCTGCGGTGGCGGCAACATCGGCCAGCGCCTGGCGCAAACTCTGGAAGGCCGCTACCAGGTGAAACTGCTGGAACGCGACCACGAACGCTGCATCATGCTGTCGGAAAATCTGCGTAAAACCGTGGTGCTGGAAGGCAACGCCGCCGACAAAGACATACTGCTGGAAGAAAACATCGAGAACACCGACGTGTTTTGCGCCGTGACCAACGACGACGAAGCCAACATCATGGCTTCCCTGCTGGCCAAACGCCTAGGCGCGCGCAAGGTACTCACCCTGATCAACAACCCGGATTATGTGGATCTGATTCAGGGCGGCGAAATAGACGTTGCCATATCGCCTCAGCAAACCACCATTGGCAGCCTGTTGACACACGTTCGCCGCGGCGACGTGGTGAACGTGCATTCCTTGCGGCGCGGCGCTGCCGAAGCCATTGAAGCCATCGCCCACGGCGATCACCGCTCTTCTAAAGTGGTGGGCCGCCGGCTGGACGAAATCAACCTGCCCCAGGGCACGACTATCGGAGCGATTGTGCGCCACAACGAGGTGCTGATCGCCCACGACCACCTGCGAGTGCAGCCAGACGATCACGTTATCCTGTTCTTGGTAGACAAGTCGCGAATCAACGAAGTGGAAAAATTGTTCCAGGTAGGGCTGACCTTTTTCTGATCTGCCTTTAGAAATGCTGGCGTGACCAGCGTATAATGCCCCCGTTTTCAGCGTGCCCATCAGCAAAACAGGGCGCCGGGGCACCACACACAGACTGAACAGCAGGCAATCGTCGTGACAGACAAGGCAACGAACACCCTTAAGCCACACATCAAGACCTTTCAAGGGCTGATCCTGGAGCTACAAACATTCTGGGCAAAGCACGGCTGCGTTATTCTGCAGCCGCTGGATATGGAAGTGGGCGCTGGCACCTTTCACCCCGCCACTTTCTTGCGCGCCATAGGCCCGGAAAGCTGGAACGCCGCCTATGTGCAACCTAGCCGCCGACCTACCGATGGCCGCTACGGCGAAAACCCCAACCGTCTGCAGCACTATTATCAGTTTCAAGTGGTGTTGAAGCCGTCACCAGACAACCTGCAGGAACTCTACCTGGATTCGCTGAAAGCACTGGGGCTGGACCCGCTGGTTCACGACATCCGCTTTGTGGAAGACAACTGGGAATCGCCCACCCTGGGCGCCTGGGGTCTGGGCTGGGAAATCTGGCTGAACGGGATGGAAGTCACCCAGTTTACCTACTTTCAGCAGATTGGCGGTCTGGAATGCTACCCGGTCACCGGCGAGCTGACCTACGGCCTTGAACGCATTGCCATGTACCTGCAAGGCGTAGACAGCGTGTACGACCTGGTGTGGACCGAAGGCCCCAACGGCGTTATGACCTACGGCGACGTGTTCCTCCAGCAAGAGGTGGAAATGTCCACCTACAACTTCGAATACGCCGACACCGAATTCCTGTTCTACAGCTTTGACGTGTACGAGCGCGAAAGCGCCAAGCTCATTGAAGCCGGCCTGCCGCTGCCTGCTTACGAGCAAGTACTGAAAGCCTCCCACACCTTTAATCTGCTGGACGCCCGCCACGCTATTTCCGTAACCGAGCGTCAGCGTTACATTCTGCGGGTACGCACCTTGGCGCGGGCCGTGGCGCAGTCGTACTTCGACAGCCGCCGCAAAATCGGCTTCCCGCTGGCCAGCGACAGCATTCGCGCGGAAGTATTGGCCGCCGCCGAAGCCGCCGAAGCGAAAGCCGAAAACAAGATAGAAGGCAAAGTAGACAACAAGGCCGACGGCAAAGGTAAGAAGGCAAAAAACGCGAAGCAGGCACAGCAGGAAAAAGGTAAGGCATGATGATGGCAACACAGGATTTTCTCGTTGAACTGGGTACCGAAGAACTGCCGCCAAAAGCCTTGAAGCCGCTGTCTGAAGCGTTCACTCAAGGTATTGTCAGTGGCCTGCAAGCTGCCGGCATTGCATTTGGCGCGGTAGAACCTTTTGCCACACCACGGCGCCTGGCCCTGCGCATTCGCAACCTGGCCCACGCCCAACCCGACAAGCCGGTGGAAAAGCGCGGCCCAGCCGTAAAAGCCGCGTTTGACAACGCCGGCAACCCGACCCGTGCACTGACCGGTTTTGCCACCTCGCTGGGCGTTACCCCCGACGAGCTCGACACCCTGGAAACCGACAAAGGCGCCTGGCTGGTGTTCCGCACCGTAGAGCAGGGCAGGACCACCGCCGAGCTGATGCCAGAGTTGATTGAACAGTCACTGGCCGCGCTGCCGATTCCCAAGCGCATGCGCTGGGGTGCCCACCGCACCGAGTTTGTACGCCCGGTACACTGGCTGGTCATGCTGTATGGCAGCACGGTGATTGATCACCCGATCATGGGCCTGAAGCCCGGCAACAAAACCCGTGGCCACCGCTTTCACTGCCCGAAATCGTTGATCATTCCTACCCCGGCCGACTACGAAGTGGTGCTGCGTCAGGAAGGCTACGTGCTGGCTGATTTTGCCCAGCGTCGGGAGCAGATTCGCAAGGGCGTGAACGCCCTGGCACAGCAACAGAACTGCGTTGCCGTGATTGATGAAGCCCTGCTGGACGAAGTGACCGCCCTGAACGAATGGCCGGTGCCGCTGATGGGGCGTTTTGAAGAGCGCTTCCTGAAAGTGCCTGCTGAAGCACTTATTTCGTCCATGAAAGAACACCAGAAGTACTTCCATCTGGTGGATGACAACGGCCAGATGCAGCCATTTTTCATCACCGTCGCCAACCTGGAAAGCAAAGACCCGTCACAGGTGATTGCCGGTAACGAAAAAGTGATTCGCCCGCGCCTGTCCGACGCCGCGTTCTTTTACGAAACCGACCGCAAAAAGCGCCTGGACCAGCGCATTGATCGGCTCAAGCCCATCGTATTTCAGGATAAACTGGGCAGCGTTTACGACAAATCTGTGCGCGTCGCCGCTTTGGCCGGCAAGATTGCCCAAGCCATTGGCAGCGACCCGGCACTGGCCGAACGCGCCGCCATGCTGGCGAAAACCGATCTGGTCACCGAAATGGTGCTGGAATTTACCGATCTGCAAGGCATCATGGGCCAGTACTACGCCACCAACGACGGCGAACACGCCGACGTGGCCAGCGCTCTGAACGAGCAGTACATGCCGCGCTTCGCCAAAGACAACCTGCCCACCACCTTAACCGGCTGCGCCGTGGCCATTGCCGACCGGCTGGACTCTCTGGTCGGCCTGTTTGGCATCAACCAACCGCCGTCTGGCACCCGTGACCCGTTCGCCCTGCGCCGTGCCGCCCTGGGTGTGCTGCGCATTATTATCGAGCGTCAACTGCCGCTGGACCTGCAAACCTGCTGCGACTGGGCGGCGCAACAGTTCACTGACCTGCCAGCCGAAAACCCCGCCACCAGCGTGGTGGATTACATGCTGGAACGCTTCCGCGCCTATTATGACGAGCAGGGCATTAGCGCTGAAGTGTATCTGGCCGTTCACGCTCGCCGGCCCACCCGCCCGCTGGATTTCGACCGCCGGGTAAAAGCGGTAGAAGCCTTCCGCCAGCGCCCTGAGGCCGGAGCGCTGGCCGCCGCCAACAAGCGGGTGTCCAACATTCTGGCCAAGCAGAGCGAAAGCACAGTGCACGACGCCGTCGATGCCAGCCTGCTGCAAGACGCCGCCGAACTCGCCCTGGCCGAACAGGTTAACCATCAGACCGACACCGTGCTGCCGCTGTTCGAAAAGGGTGACTACACAGCCGCTCTGCATTCGCTAGCCGATCTGCACCAACCGGTGGACCGTTTCTTCGATGAAGTGATGGTGATGGCAGACGACGAAGCCGTGCGCAATAATCGTTTGGCCCTGCTGAACCGACTGCGTAATCTGTTCCTGCGGGTAGCGGATATTTCCCTGCTACCCAGCGCCAGCTAACAGGATAGGGGTGAAATAGCGCTGTGCTCATCATTCTGGACCGGGACGGGGTGATCAACCAGTACGAAGGCGGGTATATCTGCTCGCCGGACGACTGGCACCCCATTCCCGGCAGCATCAAAGCCATTGCCCGCCTGTGCAGCGCGGGGCATCGGATTGCCATTGCCACCAACCAGTCCGGTATTGCCCGCGGCTACTACGACCGCGATACGCTAGACGCCATGCACCGCAAACTCGGCCGCCTGTTAAGAATTGCCGGCGGCCACATCGACTTCATTGTCTACTGCCCCCACCACCCGGACGAACACTGTGCGTGTCGCAAGCCGGAGCCTGGCCTGCTGAAGCAAATCCAACGACATTTCAATTTGAAAACACTGGCAGGTAGCGTGATGGTCGGCGATAGCCGAAAAGACCTGGAAGCCGCCGCCAGAAAAGGCTGCCAGCCGATTTTGGTGCGCACCGGAAACGGCCTGGACACCGAACAGGAGCTGCAAACCCGGCCACTGACGGAATCTGCCCAAGTGCTCGTCTATAACAACCTTCGCAGCTTTACCGATGCGTTTTTATCCGGCAAAGACTGGTAAAATAACCGCGTATCCGTATAATGCTGGCCGTTGATCGGCGTGTGGCGCAGCTTGGTAGCGCACTTCGTTCGGGACGAAGGGGTCGCAGGTTCGAATCCTGCCACGCCGACCAGAATTCAACGACTTAGGGCACATCTTCGGGTGGGCTCTTTTTCGTTTCTGGCTGGGTACAGGTTGGGTACATAAACCCGCCACCGCCTTCTGATTCACAACAATTCATTTAACGTCATTTCAAGGTGCCGCATCTGCGCACCTTATCGTTCCCGTTAATTCGCATTTTACCACGTCATACCGCTCTTATTGCGTTATTTGCTCAATTACAGCGCCCAACTGCCGCTTGCATCTCCGTAGCATTGAATTGCGTTCAATACTAAACGGAGATAAAGATGAAAAAACCAAAGTTGCAGATGTACTTCTCGGATACGGAGGTGGGGAACTACTACTCAGTATCCCGATACACGATTTGGCGCTGGGTTCGTGAGGGGCAACATGCATGGCCCGAAATACCAAAACAGTCATTATCCGCTAAAAAACCCTGCTGGAGATGCCTCATCTCTCCAGCAGTGGTCTCTCTACCTTGTCGACTTCCGACAGAGACGTTCTTCTTCGTCGAGAATCGACTAAGAAAAGATAT
>Ga0307954_1000817_pt1 | contig 15842 bp, 19 predicted proteins | sample OrgLakmetagen437_FD_201822 | JGI IMG/M metagenome (GOLD analysis project Ga0307954, IMG submission 201822) | Saline water microbial communities from Organic Lake, Antarctica - #437 | ecosystem: Environmental > Aquatic > Non-marine Saline and Alkaline > Saline | place: Antarctica: Organic Lake... | reverse complement strand
ATGTACCACTGGGACGGGACGCGCGTGGACCGGCTCTGGAAGCACGAAACCCGCGAACTCTTCAATATCGTCTGAGATGGAGGCCGCTATGTACCGGTGACCACCGAAGGTTTCCGCCGGAACCTCCATATCTGGTGGTCTCAGGTTTTCGACCCATTACGCGCTCACAAAAATATCTTCGCTCGGAGACAAGCTCCGGGCAATGTGCTAACACATTGCCTAATATCATATTTTCGAAGAGCGTTCCAGTATCGCTCTTATTGAAGCCACTCTAAAGTGAACGGCTGGGGATCTCCCCGCCCGTTTCTCATTGGACACCCTGATTTTGAAAAACCGTTGCGGGCGGCTCTCAGCGGAGCAGAGACCCACCCTTGAATACAACGACATTGGCCTGCGCAAGCGTGTCGCGCGCGATCTCGCTCCCCGACCGGGCAGCATCGATCAGATCCTGCATCCTGTTGGAGGCGCGCATGCCCGAAGCCGTCGCAAGAACATCGCGCATCCCGGAAAACCCCCAGGCCTGCGGCGTCATCGACGCGGCATCATAGGCGACCCGCCCCAGTCCGACATAGTGATGCAGCGAGCCGCCACCGCGACGCAGCCGGCGCTCAAAAACGCTGCATGCGACCAGGCATTGGTCAGCCAGAGAGCGCAGGACATCCCGGGAGGCCCTTTCATCCATGGCCCGGGCCACACGGATCGTCAGCCGGTCGACCTCGATCTCCTCACGCATATAACGCGCGACGGTGATCGCCAGGTAATGCTTGAGCTCCACGGTCAGGGGGATCCCTGTCTCTCGGATCCCGGCTTCCACCATTTCACCGGCACCCGCCACGAGCGCATCGTTCATCCCGAGATCTCCTTCATCCATGGGTCTGGGGAGGAAATAAGGATCACACCCTGCAATCCGGAAATTAATGCACTGGTTTATGGCAGCCAGATACGCCTTCTTGTCCGTCGCGCCGGACGGTGCAGCAGATGGGCGTGCTGCAACCTTGGCCTGGCGCCCACCTTCGCGCCGCGGCTGTTTATCCGCGTCGAAATCATCAGGTTGCAGCAGGCCCGCTTCGCGATACGAGTCGATTCTCTTCAAAGGTTACAGCACGCCCACGTACCGTAACGATTCGACCCTGCGAGGTTGCAGGGCGCCCATATGGCGCTACAAAGATTTTTCGACCCTACATTTAGTTAAAATCAAACTGCGCCAAAGAGGCATTTTACGCAGCTTTTTATCATTGAATCAGTCGTTTACAGAACACACTTGATTGTTACCGGATGGCTCGCACGCGACCCCTTCCCCACACCAGAGCCACGCCTTTTCGCAAAAAGCGTTTCCTTTTTATTGACGGATGCCGTCTGCTTGCTCAAACACGACACCAAGAGGCGATCGAATTCGCCCAGAGCAGAGCGAAGCAGATGCAGGTACCACTGGAACCCATTTCGGCACAAGCACGGCCTGGCGTAGACTCCCCGATGGGAATGCGCTCGGACCTGGTCTCGATGCTGATGCCATTCTTTCCGGATGACCGGACCCTTCAGACCTTCGAAACGGAGGTCGGTGGCTACAGGATTTCCATGCACTGCGAGCAGGATGACGGGGTTTTGGCCACCCCGGCCGACCGCAAGATCCTGAACCTGCTGGCCGGCGCCGTCGCCTACCACATCCGCTCGGGCAAGGAGCCCTCGCGCCACATTGCGCTCGATACGCGCACGATGGTCGAAGCCCTGCGCGGGGAAGCCGTTTTCGGCGGGAATGACTACACGCGCGTGCTCGACAGTCTCAACCGCCTGATGGCTACCGTAATCGAGACCGAGATGCCGCTGGGCGACGGGATCTCACGGCGGCGCCGCTTCCGGTGGATTGATGCATACGAACATGACGACAAGGAAACGCCCGGCGGGCGGCGCATGCTCGGGCTCAAGATTTCCATCTCGGAGGATGCTTTCCTGTGGATGACGCGCACGCTCGGCTTCGACATTACCCGTGAGCGCTTCCAGACCATCACTTCGACACGCTCTTCCATCTGGCGTGTTTACGAGATCTGCCTCGCCAAGCTGATGAGTGAACGCGGCGCGGCGCGGATCAGCCTGGCTGAACTGCGGGACCGTATCCCTTTGTCCTCCGAGCTCAAGATCTTCAAGACCCGAACGCTACGCAGCGCCTTTTCGGCGGTTTCGGAAAAACCCGAAATGGCCGGGCATCTGCGCCTGTCTCTCGAGAGGCAGACCGAAAACGGCTTCGAGGAAATCGATTTCCGCAAACGGGTTCGACTGGAATCCATCTTCGTGCGCATTCGCCCGGGGCCAACCAGCCTGCCCGCCCTGAACCGCATTCTGCCCGTAAACACGGATCTTGACCGGATCATCCGGGAAGAGGAGGCACCATGATGTTCTGATCTCCAAAAGCAGACGACCCTGCCAGCGCCAACTGACAGAGTCGTCTCTGGAACCCATTGCAGCGAAACATCGCCACCAGTCCGCAGTCTCACACCCCTTACTTAACGCAGTCGGACATGGGGCGCAACGGTCTTCTCGACCGATGGAGGATTTATGTCCCATCACTCCGCGCACGCCTGCGCGGAAGGCGGCTTTGTACGCTTTCCACGCAGCTACCTTCACCTCCCAATTTCCCCAGGCGCCAAGGTCGTACTCATGCATCTTTGCGGGGCGGCCAACGATGATGGCGAAAGCTGGTACTGCTATGAAGACATCGCCGAGCTCGTCGGCCGGTCCAAAGCCAGCATCACCGCCTATGTCAACGAACTCGTGGCTCTCGATCTGGTCTCCTCCATCAGGCAGACCATGGCCAACGGATACAACTACCGGCGTCGGCTGAAAATCGTCGGCTGGAAAGACCTGGTCGCCTATTGGGCCTCCCTGAGCAAGGCCCCTTCAGTATCCGCTCGCGGACGCGGTGCGCCGACCGGCGATGCGCGCGCGGGGCGCGAGGCCCGGAGCGGTCAGTCCAAGACCGGCGACCCTGCGCTTTCCGGCGAACCAGGGGGCCTCGACACCGTGGATGCGCCCTCCCCTTCCGGCTCCGGAAGCGCGACCGTATCGCGCCCTGCCGCCGCGCGAGCCCCGGACCATGCCGCGTCCGGTCAACCATCCCGGGGTGAGCGGCTCGATTTTGCCGATCGGGATCCTGAACGCAGCATTCAGCCCGTCAAACGCACAGACCCTTCGGGTCTTAAAACCAATATCCATCAAAACAAGACTCCGCGCCGGCTCGCGCCGTCGGCGGTATGGACCGAAGATGATGAAATGGCATGGCGCCGATTCAGGCCGAGCGATCGGGACCCCATCACCGCCTGCAACAAGCCACTGAACGAGACACTCGCAACCAGGGTCAGAAATGCCGAGAAAGCCTTGGAAGAGCAGCTCGGCCTGATCTCCCGGGAAGATCGTCGCAGCCTTGTCTTCTCCCGGGTGACCGCGTTCGCCAGCCGGCACGGCCTCTCGGCCGAGCAGGCCGAGATCGCCGCCTGCGCCACGGCCATATGCCGGCACAGCCAGACACGGGCCGATATCGACGCCATGATGGATGCGCTGGAGCAAGCCTGGAAGCCGCATTGGAAAAAGCTTTCCTCTCCGGGGCAGATCGCGACGCTGGCGGGGTCGCTCGCCCCAACCGCCCGCGACAAGGACCTGATGGCCCTGCTCGCCACCTTGCGAAACCGGGCCTGGATCTGCGGCTTTCATCTCGATCCCGGCGCCCGGAGTGGCGCGACGCTATAGGTCAAGGAGCGCTCTTGATGGCTCATGCCGACCTCCCATCATCAGGCCAGCAACACAGCCCTCAGGCCAAACCCTGCGAAACGGGACTGGCGTCCGACTATTCCGCACAGGTTCATTGTTCGAAAGCACAGGTGGTCCGGGTGGTGTCGAAGCCCCGCCTATATCTCCCTGCAGAACCATAACGGAGTACAGGGATATTGATCATGAGACAGGGACTTCTTTCGAATACGCGCGGCGCGGGCTTGGTGGAATACGGGCTTGTCGTGGGGCTGGTCTCGGTGCTGGCCATCGGCTCGGTGATCTCCACCGGGGGCGAGGTCCGCGATATTTTCGGGGTGGCGCAATCCAGGCTCTTCGCCGTGACCGACGACCCCGAGAGCCTGGCGACCGCAGGTGGCGCCGAAGAGACGGCGCCGGCAACCAACCCGGAGGCCGACGAGAATTGCTACACCGCCCCTCGGGAACCATCGGCCAAGCCGGATGGCCCGGATGCGTTGGCATGCTGATCGTGGATTCCGACACTCTTCGAGACGCATCCTCGAGATGGGCCGGCGGCGATGAAAGTTTCTCCATCCTGGCAGGCGGTATCGACTACACCTTCGCGGACAGCGCCAACAATATCTTCACCGGGCAGGTCGACGACATGTCCCAACTTTTCCGGGAAACAAGCTTCGACGGTGACATCGGCTACTGGGATACAAGCTCGGCGACCGACATATCGCGGATGTTTATGATGAACGACTTCAACCAGGACATCAGCGGATGGGATACGGGATCGGTAACGCTCACACTATTCATGTTCCTGCGAAATGCCGATTTCAACCAGGACATCAGCGGATGGGACATGGGCTCGGCGACAAATATGAAATCGATGTTCAACCAAGCCGACTCCTTCAACCAGGACATCAGCGAATGGGATATAGGCTCGGCCACAGATATCAGGAGCATGTTCAATGGCGCAGCCTCCTTCAATCGCGACCTTTCCGGATGGTGCGTTGACGACTTCGCGAGTCCGCCGACCGACTTCGATACTGGCGCAACCGCATGGACGGGCGGCACCGCAACCCGCCCGCAATGGGGGACCTGTCCGTAAAGGGTAATCGAGGCCGAAACGATCTTTGCCGTCCTTCGGGGCGGCAACTTCGTCCGCGCCAGGTGACTTGGATCATGTGACATTTTCCGGCGGAAATGACGTTGCGCATCTTCGGGAACGTCTGGGCACCACACGGGCCATTGCTGCACATATGTTCAACCGCGCCGCGCCGGCAACTTTTCAGTATAGCCCCACTACCCCATGGAACAGGATCAGAAAGCCGGTCCGCCGGACCATGCCAGCATTCCAGACCACGGCTTTCGGCCATCCAAAATATCCCGGATTTCGGCCGGGAAGTCACCTAACTCCTGAATTATGATACATATCAGATACTTGTAATTTCGCCCCTTCATACGGGCAGATCCTTCAGATCCGATCATCTCCTTGGTTTCATGCGAACGAGGTCGCTCCGGGCGCCCCATTTCCTATGTATTCCGGCCTTTTGCCGAATTTGGAAACCCTGCGTCCGGCCCCGAATTATGTCGAAATTACCGAGGATAGAGTCATGAAATATCGCTCCATTGTCAATATTCGTGCGGCAGCCGCGACGTAATATGCCGTAATAATTGCACTCATCGCGGTCCTCGCGATCACGGCCGTGTCGCAGCTCGGGACGAATGTCAGGGGCATATTCTCGGACGCCAAGGACGCCATTGCCGAGGCCCTGGGCTTTCCCGAAGAGGAGACAGGAGGAGCAGTTGCAACAAGCCCGGATTGCTACGATCCGGCGAATGTCAACACGATCGGCACGGCGGAGATGACGGGCTGCGTCGATATGCTGATCGTCGATACCGACATGCTTCGGGATGCTGGCTACTTTGGCAATAAAACCTTCCGCATCACGCATAACGGAACCGACTACACATTCGAAAACGACGACCGGAACATCTTCACGGGGCAGGTGACTTACATGTCCCACCTGTTCGCTCGGAGCGACTTCAACGGTGATATCGAGTACTGGGACACCTCCTCGGTCACGAGGATGTCGCATATGTTCGAGGATGCGACAGCCTTCAATGGCGACCTGACCAACTGGGATGTGTCTTCGGTCATCGAGATGGACTACATGTTCCACGGTGCGACTGCCTTCAACGGCGATGTCACGGAATGGACCCCTCCTCGGTCACGGATATGCGCGAGATGTTCTACAACGCGGACTCGTTCAACCGCGATATCAGCGGGTGGGATGTCTCGTCGGTGGAAATCATGTGGCGCATGTTCATGCACAATGACGGCTTCAACCAGGACCTCAACGGTTGGGATGTCTCATCGGTGACAACGATGTTCATGATGTTCTACAGCGCGGATGCCTTCAACGGCGACATTTCCGACTGGCGCCCCTCTTCGGTCACGAATATGTCCCACATGTTCCAGAGTGCGACTGCCTTCAATCGCGATCTGCCGAACTGGGACACTTCCTCGGTCACGGAAATGTCCCACATGTTTGAGGATGTGTCAGCCTTCAACGGCGACCTGACAAACTGGGATGTCTCTTCGGTTATCGAGATGGATTACATGTTCCACAGCGCAACCGCCTTTAACGGTGATGTGAACGGATGGACTCCTTCCTCGGTCACAACCATGTATGAGATGTTCTACAATGCGGACTCGTTCAACCGAGACATCGACGGATGGGATGTCTCATCGGTCGAGAATATGCAGCGCATGTTCACAAATAATAACGGTTTCAATCGGGACCTCAACAGCTGGAACATTTCCTCTGTGAAGTGGATGTCGCAAATGTTCCTGAATGCGAGCGCGTTCAATGGTGCTATCAGCGCCTGGAATACCTCCTCCGTGACACACATGGGTAGCATGTTCGACAGTGCGGTTGCCTTTGATCAGGACATCAGCGGGTGGAATACGGCCTCCGTGACCGACATGGGTGAGATGTTTGAGGGCGCGACTACCTTCAACCAGGATATCGGCGCATGGGACACCTCGTCTGTGACCGAAATGCTCCTCATGTTCCATGACGCCGTTTCGTTTAATCAGAATCTTGGCGGCTGGTGCGTTCCCGCGATCTCCAGCGAGCCTGCATTCTTCGACAGCGGCGCTTCATTCTGGGTCGCGGCGCGCCCAAATTGGGGTCACTGCCCGTCTCCGTAACGCGGCCTCATCCGTGACATTTTCCGGCGGAAAATGTCACGGACTCTCCAAGGGCACGCTGCGCTCCCTGCTGTGAGCGATCAATGACATTCGAGAGCCCAGTCAAACAACATGATCGTTGCTCCGCTCCCGGTGTATTTCGATGGTCTGCGGAACCGCCTTTGAGCAAACCTTTTCTGGCCGCCGACGACAGTCCTCGGACGTGACATTTTCCGGCGGAAAACGACAGAAATCGGTCGCAGGCCGAGGCGCTTTCGCGCACAGAGCCTTGGAAGGGCAGGGGGCCGGGGTGGATGTTACTTTTCACCCACGGAAATTGTGAGATCGTGTCACTTGATCTTGCCACAGTCGCGATTTTCGGCGATAACGGTATAAAACAAGATCAAAAGACGAGCAGGCAGCAGTGACCCGACCCGCGAACCTTCCCGATTTCGTGGCCCGCGCCGAAACCGGCGTCGCCACGGCCGCCAGCACGATGCGCTTCTCACAAACGCGCGCACGGCGCGTGATGCGTCGCTTCTCGGTCAGCGAAACGGCCATGTTCCTCGGCTTCAGCCGGAAAGTCATTCATGACTGGCTCAGCCATCCGCAGGCGCCTGTTGCAGAAAAGACCCGCTCCGGCGCGCTGACGCTCTCGCTCGACGACATCTTCCTGCTGCGCGGCCTGATGCAGAACCGCGCACACGGCACGCGCAGCAAGGGGCGGCGCGACACGCTGCACTGGCGCCGACCCGGCGACCCGATTCCAATCATCACGACAGGAAGTCAAAAAGGCGGCACCTCGAAGAGTTTGACCGCGGCCCACCTGGCGCAGCACGCGAGTTTATTCTATGGGATGAGGGTTGGAATCATCGACGCCGATCCGCAGTCGACGATCTCGCTCTACTTCGCCGGCGACGAGACCGCGATCGCGGGCCTCGACGTGGGCACCTTCACCCGCTTCATGGGCGTGGGCGCACCGGGAGAAAAACCGCTCGAACACGCGGCTGAGACCCTCGATAAATTCTGGCTCAAAACGCCCTGGCCGGGCATTCGCCTGATGCCGGGCGGGGCTCCGATCCAGGAGGCCGAGATCGCAATGTACTTCATGTCGCAGGGTCAGAACCCGGCCTACAGACGGGTCTACAGGCTCCTTCACGATGCTCTTGAGCGCTGGCAGGCAGCTTTTCCCGGAATCACGCAAACTCAAGACCTTATCGACCGCGACGGAAGTTTCAAACCCGATAACTTCCGTGAGGCGATGTCCGAAACTCTGGACCTGATCGTGATCGACAGCGCGCCCAGCCTGACGTTGAGCCAGCTCAACACAGTGGTCGCCGCCTCCACCCTGATCATCCCCAACACCATGCGCGGCTTCGACCTTTCGACAGCACGAATCTACCTGTCCTCCCTGGATGACTACCTGCGCTTCATCCGCACCGAGCCGGATCCCATCACCTTCCCAAATCGCCCCAGCTACATTCTGCCGACTATCGTCTCCACGGCCTCGGACGCCGATATCAGGCAGGTAGGCGAGCTTTGGCAACACGACCCCGACGTGATCTGCCCGGTCTTTTACGCGCGCTCGGAGGCCGTGGCCAACGCCTCGCGGGATTACCAGTCGATCTACGAGTACACGCCGCCGCCGGGCCGGCGGCGCTCGACATCAGACTTCATCGACAACGCCAACGCCGTCAGTGAAGCGATCCTGACGCGGGCGATTCCGGGACTTCCAGCCCGGGGCTTTGCGAACGCCTTCATCGAGAAGAACTTCCCGCCGGGCACCGTGCCGCCCTGGACAGATCCCGAAGAGGAACAGGCATGACCGGAAACAAGCGCAGATCGGCCTTCGCGGCCGGGATGGCCCAGGCTGACACCAAGCCCGATGTCGACCCCAAGATGCTCAATCCCGGCGGGAACTGGTCTCGCATGGCCATAACCCAGATGGAAGATCGTCTTGCGGAGACCAAGGGTGAGTTGGAACGCGCCCAGGAGGCCCACTACCAGGGCATCCTCGAAGGCGTCATCCCTCTTCGCATTCCCGTGGATCGGATCGAGGACGAAATCGGCAGCGACCGCCTCGCCCCCAGGCAGGGCGCGGAGACGGAAAGCCTCGATGCATTGATCGCCAATATTCGCGATCGCGGCCTTCGCACACCTCTCAGGGTGCGGCCCCGGGACCCCGGCTGGCGTCCGGATCCCGATCACCCGCGCAATACCGGCGACCAGCTCTTCGTGCTACAATCCGGACGCCGGAGGCTCGCCGCCTGCCGGGAACTCGGCATCGACCCGGTCGCCTTTCTTTCTTTCGTCGCACCCGACGCGCAACGGCTCGACGATCTGCAGGAGAGGTTTTTCGAAAATGCCACCCGCAAGAATCTGAGCACTGTCGAAAAGCTGTACTCGATCGGTCTGATCGCCCGCGAGACGCCGGGGATCACCCAGGCGCAGATCGCCGACTTCATCGGCACAAGTGTCGCTCAGGTGTCGCGCGGTCTTGCCGTCGTTACTCACTTCGGTCGCCTCAAGGCAGAGCTCGATCTCAACGGCGTGACCCGCGACGAGATCGATGCCGCGCTCAAGCGCATCCGCGATGAAGACGCGCCAACGCAGGAAGCCCAGCGCAAGCGCGCTGAGCGCGCCCGCAACACTCCCCGCTTGCCCTTCAAAACTCGGTCCCTTTCAAACGGGCAGGCAAGGCTGCGAATGGATAAAACCGGCATGCGGATCCTCACATTGCGCGGCGCCATGCTCGACGACGAGCGGATTGCCAGGATTATCGATGTTCTCGATGAGACCTCGTGAGAAATGTGCTAATGCAGGGCTAAGCGTGACATTTTCCGCCGGAAAATCGCTCTGAGGGTTTCGGAATTTCCGGGCCTGGCCAATGTCATGTGCAGGAGGAACGCGACATTGCTTATTGCCCTGAACCAGAATCATCCGGCCAAAGACGCGCTGTCCAGGCTCGCCGTAGAGCTGCGCCGGATTTATCGCGGCGAAAGCACCGATGCTCCGGACGGTCTCGACAAAGCCGTGAATCTCCAGGAAACCAATCACGGATCAGGCAGCGTGACCTACCTGATCCTCCCGGGCAGGGCAACGCCCGACGCCGCGATCGCATCTTACCAGCACATCCGCCGCTTCTACCCGGAAGTTCTTGATATTCTGTGCACCGGTGCCGCCCGCCGCGCCGTGGAAATAACCATCGAGATTGGGACGCTCGCCTCGGACGACAAGCTGTCCTACTCTCACCACGACCTGCTGCGCATCATGCCGCGCATCCTCGCGCTCTTCCGCGGAACCATCACTCCGTTGTGAAAAGAAAGCAGGGCAGGGCATACCTTCTCCGATCTCGTCAGAAGGCGAGGGAGATGGACAGTGTCCCGACGCGTTGCGGTTCTGCCTGCCCGACAAACTCCTCACTCAGCCATGCCTGCCCAAAAAACACTGACGCAGGTCCGATGGCGCCCTGTACTCCGAGCCGGATCCGGGTCTGGATATTCTCGGGTCGGACATCGCTCTCATCGGACAGGTGGGTCGAAGACCTGACATAGGAGCCGTCGATCCCCGCAAGCAGGCTGAAGCCAGAGGATGCATCGGGAGACAAAACCTGCCCGGTCACCGCATCACGCACCCACCTGCGTGGCAACGCCATGTTTCCAAGAACAAGATCCACACCCAGCGTCGCGACCTCATCGGCCCCCACCGCGAGCGCTCCATAGGGGCGTAGCATCGCTTTTTCCCCGAGGGTAAAACTGCGTGATAGCTCGAATGACCCGCGTCCGGTCACTCGGTCGGAAAGATGCGGGTCGTTAAGGGTCGGGTCGTAAGCCTGATCGAAGCCAAGCGCATCGTGCACCGCAGCCTGAAACTCCGGAAGCCCTGTCTGGTCTCCCTGCACAAGGACTTCGCCGCCAAAGCGCGCCTCGAACGATCCGAAATCACGATGCGCAAAAAGGCCAATACCAAGCACCGAGGAATACGGGCGATCTCCACCCGGCTGGAACGCACCCGTCCAGGGCGAAACGATTTGCCCCCGACCGCGCAATTCGAACATGAGCGCGTCATCGCCACCGCTCCTCTCGAAGAAAAAGGACCGCTGATAACTCCCGGTTTGCCAGCGATCCCCGCCGTCGCTAAACGCGTCATTGGTGAAACTGCCAACGCTTCCCGTGTAAGCGCCGAGTCCCTCCGCCTGGACGGTCGAGGGTATGGCCGCAAGTGCGACGCCGACAGACAGGACGAGCGATGCGGCAGCGGCACGGATTTGAAAAGACGGCGGGCGCGAGCGATCGGGTGTCATCTGGTATCTCCTGAAGGGGTTTCCAGCAGATCGGGTCACTCGGCGATCTCCGGAAACGCCCGAACCGCTCTCTTTGACATGGAGATGAATGAGACGAGGACGCTCGGCAGAGAGTGGACGGACGGTGCCTCGTTCGCTGTGAAGGAATCTGTCCTCCAAAGAAAATCGACCCGGAGCCACCCCCGCCAGGCAGCTCCGGGCCTCCCACCTACGATCACCCGACCCTTGATCGCAGGGGTACCTCTATTTTCGACTCAGGCGCTTCCGCATCCCTTTCGAAATATTGATCTTCAAGGAGACGTCGCCATCCGACACCGCCTGCTTGCGCGTTCTGGGATTGAAATAGCGCCGCGGCGGGCGCTCCGCGACCGAAACGGACCCAATCTCTGCAATATGAAATCTGCCCCGCTCGGCCAGCCCCTCGGCAACCGCGGACAAAACGGAGCGCACGAGCCTCTCGGCCTCAACCTTCGAAAGATCGTTTTCCGAAGCTACGCTATCGACGACCGCCTTGCGCGGCATGTCCTTTTCAGCCATTCGATCCAATTCCACAGACTTTTCGCCTTTGACAAAAGACTTAGGACTCGATCGCTCGATCCTGAAAACTTCGCTTTCAGAATTCTTGGATCAGCCCCATTTCCAATGAATAGCCCGCCGATCACTCGAAAATTACCCAGAGAGACCGTCCCTTGCTCCGACCCATCCGCCACCTGCGCCACTCGATCACAGGTATCAATATTGCCGAGATCACCACGCTGCTCTCGCTTCTGGCGACGCTGGGCTTCATCCTGGCGAACGGCCTTGGCGGAAAGGATGGGGGAATCTATGCCAACGACCCCACCGAGATGGAGAAGCTCCAGGCCGAGATCATTCAGAACTGCCTCACGCGCACCCGGGCCAACGACTATGTCCGCGCAGCACAGGCCAAGCCCTATAACTGCTTTCGTCTCGACGCGGGAAACGACTCGATCACCGTCAACTCGGGGCAAAACATCATCTTTCCGGGGAGCGGGCGTGACATCGTCCAGGCGGAAGCCGGCAGCACCGATACCGAAATCGTCTACGAGAGTGGCAACGACATCTACCACTTCCGCGGTGGGGCAGGCGCTATCGATCTCGGACAATACCGTCGCGATGAGGTCATGTTCACCACAGCCCTCATGACGCCCGCCACGAGCCCAGACAGGTCGTCCTTCGATGCCGCCAACCGTCCGGCCTCCGATCTCGATATCGAAACACCTGCCGGAACCATCACCGTCGCCGGCCATTTTTCAAACCAACCCCTAAGCCGCGTCTTCTTCTCGGACACGGTCATGCGGGGCGAAAAGATCACCACAGCCGCCATCACCGACCAGACAACCCCCGGAATCGATCAGGTGCTGGGTACCGACGGAAATGACCAGATATCCCCGGGAGGCGGGGATGATCGTGTGACAGCCGGACCCGGAGACGATGTCATATTCTACAGCTCGGGAAACGATATCTATGACGCAGGTCTTGGGCAGGATATTCTCACGCTCGAGGGCACGAACGCGGATCGGGTCACGCTGGAGATTTCCCCGGATCGGGCGGACATCATCGTAAACCTTCCAGGCCGCGGCCGGATCACGCTTGTCGACCAGGCGCTCTACCCTCCGACCTCTCCCCAAACCCGATTTGCGCGCCTTGCTTTTACCGACGCCACTCTCGAAGGCAGCGCCATTCTGCGACGCGCCATTCGGGATCAAAGCGTGAGCGATGACGCCCGCGTGACCGGATCGCGCTTCGCCGATGTCATCGAGATCCTCGAGGGCATCAAGCAGATCGATCCCGGGACAGGGAACGACGCAATCGTTTTTCGCAGGGGCGAGGTCACGATCTTCAACACCGGCGAGGATAGCGACCGGAAAACGCTCGACATCTCCTCCTTCACGCTCGACCAACTCACGGTGGTCGAGGGGCCCGACGGCGCCATGGTCATTGTAACACCTACCGGCCGCGTCACGATTGACGATCAACTTGCGATTGAGGCAGAAACCCCCGGCGTTCCCATTGACCGCTTCCGTCTTGGCGATCAGACGATCACCGACGCCACGTTCCGGGCAAAGACCGGCATTTCCAGCGAAGTCGACTGAGCCCTCGACGGGACATTAACGGGCCGACAAGCGGCCTTTGACGTCGCGCCTCCGCACGCGATGCGTGACAGGTTGCCAGCCAGGTATCCCCGTTTTTTGATCTTCTCACCACTCATCGGAGTGGATCCAGATTTATTGCCTCAAAGCAATACCTGAGTCGATTCCGAGCCTGCAGGCTGAAAATATTGCCTGAAAGCAATATGCCCGCCAAGCCAGAGCAGACCTCCAGCAGGAGAGTCAGATGCAACGGAAGGGTTGCGCGACAGGTCGCGGACAGGTCCTCAGGCCCTGGTGCGCACTACCGTGCCGAGCTTCACGCGCTCGTAAAGCTCGACGACATGCGCATTGAGCATCCGGATACATCCGTTCGAGACGGATTGTCCGATGCTGCCGGGCGCGTCCGTCCCGTGAATCCGGTAATAGGTATCACGCCCGTCCCGGTAGAGGTACAGCGCCCGGGCGCCAAGCGGATTGTTCGGGCCGCCCGGAACACCGTCGGCATATTGGGAATACTTCTCGGGATTGCGCGCGATCATGTCATTGGTCGGACGCCAGGACGGCCACTTCGCCTTGCGCCGGATCACTGCTTCCCCGGAAAACGCCAACCCGTCTTTTCCGAGAGCGACCGGGTATTCACGCGCACGGCCCGGCGCATGGACGTGACGGATGACGAAGTTTTCCTGATCGACGATGATCTGGCCCGGCTTCAAAGCCGGGTTCACGTCGACGTCCCGCGGAGCAGGCAGGCCAAGCGCCTCTTCAGGCCCATGTTCTTCCATGTCGATGATGACATCCTCGGCAGCCGTCCCGAGATACAGCGGGCCCTCCCGTGGCTCGGGCACCGGGGTGCGCGGCGCACAAGCCGCCACCGGCGTGAAGAAAAGCCCGGCAAGACAGGCGCGGCGCGTCATCGATTTTGTCATCGGAAAAGTCCAGTCATGAAAGGATCTGCTTCACGGGAAGTATGTCCGTTCCAGGTGGGTCGAAAACATGCTCCGATTTCCGTGACGCTCTGCATGCACCGAGATCCCCGAGAAGCCCTTCTCGGAAAGATCCCTGCATGCGTTTCCCGCTCTACTCCGATCTCCATAGCCCGGGACGCGTGCCATTCTGGATCCGGGATCCCATCACAGGGGAAGGGGCCTTCACAGCGCCACCTGACGGCATGATGCAGATCCTGCACGACACCGGCCACGATCTGCGTATCTGGCTATCGCCCGACGGCATAGAAATCCGAAGCCACTACCGCATACCCGAGGCGCTGGTCGGGTCGGGTCGGGCGGCGCGAAGCAATCTATATCCGGACTATACGACCTCCACCCCGATCATTCGGAATGAAACGATCGATCGACACAGTCTCACAACCGGTCTCGGCCTTTCGCAGCATCGCCTCCTCGGCTTCGAGGTCCTGCTGTCGCGCCTTCCGGACGGACGCCCGGAGTGCCGAGATGCCACAACCCGCGCTCAGGGTCGCTCGGAAACCATCGAGGGGCAGATCGGTCCTGTCGAAATATCCCTGGCAGGGGATGGCAAGGGCGGCTGTCGGATTGTCGTCGGCCTGGCGGAGACCCCTATGGGACAGCGCGCCTTTCGCCACATCGATTCACTTCTGGTTAAATGTGCCGCGACCGGAATGATTTCGCATCTTCGCGATGCGCCTCACCTTACCCGGCGGCGACTCTTTCTGCAAAAGCGGATTTACGACCTGATCGGGCTCCGCTTTCCGCCTCGCGACCGGAGTGAACCCGCGTAGCCCTTGAAGCGTCGAGCAGCATCCAGCGCACGTCCGCCCCTCCCACGACCCAGAACCCGATCTCCGAAAGCCCGAAAGCCGCACGCAGATTTTCGGCCGCTTCCAGACAGCCATGCACTCTCATCTGCCATCTCAACCGGGCATGCGCCGACGCCTCGTCAAGCAATCCGCGTCGCGTCGGGCAAGGGGTCAAGATGGCGTTTTCGACCGGCACACCCGCCTCGACACGGAGCGAGGCGAACGGGGTGGGTATGTTCGTCCCCTGGCCATCCTCACAGAGTGCTCGCATCAAGGCCAGAAGCGGCTGCACGGCGGACGCCAAAGCCAGAGACTCCCGCGTTGAAAAGGCCCCGAGGCGCCGCGTCAGCCGGCTCTCTCCCTTGACATAACCGGCAACCGCTTCGTGAATGTCGAGGCTCTTCTTCTCCGCTTCGAACCAGGCGCGACCCAGGTGATACCCCGCGACCGCCGGGCCGGAATCGGGGCGGACATGATCCATACGGGCAAGCGCGAAATGACGGATCTCTCCTCTTAACTGGCACTCCGCCTGCACGGCAAGCTCTCGTGACTTGAGCCTGTGAAGAAACCGCGGTGTTGCGGTCCGGTGAGTCCGTTTTCCGCTTTCGGCGGTGTAGCTGAAAGTTAGCGGTACGCGCTTGTCGGCGGCAATCTCGATCATCGGAACACCTCCCTTCATCCTTCAGGAAGATTGGCCGACCGTGCCGCACGCGAAGCCTATTCCCGCACGATCTC